>Ga0302304_10000062_pt1 | contig 96360 bp, 92 predicted proteins | sample III_Palsa_E2_2_FD_198769 | JGI IMG/M metagenome (GOLD analysis project Ga0302304, IMG submission 198769) | Peat permafrost microbial communities from Stordalen Mire near Abisko, Sweden - III_Palsa_E2_2 | ecosystem: Environmental > Terrestrial > Soil > Palsa > Peat permafrost | place: Sweden...
ACAACACAAAAAAGATGAATGTAATTAAAAAAGTAATCGATTTAGGTGACGGCCGCACCATCGAGATCGAAACAGGAAAACTGGCCAAACAAGCTGATGGATCGGTAGTAATAAAAATGGGTGATACCATGTTATTAGCTACCGTGGTTTCATCGCCTGACGCAAAAGAAGGAGTTGATTTTTTACCTCTTTCTGTTGATTATCAAGAAAAATATGCTGCCACCGGGCGTATACCGGGTGGATTTTTACGCCGTGAGGCACGTTTATCAGATTATGAGGTTTTGATCTCACGTTTGGTTGACCGCGCATTACGCCCAATGTTCCCTGAAGATTATCATGCTGATACACAAGTAATGATAACTTTAATATCAGCTGATAAAGATATCATGCCTGATTGTTTAGCAGGTTTAGCTGCATCAGCTGCATTATCTGTTTCTGATATCCCTTTCAACGGCCCTATATCAGAAGTTCGTGTAGCTAAAGTTGATGGTAAATTAGTTATCAACCCAACTTTAAGCCAATTGCAAACAGCAACATTAGAATTTATTGTTGCCGGTAGCGAGCATGACATTAACATGGTTGAAGGTGAAAGTGCCGAAATACAAGAAGCTGAACTGGTTGAAGCTATTAAATTTGCACACGAAGCTATCAAAATACAATGTTTTGTACAAAAACAATTAACTATTGAAGTTGGCAAAACCGAAAAACGCGTTTATAACCACGAGCATAGTAATGATGAGTTAGAGAAAGCTATATATGCTGCAACTTATGATAAAGTTTACGCTATTGCAGGTGAAGCTTCAGGTAAAGACGAGCGTGGTGCTAAATTCAAAGCGGTACGTGACGAATACATAGCTACTTTAGGCGAGATAGATGATATTACTAAGTCATTAGCGAAAAAATATTATCACGATGTGGAATATGACGCTATCCGTAATTTAGTTTTAGATGAAGGTAAACGCCTTGACGGACGTACAACCACACAAATACGCCCTATATGGAGCGAAGTTGGTTATTTGCCTGCTGCTCACGGTTCTGCTGTGTTTACACGTGGTGAAACTCAATCATTAACATCAGTTACCCTAGGTGCTAAAGACGATGAGCAAATGATTGATGGCGCGTTCATCAATGGTTACCAAAAATTCTTATTACACTATAATTTCCCTGGTTTCTCAACCGGTGAGGTTCGCCCTAACAGAGGAGCTGGCCGTAGAGAAATTGGTCACGGTAACTTGGCTATGCGTTCATTAAAACGTGTATTACCTGCCGAGGATGCAAATCCTTACACTATTCGTATAGTTTCTGATATTTTGGAATCAAACGGTTCATCATCAATGGCTACGGTTTGTGCCGGTACATTAGCATTAATGGATGCGGGTATCAAAATTACTAACCCGGTTTCAGGTATAGCTATGGGATTGATCACTAACGAAATGGGCACTAAATATGCTATCCTTTCTGATATACTTGGAGACGAAGATCACTTAGGCGATATGGACTTTAAAGTAACAGGTACCAAAAATGGTATAGTTGCTGTTCAAATGGACTTAAAGATCAATGGTTTATCATACGAAGTATTAACCAAAGCATTAGATCAGGCTAAAGAGGGGCGTTTACATATTCTTGGCGAAATGGCTAAAACCATTACTGAGCCACGTGAAGATTACAAACCACATGCACCACGTATTATCACTATCCGTATTGATAAAGAATACATCGGTGCGGTAATTGGCCCGGGAGGAAAGATCATCCAGGAAATGCAACGCGAAACCGGTGCTACTATCTCAATTGAGGAAGTTGGCAACCAGGGTGTAGTTCAAATATTTGCTGATAACAAAGAAGCAATTGATAAAGCAGTAGCCCGCATAAAAGCCATAGCTTCAAAACCTGAAGTTGGTGAAATATACGAAGGTAAAGTAAAATCAATTATGCCTTTTGGTGCATTTGTTGAAATTATGCCAGGTAAAGACGGTTTATTACACATCTCTGAAATTGATCACCGCAGAATCGAAACTATGGACGGAATATTCCAAATTGGCGATGAAGTGCGTGTAAAATTGCTTGAGATTGATAAACAAGGCAAATTCAAGCTTTCAAGAAAGGTATTATTACCAAAACCGGAAGCAGCTAAGCAATAATTAGCATGAAATAATAAAAATATAGCCCTCTAAATGAGGGCTTTGTTGTTTATTTGAAAATTTATTATAAAATTTAAAACAAAAACTAATTTTAAACCTTTCTACTTGTTATATAGTTGCAAAAAGCTGATCTTTCTATTGAAAAATGACATCTACTACTGAAGATCCTCTAGATTTCCTTAATAATACACCGGGGTTACAGAATAGTTCACAAACAGATCTGATCCAGAAATTGTTATATGAAATTATCAGGGTTAAAGATTTAATTAAATACTATGACTCCATTCCCAATGGAGCAGGGCAACTCGGCGCTTCAATTTTGAATGAATTGGTATCTGAAGCCTATAGCTCGCTTGTTAATTACGATACAGTGCTCATGAGAAAGTATTATGATCTATTATTAAATTGTGATTAGTCAGTGTGAAAATCGGCAAAGTCCATAAGTCCTAGTTAGCTTTATACACTATTACAATTGATGCCGATTAACAATTAATCATAATTCTTTCAGACTTTCCTTCTTTCGGACTTTCCGACTAATTCCTATCTTTGAAACTATGAACCATTTAGTTGCACCATCCATATTAGCTGCCGATTTTGCCAATCTACAACGAGATATTGAACTAATTAACAACAGTGAGGCTGATCTGATACACGTTGATGTAATGGACGGAATGTTTGTGCCTAATATTTCATTGGGATTGCCCGTAATTAAGGCTGTTTATAAACATGCTAAAAAACCTTTAGATGTTCATTTAATGATAGTTGAACCCGATCGTTATTTGCATGATTTTAAAGAAGCCGGTGCCGCAAGTATTACGGTTCATTATGAGGCTTGTCAGAATCTTCATCGTACCATACAAGTTATAAAGGAATTGGGTTGTAAGGCATGTGTGGCAATAAATCCGCATACTACAGTGGCGTTATTAGAGGATATTATAACCAATTTGGATATGGTACTCATAATGTCGGTTAACCCAGGTTTTGGCGGGCAAAAATTTATTGATAATACTTACAAAAAACTAAGTGATATTAAAGCACTAAAAAGAAGGTATAACCCCGAATTGTTGATTGAAGTTGACGGTGGAGTTGATTTAAATAATATAACAAAACTGGTTGATGCAGGTGCCGATGTACTCGTAGCAGGTAGTTCGGTATTTTCATCAAATGATCCGGCGGCTACTATTTCTGCATTAAAGCACCTGAACATAAAGTGATCGTGGTCAAAAATTAAAAGGTAATACAAACCGATACTATTTGCTAAAACGGTATTTGTGTATGAATTGTATTTTCTTTGAAAAAAAAGCAAATAATGTCTATATATTTTGTCAAATTAATTAACTTCGGCGCAGCTAAGTACTAAGTTGTTAATGGCGTATTTAGCTATAAATTGCTAATAATATGAAACATAATTTTGGTGCCGGACCCGGCATTTTACCTCATGAGGTTTTAAAACAGGCTGCAGCAGCAGTAGTTGATTTTAACGGTATAGGTCTTTCTATACTAGAAATTTCACACCGCTCGCCAGAGTTTGAAGCTGTTTTGGAAGAAGCTGTAAAATTAGTTAAAGAACTGTTCAGCGTTCCCGAAGGTTATTCAGTATTGTTTTTACAAGGCGGTGCAAGCACACAGTTTGCTATGGCACCGTATAATTTATTGCCAGAGGGCGGAAAAGCCGCTTACCTGGAATCGGGGGTATGGGCAAATAAGGCATTAAAAGAGGCTAAGTATTTTGGTGAAGCGCAAATTGTTGCAACAGCAAAAGAAAGCAACTTTACTTTTATACCTAAAGACTTTGAAATACCTGCCGATGCAGCATATTTCCACATCACATCAAACAATACCATTTACGGAACCCAGCTACATAAATTCTTTAAGTCACCTGTGCCTGTAGTTTGTGATATGTCGTCTGATATATTCAGCCGTAAGGTAAACGTTGCTGACTTTGGTCTTATTTATGCTGGTGCGCAAAAAAATATGGGCCCTGCCGGTGTTACACTGGTAATTATTAAGGATGATATTTTAGGCAAAACAGGTCGTAAAATACCTGCTATGTTAAACTATCAAACTCAAATTGAAGGTGGTTCAATGTATAATACCCCTCCGGTATTTGCTATATATGTTTCAATGCTTACGCTAAACTGGCTAAAATCAAAAGGTGGGGTTGAAGCTATTGAAAAAGAAAACGAAGCAAAATCAAGAGTATTGTATGAAGAAATTGACCGCAATCCACTATTTAAAGGTGTGTGTGCAGTTGAAGATCGCTCACATATGAATGTTTGTTTTGTAGTTGAAAACCCTGAGCATGAGAAACCATTCCTTAAATTATGCGACGAAAAAGGGATCGTTGGAATTAAAGGGCACAGAAGTGTTGGCGGTTTCAGAGCTTCTATCTACAATGCATTGCCAATCACCAGCGTTTACGTTTTGATCGACATAATGCGTGAATTTGCTGAGAAAAATAAGTAATATGTTAATTGGTTGATTAAGTTCATAATTAACTTAATCAACCTAATTAACTCAATCCAACCTAATCAACTAAAAGATGATAAAAATATTAGCTAATGACGGTATTGATCCGATAGGCAAAAAAATGCTGGAGGATGCCGGTTTTATAGTAGATACTAATAATATACCACAGGATGAACTTCCTGAAAAATTACAGGCTTATGATGCCATTACTGTACGTAGTGCTACTAAAGTTCGTAAAGCTTTGATAGATGCCACACCAAACCTTAAATTGATAGGCAGAGGTGGGGTAGGAGTTGATAATATTGATGTTGACTATGCCAAACAAAAAGGTATAGGTGTTTATAACACCCCTGCTTCATCTTCATTATCAGTTGCCGAACTGGTATTTGCACAGTTATTTGGAGGTGTACGCTTTTTAGCGGATAGCAACCGTAAAATGCCTGTTGAGGGTAACACTAAATTCAATGATCTTAAAAAGGCTTATGCCAAAGGTGTTGAACTGCGTGGTAAAATATTAGGCATAGTAGGTTTTGGCCGTATCGGTCGCGAAGTGGCTAAAATAGCTATTGGAGTAGGCATGGATGTTTTGGCGTATGATCTTTATCCGTTCAATCCTGAACTAGAATTGGTTTTAGGAGGTGGTATTAAAGTAAAAGCAAATGTTAAATCAGCTACACTTGATGAGATCATCAAAACAGCGGATTTTATAACACTACATACTCCATTTGTTGATAAGGCCCTTATTGGTGCTGATGAGTTAGCTCAAATGAAAAAAGGTGTTGGCCTGGTTAATATATCACGCGGTGGTTTAATTGATGAATTAGCATTGATTGGTGCCTTGAACAGTGACCAGGTTTCTTTCGCGGCATTAGATGTATTCGATAACGAACCAACTCCACGCGAGGAAATACTTAAGCATCCAAAGATTTCTTTAACTCCACACATTGGTGCTGCTACTAATGAAGCACAGGAGAGGATAGGCGTTGAATTGGCCAGCTTAATTATTGAGCATTTTAAGAAGTAAAATAAAAGCTTTGTCATTGCGAGGAGGTACGACGAAGCAACCTCTTCTCGTTTAATATTAAAGCGACGAGGTTGCTACGCTATCGCTCGCAATGACATTATAGCTATAATTCGTAGCTAATTCCCTTTTCAGGCAATACTACCTTATAGCCATCAAACTCTAAGCTATCGGCTAACGCTTGCATACTTTCTGTTTCGCCATGTACCAGGAAAACACTTTTAAGCCTTGTTTTATCCTGCTGATGAACATTGTTCACCAAATCTTCATGATCGCCGTGTGCGCTTAATACATCGGTTTGTTTGATTGTGGCATATACTGCCAGGTCACGGTCTTTGATATGCACAATAGAATCTCCGCGCAATAAACGATGGCCCAAAGTACCTTTGGCGCAATAACCAATGAAAAGAATGGTACAATAATAATTCTGAATATTATAAAACAGGTGATCCTGTATTCTGCCGCCTTCCAGCATTCCTGCTGATGAGATAATTATACATGGCTCAAAATAATTGGATACTTGCCTGCTATCCTTCAGCGTTTCAACATAGGTTAGGTTATCAAACTCAAATTCATCGCCCTGATTTTTGTAAAAATCCTGAGCTTCCTGGTTAACCAGGTTATGGTACTTGCGATAAATCCCTGTGGCCATAGAAGCCATTGGGCTATCAACAAAAACCTTAACAGGGGGCAATAATCCGCTGCTGAATATCTTATTAAGTGCAAATACCAGTGATTGTGTACGCCCAATGCTAAATGCGGGGATGATCATTCGGCCCTGTTCTTTTATACAAGCTTTTTCAATAACTTCTACCAGTGTTTCTTCAACAGATTTGCCTTTGCTATGAAACCTTCCGCCATAAGTGGATTCTGATACCAGATAATCAACCTGTGGTAAATTTTCGGGATCATTTAAAACCGGGTAGCTTTTCCGGCCAATATCGCCGGTAAAGGCTATTGTTTTTTCAGTCCCCTGGTCATTTATTTTTAATACAGCTGCCGCAGCCCCCAATAAGTGGCCCACTGGTATAAATGTAAGTTCGATATCACCATTAATGCGGAAGGATTTATTGAAGCCAATGGTTACAAAGCGATCCATGGTATCCATTACATGCTTTTGCAGATATAATGGTTGACTTCCACTATTGAATTTGCTTTTGCCATACTTGCCTTTTTTTTGCGCCTTACGCATAAAAATACTTACAGAATCGAGTAGCAATAATTCAGTAAGGTCCGCAGTAGGTGGGGTGCTTAATATTTGTCCGGAAAAACCTAAACGAACAAGTGTAGGCAAATTACCCGAATGATCAATATGGGCATGGGTAAGTATTACAACATCTATTTCAGCTGGATCAAACGGAAAATCTTCATTTAATTGTATGCTGTGATCTTTCTCATAATCAAGCCCGCAGTCAATCAATATTTTATATTGGGCAATCTCCAGCAAATGCATGCTGCCGGTTACCTGGCGGGCGGCCCCGTATATGGTTAATTTCATTTAGTTCACAGCTGATAATGGTTTAATTAATAAAGTTTATATGCAATGAACCGGGGTTAGTCCTTCTTGACATATTTAGCTCTCAAAAGAAACAAAACACCCATAATAAGCGCAAAAATTATTGCCAGGGATATTTGTTTGGTTTTTTGCCTTTGCAACTCTTCAACCGCAGCCTCCTGTTTTAATTTCTCATTTTGTTCGCGCAATTTATTTATGGTGGTCATGAAACCTATATTACTGCTATCAGCTTCAATCGAATGATTCTGAACCTCTTTTTGCTCGAATGTACGGTAGTCTAATAATATTTTTGTTTGCAGGAAAATATCATCATCTGTTTTAACAATATCCATTAAAATATCATTCGAATGGCGAATATCATTTTTGGTTTGCATCCCGAAAATACCAGTATGCTTGCTCAGGCTTTCATCATACTGACCAAACTTTTGTTTACGCTGGGCCAGCATGCCGTTAATTTTTCCCCGTTGAGCCTGATATGCTAATGAGTCGGTATTGGTTTGGGCATAGGTGCCAGCTAAAAAAAAGGAAAATAGAACTAGTAAAATTATTTTTTTCATAAAGGGTTGTTATTCAAAATCAAGTATTACGCTATCGCCAAGGTTTAAGCCCAATAATCCACTTGCATTGCCTTTGTTAATAGCAATTTCTAAATGGTCACTAATACCAAAAAGGCATAATTTTTCGCCTTCAGGTACCTCGTTATAATGCCAGCTTAAATGGCTGATAGTTTCATTGCGTTTAAAATACAAAATAAAACGTCTTCCTCGCTGTACATTGTTAAAAAATTCCTTAGTTATATTGGTAATTACGTTTTGAAAAGAATCTATATAGATGACAGAGCCTTTTATCTGATTTTTATCAACTACAGGCTGGAGGTTCATTTTCTTCTCTATATCACTTGTAGGTATACCTATTTCATTGAGTTTACCGCCATTTGCCAGATGGCATGCGGCTTTAACAAAAATATCAGCTAAAGGAAAATGAAGAAATTTAAGATCCTGCATAATTGTTATTTCGACAACCTCATCGGGCTCATTATTAAACATTAATGAAAAAATGCCGTTATCTGCACCCACAAAATAATGATTTTTATATCTTATTGCTAGGTACCGTGTTGAAGTACTGAAAACCGTATCAATACCGATAAGGTGTACGGTAGCCTCGGGAAAATAATGAAAACTATTCTTTAAAATGAACGCAGCTTGCTGTATATTGAATGCCGAAACGCTATTGGTTATATCAACAATATTTACAGTTGGCAACAATTTCAGGATGCTGCCTTTCAGGGCAGCCTGATAAATATCTTTATCGCCCAAATCTGTAGTTAATGTTATTATTGCCATTAATATTTTAAAATTTTATTACTAATCTTGTAGAAGCATTGGATGCTGCAAATATCAATTTTTAATTCATAAAAATCTGCAACTTATAAATCAATTTGTATTGAACGAGCTTAAATTATCAATTGAAAATATTAACCCAGCTGTATTGTGGGGACCGAACAATGATCACTTCGAGATCATAAAAAAGCAGTACCCAAAGCTAAAATTAGTGGCGCGTGGCAGCGAAGTTAAGGTATTAGGCGATGAGCAGGAGATAAATATTTTTCAAGAAAGATTTAGCCACCTGCTTGATCATGTTGAAAAATATGAAACGCTTAATATTACCGATCTTGAGCGAATATTGGGCGCAAAGGCATCGGTAACTTCGGTATCAGATCCGACAGCTGATAAGTTTGCAAGTGGCGAGGTTATTGTATTTGGCCCTAATGGAGTGATGGTAAAAGCGCGTACAGCCAACCAGCGAAAAATGGTTGATTGTATTAATCAAAGCGATATACTTTTCGCCATTGGCCCTGCCGGTACAGGTAAAACCTATACTGCTGTTGCATTGGCGGTTAGAGCACTGAAAAACAAAGAGATAAAACGTATAATTTTAACAAGGCCCGCGGTTGAAGCAGGCGAGAATCTCGGATTTTTGCCGGGTGATCTGAAAGAAAAGATAGACCCGTATCTGCGCCCTTTATATGATGCGCTGGATGATATGATTCCTGCTGAAAAATTAAAGCTTTACCTTGAAAATCGTACTATTGAGATCGCTCCATTAGCATTTATGCGTGGGCGAACGCTTGATAATTGCTTTGTGATTTTGGATGAGGCTCAGAATGCTACCGATATGCAGTTAAAAATGTTTTTAACCCGTATGGGGCCATCAGCTAAGTTTATTGTTACGGGGGATGTTACACAGATAGATCTACCTAAAAAACAACAATCCGGTTTGCATACTGCGCTGCGTATACTTACCGATATTAAAGGTATTGAAATAGTTTACCTAAGCGGCGAAGACGTAGTAAGGCACAAACTAGTTAGAAAGATATTAGCAGCTTACGGAGATATACAATAATTTAGTGAGTGGTGAGCAGTCAGTAGTGAGTAAGTAAAGCTCATGTATTCAACTCACCGTTATCTATTCACAATTGACTAAAATGAACGCAATAAAAGAAACACACTTTAACTTACCTGGCCAGACAGGTTTTTATAAAGGAAAAGTACGCGATGTTTATACTATAGATAACCATTACCTGGCAATGGTAGTTACTGATCGTATTTCGGCATTTGATGTGGTGTTGCCCGAGGCGATACCATTTAAAGGCCAGGTTTTGAACCAGATAGCAGCCGGATTTTTAAAAGCCACTGCTGATATTGTACCTAACTGGGTAGTTAGTGTTCCTGATCCGAGCGTTACTATTGGCCGTATTTGCGAGCCTTTTAAAGTTGAAATGGTAATTCGTGGTTATTTAGCCGGGCATGCAGCACGTGAATATAGTGCAGGCAAAAGGCAGGTGTGTGGTGTAAGTTTACCTGAAGGCCTTAAAGAAAATGATAAACTTCCGGAGCCGATCATTACTCCAACTACCAAAGCATCGGTAGGGCATGATGAAGATATATCGCGCGAGGAAATATTGAAAAAGGGTATTGTATCTGAAGAAGATTATATTCAGCTCGAAAACTATACTAAAGCACTATACCAGCGTGGTACTGAAATAGCAAAAAAGCAAGGTTTAATTTTAGTTGATACTAAATATGAGTTTGGAAAAGCTGATGGCATCATCTATTTAATAGATGAAATACATACTCCGGATTCATCACGATATTTTTATAGTGATGGCTATGAAGCACGCCAGGCAAGTGGTGAACCACAAAAACAACTATCAAAAGAATTTGTAAGAAAATGGCTTATTGAAAATGGTTTCCAGGGCAAGGATGGGCAAAGGGTGCCTGAAATGACCGAGGAGATCGTTCAGTCCATATCAGACAGATACATTGAGCTTTATGAAAAAATTACAGGTGAAACATTTGTAAAGCCAGAAAACATTAATGTATTGAATAGGGTAGAGACAGCGATAACAAATGCATTGCAGGCAATATGATTTTATTTATAAATAATATTCTATCTTAGCACTTTAAATTATTAAAATGAAATTTGCGATTGATAAACACGAAAAATACATACTAGTGAAACTTAATGAATCAAAGCTAAATTCATTGGTTACACCACAACTTAAATCAGAGCTTATACTCATTAATGCTGAAGGGCAAAGAAACATCATTCTTGATCTTTCGCAAGTGAAATTTGCTGATTCATCAGGCTTAAGCAGTTTGCTTGTTGGTCATCGTTTATGTAAAAATGCTGATGGTGTATTTATTCTGGCTGGTTTATGCGATGCTATAGGCCGCCTTATCACTATTTCGCAATTGGATACCATACTTTCTATTGTTCCAACATCAGAAGAGGCTATCGACCTCATATTTATGGAAGAAATAGAAAAAGAACTAAAAAAGGAAGCAAAATAACCACAATTATTGTTTACCCTATATGAAATTTGAGGTAACAATACTTGGCAGCAGTTCAGCAACCCCTATATTTAACAGAAATCCAACCTCACAGGCGCTCAATATCAATGAGCGCTTATATTTAATTGATTGTGCCGAAGGCACACAGCAGCAGTTACTGCATTTTGGCGTTAAAGCCAGTCGAATAGATTATATTTTCATCAGTCATCTTCATGGCGATCATTATTTGGGCTTAGTAGGCCTGTTATCATCGTTACATCTTAATGGCCGTACTAAACCTTTAATGCTTTTTGCACCAGCTCATTTAAGAGAGATCATCGAGTTGCAATTGAAATATTCTGAAACAGTTTTACAATATCCTATCAACTATATAAATACAACGCCTGATGAGCCTAAAGTAATTTTGGATAATCAGGATGTTACTGTAGAAACCATACCGCTTGATCATCGCATTGCATGCACGGGATTTTTATTCAGGGAAAAAAAACGTAACAGAAAGCTGTTGAAAGAAAAGTTAGAAGAGTTTAACGTACCTGTTGAATTCTATACTGCGTTAAAAAAGGGCCGTGATTATACTGCGCCCAATGGTGAGGTATATAAGAATGAATTACTTACTTCTGCGCCTGAAGAACCTAAAAGCTATGCCTATTGTTCTGACACTATTTATAGCGAACGATATTTTGAACAAATAAAGAATGTGGATCTGTTATATCATGAATCTACATTTTTACACGATATGCTGGAACGTGCGCAAAGCACCTACCATACAACAGCCCTGCAAGCTGCACAGGTAGCATTAAATACCCATGCAAAGAAATTATTGCTGGGGCACTTCTCCGCCCGGTACAAAACGCTTACCGAATTGCTTGACGAAGCAAGAACCATCTTTCCAAATACAGAGTTAGCAATTGAAGGAAAGACCTTTGTTATAGGAGAATAACGGTTTGCAGCTAGTGTAAACTAATTCTTTTTGCTGCCACCGCCAAATACCGAAAAGTGTACGTAACGTTTAGGATTTGCCTTAATATCAATGAACAAACTATCTAAGCTCGCAGTAGCGGCATTCAGATTTTTGTACATCTTGTCATCATTTATCAGTAAGCCTAATGAACCCTTTCCGTTATTGATCTTACTCATAGTAGCCTGTAGCTCGGCTAAAGTTTTATTAGCATTTTCCAGTGTTTGCTTAACATTTGAGTTTGCAAGGTCGGTACTAACCTTTTCAAAATTTGAGGTTATGCCTGTTAAATGTGCGGAACTGGTTTTTAAATCACTCGAAACAACCTCTGCATTAGCCATTATATTGTTAATATGTTCAGATTGGCCGCCTACCAGCGCATCTATTTTTTTTGTGGTACCCTCAAGTGTTTGTAGTGAGTTGGCTATGCTTGTGAAACTTCTGTCTACATTTTTTTGGAAATTCGGGTTCAAAATTTTGTTAACAGCAGCAAGCGATGAGTCCAACTTTGATATTAAATGTTCAGCTTTCATTTGTATTGGCTGTAAGCTTTCGGCTAAACTACCTTGTATGTCGGCGCGTAAGGTATCTTTATCCTGGGCAAATTGTTTGCTGTCGCCATATTCAAAACTGATCGCTTTTCCTCCTAAAAGGTCGGTACTTACTAGTTGTGCAAGCGTATTTGATGGCACATTATATTGCGGATTTATATTGAACTCTACTACAGTTCGCCCATCCGGGCGCAGGCGCATATTAGAAACCTGACCAATCTGGAAACCATTTACCAACACAGGTTTTGATACTGAAAGGCCATCGACACTTTTATAAATAGCATAATACTTATTCGATCTGGAAAACACATCGTTTCCGCTTAGGTAACTATAACCCAATATCAATATAGTTATGGTTATTACAGTAAGTATTCCAACTTTAGTTTCGTTTGATATTTTCATAGTTATAGATGTATTTTAAGATAAATTTAGATGCAGGTATTATCAAATCTAATAATAACTGAGATTTGATCATTCCGATGCATCTTCTACTTCTTGTTTATAGTTTCCCAATGCCCTTACAATAGACGCTACTATTTCATCCTGGCCACTCTCAGAATTTAAATATGCCTCGTCATCCGGATTGTTAATAAACCCCGTTTCAACTAATACTGCAGGCATAGCACTGTGGCAAAGTACATAAATTCCTTGTTCTATTACCCCGTCACTGTGCCTTCCATCATGATCAACAAACTCAGAGTTAATAAGGTCTGCCAGATGTATACTTTGTTTGCGATATTTTGTTTTAATGGTATTCATTAATATAACATCCGTAGGGTCATTAGGGTCAAAACCACCATTATCGTTTTCACTAAAATCCTCATCCTGGAATAATTTTTTACCTATTGCTGCCTCTTCTTCTTTAGTACGATGAAATCCATAAACCAGTAATAATACGCCCTTGCCTGAACGGTCAGCAACATGGATCCTCTTTCCGTGTTCGTGTATTACCTTATCTGGTAATGAATTACAGTGAATAGAAATGAAGAGGTCGCCTCTGTTTTCATTGGCAATTTCTGCCCGCCTTTCAAAAGAAACATCATCTTCAGTACTGCGGGTTAAAACTACTTTAACACCATCCAGGTTTTTTTCTATTGCTGTTTGCAATTTTAGTGCAATAGCAAGCGTTACATTTCTTTCAAAAGAATATGACCCTGATGCACCGTGAGAATAATGGCCAGTTGTGCCTGATGGCCGACCACCGTGACCTGCATCAATAATAATAGTTCTTATTTTATAAGCATTGCCGGGTACCGTATCTTTTTTTAAAGAATCAATATTTGGGAATGAAAATAGCGAAAAGTACGTCAGTAATAATGATAAACTGCAAATCAATCTTTTCAATATTTTATTTTTCATTATGTTTGAACGCTGTTAATTGTTTCTGCAAAAATACTATTCATAATTGATTTTGAAATTCATTAGGCTGTTTTTTCTGCTTGAAATTGTTTTAATGGTAAATGCTATGGCTGCTCCTAAAAAAAGCGGTAATAATTACCTTAAACCAATTGCTGATACTATTATTAAACTCGACTCCATAAAAGACAGGAAACTGCTTCGAATTAAGGATACTACAACCATTAAAGGTGCAAAAACAAAAACCACAAAAGGTACTATTGTAAAAAAAGATGCTTCAAAAGCTGATAATAATGGTTTATCATCTGAAGTGAAGGGTACTGCCGAGGATTCGACCATTGTTGATAAGGTTCACAATATTTTATATTTTTATGGGAAGGCCCGTGTAAAATATCAGGATATTGAAATGGATGCCGACTATATTAGAGTTGATCAAAAGAAACACCTGATATACGCCAGTGGAAGTATCGACCCGCGAACACACAGGTACATAGGCAGGCCCATATCCAAACAAGGCAAGGATAAACCTGTAGAATCAGACTCATTGCTTTTTAATTATGAAACTAAGAAAGGTAAGGTGTACAACCCGGCTTCGGAACAGGATGGTAACTTTATCTCGGGTGGGCAGGTTAAAAAGTTAAACGATAATGAAGCTGCATACCGTAACGTGCTTTTCAGTACCTGCGACAAACCTTTTCCAGAGACAGATTTTGGTATTGTAATTACACGTGGTATTGGCGAGCAAAAACGAATAATTTCTGGCCCGGCTTATCTTGAAGTTGAAGGCGTACCGCTGCCGCTTGCCGTTCCGTTTGGATTTTTCCCAAAACCCGATACCCGAACGTCAGGACTTATACTGCCAACTTTTGGCGAGGATCAAAAATTAGGGTTCTATATCAGAAACCTTGGTTATTATGTTGCATTGAATGATTATGTGGATTTTACAACTCAGGGTACATTGTATGCAAAAGGATCATATGAATTAAATGAATCCATACAATATTTAAGCAGATACGAATATTCAGGTAATATTTCACTTAGCTATGGATCTCATAACTATGGCCTTCAGGGTGATCCTCCTCAAAAGGATTTTAATATTACATGGTCACATTCGCAAAATCCTAATGCCAGCCCAGGTAGTACGTTTAGTGCCTCCGTAAATGCAGGTACTTCAACATTTTATCAAAATAACCCTGCTTCAATAAATTATAATTTACAGGCACTAACACAAAATAACTTAAGTTCAAGTATCGCTTATGGCAAGGTATGGGCGGGTACACCTTTTAACCTTACAGTAAGCCTTTCACATAGCCAGGACCTTACCGCTAAAACAGTTACGCTTAATTTGCCAACCTTTAACTTCAATATGTCAACAATTAGCCCATTTGATTCAAAGGACAGGGTTGGCCCGCAAAAATGGTATCAAAAAATAACGATTGGTTATAGTTTACAAGGAACAAATACGGTTAATGCAGTGCCCGAAGCAGAATTATTCCAGGGTAATACACTTTTTAAAAGGATGCAAAATGGACTTGAGCATCAGATACCTATCGGTTTTAACCAAACATTGTTTAAATACTTCCAGTTCACCGCTACTGCAAACTATACCGAACGCTGGTATTTCCAAAGCATAAGTGAAAGTTATAACCGTAATAATTTAATTGATCCTTCTCAGCCGGTTATTGATACGATTTCCGGTTTTAAAAGATCTGGTGAATATAATCTGAGTGCAGGTGTTTCAACAAAAGTTTATAGCACACTTCACTTTAAGAATAGTAAATTAACAGATATTCGGGAGGTGATGACGCCTTCATTATCTTTTCAATACAAACCCGATTTCTCCGATCCAAGTTATGGATATTATAAAACTATAGTAAGTAATGCAACTATCCCATATCCATCAACCTTTACTACCTATTCTATATTTCAGAATGGTGTATATGGGGGCCCTTCGGCTGGTAAACAAGCAGGAATAAGCCTTTCGGTAGATAATACAATCGAGGCTAAAGTAAAACCAAAAGCAACTGATACTTCAAGCGCTCCCAAGCATATAAAAATATTGGATGGATTAACTTTTTCTACCTTTTACAATTTTGCCGCTGATTCATTAAAGCTTAGTCCTATATCTGTTTCGGGCCACACTGCAATATTGCATCAAAAAGTTAATATTAGTTTTAACGGAACTTTTAATCCTTATGAAACCTTTGCAAAGGATTCAATAATGAATGGCGCAATTACAAAATATCCATATATGACTAATCGTTATACGTTCCAGGATGGTAAACTGCCCCAGTTGCAAAGCTTTAGCATATCCATGAGCGGTAGTTTAAATTCAACTTCGTTTCATCCACATACAACGCAGCAACCAATTGGTAATACTGCGCAAAATATGACACCGCAGCAAGAAGACAAACTGGCACTATTAAACAGCGACCCATCAGCTTATGTTGATTTTAATATACCCTGGAATATTTCGTTCAATTATAGTTATACTTATAATAATAATGTAACCAGTACTAACACTACTAACACTGTTATGATAAGCGGGGATTTTAATCTTACGCCAAAGTGGAAGATCCAATATTCAACTAACTATGATTTAAAAGCCCGTGCGCTCAGCAGTGCTACATCTTTTTCTATATACCGCGATCTGCATTGCTGGGATCTTTCCATACAATGGCTTCCATTTGGATATTATAAATCATACAACGTAACATTAAGGGTGAAATCAACTATATTACAAGATCTGAAATTGAGTAAGAAAAGCGATTACACCAGTAGTTCATATTATCAATAACATGCTTGCAGAAATAATAACCATCGGCGACGAAATACTCATAGGGCAGATAGTTGATACCAATTCGGCGTGGATGGCTCAGCAGCTTAATAACGCCGGTATACGTGTAAAACAGATCTCGTCGGTGTCTGATGATCGCCAGCATATACTAAATGCGTTGACAGAAGCCAGTGAGCGTGCAGAAATTGTCCTGATAACTGGGGGACTTGGCCCCACAAAAGATGACATTACCAAAAAAACATTGGCTGAATATTTTGGGGTTGGCTTTGTAGAAAGTAAAGGTGCATTAGAAAATGTATACCGGATTTTTGAAAAGTACAACAGGCCAATGCTGGAGGTTAACCGCTTGCAGGCACAAGTACCCGAAAACTGCGAAGTAATATTGAATAAGAATGGTACAGCGCCGGGGATGTGGTTTAACTATAAAGGAAAAATATATGTTTCGATGCCTGGTGTACCTTTCGAGATGATGTATATGATGGAAGAGGAGGTGATCCCAAAACTTAAATCAACCTTTAAGCTGCCTGTTATTATTCACAAAACCATTTTAACATCTGGCGAAGGCGAGTCATTTTTGGCTGAAAAGATAGCCGATATTGAAAACGACCTGCCATCTTATATAAAATTAGCGTATTTGCCAAAATTAGGACAAGTACGTTTAAGGTTGAGTGCCGATGGCGATGATGCAGCTTTTTTACAACAAAAAGTTGATGAATTTTCGGAACGTATTGTTAAGCGTGTAGGCATTGCCGTGGTTGCACAAGAAGATGTGCCGCTTGAAAAAGCCTTATTGGATATAATGGCTACGAATGGGCTGACATTGTCTGTAGCAGAAAGTTGTACTGGCGGTTACCTGTCACATTTATTAACACAGCATGCCGGTTCATCAAAAGTATTTTTGGGTGGCGCGGTAACCTATGCCAATGCCTTAAAAGAAAACTTATTAGGCGTTAAAGATGAAACCATACTCAAATATGGCGCTGTTAGCGAAGAAACTGTTACCGAAATGGTAAATGGCGCGTTAAATAAATTTGAATCAGACTTTGCAATTGCTATTACCGGCATTGCAGGCCCGGATGGTGGCACAGCAGATAAGCCTGTCGGAACAGTTTGGATAGGAGTGGCATCTGCTGAAAGATCATTTATAAAGAAATTCACATTTAGTAGTAAACGTGCCCAAAATATCGAAAGGAGCGCAATCGCGTCATTATCAATGTTGAATACTTTATTAAAAGAATATAAAAAGTTAGACAGTTTTAATTAGTTTTGTGAAGACTAACTATATAATTTTCTATGGCAAAATATCAGCTGTTACTGCCAAAAATGGGAGAAAGCGTTGCTGAAGCGACTATAATTAAATGGCTAAAAAAACCAGGTGATTTTGTTGAGGCAGACGAAGCAGTAATGGAAATAGCAACTGATAAAGTTGACTCAGAAGTTCCATCACCAGTATCCGGAATATTATCAGAACAACTTTGTAAAGAGGATGATGTTGTACAGGTAGGAGCTGTTATAGCTGTAATTGAAACAGAAGTACCCGAAGAACCTGTAAAACCAACAATTGTTGCCCCCGTTGAAGTTGTGAAGGAATATAATCAACCTGAAATTACTGCTACTCCACGCGCAAATGAAATACAGGATACTCCAATTCCTCAAATAATTGAACAAATACCCGGGACAGAACAATTGCCTAAAAGTGAACCTGTTGCAAATACAGCACCTATTAGCGACGGTATAAAATTCTACTCACCGTTGGTACGCAGCATTGCTACGCAAGAAGGCTTAGGAGGCGCTGAACTTGACCAAATTAACGGAACAGGTGCAGAAGGGCGTTTAACAAAGGACGATTTACTGAATTATATAAAAAACAGGGGGAATACCCACCAATCTCAACCCGCAACTGTAGTACAAAATGCAGCGCCTAAACCAAACGTGCAGCCATCACCTGTAATAACTGAAGCAAAACCTATAGCTCCCGTTACTGAACCTGCTAAAACAGCAACGACGGTTAAACCTGAGCCAGTGGCACCCAAAGTGTTATCATCAGTTTCAGGCGAAGATGAGATCATCGAGATGGACAGGATGCGCAAGCTGATAGCCAGCCACATGGTTTACAGTAAGCAAACATCGCCACACGTAACATCATTTGTTGAGGCCGATGTAACCAATCTTGTTTTATGGCGCGAAAAGATCAAAAACAGCTTTGAAAAACGTGAAGGTGAGAAAATAACATTTACGCCAATATTTATTGAAGCCGTTGTAAAAGCCATTAAGGATATGCCGATGATAAACGTTTCGGTAAACGGCACACAGATCATCAAAAAGAAGAATATAAATATCAGCATGGCTACTGCTTTACCTAGTGGTAACCTGATAGTTCCCGTAATAAAGCAAGCTGATGAATTGAACTTGCTTGGTATTACCAAAGCGGTTAATGATCTGGCTAATCGCGCCCGCAACAATAAGCTTTTGCCTGATGATGTAAAAGATGGTACGTTTACTATAACCAACGTTGGTTCATTTGGTAATGTTATGGGAACTCCGATAATTAACCAGCCACAAGTAGCAATTTTAGCAGTAGGTGCAATTAAAAAGAAACCTGCAGTAATTGAAACACCTGAAGGTGATATGATAGCTATCAGGCATATGATGTTCCTTTCGTTATCTTATGACCATAGGGTAGTTGACGGCGCTTTAGGTGGCTCGTTTGTTAAGCGCGTAGCTGATTACCTGGGGAAATGGGATGTAAATAGAGAAATATGATAGAAAGTAATGTCATCCCGTCCGCTAACCAGCGGATCGGGATGACACAGGACAAATGAACGCGTGTATCCGATGAGCTGCTGAAACAAGTTACCCATGACTTATTCCGAAAATAATACAAAATGAAAAGGCTCCCAAAAGGAGCCTTTTCATTTTCAACAGTCAAAGTAATTATTCAACAACCTCGGCTGTTAATTTTACTGCCGAGGCTAAACTGACCCCCGTTAACTGATCGGCAAAGGCTATGAATGCCTTGTCCTCAGATATACGAGACTGATTATCTATCAGATTTTGCAGATTTATCTTTCCTATAACAAATTTGTAACTGTCAGAATGATAACGCTCATGGATGTGTTTGAAATTCAAAGCATCAACAACATCTTCGTTCTCATAACGTAAATATACGTTCAACTCTATGTTGTTAGTAAAATGCAGGTCCTTTTTACTCTTCGCTTTTTTGTATTCGTATTGGTAATTGTATCGTAACGCTGCAATATCTGACAATACCGCCGAACCGGTTGGATGTCCACCAGCACCCTTACCAAAAAAGAATTGCTGATCGGCAAATGCAGCCTGTACTATTACACCATTGTACTCATACTCCACATTATATAAAAACTCGCTTGGGTTCACCAATTTTGGTAGTACAAACATGGTAACATGCCTGTCATCAAGTTCTTTGGCTACAGGAACAAGTTTTATTTTTAATCCCTTCTCACGTGCATATTGCAGATCACTTGCTGATAAATTTTGTATACCAATATTCAACACATCCTCAGGTTTTACGATCACACCATAAGCGTGTGATGCAGCAATAACCAATTTATACTTAGCGTCATACCCTCCAACATCCATAGTTGGGTCAGTTTCAGCAAAACCCAGATCCTGCGCTTGTTTTAAGGCAGTGTCATAATCCATGTTTTCTAAATACCCTTTTGAAAGAATATAGTTAGATGAGCCGTTGAAGATACCACTGATTGAATGTAGTAATTCATTGTCATAATATTCTTCAAGATTACGAATGATAGGAATACTACCGCAAACTGCTCCTTCATATAATAATGATGTACCATATTTTTGCTGAAGCTCTATCAATTCATCCAGATAAGTGGCAATCATCTTTTTACTTGCAGAAACCACGTTCTTCCCTGAGCTTAATGCTCTTGACACGATCTCAAATGCTGCCTCTGTATCATTTATCAACTCAACAATGGTGTTGATTTCGGGGTTATTAAGCAATTCATCTTTATCAGTAGTGAAAAGGTGTGCCGGCAATGAACGCTCTTTATCCGGATTTTTAATCGCTATTTTAATAATTTCAAGATTAAGATTTTTGGTTTTTATAATGTCATACAATCCCTGGCCAACAACGCCAAATCCAAACAATCCTATATTTAACTTTTTACTCATTATGCTATTCTTTGTAATTCTATGATCTTTCCTTTAACATCTGTTTTAAAGAAAGAGGTAATAATATTTGTTAATGCTTCTGTTTCAATTAAAAATCCATCGTGCCCGTAAAATGAATCGAATTCAGCAAATGCCGATTTTGGTATATGTCTGAATAAATACTGTTGTTCCTCAACCGGAAATAATACATCCGATTTTATGCCTATAACCAATGTACGGGCTTTAATCAGGCTTAATGCTTTTTCTACACCATTCCTGTTACGGCCGGTATTATGCGAGTCCATTGTTTTGCTTAAATACCAATAACTGTAGGCATTAAACCTGTTAACCAGCTTTTCGCCTTGATAGTTTTGGTATGATGATGCACGGTGATCATCGCTTATATTATCATTTTCATCCTGCTGACTTACAGTATATGTTTTATATCCGCGGTAGGATAGGAGCGCTACGCTTCGCGCTGCTTTTAAACCTTTTCGGCCACCATCAGGTGTGTTCGAATAAAAAGTACGGTCGGCAGTTAAGGCTAACCGCTGTGATTCGTTGAATGCAATACCCCATGGAGAATGGCGTGCATTGGTAGCTATTAAGATCAGGTTTTTGATACGCCCAGGTTCCATGATAGACCACTCAAGAGCTTGTTGCCCGCCTAATGAGCCACCTATCAAAATATTTATATCCTCAATTTTAAGATGTTCGGCTAATCTTTTATGGGCATTGATAATGTCTCGTACGGTAACCTGAGGAAATGCCAGGTAATAAGGCTGCCCGGTTACCGGGTTTATGCTTAAAGGGTTACTTGTACCATAAGGCGAACCTAAAATATTGGCACAAATAATAAAATGCTCATCAGGATTAAAGAAATCATTATCGCCAAATAAACCCTTCCACCAATCCATTACATCTGAATTTGCAGTAAGCGCGTGGCATACCCAAACTACGTTATCACGGTTTTTATTTAACTTTCCGTAGGTATGAAAACCTATTTCCAATTGTTGCAGCTGTTGCCCTGATTCAAGCTCAAATGGCTGTGTACTTTTAAATATTTGTGTGTTCATTGTACTATTTCGTTATTCCGGTGCAGCTACTTTTAAAGTAGCTGCAACCGTAACAACACTATTATCACTAAAAAAACTAAAAAAAACTCAAAACTAAACTAACTCTTCTACTTGCTCACTGATTTTGACAAAAGCCTGTTCAAAATCAGCTTTTATGTCATCAATATGTTCAATACCAACGGCTACACGCAATAAAGCTGGTGTAACACCCGCAGCCAATTGCTCAGCATCAGACAGTTGCTGATGCGTTGTTGCAGATGGCTGTATAATTAATGTTTTAGCATCGCCAACATTAGCCAAATGGCTTACCAGTTGCAGGCTGTTTATAAGCTTGCCAGCTTTTTCTTTATCACCTTTTAATTCAAAGGATAACACTGCGCCAAAACCATTTTTAAGATATTTCTTTGCTAATGTATTGTATGGTGATGATGCCAGGCCGGGGTAATTAACTTTTTCAACCTGTGGATGCTGCTCCAGCCATTTGGCTAGTTCAAGGGCATTATCTACATGGCGCTGTACACGTAATGAAAGTGTTTCCAATCCTTGTATTAGTAACCACGAATTAAATGGTGCCTGTGATGGCCCAAAATCGCGAAGCCCTTCAACACGTGCACGTATTATGAATTGTATATTACCAAATGGGCCTCCAACGCCAAATACATCAGCAAAAACAAGTCCATGATAACCTTCAGATGGTTCAGTGAATTGTGGAAATTTACCGTTACCCCAGTTATATTTGCCGCCATCAACAATTACACCACCGATTGTTGTACCATGCCCGCCGATCCATTTGGTAGCGGACTCTACAACTATGTGGGCACCATGTTCCAACGGGCGAAATAAATAACCTGCCGCGCCAAATGTATTATCTACAATTAACGGCAGATCATGTTTTTTGGCAACAGCGGCAATTTTTTCAAAATCGGGGATATTAAATCCGGGATTACCGATTGTTTCCAAATAAATGGCTTTTGTTTTTGCGTCAATCAACTTCTCTATGTTTTCAGCGGTGTCATCCTTGGCAAAACGTGCTTCGATCCCTAATCGTTTAAAGGTTACTTTAAACTGATTATAGCTGCCACCATAAAGAAATGGAGATGATACAAAGTTGTCGCCAACCTGTAGTATGTTGCTTAACGCAATAAACTGTGCCGCCTGGCCCGATGCTGTTGCAAGCGCAGCAACGCCACCCTCTAATGCCGCAATGCGTTTCTCGAACACATCGGTAGTAGGGTTCATGATGCGGGTATATATATTGCCAAATTCTTTTAGCGCGAAAAGATTGGCACCGTGCTCGGCATTTTTAAAAACGTATGATGTGGTCTGATAAATAGGTACGGCACGTGAACCAGTTGTTGGGTCAACTTCCTGCCCTGCATGCAGTTGCAAGGTTTCGAATTTTAAATTTGTAGCAGACATTGTATATAATTTTATAGGTGATCAAATGATTTGTACTTACGGCGAGGTCACAATAGGATAAAACATATCCCAGTGATGGTAACACGCGTTTTTTTCAGGAAAAAGAAAAGAAAGACGTGTACTAAATCAACAACAGCAGCAACACATACAAATACAACCTACAGAATGGTTATACGTAGCAAAAAAATAGCCTTTTGGGGCCTTGGAACTTAATGATGGAATGTTTTTAAAACTTTTCATGGTTGTTAATTTATATCCCCCGGTGTTATTTGCCGGGACAGGAATTGGCACCTTCTCCAAATTTGAGGGTTGCCAGCGGGTAGTTGAGCCTGATCTCTCGCCGCTTCTTTATAAATCAATACCTTTTTGATGAGGAATTGATCGACTTTGGTATCGCTACCAAATAATATTACAAATATAGGGTGTTAGTTTTTACTAATCCAAATTTTATTTTATTTTTCAGGTGAAAGAATAAGATTAAGGCAAAAGTGAAGCATTTGATACTAATTTTTACCTTTTACAACTAATCAAGAGCTAAAGTCATATCCTCAATCAAATCATCAATATGCTCTAAACCAACTGATATTCTTAACAAATTTCTCGGTGTTTTAGTGTCCGGGCCTTCAATTGAGGCGCGGTGTTCTATCAAACTTTCAACCCCGCCTAAACTGGTGGCTTGGGTAAATAATTGTAAACCATTTATTACACGTTTGGCTTCTTCTTCGCCGCCTTTTATACAAACTGAAAGCATTCCGCCAAAGCCCGTCATTTGTGATTTGGCAATATGATGCTGTGGGTGCGAAGCCAGACCGGGATACATTACCTGTTCAACTTTTGAATGTTTTTGTAAATATTCCGCTAAAAGCCGTGCGTTTTTTGCGTGCCCTGCCATACGGTAAGGCAAAGTTTTTACGCTTCGCGATAGGAAATAACAATCCATGGGAGAGGGTATGGCACCGCCCATTTCCTGTATCTGTTTTATTTTTAGCCACCATTCATTTTTTACAGGTGTTATTAAAACGCCGCCCATCAGGTCGCTATGGCCGCCAAAATATTTAGTGCTCGAATGCATTACCATATCCGCTCCTAATAAAAGCGGCTGCTGAAAAACAGGTGTAGCAAAGGTGTTGTCACAAGCTACTTTAATGCCATGCTTGTGCGCAATGTTGATCACCTTTTTAATATCCGTTAGTTTTAATAATGGATTTGAAGGGGTTTCGATCCATATTAAGCCTGTGTTTAGTTTAATATGTTGTTTTAAAATTTCGCTATCGTTTATGTCAATAAAATCAAACTCTAAAATACCGACGAAAAGATTTTTGATCTGGTTACGCAAACCATGGTACATGTCATCGGGTAATATAATATGTGTACCCGGTTGTAATGATTGAAAAACAGCCATACCAGCAGCATTCCCTGACGAAAATGCGGCAGCATCAACACCGTGCTCCAATTTTGCCAATACATTTTCAAGCGAAGTGCGGTTTGGATTAGCAGAGCGACTATAAATATATCCACTGGTATACGAACCATCGGCGGCACGCTCAAATGTGGTTGACATTACTACCGGTTGAATTACGGCACCTGAAAATTCATCTGTTTGGTTCCCTGCATGTATAGCGATGGTTTCAATTTTCATTCTATAGAGTTTTGACAAACATAAAGTTTTTGCAGATTAATAGATAGAGTGTCGGATTGCTTGCTTCATTTTTATTACGCCAATTCAGATATTACATCATCATTACATTAACATTTGCTATTTTTGCACAAAGGTTTTTTAATGGAAGCTGAACGTAATTTAACTTTATTATTACAGGATACGGGTTTACCGACTGATTTAAAACACATTGCGGAAAAAGTGCTTCACGGCGAACGTATCACTTTTGATGAGGGTGTTTTATTGTTTGAAAAGGGCGAATTAGGATATTTGGGCGTTCTGGCCAACTATATTCGCGAAAAACGCCACGGAAACAACACTTACTTCAACCGTAATTTTCATATTGAACCAACTAATCTTTGCGTTTATGATTGCAAGTTTTGTTCTTATTCCAGGCTGATAAAAGAACGTTCTGAGGGCTGGGAATATACCATGGAAGAAATGCTCGATATTGTTAAAAAATATGATAACGAGCCGGTTACTGAAGTACATATAGTAGGTGGTGTATTGCCACAATATGATGTTGCTTTTTATTCGGAATTATTCCGCAGGATAAAAGAACACCGCCCTGATCTGCATGTTAAAGCATTAACCCCGGTTGAATATCATTATATATTTAAGAAAGCCAAGATCGATTATGCAACGGGTATGCGCCTGATGAAGGAAGCCGGTTTGGAGTCAATACCTGGTGGTGGTGCGGAGATTTTCCATCCGGAAGTAAGAGATCTTATATCAAAAGATAAATGTACCGGCGACCAATGGCTTGCGATACATGAAGAGTGGCACAAGCTTGGAATGCGTTCAAATGCGACTATGTTATATGGCCATATCGAAAAGTTTTGGCACAGAATAGATCATATGGATCGCTTGCGTACTTTGCAGGATAAAACAGGTGGTTTCCAAACTTTTATTCCGCTTAAATTCCGTAACAAAGATAATCAAATGTCAAATGTGCCTGAATCAACTGTGGTTGAGGATCTCAGGAATTACGCTATCGCACGTATATATCTGGACAATTTTGATCATATCAAAGCTTACTGGGCTATGATCAGTCGTACAACAGCGCAGTTATCATTAAATTTTGGTGTTGATGATATTGATGGTACATTGGATGATACCACAAAAATTTACTCGATGGCAGGTTCTGAGGAACAACATCCGGGTATGAGCACCAAACAACTGGTTGAATTGATAAAGCATGTTGGCAGGCACCCAATTGAGCGCGACACCTTATATAATGTGGTTACTGACTATAATGATTATCAATTTCCAGAAGAAGTTAAGCCTGCTTTTTACAAATTACCGGTGATTAATTAGTTTATTGGTTCACTGGCTCATTGGTTTATTGGTAAAGTAGTAATTTGATAATCAGTAATATAAAGGGGAAATAGAGTAAATTAATATACAATTGAAGGTTCATCGCATTTTACTAATGAACGAGTGAACCAATCAACAAATGAACAATATAATAAAAACACTATACATCGTTCGGCACGGACAAACAGAACTTAACAGACAAGGCATAGTACAAGGTCGTGGCATGAATACCGACCTTAATGACGAAGGTCGTAAGCAAGCCGGTCAGTTTTTTAATGCTTATAAAGATGTGCCTTTTGATAAGATCTATATCTCCAATTTAAAGCGTACGCAGCAAAGTATCCAGCAATTTATTGATCTTGGTATTTCATACGAAAAGCTGGAGGGTTTGGATGAGATGGCATGGGGTATTTTAGAAGGTACAGAAAGTACACCTGAAAATAAATCAGCTTTTTTAAAGATCATACGTGATTGGGTTGGTGGGAAATTGGATAGCAGTTTTGAAGGCGGCGAAAGCCCCAACCAGGTAAAAGAGCGCCAGGAAAAGGCAATGGAAACCATTATGAGTCATCCTGATGAAAAAACAGTGCTGATTTGTATGCATGGCCGGGCTATGCGTTTGTTGCTTTGCTGGCTAACAGGAAAGCCGCTTACTGAAATGGAAACATTTCCGCACCAAAACCTTGTTTTATATAAACTAACCTATGATGGCGCTGATTTTCAGATAGCTGAATTTAATAATGCACAACATTTGCACTAGTATCAAGTGATTAGTATCAAGTAGCAAGATAGAGCTGCAAAGAATCTGACCATGAATTACTAAATAACATAACGGTTAGTATCAAATAGAGAGTTTAGTCTAGCTATTTGATACTAATGACTAGCTACTAACTGAATAATGAAATTAAAAATATCGGCGGTTAGTTATACTAACACCAAACCATTTATATACGGAATACAACATACCGACTTATTTAATAAAATAGACCTCAGCCTTGACAATCCAACTGATTGCGCTCAAAAATTGATTGACGATGTGGTTGACATTGGCCTTATTCCGGTGGCAGCAACGTTAAATTTGCCTTATTGGGAAATTGTATCTGATTATTGTATAGGCGCGGTTGGTGCAGTAAACTCTGTATTCATTTTTAGTAATTGCGAAATAAAGGATGTTAAAAGGTTGCAGCTTGATCCACAATCGCGTTCATCAAATAATCTGGCTAGGGTATTGCTCAAAAATTTCTGGAAAATAAAACCTGAATTAATTATTGGTGCTGATGATCATACTCAATCAACAGATCCTGAAACAGCATTTGTATTGATTGGTGATCGCACTTTTGGCAAAGCAGATAAATATCCATTTGTTTATGACCTGGCTGCTGAATGGCAAAAATTTACCGGTTTACCATTTTGCTTTGCCGCATGGATAGCCAACAAACCCATTCCACAAGAATTTATTAATGAGTTTAATGAATCGCTCAAATATGGTCTCGATCACCGTTCTCAATTATTAAAGGAACTACCTGCAATACAGGACTTCGATCTTGAGGATTACCTAATGCACAAGCTTGATTTTGATCTGACAGAGAAAAAGAAGGAAGCGCTGCATTTGTTTCTGAAGTATATTAAGGAATTGTAACCATTATATCTTTTCTTTTTCAAAACTATATCCTTCAAAATTGCTTGCTTATCTTAAACAGATAAAACAAGCAATCTATGAATCAGATACAAACATTACAAGGGCAGGCCGCTTTGGTAACCGGGTCCGACAGTGGTATAGGCAAAGGCGTAGCTTTAGCATTAGCTATGGCTGGGGCCAAAGTAATTATAAACCATGTTGATGCGCATGATATTGCAGAACAAACCGTTGATGAAATAAAAGCTGCAGGCGGCGAAGCTTATGCCATACATGCCGACGTAAGCAATGAAGCCGATGTGCAGGCCATGTTTGCCGAAATGTACAAGCAATATGGTACTGTAGATATATTGGTAAATAATGCCGGTTTACAGCGCGACTCTAAATTTGTGGATATGACGCTGGAACAATGGAATACGGTTATTGGTATAAACCTTACCGGCCAATTCTTATGCTCACGCGAGGCTGCCAGAGAATTTATACGCAGGGGAGTAGTTGATGGCCGTAGTAAAGCCGCCGGTAAAATTATATGCATGAGTAGTGTGCATGAAGTTATTCCTTGGGGCGGTCACGTAAATTATGCCAGCAGCAAAGGCGGGGTAATGATGCTGATGAAAAGTATGGCACAGGAATTAGCCCCACATAAAATACGTGTTGTATCAATTGGCCCAGGCGCTATACAAACCCATATAAATCAGGCGGCATGGAGTACACCGGAGGCGTTGAAGGCTCTTTTAACCTTAATTCCCTATAACAGAATTGGTGAACCGGATGATATTGGCAAGCTGGCAGCATGGCTTGCATCCGATGAGGCTGATTATATAACCGGCACAACCATTTTTATGGATGGAGGGATGACTTTATACCCCGGTTTTGCCGATAATGGATAAAATTTAGCCCAATAAGTGTGATAATATCGATTTAGCAAAGATTTTTCAATTTAAGATATTGTAAAAAGTACACTAAGTAAATTATAAATCTTTAAATTTTGTACCCTTAAAGCCGTTGGATTATTAAATATTCATAAAAGTTCAATTTTATTGATTGAATTGATAATAATGTATTACTTTTGTTATGGATTTAAAATTGAAACAACATGAAAAAAATATTCATAACAACAGCAATGGTAGCCCTTTTGGGTACTAGCGTATTTGCAGCAGATGGCGGCAAAAAAGCAGAAAAAACAGTTAGCGTATCATACGCGGTTCAAAATGAGTTTGATTCAGATTTTAGCGATGCTAAAGATGTATCATGGACAGTTACTTCAAACTGCCAAAAAGCAGCTTTCACTTTAAATGATGTAAAAATGACTGCATTTTACAACTTACAAGGTGAGTACTTAGGTGTAACTCAAGATGTTGCTTACAACACATTATCTGAAAAAGCTAAAAAAGAGATTACTAACAAATACAAAGATTACGCAGTTACTGATGTAATTAAATATGAAACCAGCGATGCAGTTTCAAACTCTGATCAAACAGTTTATTTTGTTGACCTTAAAAATTCAGCAAGCGAACTATTGGTAAGAGTAACTCCAACTGCTGATGTTTACTTCTTTAAACAAGTAAAATAAGCTACCTATAATATTTTGTTAAAGCCATCTGCATAAGCGGGTGGCTTTTTTGTTTTGGGCAAAAAACCAGATCAACATCTATATTTTTAAAACAAATTATTATGACAGGCATTTATAAGTAATGCCAAAGACTATAATTGTTTCGAACAGACTTCCTGTAAAAATCTCAAAAAAAGGAGATGATTATCATTTATCATCAAGTGAAGGTGGTTTAGCTACAGGCTTAGGTTCAATATATAAAAAAGAAAATAATTTATGGGTAGGGTGGCCCGGTCTGGAAGTTACCGAACAAGCCGATCAGGATGCCATAACCAATAAGTTAAGCGATTTAAGCTTAATGCCTGTATTTTTATCACAGGAAGAGATCAGCCAATATTATGAAGGGTTTTCAAATACGGTGCTCTGGCCTGTATTCCATTATTATGCCTCTACTTACGCTAATTACATACAATCAAACTGGGAGTTTTATAAATCGGTAAACGCAAAGTTTAAAGATGCTATTCTAAAGGTTGCCGAACCCGGGGATACCATCTGGATTCATGACTACCAGTTATTGTTATTGCCAGCATTGGTCAGGAAGGAGTTACCTGATTCGGCTATCGGTTTCTTTTTGCATATACCATTTCCTTCGCATGAAATGTTCAGGCTTATTCCCTGGAGATATGATCTGCTTGAAGGAATGCTTGGAGCCGATCTTATTGGCTTTCACACGTTTGATGATGTGCGGCATTTTTTAAGCACAACTACCCGCATATTACCTGTGACCACATCTTCGAATGTTATAAATAGTAGCGACCGGGTTATAGTAGCGGAAGCATTCCCAATGGGTATTGATGAAAGAAAATATGCTTCATTGCCTGAAAGTAAAGCAGTTGTTGAACAGATACAACAAATAAAAGACACTTATAAAGACACCAAACTCATCCTTTCTATTGATCGCCTGGATTATAGTAAAGGTATATTACAACGGCTGGAAGCCTTTGAGCTTTTGTTCCAATTGCACCCGGAATATATTGGCAAAATTACGCTTTATATGATCGTGGTTCCATCGCGCGATACAGTACCTCAGTACAGAAATTTGCATGATCAGATCGATAAAAAGGCGGGTAACCTGAACGCGCTATACCGCACTATGGACTGGGCCCCTATACATTATTTTTATCGTTCTTTTCCAATTGAGACACTTTCAGCCCTGTATTATTCGGCTGATGTTTGTTTGGTTACACCGATGCGTGATGGGATGAACCTGGTGAGTAAAGAATATGTAGCAAGCCGGATAAATGGCGATGGCGTATTGATATTAAGCGAGATGGCCGGTGCATCTAAAGAATTAATTGATGCGATAATTGTAAACCCTAATAATACTGAAGAGATAAGCCGTGCCATTATTCAAGCTGTTGAAATGCCATTTGAGGAGCAAAAAGCCCGGATGCAGCAAATGCGGCAAAACGTATCCAAATTCAATATTTCGCATTGGGTTAAAATTTTTATGGATCGGCTTAAGGAAGTGAAACAATTGCAGCGATCAATGCAAACAAGGCATGTGAGCAATGGAACCGAACAATCAATAATCAACCGTTATAATAAAACCAAAAACAGGATCATATTCCTGGATTACGATGGTACGCTTGTTGATTTTAAACCGAACCTGGCTGATGCAAATCCTGATAGGGACCTTTATCTGTTATTGAATCAGTTAATGGATGACCCAGCTAATCATGTGGTGCTTATCAGCGGGCGTAAGCATGAGAATTTAGATGAATGGTTTGATGATAGCGACAGGATACATCTTATAGCTGAACACGGCACCTGGTTTAAGCAGCAATATACAAGCTGGCACAAAATAACCGGATTATCAGATAGCTGGAAACAAGACATTTATCCTATATTAGAAACCTATGTAGATCGCACCCCAGGTTCATTTATCGAAGAAAAAACTTATTCGCTGGTTTGGCATTATAGAAAGGCGCAAAAAGGCTTAGGCGAGCTTAGAGCCAATGAGTTGATGAATAATCTGAAATACATGACATCGGATAAAGGCTTGCAATTTTTACCCGGTGATAAGGTGTTGGAAATTAAAAATATAGAGATCAATAAAGGTAAAGCGGCTTTATCATTGGTCGAGAATAATAATTATGATTTCATTATTGCTTTTGGCGATGATTACACTGATGAAGACATTTTTAAATCTTTGCCTGATACCGCAATAACCATTAAAATAGGCAATAACCTATCAGCGGCTAAGTTCTACTTGCGGAATCCATTAGAAGTACGTAATCTGCTTAATAAATTTGCTCACAGTGTATCAACTAAAGCTAAAGTAGTAGGCTGATTATAAAAATATCGGCCTGTCTAGCTTCATTGCTATTCGGTACGCGGCGTTCATTAAACCTACATGGCTATAAGCCTGCGGAAAATTACCCCATTGGCTACCATCGGTTTCGTCAACATCTTCACTAAATAGCAGCAAATGATTGGAGAACTGAAGTAGACTTTCAAACTCTTTGATAGCATCATCTGTACGGCCAACTGCAGCTAAAGCTTCAACATACCAAAATGCACATATTAAAAATGTAGTTTGAGGTTTGCCAAAATCATCTTTGTATAAATATCTGTAAAATAGGCCATTAGATGCCTTTAGCTCTTTCTCTAATGCGATTAAATGATCCTTTGCACGGTCTGAAGCCGGGTCGAGATAATTCATCATAATTAATTGTAGTGTGCTGGCATCAAGATTGGTGCCATGGGCTGCATTAGTATAAACTTTTCTAACCGGATCATAACAGCTTTCAATATGTACTGCAGCACGCTCTTTTAATGATATGGCCTTTTCAACCAGCTCTTTATTGTCAATAGTACGAGCCATTTTTTCGGCAGCTGAAGCACCGGCCCATTGAAAAAGGTTGCTATAGCAGTGTACATCGGCCATGTTCCTGAACTCCCATATCCCGGCATCTTTCTCGTCAATGGTTGCTTCAATTTTATTTAATAAAAACTCCAGCCATCGGGCTGAATCCTTTCTTTCTGAAAAAATAAAGCGATGATCTGTGTATAAGGGGAGTAGCGAGATCAAAACCTGCCCGTAAATATCATTTTGAATATGCTCATAAGCCTGGTTCCCAATACGTACTGGCTGATTACCTTCATAACCCTCCAAATCAGGTAGAATTTCTTCTGTCAATTTTTTTTTGCCGGTAATACCATACAAAGGCTGATACCTTTTATCTTCAGAAAATGAAATATCGGTCACATAACTAAAATATTTCTCCATTTCCTCAAAATGGCCTATGTGATTTAGCGATGTTATTACATAGTAAGTATCGCGCAACCAGCAATAGCGGTAATCCCAATTACGCCCGCTTCCGGGGCTCTCAGGCAAACTGGTAGTACTGGCTGCTATAATAGCGCCGGTATCTTCATACTGGTGGATTTTTAAGGCAAGGGCAGCCCGTATTACAAATGGTTGATAGAATGTAGCTATTGATGAGTGTTTTATCCATGTACGCCAATATTGCACTGTTTCCCTTAAAAAACGTTCAACGGTACTTTCTAATGGTGCCTCCAGGGGTTCACCATAGGTAAATACGAGATATTTGATCTCATTTATAACAAATGGTTGCTCATCAAAAACATAGCTTATGGCAATATTGGTAGTTAAACGGATATTTTCATCGCCGCCAAGATATTGTATATGGTTACTACCACGGTTTACGTGCAGCTTTACTTTTCCATAATCAGATACCGGCTCACATTTAACCTTCACCCGCGGAGATCCTTCCAATGCTTCAATTTTTCTGATCAGCATCAGCGGTTTATAATAACGCTTGTTTTGATGAAATCTGGGAGCAAAGTCACTAACCCGGTAACAGCTTCCATCGGCTAAGGTTATTTCAGTTATTAATACGTTAGTATTTTCTAAATAATATTGATGCGATGTGAACTTACCTTCAGGCAGAATGGAAAACTCACCTCCCTTTTTCTTATCCAGCAAACCTCCAAAAATGAAAGTACTGTCAAAACGAGGCCAGCAAAGCCATTCTATATTAGTATTCTTACCTATATGCGCCAAAAAAGCACAATTACCAATTATGCCGGTATTGTAAGTATGTCTGCCCATTTGCAAAAAGTAATGTGGTTGAGCAGTATTTAACAACGTATATGCTATAATGTTGGCTTAACAATAAGGTAATTTCTATTTTAGTTTTTAATCAATAAATTTCACCATCTGGAATGTAGTAAAAGATGATTTGATTGCTCAGATTAATAAAAGTTTTCAATCTATTTAAAACACTTATTTAACTTTAAAACCCATTTATAATTAATACTTTAACTAAATAAATAATTTTATTTGGTTGTTAATTATTTTATATATTTGAAAAAGAGAGGCTTCTATTACCTTCTGACTATTAATACCATTTTATATTCAGTTTGGCTTTAGTTATGAATCTTTTTTTTAATAACATTTAATACTATAATTATATTATGAAAACTGGAAAAGTAAAATGGTTTAACACACAAAAAGGTTATGGATTTATTGTTACCGATGATGGTAAAGATCTTTTTGTACACTTTAAGGATGTACAGGGCGGCGTAAATGCCATTAAAGATAACGATAGCGTTACTTATGAAGTGGAAGAAGGCAGAAAAGGATTACAAGCAGTAAATGTAAAAAAAGTATAATCTATAATTCTGAATTATGAGAACGAAAGCCCCTGCGACCACAGGGGTTTTTTTATGAGAAAAATCCAGCGATTTTATTACTTTAGCCTCACCAATTATTAATTTATGACTACTGATAAAGCCTCAAAAACCAATAGAAATATCATTTTTTTAGTAATAGTGGCTTCGTTAGGCTATTTTGTTGATATATATGACCTTCTTGTTTTTTCAATTGTACGAAAAGCCAGCCTGCTTGGTATTGGCGTAAAACCAACTGAAGTACTGGATAAAGGACTAATGATAATTAACTGGCAAATGTTTGGCTTATTGCTGGGTGGCGTGTTGTGGGGTGTTATTGGCGATAAGCTAGGCCGTATAAAAGTACTTTTTGGATCAATATTATTATACTCAATAGCAAACTTTGCCAACGGTTTTGTTCATGATGTAAATACGTATGTTATTGTACGGTTTATAGCGGGCGTAGGGCTTGCCGGCGAGTTAGGTGCGGGAATAACCCTTGTAACTGAAACCATGAGTAAGGAAAAAAGAGGTTATGGAACTATGATAGTGGCAGTGGTTGGCCTTTTTGGTGCTGCTGCTGCAAATTTGGTAGCAAAATATGGTATCCCGGTACATTTCTCTGCCGATCATTCTACATGGCGCGATGCCTATTTTGTTGGGGGCTGTTTGGGGATTATTTTATTGCTGTTGCGCCTGGGTACTTTTGAATCGGGAATGTTTAAGAGCATTGAACAAAAGGACGTATCAAAAGGGAATTTCTTTACACTTTTTACCAGTTGGAGCAGGTTTAAAAAATATATATACTGTATTTTGATCGGTGCTCCGCTTTGGTATGTGGTAGGGGTGTTGGTTACACTTTCCCCTGAATTTGGCAAAGCCTTAGGTGCAAAAGATGTATTAAGCGCCGGGGATGGCATATATCACACCTACATAGGCATAGCAATAGGGGGTATATTTGCAGGTTTATTATCTCAAATAACTAAATCAAGAAAGTTAACCATGTTTATTTTCCTGGTTTTGTCATTTATCAGCGTTGTGGTCTACCTGAATGCTAAAGGGCTTGACAGCGATCAATTTACCTGGATATGCCTTTTTATGGGGACTTGTGTTGGCTATTGGACAACGTTTATCACTATCGCCGCCGAACAATTCGGCACAAATATCCGTGCTACAGTAACTACCACGGTTCCAAATTTTGTAAGAGGTTCATTAATACCAATAAATTTAATTTTTATTGCGCTTAAAGAAAATTACGGTATGATTAACAGCGGTTATATTATGATGGCAGCGTTAACAATCATCTCTTTACTTGCGCTCAGCCAATTAAAGGAAAGTTTCGGGAAAGACCTGAATTATCTAGAGGAGAATTAGTGAGCGTTTAAGTGATTGATAAGTCAATAGTTTGTTTAATTTTGCTTCATCAATTATTAATCAGTCTATCACTAAATGATTACTAAGGAACAAATAAGCGCGGATTACCAGCTAATACAGGATGAAATATGTGCGGCGCTTGAACAGGTTGACGGCAAGGCAAAGTTTGAAGAAGAAAAGTGGGAGCGGGAAGGCGGCGGCGGCGGCAGAACACGTATTATACAAAACGGTAATATTTTCGAAAAAGGCGGAGTGAATTTTTCTGCTGTACACGGGCAGTTACCATCATCAATAAAAAAATCACTGCAAATTGAGCAGGATGATTTCTTTGCTACGGGCATTTCTATTGTAATCCATCCGAATCATCCGATGGTTCCGATCATCCACATGAATATCCGATATTTTGAAATGCCATCATCATTTGCTGAAGGTAAACAACAAGTAAGATGGTTTGGCGGTGGTATTGATCTTACCCCACATTATGTGGTAGATGAAGATGCACGCTTTTTTCATCAATATTTAAAATCAGTATGTGATGCTTATTACCATGATTTTTATCATCGTTTTAAGCTTTGGGCCGATGATTATTTTTTTATAAAACATCGTAATGAAACCAGGGGTATCGGCGGCATATTTTACGACCGTTTGACCGCGTCGGAAGAACTATCGTGGGAATCCGTATTTGAGTTTTCAAAAGCGCTTGGGCGTTCATTTATCCCAATATACACTGAATTAGTAAACCGCAATCGCATTAAATCATTTACCGATGATCATCAGCAATGGCAGTATCAGCGCCGCAGCAGGTATACCGAATTTAACCTTGTATATGATGCAGGTACAAAATTCGGACTGGAAACAAACGGGCGTATTGAATCAATATTAATGAGCCTGCCGCCAACTGCAAAATGGGTTTATAATTACCAGGCCGAATCAGGCAGTGAAGAGGAAAGGACCTTATCATTACTTAAAAAAGGCATCAACTGGGTTTAATATGAAAAAACTAACAGGTTGCTGTTTATTATTGATAGTTATATTATCATCATTCTATCAATCTAGCCCATTAACAGGTAAATGGGAATATGTTGGCGATATTTTTCATGGAAAAAAAGAAGGTGCACCAACTGAATATGCTTTGCAAAGAACCTATAGTGAATCTCATTTTGAGGCGTATGCGATTGAAAAAGGTTACGTACCCGAAATGTATGAAACTGGTGATTACTCCCTGAATGCTGATACCTGCCTTGAAACCCAAACTTTTTGCAGTCAGCAATCAAAGTTGCTTAACTTAACAGTTCACTACCATTATAAGATCAGCAATGACACCCTTACCTTAAAAGGTATATTACCCGATGGTGAAAAGGTTGAAGAATACTGGAAAAAAATAAAATAAACTTAAATAAATAATATTTATCAACCCATAATAATAGCTTTATTCAGCATTGTTTAATCCCCCATCATGGGCTATTATGTTGGTAAATTTATGTTGTGAAATGATATAATTTCTTAACTTCGCAGGTCGTTTAAAAATCACTTTTTTTACGAACGATTATAGAGAAGAAACCACAGAAAAATAAAAATGGCTGAAGGAACAGAAAACGATAATCCACAAAAAGAAGACAGAATAATTTCGATAAATATAGACGAGCAAATGCGATCAGCATACATTGATTATTCAATGTCGGTGATCGTTTCCAGGGCATTACCCGATGTCCGCGATGGCTTAAAGCCTGTGCACAGGCGTGTGCTTTTCGGTATGCTCGACCTAGGTTTAAATAACAATAAACCTTATAAAAAATCAGCACGTATAGTCGGTGAAGTAATGGGTAAGTATCACCCGCATGGCGATGCCTCGGTTTATGACACCATGGTACGTATGGCCCAGGAATGGAGCTTGCGTTACCCATTGGTTGAAGGCCAGGGTAATTACGGTTCAATTGATGGTGATAACCCCGCGGCAATGCGTTATACAGAAGCAAGGCTGGAGAAGATCGCCGAAGAAATGCTGGCTGATATTAATAAAGATACTATTGATTATCAGTTAAATTTTGACGATTCCTTACAAGAACCTACAGTTTTACCTGCAAAGTTCCCGAATCTGCTGGTTAACGGTGCATCAGGCATAGCAGTGGGTATGGCTACTAACATGGCTCCGCATAATTTATCTGAAGTTATTGATGCAACCATCGCGTTGATAGATAACCGCCAGATAGAGATTAGCGAGTTAATGAAATATGTTAAAGGCCCGGATTTTCCTACAGGTGGTATTATATACGGTTTTGAAGGCCCACGCGAAGCATTGGAAACAGGCAGGGGAAGGGTTGTGTTAAGAGCAAGAGCCGAAATTGAAACCTATAATGGTGAGCGTGAGCGTATCATTGTTACTGAAATACCTTATCAGGTAAATAAAGGCTTAATGATTGAGCGTACAGCCGAGCTTGTTAATGAGAAAAAAATTGAAGGTATAAACGCCATCAGAGATGAATCAAACAGGGAAGGTATACGTATAGTTTATGAGATAAAAAGAGATGCTAATGCGGCTATCGTATTAAACAATTTGTTCAAATACACATCACTGCAAACATCATTCAGCGTAAATAATATTGCGCTGGTACATGGTCGCCCAATGATGCTTAACCTGAAGGATCTGATCCATCACTTTGTTGAGCACAGGCATGAGGTAGTTGTACGCCGTACTAAATTTGAACTGGCAGAAGCGCAAAAACGTGCCCACATTTTAGAGGGTTTGCTGATAGCTTTAGATCACCTGGATGAAGTAATTAAGTTAATACGCGGTTCAAATACTCCAGATGATGCACGCGAGGGTTTAATAACTCAGTTTGGCTTAAGTGATCTGCAGGCACGTGCCATATTGGATATGACCCTAAGAAGGTTAACCGGACTGGAACGTGATAAAATTAAGGATGAGTTTGAAGCCTTAATGAAGACTATTGATTACTTAAACTCTCTTTTAGCCGATGAAGGTTTGCGCATGCAGATCATTAAAGATGAGCTTTTAGAGATAAAAGAAAAATATGGCGATGAGCGCAAAACCGAAATGGTTCACTCATCGGCAGAAATGAATACCGAAGACTTTATTGAAGATGAGGATGTTGTAATTACCATTTCGCATGAAGGTTATATTAAACGTACGCCTTTAACAGAATATCGCAGACAGGGAAGAGGTGGCAAGGGTTCATTAGGCAGCAATAGCCGTGACGCAGATTTTATTGAGCATTTGCTTATAGCATCGAATCACAATTATATGCTGTTCTTTACTGAATCTGGCCAATGTTTCTGGTTACGGGTATTTGAAATTCCTGAAGGAACGCGAACTTCAAAAGGTCGAGCCATACAAAATATCATCAATATTCCTAAAGAAGAAAACATTAAGGCGTATATTAAATTAATCAGCCTTAAAGACAAAGAATACCTGGAAAATAATTATATCATTATGTGTACCCGTAAAGGTACCATCAAGAAAACTTCACTTGAGGCTTATTCACGCCCACGTGCAAATGGTATAAATGCAATAAACATTAATGAGGGTGATTCGTTATTAGAAGCAAGCTTAACAAGTGGCAACAGTGAAATTGTAATGGCCTTGAAATCTGGTCGTGCAATACGCTTTAACGAAGCTACTGTTAGGCCAATGGGACGTACCGCTACTGGTGTAAGGGGTATTTCGCTTGATAGCGATAACGATGAAGTTGTTGGTATGATAAGTATTGATAATCCGGAAACTACGGTATTAGTAGTATCTGAAAAAGGTTATGGTAAACGTACTGACATTGATGATTACAGAGTAACTAACCGCGGTGGTAAAGGTGTTAAAACACTAAACGTGACCGATAAAACGGGTAATCTGGTAGCTATTAAAGGTGTTACCGATAATGAGGATCTGATGATCATCAATAAATCGGGCATTATTATCAGGATCGCAATAAGTGAGTTAAGAACTATGGGTAGAGCTACCCAGGGTGTACGATTGATCACACTTAAAGGTAATGACGAAATAGCATCAGTTGCAAAAATTGAGCACGATGATGAGGAAGAAGTAGAAACGGATACAGATACTGAAAATGCAGGCGACGAAACATCGACTGATGAAGTAACCGAATAAATTTATATGCTGAACCGTAAAATAACAATACCGGTTTTAATGCTGTTGTTTACCACGTCTTTTGCCTTCTGCCAATCAGAAGTTTTTAAGCCGGTGGTAAACAATCTTGCTCTTTATAAGAAAAAGAAGGATCTGAAGTTTTTAGGTTTTGCTAAAAAGTCTATTGATAGCATGATCACTACTCATGCTGATTCTCTCGATCTTAAAAAAAGTGTTTACCGGGTTGTGGTTAATTCAAGTATTTTATATCTCGATACGCTAAATACACTTAAACAGCCAGATGATTTTTTTAGTAAGACAGTAAGCCTTGTTGATAAAATATCAGCCAATAAAAAGATCAGCAGGTTTCGTGATGAAATGGATTATGCAGACCGTTGTATAGCCAATATTTATATTCGTAAGGGGTTTGTGTATATGAGCGCTTCGGATTTTGTTAATGCTGAACAGACCTTTTTAATGGCTCAGAAATATGCGCCTTCATTTAAACAGTTAAATTTTTATATCGCTTACTCCAACAATAAGCTGGGTAATTTAAAAGATGCTGCAAAATATTACAACAACCTTATTGGCACAGATAGTACTAAAGCTGAATACATTGAAACGGTATCAAATATTTATAAATCAATAGGGGATACTACCAAGGCCCTTGATATACTTCAAAAAGCAAGAAAGCGCCTGCCTGATGATAAATTATTGCTGATGGACGAGGCAAATATTTATAATAATCAGAGAGATTATGCGTCATTATCTCCATTATTAACGCCATTACTTGATAATTATCCTAATAACGCTGATATTGCATTTGTTGCAGCCAATTGTTACGACCATTTGAATCAGTATGATAAAGCGGAATCATTGTATTTACATGCAATTGATTTAAATAGTGCTTCGTATGATCCCGTTCTTAATCTCGGATTGCTTTACTTTAAAGAGAGTTTAGTTAAACAAGGAGCTGATAAACAAAAATATACAGCAATGGCTATACAATTATTACAGAAAGCTAATGAAATATCGCCCAATGATATTCGCGGATTAGAAGTATTGCAATTGGTTTACACAAAAACACAAAACAAAAACCAACTAATTGAAGTAAATAACAAATTAAAAGAATTAAATAACCAATAAATATATCATGAAAATAAAATTTTTGATCACAGGCTTCTTTGGCTTACTTTCTATAGCCGCATTTGCTCAAAAAGGCGAGGTAAACAATGCTAAAGATTCTTACGGAAGCTATGACATTGCAAAAAGTAACAAATTAACTATGCCACAGGCTATGAAAAGCCTCGCTGATGCAAAAACGTCTATTGATAAGGCTTCTGTTAATGAAAAAACTGCTGGATGGCCTTTAACGTTTGCCTTAAAAGGTGCAATATATGGCGCTTTAGCCAGTCAGGATACCGTTCCGGCTACATCATTGCCAAACTTTAAAATTGCTGATGAAGCATTGATAAAGGCTAAATCATTAGATTCTGCAAAGAAAGACCCGGAAACTGAAAAAATAATCCATAATGCATATCTTAATTTGGCACAATACCAGTTTGACAAGGGCAGGGCCGAATTCCAAAATAAAAAGTATGACATGGCTTATCATTCATTTGATTATTTCCGCCAGGTTTTACCTGATGATACATCAGCATTATATACAACAGGATTATCTGCTGCTAATGCTGCTTATACTGATCCTAAATACTATAAGCCGGCTATTGATAATTATAACAAACTGCTTGTTACGACATATTCTCAGAAAGCAAATATTTATTATGACTTATCAACTATATACTTATCAAGCAAAGACACTGCTGATGCATTTAGAATAGCAGGAGAAGGCGTAGCAAAATATCCTGCAAATAATGCCTTACGTAAACGTGAAATCGAAATAGGATTGCAATCGGGTAAACAGGAAGAGTTGATTAGTAAAATTGAAAGTGCAATAGCTAATGATCCAAAAAACAAAACATTGTACTATTATGAGGGGGTTACTTATTCGCAAATAGGTGAAGCTATGGGTGATAAACAAGCTAAATTAAAAGATCCAGCAGCTAAACAAGCTTTAGAACAAAAGAAACTCGACAATTTTGACAAAGCTGCAGAGCAATATAAGAAAGCACTGGATATTGATCCTGCTTATGCACAAGCGAGTTTAAGTTTAAGTTATGTAAGTATTGAACCATCACTTGATTTATATAACGCTGCAAATCAATTACCATCTAACAAACAAAAAGAATATGATGCTGCTATGGCTAAGGTACAAGTGCAAATTGAGGCTGCAAAACCATATTTGCAAAAAGCAGTTGATTTAAATCCAAAGTCAGTTGATGCGCTGCAAAATTTAAAAAACTATTATTTAGTAAAAAAGGATATGGTTAATGCTAATAAAATTCAAAAACAAATTGAAGCACTAGAAGCTGGTAAATAACAACATATATCAGAGAAGGGGGATGTTTTATAACGTCCCCCTTCTTTATTTTTGCATTACTGGCTATTATACCAACAGCACAGTTGGCAATGCAGCTAATTTAGAAATGGTATATAATATGTCATGTTATCTAACCTTTCTTGCTATCATCCTCTTTACGGGGTGTCCCATAATTTTCAGAGGCTTTTAAGGTTCTTAGGAGTTCGTCGGAAATCTCCTGTTGACGAGCCTGTTGACTTTGATAAAGCTGAGGCTCATAGTACCTATCAATCTGCGTTTGCTTCAAACGTTCATATCCCAAGTGTTTGGCTATCGCCGATAGCAAATCAATCTGAAGGTGCCCCCTTTTTTCTAAATCCGCTTGCTTCGAATGTAGATTATCGCAATACTGAGCCCATAAACCAGTTATCTCCTTCTGATTTTGAAAAACAACATCAATGCTATTCAGCGCTTCCACATATTCTAACGGAATATTTATAGATCGCCTGTATTTCATTAACACAAAAAATAAATTCTTTTTAGTTTTTATCGTTTCCGCCCTTTTTTGATACCATAGCGTGATACTGACTGCGACCACTGGGCTTAATAAGATAGCTAATAAATTGATCCACTCCATACTAATAAGTTTTAATTCCTAAATATACCTAATGCCATGAAATACACAATCAATCAATTCCGAAAAGAATACTCAAATGAAGATATCTGTTTAGATAAGATATTTGAGATGAGGTATTCAAAAATACCTTGCTGCCCACAATGCAGTCAACAAACCACCTTTAAGCGAATACTTGGTCGCAGGGCCTATCAATGTTCTGATAAGGATTGCCAATACCAGTTATACCCAACAGCGGGGACAGTCTTTGAAAAGACACGCACTTCTTTAGTTGATTGGTTTTATGTCATATACTTAATGACTTCTACCCGTAATGGCGTTAGCGCAAAGGAGATTGAAAGGCAATTAGGTGTTACTTATAAAACGGCATGGCGCATGGGCCATCAGGTTCGTAAACTAATGAGCAATGGATCTGAACTACTTACGGGGACTGTTGAGGTTGACGAGGCGTATATTGGTGTAAATCCAAAGAACAAGCACGCTAAGGCGCAAGCAGAACAGTTAGGCAGAGGTATTAAGAAACAGCCTATTGTAAGCATAGTACAACGAGGTGGTGAAGTTAGATCGTTTGTTGTTGATAACGTTGGCTCAGGGGGTATATACAAGCTTATAACCGATAACGTAGAAAAGGGCAGTAAACTAATTACTGACGGCTTTACTTCTTACAAATGGGTTGGTATGCAATATGAGCATATACCAGTTAAACACAATAATGATCGTGTTACCGTTGGTGAAAAACACACGAATACTGTTGAGGGTTTCTTTAGCCACTTAAAGCGTACTATTTCAGGAACGCATATACATGTTAGCAGGCAACATTTACAGGCTTATGCGAATGAATGTTCATTCCGGTATTCAAACCGTAGAGCAGGGCAGATGATGTTTAAAATAATATTGGGGAGGTGCGTAGCATGAGCATAATACATTACATCAGTTCAAATAGCTTTAATATTATCCCGCCTATCAGTAGTACTATCAATGGAAGCCAAAAAAACTGTATAGCCTGTATGCTAACAGCATTTTGCCACATTAATCTAAATAGCCCTGTACCAGTTTGGGCGTTTTTACTATATGGTTTTTTTAGTTGGATTGGCGGAGGTTTAATAGGCAAGCTATTTGCACACAGACGTAAATAATCAAATCCTTTTGTTGACAACCAAATACTTGTATCATTTTGATTAATGTAACCCTTATTACGTAATTCATCTAATACAGCTACCTGAAAGTCATTATTTTCCCATATATCAACGTCATCAATAAAGGATATCCCTTTGATTTTTAGGTAAGTTAAAGTCTTAAAATAATAATCCTCAAACATTAACTATTTGGCAGCTTGTTGTTTAAATGTTACTGCTTTACTCAATACTTTTAAAAAATCCTCTTTATGGTTTGGATTAGGCTTAGGGGCTTCTTTAACCTTTTTAGTTGTCTCTTTTTTCTTGCTCATATACAAATGTATACAATTGGCTGTTGATTATAAAACACCGTATAAACACCGTATAAATACCTATTAAATGCTTACAACCTTTAGCTATATTTACACACCGAACCTCTGCACAATAAGCCTACCCAATTAAATACAATCAATTCATAGGCGCAACGGTGCCATTACTTTAAGCCCCTGGCGGAGCTTGCGGGATGACATTTGTTGCGCTTTATTATTTACGCTTCTTTTTAGGTGGAGTAATGTTTGTAGGTTTACCAACATGTACCTTTACGATTCCAAAATCAGGAGAGGCAACGTAATCTATTTCATGACTTGATGGTATCCTAAACGACATACAAGTTATACCATTATGGTTTGTGATTGAAAAATCACCTAATGTTATTATATCCATCCCTATTAAGGCATCGCATCCACCGGCTAATCCGTCAACCTCTGTTGCAACAATACCGGCTATAATAACACCATTTGGTAATTGAATATCTATTGTGTAAGTGTTTTGGGCAACTATACCGTTGGCAGTAGAAACTTGGGCAATTCCTGTTGGTAGTAATTGCAGACTGGTGGCGATTGCTTTTGTAATAACTGAACCTGTGGCTCCAGTATCCCAAATTGCATTAGCTTTTACCGATATTATTTCTCCCGATCTAATAACATTAATTTCAGTAACTAATACCCTTTGAAGCCCTTGATTTGATTTTAAGGTAAGTGCTTTTATATTCAAGCGGATGGAGATTGATTTATTATTACCCTTGAATGAAATGTTTGAGTGTAGCTATCAGAACCTGGGATACAATGTTGTATTAGGAACGTGCCTACTTCAAAAGATTTTTTAGCAGTTTCGTAAGCTTCCGATTGACTACCATAGCTTCCTTGAACTTGCTTATCTTTTATTACAATAAATTTTCCATTGTATTTTTCAACAAGAGAGTTTTGATTGTCTAAATAATATTGAAATTCCTGCTTTAACATAGCACAAAGGTAAACATATAATAATAAACACCTAAACTACAAATTGTTTCCACATTGTCAAGACTTAATTTACACCATCTTGCAAATACCAAACACCGTAGTTACCTTTATCACAATTAACAAAAACATTAACCCGCTTAATCCGCCAGATTATGAAATTGAACAATTCGGAGTAGAGGAATCCATCCTCACCATATAATTATATAAGAGCGTTCGCTTTTATTCTTGCACTATAAATCTGAGAAATTTACAAGCATAGCAAGGAATAATACGCATAACGTTCACGCTACGGCGTGGGCTGTTGTTTTATTCTGCTATGCGGGTTTCTCAGAACCTTTAGGGCGAATATAAGCACAGTTCCACGCTTATTTTTTGTCAGCCCTGATAGGAACTGAATGGGTACAACTTCGGTTTTATGAAACTTTCACGTAAACAATGGATACCTATTGGTATACTTCTGTTATTTATAATCACCAATCCCTCAGCATCAGCATTTAAAGAGTATATCGGATCAAATACTTATTCAGGTCTTAAAAGAACTACCAATCTGTTTGTATGCAGCGTTTATAAGCACTATGGGAGCGAATACTTTGGCATATTCGGAAACTTTATTGAGTTGAAAGAGCCGGAAATTAAACATGATACAGTTAAGGAGTATATTAATGACAATACAATGGTGGATACCAACATGAAAGACACATCAGTACACGATCCATTAGGAATTTTAAAACCAAAAAAATAATTAATATTTAAAATATGGAAGATTTTGATAGGTCTTTTGAGGAAAGAATTTCCTTATTTAAGAATGAAATTATGAAATTAGCGGTGGAATATAATATATTCCCTCTTGATAATGTTTACAATCAATTCAGTTATAGGTATAAAGATGGTAAAATTTGGTACGAAATTACAGAACCAACAGACGAGGGGTTAATAATGGAAGCGGTTAAACTTTATCGACATTATTTTCCTGAAGGGCAAGGTCACTGGCCGAAGTTGTAGCGTTATCCATTATTTTCTTGAAGGTTACTACTGGCATACCATACTCAGTATTTATTTTACTGTTTTTTATTACTATGCGAACAGCATTATCTGTTGTTATTTCAACCAATTGAATGTGCTGTTTGTCTAACTGTACTGCATGAAACTCTTGCGTCATCTCCCATTTTTTATCAGAATCGAATTCCGAATTTATTTTTTGTTCCGGTTCAATTATTTCCTCAGAAAACCTTTTAGATTTCAACTGTTCTGTGGTATTTTTCATGATTATGGTTTTAATGTTTATGTAACAATTTTTTTTTAATAACTTACTTTTATAATATGAATATAAACGATATAGAAAAGAACTTTAACAATTTTGAAGGCGATTCCGATAAAATTACAAGTGCTGTTTTGAATAGCCTCTCGACAATTCAAGCATACGTTGAAACTTTGCTTGATACGCAGATAGCATTTTATGCGACACGAATGCCCGAGGAAGACGGAAAGAAATTTGTAAATAAAACTTATGCCGATCTTGCACAACGGCTATTGGAAATACGCGCCAACATTTCCTTAAAAATTTAATATTTGTCGCAAACTGTTCAGATGGGTCATATGCCGCATTACTTAACATAATGTTAATTATGAGAAATTATGTAAAGTGATTAGAGAAGATAAATCTACAAATGATTCCTTTTGATTTTTATGAATTTAATAGTATCAAATTAGCTAACAGGCATATAGTAAGTTCTCGGGGTTTGTGGATTAATTTAAAATAAAAACACATAGGTCGTCTATCAACTTTGATATAAATTTCAGATATTTAACATCTATGCTGGTCTCAGAAAGTTTATTGAAGTGGGTAATGCGCTTTTACCCTCCATTGTTTTTTCAACGTATTTGGGTAGTTAAGTTTGATAAAGACTTTCATGGCGTTGAAGTTAGGATCAAGAAAAGTTTCTGGAACCGGAACTACAACCAATCTATTTTTGGCGGTACAATCTTCGCCGCTGCCGACCCGTTTTATCCAGTTCTTTTTTACCAGATATTTACGCATAAAGGGTATAAAATTCGTGGGTGGGCAAAGTCATCCGAAATCAAATTTTTGAAACCAGGAACTACCACCCTTTCTTTAAAAATCAATCTGGATGATACTCAGATAGCAGTAGTAGAAAAAACATTAACAACCATGGGTAAATATACCAACACCTACCCTATTGATATTTTCGACAAAAATGGCGTAAAAGTGGCTTCGGTTATGAATGAAATATATTTGCGAAATTTAAATTTTACAGACAATGCAGGTATTAATGAATGATAATGTATTTTTAAAAAAGGGGTTTAAAATATCAACAGACAAACATTTACTTGATCTGGAAATGATATATAATTATTTACATGGTGAATCCTATTGGTCAAAAGGAATACCTGTCGAAAAAGTTCATATATCTATTGAAAATTCCATATGTTTTGGTGTGTATAAAGATGACAAGCAGGTTGGCTTTGCCAGAATAATAAGTGATAATGCCACTTTTGCTTACCTTTGTGATGTATTCATCTTAAGAGATTACAGGGGGCAAGGCTTATCAAAATGGTTAATGCAAACTATTTTAGCCCATCCTGATCTTCAGGGGTTGCGGCGGTGGGTGCTTGCAACCGGTGATGCACATGGGCTTTACAAGCAATTCGGATTTACACAGATCAATAATCCCGAAATATGGATGTCGATTTATACACCTTTTAAAACTGACCAGGAGAAAGCGAAAAAATGAATATCAAAAAGCAGATTTTTGAGGGAGAAGGTGTATCGCTCGATTTTAAAAAAACTATTTCAAGTTGTGAAAAAATTGCACGAACTATGGTATCATTCGCCAATAATAAAGGCGGACGATTGTTCATTGGTGTGGCTGATGACGGCACGATCAAGGGAGTAAAATCTGAAGATGAGGAACGGTATATGATTACCAGGGCCGCTCATTTTTTTTGTAAACCAGCCCTTGAGCCAATATTTGAAGAAATTTATCTTGATGACAAATTAGTGCTGGTTGTCGACACTCCCGAAAGTACAATGAAGCCTCATTATTCATTAGCCGAAGATGGTAAATGGTGGGTATATGTACGTGTGAAGGATAAAAGCGTATTGGCAAGCAAAATTGTGGTTGATGTGCTCAAACATTCGTCGAATGATAAAGGAGTATTAATTGAATATTCCGCGAATGAAAAAGTCCTACTGGAATATCTTGAAAAATCAACCCGGATAACCGTTAAGGAGTTTTGTATACTACTTAATTTAACGCGAAAACGCGCACAACGTATATTGGTTGACCTGATATTATCCGGAATCATCCGTATTCATACTACTGAAAAAGAGGAATATTATACTGCTGTTTAATATCAGAGATTAGTATTGACATCATTATTCTATTCCATTCAAATGAAAAACCTGTACCATAAATATAAACCACATTATAATAGTAATCTAAAACTTGCTGTACCGGTTGTAATATCACAACTCGGGCATACCTTAGTGCAAACTTCTGATAGTGTTATTGTAGGTCACTTTGCCGGTACCGTGAGTTTGGCAGCAGTATCATTAGTGAACAGCATTTTTGTTTTGCCCATGGTGATAGGTTTGGGCCTGTCCTATGGTTTAACACCGCTTATAGCCCAGCACAACAGCCGAAAAGAGCTTGCAGCTTGCGGACGTTTATTGTCAAACAGTTTGTTCATAAATGTTATTAGCAGCATTATTCTTTTTTCATTTTTATATTTTGGATCAGTATATATTTTAAACCATTTACATCAATCACCAGAGGTTGTGACGCAGGCTAAGCCATTCTTGTTTTTGTTGGGTTTGTCAATTATCCCGATGATGATTTTCAATACCTTTAAGCAATTTGCCGAAGGCCTGGGGTTTACTAAACAAGCCATGATCGTCTCAATAACGGGCAACGTACTCAATATATGCCTTGGGATAGTTTTTGTAAAAGGTTTATTCGGCGTAGCGCCAATGGGTATTCGCGGAGTTGGATACAGTACACTTATCGACCGTTGTTTAATGGCTATTGTAATGGCTTTTTATATTTTCAAGTCTGAAAAATTCAAAAAATATCTAAAAGGTTTCGCTATTAAAAGTATCAGGTATATCAGCAGTTTACAAGTACTGAAAATTGGCGCACCTGTGGCATTGCAATATTTTTTTGAATTAAGTGCCTTTAGCGGGGCTGTAATAATGATAGGTACTATTGGCCATGTGCAACAAGCCGCGCACCAGGTTGCTATTAGTTTGGCATCCATAACTTATATGATATCGAGTGGAATTGCTGCCGCCGCAGCGATACGGTCAGGCAATTACTTTGGTGTAAAGGATCATCATGGATTAAGGTTATCTGCCGTATCTAACTATCATATTGTAATCGTTTTTATGTGTGGTACAGCCTTGTTGTTTAGTTTAGGAAATCACATTCTTCCATATATTTACACTTCAGATAAACAGGTTATAGCTATTGCATCACAGTTACTTATAATCGCAGCTGTGTTTCAATTGTTTGATGGTGCGCAGGTTGTAGGGCTTGGAATTTTGCGCGGTATGGGCGATGTTAATATTCCGACAATTATTACCTTTTTAGCTTATTGGGTAGTTGGCTTGCCTGTAGGTTATTACCTGGGACTTTATTTAAATTGGGGTGTGAAAGGTGTTTGGTATGGCCTGGTACTTGGGTTAATCGTATCTGCTGTATTACTATTTTTCCGTTTTCAGTTTATGAGTAAAAAATATCAGTACACAACAGCATAGTTTAGTGTATTAGAAATAAAGCTGATTAGCAATGCGGAAAGTATTGCAGTGTGCCTCAACAATATCTTTAATTTGTGGTGAATATCCCCCTCCCATGCTTACTTGCACCGGGATTTTATACTTGATACATTGTTCAAATACAAATTGATCTCGCATTTTACAAGCTTCGCGAGTCAATGCCAGTTTTCCCAGTTTGTCAGACTCCAGCACATCAACGCCAGCCAGGTAAAATATAAAATCGGGTTTTTGTTGTTCTATTAATTTGGGCAGATGATTAAAAAGAAGATTGAGATAATCATCATCAATTATTCCATCCGGCAATGGAATGTCGAGATCAGATTTCTCTTTTCTGAATGGAAAATTATTAGCACCATGCATCGAGAAAGTAAATACCCGCGGTTCATTTTCAAATATTTGAGCCGTGCCATTACCTTGGTGAACATCTAAATCGATTATTAAGATAGATGAAGCTAACTTATTATCCAATAAATAATTAGCTGCCATTGCCTGGTCATTTAATAGACAGAATCCTTCGCCCCAGTTTGTGCCTGCATGATGGGTGCCGCCAGCAATATTAAATGCGATGCCATTTTTAAAAGCATAGTGACAGCCATCAATTGTACCCTTGCCAATCCTTATTTCGCGTTCAATTAATTGCGCGGATAAAGGAAATCCTATACGTCGTTGTTCTCTGGACGCTAATGTTAGATCACGCAACTGTTTCCAATAATCTAAATCATGCGTTAATAAAATGGTTTCCTCGTCCATGAGTCCGGGCGAAAATAGATTTTCACTCCTGATCACGCCTTCATGCAGTAACTGAGCAGGTATTAGCTCATATTTAAGCATCGGAAAACGGTGTCCTTCGGGCAAAGGGTGGGCATATATTGGATCGTAAACTATTTTAAGCATTAAATAATGCGTTATAAGCTGAGTTGTTTAATTGCACTACACAGAATACCGACCGCATCAAAAACATCTTTAAACGAATTGTAAAGCGGTACAGCGCTTAGTCTTATTACGTTCGGTTCGCGCCAATCTCCAATTACGCCGTTGTCGGTTAAATAATTGAAAATTTCTTTTGCGTTTTTATTGCAGATAATAGAAAGCTGGCAACCCCGTTCCTGTTGGTTTTTAGGTGTTATTATTTTGAAGATCTCGGAACCATTATTCTTGTTGATCTCATTAATAAGATATTCCATATAACCGGTTAATGCTTCGCTTTTAGAGCGTAAAGCCTCTATTCCACCAGCTTCAGCAAATATATCAAGTGCAGCTTTATGCAGTGTCATTAGCATTATTGGAGCTGTGCTTACCTGCCAGCCATCGGCACCTTGTTCGGGTTGAAAGCCGGGTGCCATTAAAAAGCGCTTATCTTGTCGGTATCCCCACCATCCGGCAAAACGGTTCAGTGTATTATCATCAAAGTGTTTTTCATTAACAAAGATTCCGCTTATACCACCCGGGCCTGAATTCATGTATTTATAAGAACACCAGCATGCAAAGTCAATATCCCATTCATGTAGTTTAACAGGTACGTTACCGGCTGCATGAGCTAAGTCGAAACCGACAATAGCACCAACTTTATGGGCAGCCTTTGTAATAGCATGCATATCAAAAAACTGACCTGTATAATAATTTATCCCGCTAAATAATGATAAAGCCAGTTCTTCAGCATTTGAATTGATGATGTCAATAATATCTTCGGTTCTTAAAGTGTACTCACCTTCTCGAGGGAATACTTCAATTATAGCATCTTTAGGGTCGTAGCCATGAAATTTTACCTGACTCTCAATAGCATATATGTCTGACGGGAAAGCGCCGCCCTCCATTATTATTTTATATCTTTTATTAATTGGCTTATAGAAGCTTACCATTAATAAATGAAGATTTACTGTAAGTGAATTCATCACTGTTACTTCATTTTCTTTTGCCCCAACTATTGATGAAAGCGTGCCTGTAAGTTGTTTATGGTAAGCTAACCAGGGATCATTGCCATTAAACCAGCCTTCTACACCAAATTCATGCCATGAGTTAAGCTGGTTGCTAATATATTCTTTTGCAGATGCGGGTTGCAGGCCAAGAGAATTGCCACATAAGTAAATTGCATCATGCCCGTCATGCTGCGGGATCAGGAACTTGCTTCGAAAATCTTTAAGAGCATCCTGTTCATCTAACTGGAGTGCAAAGGCTAAATTATTTTGATAATTCATCCGCCAATATTACAAAAAAGAGAAATGAGATTTATTATTTATTGGGTTTGCTCACATAAGGATTGCCCTTAACATAGAAGCGATAAGGTAATAAAGCATCCTCGCCAGCATAGGCTACTCCAATTCGAGGCACAGCTGCTATAGCTTCATTCGGGAAGATTAAGCCCCTATCTTCGATCCATAAAACATCACTTTGCAAGCTAATGGCATTGATGTTACGAGATATACCTAAAGCCTTAGCTACCGAGCCCGGGCCCGAAGTGATGGTTGGTTTTAAGGAGATCATGTTTCGGCGGTAAAGCATTATGTCTAATCCTTCCGTGGGTTGTATGGCGCGGATAAGTATGGCATGCGGCTGGCCTTCAACAGAAGTTACCACATTAAACATTTCATGAATACCATAACACAGATATACATAAGATATGCCTCCCTGCATAAACATGGTTTTAGTTCGGGGGGTTATTCTATTGCCATAAGAATGTGATGCTTTATCAATTATTCCATTATATGCTTCTGTTTCAACAATATAACCACCGGTAGTTATACCATCAATGCAGGTAAATAAATACTTACCAAGCAGGTCTTTACTTAGGTGTAAAACATCCTGACTGAGATAATAAGATTCTGGAAGCTTCACTTTTTAAGTATATTTTTTAATAATTTATTGATCTCTTTTGCCCGATTATATACCATAATATGTGTACCGCCTTTTAGCAATATTGCATTTTTAATGTTCTTATAAGGGAATACCAAATCCTTATCACCATGAATATGGTACACATTAGGCGGAATTGTTTTGTTTTCCCATTTCAAAACAGCACCCATAGCCCATTTCATGAATACAGGCGACGAATTTTTGATCATGTCATTAAGAAGCCATGCATCTGCATCGGTCATTTTACCAAAGATTGGTTTGATCATAAAGCCAACAGAGGTAAATAGTTTTTTAGGGAATAATTTAAAAACCGGCAGGTTTCTGAATACCTTAAAATAACCCGGGGCTTCATCGCTGGTTTTAATGCTTGATATAAGAATGGTCTTGTTGAGTTTTACGATCTTTGAAATTTCAATAGCCAACATACCGCCCATTGAGGTGCCTATTACAATTGATCTGTCAACTATATTATATTGATAAATAAGTTTTTGTGCATAGGTTTTTAAAGTATCTGTTTGGTTCGGTTCTATCCAATCAACGGGAATAACTTCATATCCTGCGGGTATATCAGTGTTGTTATACAGTCGGGTATCGGCACCTAAGCCAGCTATTAAAAATACGGTGCTCATTTAAAAGTTTACCAACTTTATAATTTGTTCAAGGTATAGAGCATCTGTCTGGTCAAAATACGCCAGATGTTCGCTATCCACATCAAGAACACCTACTACCTCGTTATTGCTGAACAACGGTATCACAATTTCAGACCGGGATAATGAGCTGCAAGCTATATGGCCGGGAAATTCGTCAACATCATTTACGATCAGCGTTTCGGCGTTTTGCCATGCTGTGCCACAAACACCTTTGCCCATAGCAATGCGCGTGCAGGCTACAGGACCCTGGAAAGGCCCTAAAACAAGTTCATTATTCTTCACCATATAGAAACCAACCCAAAACCATTTAAATTGTTCCTTTAAAGCGGCGCATATATTAGCCAGGTTTGCAATTAAATCGTCCTCACCTGTTAATAGCGCTTCAATTTGTGGGATCAATGATTGGTATTGAGCTGTCTTATCGGCCGTTTGTATTATGGTTAAATCTTCTGCCATACCACAAAAGTAAGAATGAAGTATTACAATTAAATAAGACAAATCTCATATTTAATCTTTTATTTCGCATCAATGATTGTAAGTCTTACTATCGTTCGTTACCGTAAAGCGTTTATACCCATTGCATTGTTAGCTATGGCTGTACATAGGTTACCTATGTGGTTGCAAAAGAGCTGCACATTTTGGAAATTATTGGGCAGCGGGCGCAATGGTACTTTTGATCTAAACCCCGACTGGCAAAAATGGGGACTACTAGCTGTTTGGGATAGTCGGGAGGATTTTGACAGGTTTAATGAGCGATCATTTATAGCCAGTTGGTGGAATAAATTGACCATTGAACGTTGGACTATATTATGTTCACCATTACAAAGTCATGGCAAATGGGATGATTATGAGCCTTTTGGGAGCCCGGATATTAAAAATCATACCGGCCCTATTGCTGTGCTAACTCGTGCTACGATCAGATTGAGTCGACTAAAAAACTTTTGGGCGAATGTAGATAGTGTGGCTAATTTGATGGCTGGTGCCCCGGGATATATAACTTCTTTTGGCATTGGAGAAGCACCTGTTTACAGGCAGGCTACATTTTCGATATGGAAAAGTATTGATGATGTGAAAGCATTTGCCTATGCTTCGAAAGAGCATGTTGAGGTTATAAAGAAGACACGCGATGAGAAATGGTATAGCGAAGAGCTCTTTGCCCGCTTTAAACCCGTTGCCAGTTTTGGTACTATAAATGGTAAAAATCCTTTAGATGGAATTGATTTTTAAATAAATAATTATGCGAATAATAGCTGAACTACCTCATCCTGAATTTAAAATATCTATCCTTAATATGAACCAAAAATTCATCATTAAGATAGAGCAGGGCACACTTGAGCAAAGTTATAAAATACCCGAAATGGATTTGACTGGAGGTGTAAACAGTGTATTTGAATTGCTTGACGAGTCTTTTTTGAAGACTGTGGCTAATCGATTTGCGGAAATGCGTAAAGATTTTAAAGACACTTATTTCAGGTACAATTACTAATGATAAAATTTATAAGTTTATGATTATCATAGTTATATAAATATTAATATATACAAACAGAATTTTATTTGGGACTTGTGAAACCAAATTTACCCCTATTTCATGCCTGAATAAGCTGGAATTTATGCAGGCAATAGATCGCAATACCAAAATCCCATACGTTTTTTATTGTCGTTGCTAATACAACTATCATCAACATTTTTTGGAGCGTTATATTCTTTGAATATCTTTTCGCCTGTTTTATATTTTATCTCTTTTGAAAATATTGGGCCCTTAAATGCAAAGGTGTGAAACTCTCCGTTTTCACCACATACATCGACACTGGCAGGTAAGCCTGCGATAAGTTCATCGCTTATCTCCTTCCCTGCTATGTTGCCCAATGGCTCTTGGGTGCAGGCTATAACGGTGCCGAATCCTAAATCTAAAAATTCATTGATCAGTTTATGGGTATCGCGTTTCCATAAAGGATAGATGCCAGTCATACCCACTTCGGCTAATCGCTCATCGCGATATTTTTTAAGATCTTCCAGGAAAATATCCCCAAATATGGAATGGGTAATACCTTCTGTTTTAAATTTTATTAAATGCTTGAGCATGATCTCATCGTATTCCTTCATCCCGGGCATTTCGGGCAACCTTATCTGATATAAAGGAATACCAATACTTTCAGCTTGCTTAATAAGTAGCTCGACACGGACACCATGCATGGATATTCTGTCGACCGAGTCATTAACAGTTGTAACCAGGTATTTGATATTTAATTCCGGATTTTTAAGACAATGGTATAAAGCGAGCGAACTGTCTTTACCACCGCTCCAGTTAAATATGCAATTTTTCATTTATTCAATAATTCATTAACTATTAATGGTATACCAATAGTTGCTTTTTCGGGTATCTTAATAACGTTATCATGTGATACAAAAGGAATATTAGGATCGATAATATACTTGGTTACGTTACAGGGCACATAGTTAATAAGCCCGGCAGCGGGATATACAGCTAATGAGGTGCCGGTTAAAATAAACAGATCAGCATCGGCACAAATTAAGACTGCTTTCTCAATCATGGGCACAGGTTCGCCAAACCATACCACATGGGCGCGCAACGGTGAACCTAATTCACAAACCTCATCCATACCTAACTTCCAACCATCTATCGGATATGTCAGTTCGGGATCAATGCTCGACTGTGAGCGGGTAATTATGCCATGTAGGTGAATTACATTAGTTGAGCCTCCCCTTTCATGCAGGTCGTCAATATTTTGGGTGATAACGGTTACCTCATACTTTTTTTCTAATCGAGCCAAAGCATAATGTGCGGCGTTGGGTTGCGCATGTAACACATCCTTACGCCGCATATTATAAAAGTCCTGAACTAATTTAGGATTCCATTCCCAAGCCTGTGGAGTAGCTACATCTTCAATATTGTATCCCTCCCATAGCCCATCGCTATCTCTGAAGGTTTTTAAGCCACTCTCAGCACTTATTCCTGCACCGGTTAGTACAACTACCTTTTTCATAATTGACTCATTTGTACATCAAATGCTATCTGTTGCAATTACACTCCAGTCGTCAGTTCCATGTCCCTTTTCAATCCAATGATCCATTTCAGTTGCAATTGCAGGAACAATAGCCAGTTTTGTGTCACCCAATTTTGCAGCATCAATCATTAAACCAGCATCTTTACGTGCCATGTTTAGCTCCCACGAGGCTTGTTTAAAGTTTCCTGTTGCCATTCTTTTAAGTCGTGCAGGCATCATTGCCGCTGGATTCCAGGAATCAAATAACGCTGATACATCACTGGAAGAAATATTCAAAGCTTTAGCCAGAGAAAGTGTATCTGAAATACCTGCCGTAAGTGTTAAAAGGAAAAGATTACCGATAAGCTTCATCCCCGCAGCCTTACCTTCTTCGGGCCCAAAGTTGATAACATTTCCAGTCATTTTTGATAATTCAGGCTTAACTTTTTCAATAACAGATTGATCGCCGGATACCATCATATTACCGGTGCTTTCCAATGCATTTTGCGGACCCATAAATACAGGCGCATGTAAGTAAGTATAACCTTTATTTTTCCATTCGGCTGTGCGCTCAATAGCTCCTTTTGCTGATGTAGTTGTATGGTCAATAATGATAACACCTGGTTTAAAACCTTTGCGGGCCATTGCCAATACTTCATTTACCGTGTCATCATCCTTAAGGGTGATATGGATAACATCCGCTCCTTTTACGGCATCCTCAACATTATCAAATGCTTTGGCTCCGAATGCTTCCAGTGCTTTTGCTTTGCTTGCTGTTCTGTTCCATACCTGTACCTGATCTCCTTTTTGGATCATCGCTCTTACAAAATTGGAGCCTAAAAGCCCCATTCCCAAAAATGCTTTCATAGATTTGTTATTTTATAATGATAAATACTTTTTGCTGTTAAAGAAAAAGCCGCTTCATATGTTTATGAAACGGCTTTTTCTATTTGATCTATTTATTTAAACAGCCAATTCTTTTTTGCTACGCAATATAGTGTATTTGCTTTGTGCAAGTTCAAATCCACCGAATAATATGGCCCCGTATATAGCATCTGCAATCAACATGTTTTTTTCAAACGGTAAGGCAGCAATTAACGATTGGCCATAGCCTGCTAATGTATGCGGATAAAATGTACCGTATAAAAAAGGAAGGTCAATAATTAACCAGTGTACACAAACTGATGCTACTGAAGCAATGGCAACATTAGCTACATTCACTTTTTTAATCAGGCTACCAATAAATACCATTATAGCAAAAGTTAGATAAACCCATGCAGAACCGCTGTACCAAAATACCAGTTTTGATGTATATAAATAGTTGATAGCAATATCACTTAAAAATAAGGTCAATAACACTACTGTATAAGCTTTCCATTTATCGGTAAAATAAGCCCCGCCAAATAAGGCAATTGCTCCAACAGGAGTAAAATTACTTAATGATTTATACTCATAGCTTACAAAGCGCAATGCAATGGCAGCTAAAATCATTAAAACGAGTACAATATTACGTGTGTTTATTTTTTGTAGTGACATAGTCGAAATTATAAAAAGTAAAATTAGTTATTTATATCATTTAATAAAATGATATTACAAGCTATTACTTCTTAAGCAAAGCAATCTTTCCGGGGTTTACACCCACTGTTGTGCTATATTCCAGTTTACCGGTTTTGTCAAATACATATACTGAGCCATTTGATGTATAATTCTTAGCGTCTGAAACAAAAACTTCACCTGAAGTTGCATCGGCAGTAATAGTAAAAGGTGTAGTAATTGCCGTACCGTCAGAAATGAAATTTGATTTAGTTATTGCCTGTGTTGTAGTATTGTAAACACCTACCCCTCCTTCGTTGGTAATAAAATAAGCATTGCTTCCTACTACAGTAAATACACCTGCATCAAAATTGGCTTGTGATTTTACTACATCTGTATTATCATCAATTATTGCCAGGCTTGATGGTATGGTGCCATAATTTCCTGCTGATAATACATAAACATTGCCGTTTGCATCAGCTGTAATATCCTGTGGATTAATTACAACAGTTAATGTTTTAGTTACTGTTGCTGTTGTAGGATCAATTACAGAAACAGTATTGTCATAATTAGGATAATTTAAACCACCTGAATTGGCTACATAAATTTTGCCATTAGCTACGGTAAGTTGTTCAGGATAACTGCCAACTGTAATGTTTTGAGTGATTGCTAATGTAGCAGTATCGATTACCGCTACAGTGCCATCGTAAGAGGTTACATAAGCATTGCCTTTATAAAAGGCTATATCGCGCGGTTCACGGGCCACGGTACCAGTAAACATTTTTATTTGTTTAATAGATTTTGCTGTATTAGGATCTACTACTTCAATAGTGCTTGAAACATTGACAACAATATACATTTTTGAGCCATAAATCTCAATATCATTACCAGTATCACCTACGCCACGACCATTTGCAGATAGAAATATATCGGAGATAGGTTGTTTGGTGGTATAACTGTAGAATGACAGGCTGCTGTTGTCATCATTTTGTAGCCCTTGGTTTAATGTATAAAACCCATCGGTAACAGGTGTAACAACAGGGGTCACATTTTTATCCTTATGGCAAGATGCCAATATAAATAACAAAGCTACTGCTGTAAATAAAGTACTTAGTTTTAAATTTTTCATATTCGTATTTGTTAAATTGTTATTTGAAATGAGAGAATAAATGATCTGCCGGGCATAGGGAAACTACGTACAACCTCATAACTTTCGTCAAAGAGATTATTTATATGGCCAGAAATTACTGCCGGTAGTTTGTCGATTTGAAATTTATAAATAAGCGATAGATCACTCACACCATAACCATCAATATAATTTGCATGGTCGCTATTACTTAAAAAGTATCGGGATGAGGATAATAGTTGATTATAATACAATCCGATGTGATTGTAATCAACCCCGGTATTTAGCGCAAATATATTTTTAGGTGTGTACGGTATTTGATCGCGATAATAACTATCACCTGGGTTGGTTACATCAATAGCATATTGGTAGGTATAATTTATAGATAACACACCACGCCAGCCATCAAAAGTTTGAGTTTGAGTTTTTAAAGCAGCGTCGGTCCCTTCCATCCTAACGTTGCCCAAGTTAATTATAGATGAGATCACAGGATTTTGATTAGGTATAGCTACGATTTTGTTAGTTATGGTATTGTAATAACCATCCGCGGTAAAAGTGATGTAGTCAAGAAAATCATTTAACGCTTTTCTGTATGTAAAGCCTAAGTCGTATTGTTTGGCAAATTCTGGTTTCACGTTCCTGCTTACTCCATTTAATGCAAAATAATACTGTTCATCAAGCGTTGGTTCGCGAAAAATATCTTTATAGAATGCTCTTAGTAATATATCCGGACTTTTAAATGGCTGAAATGTAGCCATTAATGTGGGCGATAGAACGGATTTTGCAGCCGTGGGTTTACCTGCTTTAACCTGCTCAGTTACATAAGTGTCTAATAAGTTACCCTCAAAGAGCCATTTCTGAAGTGTAAGCTTGCTTACCAGTACATTTAACAATGTAAACCTGGTGGGATAAGCATACTCATATGCATTAGCACCCAAACTACTAAACGAAACATCCGTTGCGTAGGAAGCTTCCCAGTTTGATGTAAGATGGTAAGCTAATGCAGCGGATTGATAAAATTCACGCTGATTGTATCTATCATCGATTATTAAATCTCCAGGCGCATCATTATCAAGATAACGGATATTCTCCTGTGACAATTTTGTATTCAATAGCAATTTTAAACCATTATTCCAGGTGTGCTCATATCCTGATTGTAAAAATATATTCTTATTCCAGAGCCGTTCATCCGAATAAGGATTATAATCAATTACTGCTCCGGGTAAGCCGCGATCTGAATTATAATAGTTGATGTGAAGATTGAATTTATTACTATCGTTTTTAGCCCAATATAAAGCACCATCTACCTGCTGGTCACTTACATCAGTATTTGTACGTGTTTGTAATGTGTCTGATCCATCATTAGTGTTTTTAAATTTATAATGACCATTAGCATTTTCCAGATAGCTATTAATAGCGAATGACCATGTATTGCTAATACGCTGCTCCCATTGTAAATAAGGATTGATCAATCCAAAAGATCCGGCATTCATCCCGGCGAGAATTTGATAAGGTTTATTAGCAGTTAGGTTTGGTTGTATTGTTTTTATAGCGATAACACTTGCCGAGGCGAATGAACGTGCGGCGGCTAAAATATCATCTGGCTGTGCATTATACAGCGTTACTTGCTGTACACCATTTAAATTAAGTTTGCTCAGATCTATCTGGCCATTCTCAGCATCGTTTATTTCAATTCCATCATATAAAATTGCGGTATGGTTTGCGCCAAAGCCACGTACTGAGACAGTTTTAAAACCACCAATACCTCCATAATCTTTAATATTTACACCAGCAAAATCGCGAATAGCATCGGCAACGGTAAGTGCGTTGTAGCGGTCGAAATCATTTGAGGAAATGGATTGCGATGGAGTAACAGTTTGTACTTTAGGTATTGATGAAGTTGAAACATTAACTTCTTTAAGGTTTTTTGTAGTATCTTTTTTTTGTGCGAATAAGTGCAACGGCAATAGTAAAAGCAACAATAAACATTTGGGTTTGCACCAAAAACGTTTAATAAGATGTTGTACAATTGTTGCCATGTTCTGCGAGTTTAATTCACAGCTACAATAAGGAAAAAATCAAAAATGAAAATACACTATAGAAGAGCATTCACATTCAAGCTTCAATCCCCGAAAGCTGTGAATAATAATTGCTCTGGCAGGTCTTCTGACTTACTCCCCTTAGTTCTGTCTTCCCACCCCGGGTGTATTTCGGGGCAGTGACCAATTGAATGAACTATGGTTATGGAGCTTACAGCTGCGGGACAGTTACAGATTTTCACTGTATTCCCTTTTAATTTCTAACGGTTTTATCCGTAAGAAAACCTAAAGCACTGCAAAAGTACAAGAAGAATTTATAACAACAAGTAAAGCCCTAATATTTATGCTGATGTTAAATTTATTACTAACAAATTACAAACTTTGTACGTTACAAGAGGTTATATAAACGTATAATTTATATCATGACAAATAAAGTATTAATACTGGCACCAGAAGACCAGGAATCAGAACCTAATTACGTTAATTTAAAATTGCCTGAGCGTTATATCTCTATCGCCGGAGGCGTAAAGCTTGGTATTTCAGGCTTAAAAAACATTTTTTCGAGCCCGTTTACAAGTATTCTAAAACTGGGAGCAAGCGGCTACCTGTTAAATCGTGGCATTACCGGCCATTGTGAATTATATGCCCAAGTTGATAAACATATGGTTGATCCGATTAATATAAATATCCGTTCATCATTTGTTATTCACAAACCACGAAAGGAAGTTTATGCTTTTTGGCGGAGGTTTGATAATTTACCATTATTTATGAGCCATCTTAAAAGTGTTGAATTATTGAATAATGATCATTCGCGCTGGGTGATGCGTTTGCCAATTGGTGTTGCAAGCATAAGTTGGGAAGCTGAAGTTGTTATGGACAAACCAGATGAAATGATCGGCTGGAGCTCATTGCCTGGTTCAATCATCAACAATTCAGGCAAAGTACGCTTTCGGGATACTCCCGATGGCGAAGGCACACGTGTAGATATAGTAATAACCTATCGCCCACCTGTAGGCAGTGTAGGTGCAAGCATAGCCCGTGTTTTTAATCCTGTATTTAAAAACATGGTTGAAAAGGATGTGAAAAACTTTAAATACTATATGGATATTGATTATGCTACAGATAGCATAAATTATATTTAAGCAGTCTGAACCGAAATTGGTGGAATTAATAAATTTATAGAATTCCGGTTCAGATTCTTTTACAAACAAAAAAAGACCCACATGTAAATGCGGGTCTTTTTTAATATGGAGTTACTGTAGTTTATTTTACAGCGTCAACAACTGCTTTGAAAGCATCTGGATGATTCATTGCTAAATCAGCTAAAACCTTACGGTTTAAACCAATGTCACTTTTAATCAATTTACCCATTAATTGTGAGTAAGAAATTCCATGCTGACGAGCACCTGCGTTGATACGTTGTATCCATAATGCTCTGAATTCTCTTTTCTTGGTTTTACGGTCGCGGTAAGCGTACTGTAAGCCTTTTTCTACTGTGTTTTTGGCAACGGTATAAACCTTGCTTCTTGAACCCCAATAACCCTTGGCGAGGTTCATTACTTTTTTCCGGCGTCTTCTCGACGCGACTGCGTTAACTGAACGTGGCATTTTTTGTCGTTTTTGGTAGTGAGTGTCTCAATTTTTCAGAGAACTTTAATACTCTAATACCTGGTTTAAAAATTTGTTAATTACTTCCCGATACAAAGCATACGTTTAACGTTACCCATATCCGCATCAGAAACTAAGCTGGTGTTGGTAAGGTTACGTTTACGTTTGGTCGACATCTTTGTTAAGATGTGGCTTTTGTATGCGTTCTTTCTTGCAATTTTACCGGTTCCAGTAAGCTTAAAACGCTTTTTTGCACTGGAATTGGTTTTCATTTTTGGCATAACCGTGTTTATATATATGTATTTAATTAATTCATTGTTGTGAGTTGTGTGAGTTGTGTGAGTTGTGAGTTTTTATACTTTCAACCTTAAACTTTCAACTTATAACTAACCTACTTCTTAGCTCCTTTTGAGGCTACGGTTAAAAACATCCGTTTCCCTTCAAGTTTTGGTAATTGCTCTACTTTACCTACTTCTTCTAAAGCTTGTGCAAAACGCAGCAGTAATATTTCCCCCTGCTCTTTGTACACAATTGCACGGCCCTTAAAGTGGACGTAAGCTCTTACTTTTTCGCCGGCTTCCAAAAACTTAATAGCATGCTTTAATTTAAATTCAAAGTCATGGTCATCAGTATTCGGTCCGAAACGGATCTCTTTGATGACGGTTTGCTTGGCATTGCTTTTTATCTCCTTTAGTTTTTTCTTTTGCTCGTAAACAAACTTGTTATAGTCTGTTACTTTACAAACGGGTGGAACCGCATTAGGAGAAATTTCAACGAGGTCAAGCTCTTGTTCCTGAGCAATAGCTAACGCATCACGCAGTGAAAAGATACCTTGCTCCACATTGTCACCCACAAGGCGCACTTCGGGAGCTTTTATAAATTGATTAATGTTGTGTTCAGCTTCTTTTTTCTTAAAAGGAAGCCTTGGTCCTCTATTGAAAGGTTTGTTTAATGCCAAGTTATACTGTTATTTCTTTAATTATCTGTTGCTTAAATTCTTCAATGCTCATACTTCCCAAATCGCCCTGACCATGTTTACGAACTGAAACCAGCCCTTCGGCAGTTTCTTTTTCTCCCACAATCAGCATATAAGGGATTTTTTTGACTTCAGCATCGCGTATTTTTCGTCCGATCTTTTCGTCCCTGAAATCAATAAGCCCGCAAATATCAGAATCTTTTAACGATTCTGAAAGTTTTTTTGCATAATCTTCATATTTTTCAGATATCGGCAGTATTACAAACTGCTCCGGCGATAGCCAAAGCGGGAAATTTCCGGCACAATGTTCTATTAATACAGCTACAAAACGCTCTAATGAACCAAACGGTGCACGATGGATCATTACCGGGCGATGTTTTTGATTATCACTACCAGTATATTCCAGTTCAAAGCGTTCAGGTAGATTATAGTCAACTTGTATGGTACCTAGCTGCCATTTTCTGCCTAAAGCATCTTTCACCATGAAGTCAAGCTTAGGGCCATAAAAAGCTGCCTCGCCATATTCAACTACGGTTTTCAATCCTTTTTCGTCAGCAGCTTCAATTATAGCGGATTCAGCAAGGGCCCAGTTTTCATCGGTACCTATGTATTTTGCTTTGTTTTCGGGGTCGCGTAGTGATACCTGCGCAGTATAATCATCAAAGCCTAATGCTTTAAATACATATAATACAAGGTCAATCACTTTCATGAACTCTTCCTTCACCTGGTCGGGGCGACAAAATAAGTGTGCGTCATCCTGAGTAAAGCCACGCACACGGGTTAAGCCATGCAGCTCGCCGCTTTGCTCATAACGGTAAACAGTACCAAATTCAGCCAGACGAACCGGCAGGTCTTTATACGAGCGTGGTTTTGTTTTGTATATTTCGCAATGGTGAGGGCAATTCATTGGTTTTAAGAAAAACTCCTCTCCTTCCTGTGGTGTTTTTATAGGCTGAAATGAATCAGCGCCATATTTTTCATAGTGACCTGAAGTAACATATAAATTTTTATGCCCTATATGAGGTGTAATTACTTGCTCATAACCAGCCTTAGCCTGTGCTTTTTGTAGGAAATTAACCAAACGCTCGCGCAAAGCGGTTCCTTTAGGTAACCATAATGGTAAACCCATGCCCACTTTTTCAGAAAAAGCAAACAGTTCCAATTCCTTACCTAATTTGCGGTGATCGCGTTTTTTAGCTTCTTCAATCAGGTGCAAATAGTCGGTTAATTCACTTGCTTTAGGGAATGTTACTCCGTAAATGCGTGTTAACTGTTTACGGCTTTCGTCGCCGCGCCAGTAAGCACCGGCAACACTCATTAGCTTAACAGCTTTTATGAAACCTGTGTTTGGAATATGCGGGCCGCGGCACAGATCGGTAAAATTACCTTGAGAGTAAAATGTTATTGAGCCATCAGGCAGATCTTTGATCAGATCAAGCTTGTATTCATCACCTTTCTCGGTAAAATATTCAATTGCATCGGCTTTGCTAACGGGTTTGCGGATAAATTCTTCACGGGTTTTAGCCAGTTCGATTATTTTATCTTCTATTTTCTTGAATTCATCCGAAGAGAATTCACGGTCGCCGAAATCAACATCGTAATAAAAACCTGTTTCAATAGCAGGGCCTATTCCGAATTTTGTTCCGGGATAAAGCGCTTCCAAAGCCTCGGCCATTAAGTGCGCTGATGAATGCCAGAAGGTTGACTTACCTTGTATATCATTCCAAGTTAATAGCTTTACTTTGGCATTATGCTCAATTGGGCGACTTGCATCCCAAACCTGTCCGTCAACCTCGGCTGCTAATACATTGCGTGCTAAACCTTCGGAAATAGATTGTGCTATTTGTGCGGAATTGATGCCCTTATCGTATTCACGAACGGAGCCATCGGGAAGTGTAATATTAATCATCTACAACTATGATTTATTTTTTATGAAAATTGATGGATAAATCACCTACAAAGTGATCTGTTATTTAATGCAAATTTACGATTAATATTCGAGATTAGTAATAGTTACGCAACTGGAACATTTTACATAAGATTAATGAAGGAAATAATTGCGAGAAATTCAATATTCTAAAAATCATCATTATCAGTCATTGTTTTATACAATGAGGCCATGGTATTATTTATAGTTATATTTAAACTTTCAAGCATCCTTGTAGCTTGTTTTTTATTGAAAGCCGCTGCAGATGCTGTTGGTTGACCAGTAAGTAAATTTACCATATCTTCCGGTGTTGTTTCCGTACCATCAATATTATAGTTTTTCGGTGCGATCAAGTGCATATTATACATCCTGATTCTATATTTACTATCCTTACAATCTATTTGAATAGTTAAAAAATTATTGAAGGGTATAACAGTGCTTACCGGGCCTTCCCAATTTACAATTTCCTTTCCTTTACCGACTATTTTGCCTGCTATTGAATCCTGAGCCAAAATATCCCTATCGCCTTTATAATGGGTAATAAACCATAATTGAGCGCTACTATATAAATCGGCCTTTGATTTACCAGGAGCATCAAATACTTTTTCATAAACTACTGCACCCTCACTAAACGGAATATGCAAGCCAACAGTATCTTTTTGTGCAAAAGCACCTTTAATAATAAAAAGGAATAGGAATGATAATAACAATGATTTTTTCATGTGATAGGTTTAAAATATTTATATAAATAAGATTAGATTTTGACCGAAAGGTTTAATTCACATCAGACATTTCCCCAGCCCTGCGCCAAAACATCAGCTAAGTGCATAGTTTTAATAGGAAGGTTATTTTTGTCGATATAGCTTTGCAGGTGCAATAAGCAGGAAGCATCGGTACTAATAATATATTCGGCATCTGCAGCAAGGGCATTATCAACTTTTTGCTGAGCCATTGCTGTTGAGATAGCATCGAACTTTACCGCAAATGTACCACCGAAGCCACAGCAGGTTTCATTATCTTTAAGATCAACCAACTCCAGCCCTAATACTTTTGATAATAATTGACGGGGTTCATTTTTGATCTTGCATTCCCGTAAGGCGCTGCAACTATCGTGATAAACAGCTCTGCCCTCCAATTCAGCGCCGAAATAATCGAATTGCAATATGTTTACCAGGAAATCAGACAATTCATATATATTGCCTTGTATACTTCTGCATTTGTTGTGCAGCGTGGTATTGGTAAAAAGATCGTTATAATAATTCTTTACCATACCGGTGCATGAGGCAGATGGAGTTACAATTACACTTTCCTCAGAAAAATCATTCAAAAACTTACTGCCTATTGTTTTAGCATCATCCCAAAAGCCTGCGTTAAAAGCGGGTTGACCACAACAGGTTTGCAATGGATTGTAGTTTACCGTACAACCTGCCTTTTCTAATAATTTAACCGTATTAAAAGCGGTATCCGGGTATAACTGGTCAACAAAACAAGGGACAAACAATTCTATCTTCATCGGCAGCTAAATTCGGAAAAAGTTTAGAGTAATAGTTAATATATCCTATTAATAAGCTAGAAATTAATTTACGCCGAACAATTTATTAAATAGTTACTACATCCGGATGTGGTGCAGTTGGCACATGTTTCAATTTCTTTTCAGCAAACATTAATGAGATCATTAAGATCAGTCCTACGACAAAAAATAAATCGAGTGTTAAAGCTGCGTCGCGCATTTCACCTGTCCATGCTTCAACACCTGCAAAGCAAAGCAAACCTACAACAATCGCGGATTTTTCAGTTACATCATAAAAGCTGAAAAACGAAGCCGTATCAGGAATATTCGGCGGCAGGTATTTTGAATAAGTGGAACGTGATATGGACTGCACCCCTCCCATCACTGCGCCCACCACTACCGCCGCTGCAAAAAACTGAGGTGCATTCTGTATAAAATATACCAATAGGCAAAGTACAGTCCATATAGACACCAGGCCTACCAATGTTTTTACGTTTCCATATTTGCCTGAACAAAGAGAGGTTAACCAAGCCCCTATTACACCTACCACCTGTACTATAAGTATGATTAAGATAAGTGTATTCTGATCCATACCCAGTTCTTTTGCCGCAAATTGAGCCGCTACTAACATAATAGTTTGCACACCTACTGAATAACAAAAAAACGAGGAAAGAAAGCGCCTCAATAAAGGCATAGTTTTCACCTTTTTAAAAACCTTTGCCAGTTCTTTAAATCCTCCTGTTAATACATTATAATTATGTTTGCCGGCATTTGGTTCGCCTTTAGGCAATAACCTGAATGGTATTATAGAAAATCCTATCCACCAAACAAATACCAGTAAGAATGATGTTCGTTCAGCTATGGCGTACTTATCACCATGCATGCCGAAAAAGTCGGGATAAGAAATTATAACAAGGCATATCAATTGCATAACTAAACTACCCACATACCCGTAAATAAATCCTTTTGCACTAACGCTGTCCTGCTTAGCTTCACTAGCTATTTGAGGCAAATAGGAATTATAGAATACAAAACCCCCACAATAGCCTATACAAGCTAAAGCATACAATATTAATGGTATTTCGAGCGAAGGTACAGGGCCATTGCCTGTAGCGACAAGAGGTTTAAAAAAGAACAGCCCTGCACATGACAACGCCCCGAGCCAAGTAAAAAATTGCAGATAGCGCCTTTTATTACCACGGTAATCAGCAATTGATGTTAATATAGGAAGCATTAGTACAACTGCCAGATAGGCAAGCCCCAAAACAAATATATCCAATACCCCATTAGCAAAATGAAAACCAAAAAAGGTAACCACATTATTTGTTTGTTTATTAGTGGTTATCCATATCCAATACGCCGGGAATATGGTTGAGGTGATCACCATATTATAGGATTGGTTAGCCCAATCAAACATACACCAGGCCCAGATGGTTTTTTTATTGTCTTTTGCTTCCATATATGGTCTAAAAATATATAAATTATGGTACTTGCAAAGAATTGACAGCGAAATTTATTATGCAGGATAATTGGTTATTTTTCTTAAATTTTAGGCATTGTTATAATTGTACTTAAAATAAATTGCAACTTAGGACCGGCATTTATGATGGATAATAATCAGCTTGAACTTAGAACTGTTAATGTAACCCGTTACGTAACCCCGTTGCGTGAAGGCGGCTCGCTGCCTGCTATTGCTGAAGCTGATGATGGATTTTTGTACGTGCTAAAATTTCGTGGTGCAGGTCAAGGCATTAAAGCTTTAATAGCTGAACTAATTGGTGGCGAGATTGCTCGCACTTTGGGTTTTAAAATCCCTGAACTGGTGTTCGCTAACCTTGATGAAGCCTTTGGCCGAACAGAGCCGGATGAGGAAATACAGGATCTGCTAAAGGCAAGTGTGGGGCTTAACCTGGCACTGCATTATTTATCAGGAGCTATAACTTTTGATGCAACTGTTACTAAAGTTGATGCAAATCTAGCTTCGCAAATTGTTTGGCTGGATTGCCTGCTTATGAACGTTGACCGTACGCCGCGAAATACCAATATGCTTATTTGGCATAAGGAATTATGGCTTATTGATCATGGGGCGGCTTTATATTTCCATCATTCGTGGCATAACTGGGAAGAACAAGCAAAGCGGCCATTCGTCCAGATCAAGGATCACGTGTTGTTGCCACTGGCAACCGAGTTAGATACTGTTGATAGTGAATTTCGTCCAATTTTGACCCAGCAACGTATCCGGTCAATTGTTAACCTGATACCCGATGAGTGGCTTATAGATGAGTTTGAATCAACAGAAGAGCACCGGGAAGCTTATGTCCAATTTTTGTTAATGCGTTTAGCAAATTCAAATATTTTTATAAACGAAGCGAAACATGCAAGAGAGAGCCTTATTTGAATATGCGGTTATACGTGTGGTACCCAGAGTTGACCGAGAGGAATTCCTGAATATTGGTATCATATTGTATTGCAATAAACAAAAGTACCTGAAAATGCTTTTTGTGCTGGATGAACAGCGCTTACAGGCCTTCTCAGGGTATTTAGATATTGAAGACTTGAAGGAACACCTATGCTCATTTGAGCTTATTTGCTCGGGTGATCCCAAAGGTGGCCCGATAGCTAAGTTGGATATGCCGTCACGTTTTCGTTGGCTTACTGCTACCCGAAGCACTATACTACAAACCTCAAAAGTTCATCCCGGCTTATGTATTGATGCTGCTGAGACTATTAATAAGTTGTATGGTCAATTAGTATTGTGATAAATACTAACTAAGAGCAAATTCAACAGCTGCCTTAGCATGTATGCTTGTGGTATCAAATAATGGAATGTCAACATCGTTATTATTGATCAGTAACGGAATCTCTGTACAACCCAATATAATTCCCTGTGCGCCCCTGGCAATCAATTTATTGATAACATTAATGTAATATGCTTTGGTTTCAGGATTAATGATTCCTCTGCCTAATTCTTCAAATATGGTATAGTGTAAAAAATCGCGCTCATCATCATCAGGAATAATTGCTTCAATTCCTTTTTCATTAAGCTTGTTGGTAAAAAAATCACGCTCCATGGTAAACTTTGTGCCCAGTAATCCAACATTTTTTATGCCAGCTTTTGTAATTGCATCAGCAGTAGCGCTAGCTATATGAATTACCGGCAACTGAATATTTTGCGCTAACCTATCGGCTATCAAATGCATAGTATTGGCACAAAGTACAATAGCTTCTGCTCCTCCATATTTTAAATTTAAGCTGGCTTTGGTAATCATTTCCAGAGTTTTATCCCAATCATTGGCATCATTATTTCGTTTTATATCAGCATAGTTAAAAGAATGGATCAGGCATTCCGCAAAATTAAGGCCGCCAAGCTTTTCATTTACCCCCTGGTTTATAAATTTGTAATAATCAACCGTTGATACCCAACTTATGCCGCCAATAAGTCCTAAAATTTTCATAAACCGAAGATATTTATTTTATTGAAAACAGTTGAGCTTTACAACAAAGTAAACTTGAGCTTTATAACAAACCTACCCTTCTTTTTTATGTCGACCTTTGATTTATAAATATTTACAAGAAAATGGATCACACAAAAAAAGTTATATTAATTACCGGCGCTTCTGCCGGTATGGGTAAGGAATTTGCCAAAGAATTATTAAAAGATGGCCATACTGTTTACGGCGTTGCCCGAAGGCTGGATAAAATGACTGACATCAAACAGCTTGGTGTAAAAACCATGGAGATGGATGTAACCGACGATGCTGCGATGGTTAAGTGCGTTGATGCTATTATTAAAACGGAAGGCCGAATAGATGTATTGATAAATAATGCCGGATTTGGCTCATACGGTGCAATTGAGGATGTATCAATAAGTGATGCACGTTATCAACTTGAAGTGAATGTATTTGGTGCAGCCCGATTGATGCAATTAGTAGTCCCCTATATGCGCAAGCAACATTATGGGCGAATAATTAATATTTCATCCATAGGCGGAAAACTGGCATTGCCATTCGGCGGATGGTACCATGCCAGCAAATTTGCATTAGAAGCCTTAAGCGACAGCTTACGTAATGAAGTTGAACAATTTGGCATTGATGTAGTAGTGATTGAACCCGGAGGTGTAAAATCAGAGTGGGGTACAATAGCAATGGATAATTTGAAAAAAACTTCGGGTAATACAGTTTACCAGCAACTGGCAAATAATATTGCAAATACAATGACGAAAATTGATGGTAAAGTAGCCGATCCGATAGTTATAGTTAATTTAGTTAGGAAGGCAATTGAAGCTAAAAAGCCAAAAACAAGATATTCGGGCGGTTATATGGCAAAATTGGCTTTGTTTATGAGAAAAATACTTCCCGATCGTACATTTGATAAAGTGATGCTGAGCCAGTTAAAATAGCCATTTAAGTATATTAGAAACCAAATGGAGGATAAAAGTCATATACTGCTTAACAATCTGCTTTATTCCTGCGTTGATCAAAAAAAACGTGGCAATGAGCAGTTTGTTCAAGAACATGCATTAGGATATATTATATCAGGTGAATCGCATTTATTAACTAATGAAGGTGTAAAGATTTTTAAAGCAGGCACCATTGGGTTGATTCGCAGGAATCAACTTTTGAAATCTTTAAAAATCCCCCCGCTTGGTGGAGAATTTAAATCGATAAATATTTTTTTAGATCAGAATTCTTTGCGTAGATACAGTGCTGAACATAAACTTGAACCAATTGGGAAATATACTGGTGAGTATATGAAATTGCTAACTCCTGATCCGTTCATAAAAGGCTATTTCGACTCACTGCTACCCTATTTTAATAATGCTGAGCAGTTAAAACCAGCAATGGCCATTTTAAAAACAAATGAAGCGATTGAATTACTATTAAGGCATGACCCTGATCTAAAGAACTTTCTGTTTGATTTTAACGAACCTCACAAAATTGATCTGGAAGCATATATGAATCAATATTATATGTATAATGTTCCGGCGGCTCAGTTTGCCAAACTCACGGGCCGCAGCCTGGCAAGTTTTAAGAGAGATTTCGAAAAAGTATTTAATACTTCACCGGGAACCTGGCTACAACAAAAGCGGCTTTCAGAAGCATATTATCAACTAAGAGAAAAAGGACGCAAGCCATCTGAAGTATACCTTGATGTGGGTTTTGAAAACCTTTCTCATTTTTCATATAGTTTTAAAAAGGCATTTGGGGTCGCACCGTCAATGGTGTGAGTGTTGAATTTTATAAGCCTCCACTCCTGTTAGAAACATCTCCATTATTTTATATTTATAACTTCCTTGCTAACACTTAAATATAATTTTAATATCTGCTAAAATCAATAATCATGAATGATAAAAATAAGGAACTGGAGTTCATTGCAGAAGATCAAATACGTGAAGCACTGAATAGGCACTGGCAAGCGTCGGCAGCTGGCGATGCAAACGCGGAACATGATATTTACGATGACGATGCCATCTGTGATTATCCCCAGTCAGGCGAGCGAATCCTCGGACGAAGTAATTTGCAGGCTTTGCGGAGTCATCATCCAGGTAAGCCGTCAGGCTTCAATGTAAAGCGAATTATCGGAAAGGGTGATCTTTGGATCACAGAATACACAATCACCTATCAGGAGCGGTTAGCATACACAGTAAGCATAATGGAGTTTAGCAATGGTAAGGTTGTACACGAGACACAGTATTTCACAGATCCCTTCGAGGCACCGGCCTGGCGAAGTCAATGGGTTCAGCAGATCGTGTGATGCCACTTTAATTTATAGGCACTGTTTTACCACACTATTTTAAACTAAAAAACCCAGCCAAATTGACCGGGTTTAGTTTTGTGCGGAACCTGTGCACTCCTTAGAACACCTTGAAGATATACTACATGTTGTTAAACTTATATTCGATATTATTGAATGATTTAAATAATTTTATCACTACAACCAAAAATCATAGTCAATGGGATTATTTAATAAATTTTTCAAAATAAAAACAGATCAAACTCAAGAACAGCAATTACCATTGGTTGTTAAACATAATGAAGAATGGGATTTCTATTTTAGTGATGTTGATGATATTATTGGTTCCTTTTATATTGACTTGGGCTTAGCCAAAGTGGCTCCTTTAAAAAGTTATTCCAATCTGATATGGGTGTCTGCAAAAATGAATAATCCCCAAAGCGATGGCTTATCTTCAAATGAAGAAAGTAATATTCTTTATCAAATAGAAGACCGACTGATAAACTTTATCAGTAAAAACCATCAGGCTATTTATACAGGACGATTAACTTCAAATGGAAGGAGGGATTTTTATTTTTATTTTGTTGACCCATTCCTTCATGACAAAACGATAGCGGAATCTATGATAGCTTTTCCTTATTATGAGTATGATTTTGGCATAAAAGATGATATCAAGTGGGATCATTATTTTGAATTTCAGTATCCTCTGCCACGTCAGTTTCAAAGCATCCAAAATCGACGGGTATTAGATCAACTTGAAAAAAAAGGCGAGACATTAGTTAAAGAGAGACAGGTTGATCATTGGCTATACTTTAAAACATCTAATGACAAAGATGCTTTTCTTCAAAAGATAAAGAACGATAGATTCAATATTATTGATGACGACTATAATATAATTTATGGTGCCTCACCGTATCGCCTACATATCTCTCGAATTGACAAAGTAGATTTTAACAATGTTGATAATTACACATTATATTTATGGGAATTGGCACAAGAATGTAATGGTGAATACGATGGATGGGAAACCTCCGTAGAAAAAGAATAATTAAATAAAAAGCCGCTAACTGAATAAGTTAACGGCTTTTTTTAAATCTTTCGCCGCCAGTTATGGCTTTGCAAAGAATGTGCGGAAGAAGGGACTCGAACCCCCACGCCTCGCGGCGCCAGATCCTAAGTCTGGTGCGGCTACCAATTACGCCACTTCCGCATTAGGATTTTTACAGGTCGCAAAGATAGCTTAAATTGGTAAACAATAAAATTTATTTTGCCATTTGTATTTAAGTCGTTGGACGTTAAGTTATTTATTTATGACAATGAATAATAACCGGTATAAATCACTTATTACTGAGCTAATAATTCAATAATAGAAGCCATATATGCAGGTGCATGCAATAATCTGCTCCCATACCACGAAAACATTTCACCATCAACCAGCATTATTTTTACATTTGGAAGCATAAGCTTAAACTCTTCGATATGCTTATCACCAAACGGATAAGGTTCTGATGATAATAAAACAACATCGGGTTCGGTTTTTATCAGCATATCTGCAGTTACTTCCGGATAACGTATTAAATCGAAGGCATTTGTAAGCCCGCAATACTGTAGCATGCTGTTAATAAAAGTATCAATACCAGCAACCATATAAGGCTTACGCCATATAAAATAAGCTACCCGAAGATTTAATGTTTTAGTTTTAAGATCGTTAAATCGGTTAGTAATATTCTGGTTTAGCGCTTCAGCTTTAATTTTGCGATCAAGCATCTCCCCTATACATTCGATCATATTAATAGTGCTTTGTAAATCATTGATATCACTAACCCAAACCGGAAAGCTTCCCATAAGCTCTTCTATCTGATCACGGTCATTTTCCTCCTTATTGGCAATAATAAGATCGGGGTTTAATTCTTTAATGAGTGCAATGTTTAGCTTTTTAGTACCGCCAATTTTGGTCACTGATCTTGTTTTATCGGCCGGATGAGTGCAAAAACTTGTAATGCCTATTATTTCGGCATCTAAACCTAAATCAAATAATAATTCAGTTTGTGAAGGTACTGCTGAGATTATTTTTTGAGGAGTTGATGGCAGGTATATCTCTCGATGTAACTGGTCGTAAAAAACAGGCATTTTTTAGAAAGCGTTTTTATCGCCTTTAACAGTTCCCCATAAAGTTAGGAAAATAATTTTCAGATCAAGCAAAAACGACCAGCTTTCAAGGTACCATACATCGGCTTCAACACGTTTAAGCATGCTTTCAGTATCTTTTGTTTCACCTCTTAATCCTTTGATCTGTGCCCATCCTGTAATGCCTGGTTTAAGGAAATGCCTTACCATAAATTTATCAATCAGTCGCGAATACTGCTCAGTATGGCTTATCATGTGTGGCCTGGGGCCTACTACAGACATATTCCCTTTTAAAACGTTAAAAAACTGAGGTAATTCATCCAAACTTGTCCTCCGCATAAACTTGCCAATTTTTGTAACGCGCTCATCTTTACGACTAGCCTGTCTTTTATCAGAATCTGAGTTAACCCTCATGCTTCTAAATTTATAGCATTTAAAAGGAGTATTATCGCGCCCTGATCTAAGCTGAACAAAGAAAACCGGCCCTTTCGATTGTATTTTTATAATTATAGCTAAAATTGGGAATAGCCAACTAAATATAAACAGAATAATGAACAACGAAAAAACGCAATCAAATAAACGTTTTATAGCCCTGTTTAAAATATTTTCAAGTGGTTCAGGCCTTACTGATATAACGGGGATATGCCCAAAACTTTGTATAAAAGTAGGTTTTTTTGCATAGTCGTAATATTCGGGTATAAACTTAAAGCGGATAAGATTTTTATCGGCATCGAGCATCAATTTTTCAATTTTGTCGGCTTTTGAATTTGGCAGCGTACAAAATATCTCATTTACCTTGTTTGCTATTACAAAGTTTATACATTCATCGGTACCACCCAGGTATAGGTCTTTATCTTTAACTCTTTCAGGCTCATCATCAAAAAAACCAATTAGATTATATCCACGCTCTTTGTTTTGTGAAAAGAAATAGTAAAGATCATAGCCTATCCTCCCTCCCCCTACAATAACAACATTTCTATTATCAATTAATGTGTTACGGTCGCTTTTGCGAATACCAAGAAATATGAGCTTCCACAATCCCAATAAAACTCCAAATAACGCTAAAGAATAAAACAGGTATTCGCGGGTAATAAAATATGGTTTGGTGCCGATTAGTATTATTATAGTGAAGCAAATAAAGCTTACAAAAATAAAATAGGTTTTAATTACCCCCCGGTAAGTTTTAATCGAATCCTTATTTAAAACATATTCATAAAGCCCCGTTATATTGGCTGCAAGCAACCAGATTAGATTAAAAACCAATACAATTGGTAAATAATTTCTATTACTCATCCAGAAGTAGCTCGATTTATCAACAATAAAATATGAAATCACCATGCTTATATTTAAGATAATATAATCGGTGGTGAGATTAACCGCCTTTATGAAAGTAGCGTATCTGTGGATCATGTATTTTTATGCCATTGCGAGATATGTAAACAGGCAAACAGAATGTTTCTAAAACTTACAATATGAAAAATTATGGTTGGCCTACCTCGCGTTCAACAAATTTAAAAAAATACGGCTGATTTTTTAGCGAAATCATAAATTTATTAAAAATAGTTATAAACTATAATTAGGCTAAATATTTAATTAAGATAATACTCAATACTCTGACAACTTTGCCGTTATCACGAGATTATTGTTACGCTGTGATAGGAAAATCATGATTAACCAATAGTTATTTTATTCATATAAGCATGGTTAAATTTGCTTTATCAATTATATATCTGATAAACGCCGGTTATATTCCGGCTGCCAGGAAGCCCAACTAATATTGTGGTTATTTTCTTTTCCATCATTACTTTTTCGGCTTGATTAATAAACTCTTCACCGTTGATAATGATCGGATTGGCACTCATCATATCTGTTATGCTTAGCGTTGATGTATCCGGATTTCGTAACAAAGCCCGTCGTAAGTCGCCATCGGTAACTACTCCATTAACATTGTCAGCCGTACCTACTATCACCATTCCCAACCGCCCTTCAGACATGCGAAGCAATAATTCGGTAAATGATGCATCTTTATTTATGAACGGCAATTTATCAACCTGCATCAGGTCTTTTACTTTGGTCAATAATTTATGCCCTAGTGTGCCTCCTGGATGGAAACGCGCAAAATCTTCATGCTGAAACTGCCGCGATTCCATCAATGCTACTGCCAGAGCATCACCCATAACCAGCGCTGCTGTTGTTGATGAAGTTGGTGCCAGTGCAAGCGGGCATGCTTCACGGGTAATGTTTATATTTAAGTGGAATGCGCTGTTTTTAGCTACTGTAGAATTAGGATCGCCTGTAATGCCGATAATTAAATTTTTGTTCCATTTTAAAAACGGAATAACTTTAAGCACTTCGTCTGTTTCACCAGAATAGGATAATATCAATATCAGATCATCAGTACCAACCATACCCAAATCACCATGAAATGCCTCACCCGGATGCAGGAAAAAGCTGGGGGTACCTGTGCTGGATAAGGTGGCCGCTATCTTTTTGCCTATAAGCCCCGACTTACCAATCCCAATAACTATAAGTTTGCCTGTGGAATTTAAAATAGCCTGAACTGTTTTGGTAAATTCATCATCAATTAAGCTGGCAACGTACTGCAACGACTCAATCTCAATATCAAAAACCTTTTTGGCAATATCTTTCATAGCCTTATTTCAAAGCCTTATCAATTGATTGGCTTTTATAAATATTTAGTTATTTATCAAGTAATGGTGCAATCACTTTTTCAAGGTCGTGCAGTTTAACCATGTTTGGGCCATCGCTAAGCGCATTGTCCGGATCGGGATGCGTTTCCAAAAAGTAGCCATCAGCACCAAAAGCTTTTGCAGCTAGGGCCATCATTGGTACAAAGGTACGATCACCACCGGTTTTGCCTCCTGCCCCACCCGGGCGTTGTACAGAGTGTGTACAATCCATGCATATTGGGTGGCCAAAGGCTTTCATATCATAAATGTTCCTGAAATCAACCGCAAGGTTATTATAGCCATACATATTGCCACGCTCGGTTAATATTACCTGTGTATTACCGGCTTCAATTACCTTTTGAGCTGGGTAAAACATATCCTGCCCCGATAAAAACTGTGCTTTTTTTATGTTGACGATTTTGCCTGTTTTTGCAGCGGCAACCAAAAGATCGGTTTGGCGGCATAAAAATGCAGGGATCTGTAATATATCAACTACCTGACCGACAATAGCGGCCTGGTAACTTTCATGAATATCAGTGATAAGTGGCAGGCCAAATCTTTCCTTTACTTTCAACAGCATCTCCATGCCTTTTTCAATACCCGGGCCACGATAAGAATGTATTGAGGTGCGGTTAGCTTTATCAAATGATGATTTAAATATAACCGGGACATTATATTTCTGGCCTATTTCGGCCACCTTTTCAGCAACTGTGTATAAAAGTTCCTGGTTTTCCATTACGCATGGGCCCAGTATAAAGAACGGCTTCTGCCGCATTTGTTCAAACAACATATATTACGAGCATATTGGTTTATAGATATGCCCGCTACAAAGATGATAATTTTTATGTGAAGTTGAAAAGGCATTAAAACAACAAAGCCCGATACTTTCGTATCAGGCTTCGTACCCAGAGCCGGGGTCGAACCGGCACAACCGAAGTTATTGGTGTTTGAGACCAACGCGTCTACCGATTCCGCCATCTGGGCCTACGAATGAACGTTGGATTAGTTCGTTCAAAATCGGGATGCAAATGTATCTAAACTCTCCTTAATTCGCAATAAATATTTTTGCCTAAAATAAATATTTGCAATTTCATTCAGCCTGCTTTCCTTTGCTGTATCGTCTAAATTTGAGTAATCCGCTGTTAGTTTTTCCAGCTTTTCATTCATATCACCCTCTATAGCAAGAACTTCACCGGTTAATGAGCCAAGTTCAGATGCACTATCAACTTCCATAAGCCGCTCATTAATGTCCATCATTTCCATTAAAAAATCTGATGGTAATTGTGGTTTTGCGCCGTCTGATACCAGGTTATGCAGCCTTAAAACGTATTCTAAACGCTTTGCAGGGTTAAAAAGGGTTTGATAGGCTTTATTATTCAGGGTTGATAATTCCAGAATTTCCTGCTGTTTGGCTTCATCTTCATTAGCATAAAAATCCGGGTGATACAGCTTGCTTAATTCATAAAACTTCTTTTTTATCAGGCCCTCATCCATCTTAAAAGTTTCAGGTATGCCGTAAAAATCAAAATAATTCATTTGACAAAGATAGCCGTTAAAGGCGGAAGATTGAAAAATGCTATACACTGTTTAGTACGGTTCATGTAAAAAAAACAAAGTCCCTTATCGCATAACAAGGAACTTTGGTTTTTTAGGTTAGTTAGTGTTTATTTAAAGTATGCAATTCCACCCTATTGCAAGCCATAAATATTAATGTGCGAAAGCATTCATAGCTACAGTCGGTTTTCCTGTCGGGTCAAATGCACCTGAACCATAGCCCTGCCAATTATTATAAGCTTCCGGTTCCCAGTAAAATACACCCAGACCATTTCCTCCTGATACAGATTTTACTTTTGTGATCAGGTCCTTCAAAAATGATTCAGAGGTTGAAGCAGAAGACTCGCTCATGCCAGCCTCACATATCATTACCTGCTTACCATAACGTGAAACCATATCATTCATGTTGGTAAGGCATTCACTATTTAATGTTGCCCAATTGCTGGTTGTTGGGTATAATGACATGCCGATAACATCATAACTTGCTCCATTAGCCTTTAGCATATCAAATACATATCTGAATAATGTATTGTCATAACCATTTGATATATGTACAACAACCTTTGCAGATGGGAATACTGATTTTACTGCATTATAACCCGTATTTACCATATAGGTAAATTGTAAAGCATTGGTAGCTCCAACAGAGATTCGTCCATCCTGCCACATCATACCATCATTGGTTTCATTGCCTACCTGTACCCAGGTTGGTGTAACACCGGCAGATTTTAAGCTATTTAAAGTACTTATGGTATAGTTATATTCAGTAGTATATAAAGCGCTTGTACTTTCGCTGGCCCAAGCCGCAGGCTTAGTTTGATCGCCGGGATCGGCCCATGTATCGCTATAATGAAAATCTATCATCACACTCATTCCGGCAGCTACAGCCCTTTTAGCTTTGGCTACCACATCAGCAGTATTACACCAGCCGCCTGATGGGTTAACCCATACACGTAATCTGATAGCATTTATGTCTAATCCTTTTAAAATTGTAAACAGATCCTCTTTTGTGCCGCTGCTGTTATAAAATGGTAGGCCTGATGATTCCATTTGGGTTACCCAACTAACATCTGATCCGTATGCAAATGTGCTGGTGGCATCGGTTTTTATAAGCGAAGAGCCTGAATTGACTTTTGTAGATGTTGCAATTGGTTGGTTAGCAACCTGTTTTGTACAGCTAATAGTTAAACACAATAACATAGCCGACGAAATACTGATAATTAATCTCATAATAATTGATTTATTGGTTAGTAATAATTGGTGGCTATAAATTCAAGCAAACTTATTTCGCACAATATCTTACACACGCACATGATTAGGTAAATATGATGCACACCAAAGCCGGACGATCATATTCCCCACAAATCAACCTCAAGAAGCTTACTTATACTATATTGTTATAATTGGTTCAATAACAGTAATTTATATTCAAATGTGGGTATGCCATAATGCAATACCATATTTGATATAAATTATTAATGTACAAATGACAGTAAAATATCTCAATTATTTGTATAAATGACATATATTTTTTTCAACATAAAATTTTACAAAAAAAACTGAAGCTTAATTGAAATAATAGGTTGAATTGATTAGATAATCATTAAAACATCTTAGCTATATTTGTTATAACCAAGATGTTAAACCATGCAAAAGATCATCACATTTTTAACATTTAATAACCAGGCCGAAGAAGCGGTTAATTTATATACCTCCATATTTAAAAATTCAAAAATTATCCGCACTAGTTATTATGGTGAAGCAATGCCTGCACTGGCAGGCACGTTTATGACCGCTGATTTTGAAATTGAAGGACAGAGGTTTTGTGCATTAAACGCAGGCCCACATTTTACATTTTCGCTCGGTATATCCCTTTTTGTAAATTGTAATACGCAGGATGAGATTGATGAGCTTTGGGAAAAACTATCAGAAGGAGGGCATAAAGACCAATGTGGCTGGCTCCAGGATAAATTTGGCGTATCATGGCAAATTGTTCCATCTACCTTAGGTGAGATGATTGGCGATAAAGATCCTGTAAAAGCAAAAAGAGTTATGGAAGCAATGCTTAAAATGAATAAGCTTGATATAAGGACCTTGCAGGAAGCATATTATGGATAATCAAAATCTTATCCTACTACTGAATTTACCAATAAAAATGCCCCTATCCCTAAAAGAAAAAAGTAAACATATTTAAAAAAACTATCGCCATGCATGCGTTGGTTAATTGCACGACCTATAAAAACAGTCGGTATTAATATAGGTAAGCTCAATAAGTAGTAATAGAAAACTGAAGTAACCAATAACCCACTGAACCAATAGCCAATTAATCCAACGATACTGGCAATTAAAAAATACCCTTGTACAGTTGCACGGAAGTGTTGGGCCGACCAGCGGCGTTTTGCGCCATAAATTACTAATGGAGGCCCGTTTATTCCATAGGCCCCACCAAGGATACCAGCCAATAAGCCACAGCCAAATAACCATGCCGAATTATCTTCCTTTAATTCTTTCAGTTGTTTGCCAAGTATTAAATAAAAAGAAAACGCAACGATTATAGCTCCTAAAACTACTTTTACAATTCGCTCATCAATATAAATGAGCAATAATAATCCAAGTGGTATACCGATAAGTGTATATAAAATTAAACCACCAGCACTACGGATATGAATTTTATTCCAATCCTGTACAACAACAACACCCGCGATTGTTACTGATATAAGAACAGATAAAGGAACTGCAACATTAAGCGGAAGCCATAAGGTAAGTAAGGGTACAGCTACAAGTGATTCACCAAAACCAAAGGCTGATCTGAAAATGGTTGCAACAAAAATAACGGATAAAACAGGGACGAGAATTGTATCAAAAACCATTTCTTTTCTTAGAAGATAGGTTTAAATATAAGCATTTTAGGGGTATTCTACGTATAAATGTTGCTATTTGCTTTTGCTATGTGCGATAGAAGCCACTATCATTTCATTCAATATATCTAAATTAATATCACTCAACTTTTTTAGATAAATACACCCTTTGCCGGTATCATGTTTTCCAAATTTCTGAAGTAATGTTTCTTTCGCGGGAAAATCTATAGAAAGATACAAAGTTATAGCAGCCTTTCGTGGTGAAAAAGCTATCATTGGCATGTCACCTTCGCGCCCGCTGTCATATTTGTAATGGCAACTGCCAAATCCAACAATACCCGGCCCCCACATTTTAGCGGGATGGCCGCTTTGTTTCTCCATAATTTCAACCATGCGGAAACTATCGGCCCGCTTTGTTTCATCAGCAACCGAATTAATGAAATCGGTCACGCTGTTTTCGGTTTCAAAAGTTTTATTCTTTGCCATTGTAATACTAATATTTTATTACTTCTCGTCAGCCATAGCAGCTACAGCCTGTAAATACCATGCCGCGTGGGGTATCCATTGTTCGGTCCAGCGCCATTCATTACCCTGATCTTCTGTTTTATAGTCTATACCGCTGCCGTCACCATTACCTTCTTTACCTGTAATACCATTTGATATGCCTCCTCGTTCAGACCCATGCCCAAAGTTGGAGTGCATGTATGGCACATTATTTCTACCAAATTTATACATAAAGCAGGCCTGGTATGGATTACAGCCCATTATCCAGTTTATTTGGTTATAGGCAAAAGCTGTTAAAGCCTGTTTTTGCATAATATCTTTAGGAGAATTATAAACCAATTTTGACCCGATTATGGCTGCGGCTGCAAGCGAACTTAAACGGGCATTTTCACCTTGCCACCACCAACCGGTTTCGTTATCATGCGGTATAAAGAATCCATTTTTGATAGTATCCTTATACCTGAATGTTTGACGGGCATAGCCAAAAGGGTTACTTACATCATTGGTTACTGAAATTTCATAATCCAATGAAGTTTTAATGGTTTGTAAAGCTTCAGTTCTGTAAGCAGGGTTGTTTTCCTTTTTCAAATATCTTGCTAAAGCAATAATCGGTAATCCGGCATCCGAAGCATGCCAGTAAGGGCGACTGCCATCATCAGCTATAAAATAACCTGCTTTTGATAATCGTGCTGAAAGATTATGCGCCCGTTTACGCGCTTCAGTTTTATAAATTTCCTGATTAGTACTTATCCATAATTCAGTAGCGGCCATTAGTGCGCAGTAATCATCAATGATGTTTTCTTTATGGTCGTCGTCGTATTTTGTATTATTTATCAGCAGGTGTGCAAAGGCGAGTTTGGCAGTATTCAGGTATTGTTGTGAGGTAAAGTCACCATGCTTTTTCCAGCGCGATATGCGGGCCAGTGCCGCAATAGCCATGCCTCCACCCTCGCGAAATGCGCATTGGTATTCGTCTGTGGTAACGCTATTAGCATGTAATCCAACCACCCTGCGGGCATTTGGATCTTTATTAAAATAACTAAAAACGATCATGTAAAAATAATCGTCTTTTGAAAAGGCACGCATCATATAATCAGCACCCCACAATGCCTCACTTTCGAGTGAATCTCTTACATTTAGCCGATTTAAAAGATTTGGGATGGCTTCATCGGTATTGATCAATGACCAGGTTACTAATGGCGTTTGTTGAGGAGACATGAAATTGGCATAAGCCAGGTGTGAAAAGTATTTGCTTACATCTCCCGATGCATCACACCAGCCACCACGCATATCAACTGTTTTATCGCTTCCAAAAAGTTTCAGGTGTGCATCTACCGCTAATTCAGTGGGTGTATTTGCCCGCTGTTTATGATAATAATGAATAACCGATGGAATGGTAAGTTTAGCCAAAGCGTTATTAGCTATCTGAAACTCGTCAGAGGCATATTCTTTACCTGCAATATTGATTTTTAGCTTATATTTTCCGCTTAGTTTTAATGATGAAAAATCAGCTTTATAGAAGTATTTACCTGGCTCCCAATCTTTGATTTGCTCTTGAGTGCCGAGTGTGCCTGAATAAACTGTTTTTGATGTGGCACTATTGATAATAGTAAATGCTACAGGCCCGGTATATTGTTGTTCATCGCCTATCAATGCAATTTTAGGGGCATTATTATCAAAGGCTACCTCATTAATATAAATAACAGGCTGGGAATAACCATTATAAAGTGCGGCTAATAATAAAAGCAGGATAAGAAGTTTTTTCGCGTTCATGATAAATTAAAAGTAAACAATTTATCAATACTGCAAAGTCTTATATCAGCAATGTATCTACCCTGTGCGCAAGTACGATCTGGTCACATGGCGACCATGAGAAAATAGTAAAACGCCCGTCTTGCGATGCTACCAAAGCAAAGGCATCGTGTTGATCGAATACAAATTGTGCTGCGGAGAAATGTCGTGTACCACCATTACTTGATGGCGGTATAATGCGGGCAGGTGAATCAATAATAGGTTCAGTCACCATGATCTGTTTAACAGATTCGCGCCCTGGCGACCGGGTGATCTTTGCACCAAAAGCTAATAACTCATGCTTATCGTTAATTATGGTTGCTCCATCAACGGCAGTAAGGCCCGCAACGCACTCGATCTCATCGCTTAACTCTTCCTGCCATGCAGTTAGGTTCTGTTCGCTAACATCCCGCTGCATCAATACAGACAGCCTGTCGAATGCCGGAAAAACAGGATATGATATAGGATGAATAATAGAATCCCGCCATTTATTATTAGCTGAAGGCACAACCAATAATGTACCTCCCCTGCCATGGTCGCGCATAGATACCGCCAGCTGTACATGTAAATTAACGGCATTATTTAATGATACGGCATTATTAAATCCAAGTAATGAATTAACCATAGCAGGGCAATCAGGCAAGCTTATGCTTTGCTCATCTATTATTTTTACATTATCGCCCTGTAATACGGCCACATTCACAAATTTACCAAAGCCATCAATTCGGCGGTGCTTTATTACCAGTAAGCCTGGTTCAACAACCTCTAGCACAAAACAAAAGCCCGGGATAATTTGAGTAGTACCCCATATATATAGTTCACCTTCATGCTCCCAAACGCCCAGGTGAATGCCAGGACGCTCAACAGCTGGTGCAAGTTTGGTAAGTATATCAGCAGTTAATGCTAATGGATATTCAAATATTAATGGTTGACTTGTTTTATCAGGTGGTAAAAATGCTAAGGATATTTTAGGTGATTTACCTTCTTCTTTACGCAGGCTTGCCCAAAAAGCGGTGTCGATAATAGCTTCAATAGCTTGTTTGCCGGGTTCGGGAGCCAGATTTTGTTCGCCGCGTGCAAATGCAGCCGACAACTGATGCGCAAAATGCTGCTCAATTGCTGCGGAGGCTTTATAAGCTGCTTTATAAGTAGGATTTGATGATATATATTGCGTTTGGATGTTCATTCAATAATAATGAGGCAGATGTTCGGTAAATGATCCCATAAAATTAGGGTTTGAATGGTATTAATGCAAATTACCAATAAAATATGACGTTGGAATGCATTAAATTAAAAAGCCTCCGATAATATACCGGAGGCCTGGAATGATTTTGATAGGTGAATTTACTTTTTGTCTTTCTTATCTTTATTACTGTGCCCTTTTGCTTCTCTTTCTGCTTGATTTTGGGCTTTAGATTCTGCAATTTCATATTCCAGTTCAGGGTCGATGTTTGATTCTTCTACCTTCTTGGCTTTATCCATTAATTCTTCATGATGTGCCTGTAGCCATGCCAGTTGTTTTTTACCGTATGAAAAACGGGTAAACAATACAAAAAGAACAGGCACTATAAATATAGAAATCGTAGAGGAAGCAATCATGCCACCAAGTACAGTCCAGCCAATGGTATTTCTTGAAGGGCCTCCCGCGCCTGTTGCAAAGGCAAGCGGCAATACACCCAATATAAATGCCATTGAGGTCATAATAATAGGCCGCAGACGTAAACGAACAGCCTCTAATGTAGATTTCATTAGTTCCTCACCTCTATCCACCCTTATTTTGGCAAACTCAACAATAAGAATAGCATTTTTAGCAGATAAACCTATAAGCGTTATCAAACCAATTTGAGCGTATACGTTATTTGTAAGAGGCGGCAAACAGGTTAATGCAACTATGGCACCGAAGGCGCTGATAGGTACAGCGAGCATTACTGAGAATGGTACCGACCAGCTTTCATATAATGCTGCAAGGAAAAGGAATACAAACAAAATTGAGAACATGAATATATACACAGTAACTGATCCTGCTTTTATTTCTTCATAGCTCAAGCCCGAAAATTCATAGGTATATCCGCGTGGTAAAGTCTTTGTTGCCAGCGCTTTCAATTCATCCAACGATTGCCCGCTGCTGTAGCCATCGGGGATAGAACCATCAACTTCTGCCGAACGGAATATATTAAAGTGTGAAATAAGCGGTGCCGCAACTGAAGCTTTATAGGTAATCAAAGTGCTTAATGGCACCATAGTACCTGCCTGGTTACGCACATAGTATTTATTTATGTCAGACACTAAGGCTCTGTATGATGTATCAGCCTGAACAACCACATGGTATGTTCTGTTATATAAAGTAAAGTTATTTACAAATAAACTACCCATATAAGCTTGCATGGTTGAAAAAACATCCGAAATATTTACACCTAGTTTCTCACATTTCTCCCGATCAACTGTAAGGTCATAACTTGGCGTATGTGCCGAAAAGTAACAAAATGCTGTTGATGTGGCCGGTACTTTCTTTGCTGCTGCAACAAATTTATTAACTGCTTTTTCAAAAGCATGAATATCATCTGTTGAACTTCCTTCTTCAATTTGCATACTGAAACCAGCAGCAATACCTATACCTCTTATAGGCGGTGGCGGAATAACTACCACATTTGCATTTTTTATTCCGGCTTTGGCTATACGATTTTTAAGTACAGTTAACAGGCCCGGCATCATGGTTCCTTTTGTGGTACGCTTATCCCACGGCTGGAGCATGATAAACATTGAACCGCTATTTGACGTTGCGCCACCATTCAGAATATTGAAGCCGGATGAAGCTGTATAGTGTAAGATGCCCGGTGTTGAGCCTACTACTTTCATAAGCTTTTCCATTACACTTACAGACTGCGCAGTTGAAGAAGCATCAGGCAGTTGGTAGGTAATATATAAACGGCCACCGTCCTCAGTAGGCACAAAACCTGAAGGCTTATTTTTAAATAGCAAGAATGTGGCAATACATATACAGATCAATATTATTACCACAAATTTTGAATGCTTAATGCTTCTTTTTACACCATTTGAGTATCTAAAAGTTACTCTGTCAAACCAATTATTGAACCAGTTAAAAAACTTATCCATCCAATTGGATTTGCTATGGTGCGAAGGCCTCAGTAACAAAGTACAAAGAGCAGGTGTTAGTGATAAAGCTATAAATGCTGAAAGTATAACAGATATTGCAATGGTTATAGCAAATTGTTGATATAAGCGGCCAACTATCCCGGGTATAAAACCTACCGGTACAAATACCGAAGCCAAAATAAGAGCAATAGCTATTACCGGTGCCGATATCTCTTTCATTGCATTATAGGTAGCCTCTTTGGGCGACATATGCTGTTCATCAATATAATGCTGTACTGCCTCAACCACAATAATGGCATCATCCACCACAATACCAATGGCCAGCACAAAGCCAAACATGGTTAAAGTGTTTATGGTAAACCCTAGTGGTATAAAGAAGCAAAATGTCCCCAGGATTGATACAGGTATAGCAACAATAGGTATTAGTGTTGAACGCCAGTTTTGCAGGAATAGGAAAACAACTATTGCAACCAAACCAAGTGCCTTTAATAACGTACCTATTACTTCTTGTATTGAAACTCTGATGATAGTTATTGACTCGAACGGAACAATATAATCAACATCATAAGGAAAAGACTTTTTAAGCAGATTTAACTCATTATATATATTGTCAGCCGTTTGAAGCGCGTTACTTCCCGGCGATTGAAAAACTTGTATAATTGAACACCTATGCCCATCAACAAATGAATTACTTGCAAATGTGAATTTACCCAACTCAACCCTTGCAACATCTTTTAAATAAACCAATTCGCCAGTGGTGGGAATAGTTTTGACTACAATTTTTTCATAATCAGCCACCTTATTTATCATTCCATTTACGAGAATACCTGTTTCATAAGCCTGTGCCGATGGTTGTGGTGGTGCGCCTACTGCCCCTGCTGCTACATACACATTTTGTGCATTCAATGCGGCAGTTATATCTGCAGGCGTTAAACTATAGGATGCCATTTTATTTGGATTCATCCATATACGCATACTGAACTGATCTGCACGGGCAGTTACGTCACCTACGCCCGGTACACGCAATATCGCATCTTCAATAAATGTAGTAGTGTAATTATCTAAAAATGTAATGTTGTGCGTGCCTTTTGGAGCGTATATCGCAATCAGCATCAGCATATCTGGGTTACTTGCCCGTACAGTTAACCCCAACTTACTTACAACCGCAGGTAATGATGGTTGGGCTATTCCTACCCTATTTTGAACATTTAAAGCCGCAATTTGAACATTTGTACCAATTTTAAATGTTACCCTTATGCTCATACCACCACTATTGGTGTTAGTACTTTGCATGTATTCCATGCCTGGTGTGCCATTTACCTGTTCTTCAATAGGTATAGCCACGGTTTGCTCAACGGTTTCGGCATCTGCCCCGGTATATGATCCATTAACCGATACACTGGGCGGTGAAATATTAGGATACTGGTCAACTGCAAGGTTGTTAATGCAGATTATACCCGTAATCATTAATACAACAGATATAACGATAGCAGTTACCGGTCTTTTTATAAAGGTATTTGCGATCATGCGTGATCAGATTTACTCAATTCACGGGATTTGTTTATTTCATACTCCAGTTCAGGATCGATGTTCTGAGATTCTACTTTTTTGGCTTTTTCCATCAATTCATTATGGTGCGATTTCAGGTAATCCAGTTTTTCTTTACCGTATGAGAAACGCGTTATCAATACATACAGAACCGGCACAACAAATATGGCTATGGTTGATGCTGCAAACATACCGCCTAATACAGTGAATCCTATCGTTCTTCGGGCTACTGCACCTGCACCTGTGGCCAGTACAAGCGGAAGTACACCTAAAATAAATGCCAGTGAGGTCATGATGATCGGCCGTAAACGCAGGCTTACGGCATCAAGTGTTGATTTTAGCAAGTCCTCACCCCTGTCAACCCTTACCTTGGCAAACTCCACTATCAGGATCGCATTTTTAGCCGCCAAACCGATCAGTGTTATCAAACCAATTTGTGCATAAACGTTATCGGTCAGGCCGGGTACACAAATAAGTGCAAGTATGGCACCAAATGCACCGATTGGAACTGCCAGCAATACGGAGAATGGAACCGACCAGCTTTCATATAATGCCGCAAGAAAAAGAAATACGAACGTTATAGAAAACATGAAAATATAAATGGTAGTTGAACCCGCCTTTATTTCCTCATAACTCAAACCCGAGAATTCATAAGTATAACCTTCAGGCAGCGTTTTGGCCGCTAAGTTTTGTACTGCGGTGAGTGCATCATTACTACTGTATCCAACAGCTGAAGAACCATCAACCTCAGCGCTACGAAATATATTAAAGTGTGATATCAGCGGTGCAGCATCTGTTGGTGTATAACTAATCACCGTACCTAATGGTACCATATCACCTGCCTGGTTACGTACATAATATTTATTCATGTCTGAAACCATGGTACGGAAAGCGGTATCAGCCTGTACTACCACGTGGAATGTACGGTTATAAGTAGTAAAGTCATTAATATACAAACTACCCATATAAGCTTGTATAGTTGTAAATACATCACCTATATTAACACCCAGTTTTTCACATTTATCACGGTCAACCGTTAAATTATAATTAGGTGTGTGGGCAGTATAAAAAGTATACGCCTTGGTTATAGCCGGGTTTTTGTTGGCAGCAGTAACAAAGTTATTTACTACTTTTTCAAAATCCTGCAAGTTATCATTGGTGCTTCGCTGCTCTATTTGCATGCTGAAACCAACCGTAGTACCAACACCCGGTAATGGTGATGGCTGTATAACCTGAACATTTGCATCCTTTACCCCGGCATCCCTTATGCGCTTTTGTAACACGCCTATAATACCCGGAACCTGTTCGCTTGATTTACCGCGCTCATCCCAAGGGGCAAGCTGGCAGTATATAGTGCCATTGTTTGAGTTACTGGCGTTCGTAACAACGTTTAATCCTGATAGTGCCGCATAATGCGCCACACCTGGTGTTGTACCAACCACCTTCATTATTTTGCTCATTACATCAACTGAAGCGGCCGTAGATGAAGCTGGTGGCAATTGGAAAGTAACATATAAATTTCCATCATCTTCTGAAGGGATAAAGCCCGTTGGTTTTGCCTGGAACAGGAAGTAAGCGCCTGCGCAAATACATACCAATAAAATAACAATGTATTTTGATCCTTCGATGCTCTTCTTTACGCCATTGGTATATCTGGCAGTTATCCGTTCAAACCAATCGTTAAATTTAAAAAAGAACTTATTAATGCCTTTTGCATCTTTATTAATACTTGTAGGTTTTAATAACAGCGTACAAAGTGCAGGAGTTAATGATAAGGCAATGAATGCTGATATGATCACCGAGATAGCTATAGTGATGGCAAACTGCTGATACAAACGCCCCACAATACCCGGAATAAAGCCCACCGGTACAAACACCGCAGCAAGGATAAGCGCAATGGCAATTACCGGCGCTGATATATCTTTCATAGCCTGGTAGGTACCTTCTTTGGCAGTCATCCCATCATGGTCAATATAATGCTGGACCGCTTCCACCACAATAATGGCATCATCCACCACAATACCAATGGCCAGTACAAAACCAAACATGGTTAGGGTGTTGATAGTAAAGCCTAGTGGAATAAAGAAACAGAATGTACCGAAAATTGATACAGGAATAGCTAATACAGGTATAAGCGTAGATCGCCAGTTTTGTAGGAACAGATAAACCACTATTGCCACCAATCCTAATGTTTTTAACAAAGTGCCAACCACATCATTCATGGATACCTTTACTACTGTAACAGATTCAAATGGAACGCTGTATTCAACATCTGAAGGAAATGTTTGCTTTAGTTTGGCCAACTCGTCGTAAACCCCTTGCGCTGTTTGCAGTGCATTACTGCCCGGAGCCTGGTAAATTTGAAGATATGATGCACGGTGCCCATCAACAAATGAATTACTTGAAAAAGTAAATTTACCCAGTTCAACCCTGGCTACATCTTTTAAATAAACCAGCGCACCTGTTGCCGGTATGGTTTTTACAATAATATTTTCAAACTCTGAAACCTTACTTAAACGCCCGTTAACCAATATACCCAATTCATAGGTTTGGGTTGATGCTTGCGGAGGCACACCGGCGGTTCCGGCTGCTACCTGTACGTTTTGCGCATTTAAAGCATTAATTACATCGGTAGGTGTTAAACTATAAGCAGCCATTTTATCCGGGTTCATCCAGATACGCATACTGAAATCATCAGTAAAACGGTTAATACTGCCTACACCAGGTACCCGTAATAAAGCATCTTGTATAAATATATTAGTATAGTTATCAAGGAAAGTAATGTTATGCGAATTTTTGGGTGCGTAAATGGCTACCATCATCAGCATACTCGGGTTTACTGCACGTACAGTAAGCCCTAACCTACTTACCACAGCTGGTAATAACGGTGTAGCTATACTTACGCGGTTTTGTACATCAAGCGCGGCAACATCAATGTCTGTACCTATCTTGAAGGTTACATTCATTTGCATCAGGCCGTTGTTGGTGCTGTTGCTCTGCATGTATTCCATGCCCGGGGTACCATTTACCTGTTCTTCAATTGGTGTTGCAACGGTTTGTTCAACGGTTTGTGCATCAGCACCTGTAAACTGGCCGTTTACCTGTACCACAGGCGGCGTAATATCAGGATATTGATCGATAGGTAAAACCAGTATACTTACAATACCAGTGATCACCAATACGATAGATATAACTATGGCAGTTACCGGTCTTTTAATAAAAGTATTAGCAATCATATATTATTTATATCTGTAGACAAAAGCCTGCATATTATCATTTTCCACCCTTTCCACCAGCTGATGGGCCTACTTTATTTGCTGTAGTTATCTGTGAACCATCATGCAGAGTTTGAACGCCGTCAGTAACTATTCTGTCGCCTGCGTTAATACCGCTTTTCAATACCACGTTCGGGCCTATTGTTTGGCCAATCTGTACTTTCTTCTCACTTACCCTAAGTTGTTTTTTCTGTTTTTTCGCAGAATCTGCACCGGCTTTAGGGTCATTTACAAGTGTATCTTTAGCTACATATACAAAGTATTCGCCCATTTGCTCAACAACTGCCTTATTTGGCACCACTAGCTGAGGTGCTGTATCCTGGTTATGTACCCTTACCACGCAACTCATACCAGCCCTTAATATACCTTTAGGATTAGCAAATACCAGCCTGATGGTAATTGAACCGGTTTGTGCATCAACAGCGCGGTCGATAACTGAAATTTTACCGTTTGATGTGTAAAGTGAATTATCTGGCAATAAAATGGTGAACAATGAATCTATAGTATGTGTTGCATATTGCAGTTTTTCAAATTTTGGAAGTTGTTTCTCATTAATAACAAAATCAACTGCCATTGGGTTATCTGTCGATATGGTGTTTAAAACAGTAGTGCCAACAGTAACCACGTTGCCTAATTTAACCTGACTAAAACCAATGGTACCATCGAATGGAGCATAAATAGTTGAGTAACTCAAATTTGTTTTAGCAGATTTTACGGCCTGCTCTGATGATCGTACTGTGTTTTTTGAATTTTCAAGCGTAATAATGGCGTGATCGTAAAGTTGCTTGGCCACGGCATTATATTTATTTAAATATTCATACCTGTCGGCATCTTGTTGTGATTGCACTAATGTGCCTTGCGAAACTTTAAGATTTGCTACAGCCGCATCATAATTATCCTGGTAAATGCGTTCATCTATAGTGTACAGTTTTTGTCCTTTTCTAACATGGCTACCTTCAGTAAAAAATATACCTGTAACGGCCCCCTGAACCTGCGGAAGCAAGCTAACCTGACTTAATGCCGCAGTTGTCGCGGGATAATTGTCATAGTACAAAACACTTTTTGCTTTTACAGTAAGCAAGTTAACAGGAACCTCTGGACTTGGCGGCGGCTGTTTTTTTCCACAAGAAGCCAAAAGAAGACTACTTATAAAAATGGTATTTAATATTAATTTATTCATGTAGGCTGTTATTATTCGTTAATAAGTTATATCTCCCATTGCTTTTTCAAGATCTATTTTGCTTGATAGCGTTTGGAACAATGCATTTAAATAGCTGATTTCTGATGAAATAAGGTTCGACTCGGCTGTGATCACATTTAAGTAAGCCACTATACCTTGTTTATATTGCAGTGTGACCACAAAGTAAGTACGCTTTGCTAAAGTGACATTTTTTTGTAATAAACCTAAGTTATAGAGGTTGCTTTTATAATTTGCAAGGGCGCTTGTGTATTCGCTATATATCTGCGACTTTAGGTCAACCTCACTCCAGTTAAGTATTTCTTCCTGTAATTTAGCTTTGTGCAGGCTATGCAGGCGTGAAAATCCAGTAAAGATTGGTATACTTATAGAAACACCTATTAATGAGCTAGGATAAGAGGTTGAGAAAAGATCTGACATTCTATTGTTTTCATAGGCCAGATCATAGTTATAAAAAGCAGATACAGTAGGCAGGAATGCTGCTCTATAATAATTCACCTGCTCGTTTTGAATGGCTTTTTGTGTCCGGATCTGTTGAAATTCAATGCGTTTTTCATAGGCAAGTTGCTGGGTGGTATCCATATGAATATCCTGCATCATTTGCAACGTATCGAAATTCACATTAAATTGTTTTTCGGGAGGATAACCCATCAATCGCTTTAATACGGCATATTGTGGTACAACATTTTCATCGGCCTGTTTTAATGAAGCCATTGAGTTATTGAGCGAAATAGCCGCTTCTTCATAATCTGTTTCATCAACAATTCCACCTTTATATTGATGATAGGTATCGCGCAAATTTCTGCCAAGGCGTGCCGTATCTTCTTTTAAAACATTGATCTGTTCCAGTGTAAGTAATACGTTATAAAAAGCTTTACTTACCGCCGATACCAGGTAAATTTTAGTGCTATCTGTAACCTCTTTTGCCTGGGTTACCAATAAAGGCGCGCTTTTAGCCGCATATAATAAACTGGGACTAAATATAGCCTGTGACACCGTTAGTTCGGGAATGAAACTATTGGAGGCGGTTTGCCTTGTGGTAGTTCCGGTAGATGTGCCTGATGTTGTACTGCCACCAGTTGCACCTGTGCCGCTTGAAACCACCGATCCTGTATAATTTGATTGTTGAATATAGTGTATTGCATCGCCGGTGGCGTTAACCTGTGGTAGCCATGATGATAAAGCTATGGCATTGGTTTCTTTGGTAATACTTACATTTATTATTGATTGATTTAAAAGTGGCTGATGAACCAATGAATAATCAATACATTGTTGTATGGTCAAAAAATCCGTTCCATTTGCCGGGCTATTAACCGGAACGAGCATTTTGCTTGTATCTACCGTTTGCGCATAAGTAAATAACGATAAGCTGGTGAATGCCGTAACCAATAAAGAAACCCGGATTGTAGCTATACAAAAAGAGAAGTTTGCTATTTTAGAGCAGAATGGCTTGGTTTTTAATATATTATATTTCATAAACAGATTCTAATCCGGTATATGTGGTTTTCAATCTACTAATACAGTTACAAATAGTATGTGTTTGCAAAAATGATAAAATGCTTCATTATCTGAGGTAACAATATTGTTAACTATTTATTGCTGCACTTAATTACACAATATTGTTACTTATTGAGAAATATTATTGCCTTATATTAGAATTTTAGAAATATTAAAGCACTGAATATCAATGTATATAACAATTAAATGCTAGTTTTAGTTGATGGAAATAAAAAAGAACATAAATCAGCAATTAACTTTAAAAAAAGCCTTTATCATCTTAACTGTTTGCATAGCATGGTTTGCTTTGATATTACAGTTTTCTCTTTCGATACCTGCATATTTAAATAACGGAAGAACCTTGGCCGGAACAATTATACACTTATTAAGCTATTTTACTATACTAAGCAATATATTGATAGCGGAAAGTTTAAGTGTGATTTTATTAAAACCCCAAAGCGTAATAGGGAAATACTTTTTGAAGGATTCAATAAGTGGAGCACTAGCAGTTTATATAACCATTGTAGGGTTAACATATAATTTAGTACTACGCAATATATTGACACTTGAAGGCTTTTGGCGACTTGCCGATGAACTCCTACACGTAATAGTCCCATTATTATATGTGCTATACTGGATCTTATTTGCTCCTAAAGCTGCTTTAAAGTGGCGGGATATTTATTATTGGCTTATATTCCCTTTGTTTTACCTGATATTTATTATCATTCGTGGCGCTGTAAGTAGTTATTACCCCTACCCATTTATGAATGTTGTTAAATTGGGTTATCCTGCGGTAGCTTTAAACTCAACCGCAATGCTGACTGGCTTTGTTTTGGTTAGTATATTGTTTGTTTTGGTTGGCAGGTTTCAGCGCAAAAAAAACTAAAGGGTTAAAATTAATAACTGATTTACATCGCTAAAAATCCATAACGATTTGTTATTAAAATGACTATTTTTGTGATATCAACTATTCCAATATGTTCGATTTTCGTCTGCAAGTATTTTATACTGTAGCCAAGCGGCTCAATTTCACCAAAGCAGCAAACGAGCTTTTTATAACCCAACCTGCGGTCACCAAGCACATTAAGGAACTGGAAAGCCAGTTTAAGGTTTCATTGTTTGAAAGAAGCGGGAATAAAAAGATCAGCCTTACTCCTGCCGGCGAAACACTTTTACAATACACCACCCAACTTTTTAATACTTACGGGGAACTGGAATACGATATGAACATGCTGGTCAATCAGCATAACGGTGTATTACATATTGGTGCAAGTACAACCGTTGCCCAATACATCATCCCTCCTGTATTGGCCCAATTCCATAAAAAATTTAAAGATATACAG
>Ga0302304_10000065_pt1 | contig 94335 bp, 87 predicted proteins | sample III_Palsa_E2_2_FD_198769 | JGI IMG/M metagenome (GOLD analysis project Ga0302304, IMG submission 198769) | Peat permafrost microbial communities from Stordalen Mire near Abisko, Sweden - III_Palsa_E2_2 | ecosystem: Environmental > Terrestrial > Soil > Palsa > Peat permafrost | place: Sweden...
AAACGGTATCTTCTTTTTTTCAATTGAAAATAAAAACCTTACCTTAACGCCACTAAACGGCGGCTGAAAAGCCGTGCAGGGCGGTTCGTTCTTTAAATGAAAAAGTAGTGCAGGGGAGAAAGAATATCTTTACAATAGGAAAGAGTTACAGGAAGAGTTAGTACAATACGATTATGGCGCGCGGTTCTATGATCCTGTAATTGCAAGGTGGACAAGTGTCGATCCACTAGCTGAAAAATCAAGAAGATACTCTGCTTATAACTATGGATTCGACGATCCGATTAGGTTTGTCGACCCTGATGGAATGACACCGGCGGATTGGGTTGAAAAAAACGGTAAATATATTTCTGATGATAGAGTTGTAGATCAAAAGACGGCAACTCAATACCAGGGCAAAGGAGCAAAGTATATTGGCAAATCGGCCGAAGTATATTCAAAAAAAACCGCTATTCATGGTAGCGGTGACGTATACACAGATAGAGTTACTCTAGGTAAAGATGGATCAGTAAGCCGAGCAGTGCGCAGAGGTGATTTTCCAAATTTCGAAACCCAATTGACTTTAGATGCAGGGGATAAAGGTGTAATTAATAATTTCAATGGCTCGGAATTTGTACCTAAGCAAACCACAGGGGCATATATTGGTCTTAGCGCAGGCTTTGCATTTTTGGGAGGATTTGGAATAAGTAGTGGCGTGGTGATGGATGCAACAGGTAGCATTAAGCCGTATTTTACTTTTTCAGGTAATGTGGGAATCGGCCAGGGAATCGGTATTGACGTTGGATCAATTACCCCAACAGGCGGCAACCAGTTTTATAAAGGTGATTTTTCGGGTAGTTCAGCATCTTATAATATAGGAATTACAACACCCGCTGGGGGATTTAGCTATTCCAAAGGAGGAAGTGTCGATTCTCAGAGTCCCGATAAGTTGAATATGAATAGCTTTGGAAAAAACGACAGAGGATATACTACTGATCAGCAGTCCTTTGGTCCGACTGGAAAGGCTTCAGTAGGTGCGATGTATAGTTACGGTATAACTTGGTAATATTATGAATAGTTTTGAAGTAAATAAAGCAACCAAAGTGGTTATAACCATTTTTATTGGTTTTGCATTTTTATTAGTTGTTGTGATGGTGCTTTGGTCTATGTTTAAGGCTCCGAAAGGGAAAGACATTATCTTAAAAAATGCAATAGTGGAAACATTTCATGGCAATGTGGATTCTATCTATAGGGATAGCAGAAATCATAATGCTGAAATGTTAATATTATCGGATGGTACATTATATGGGGTTTATGCAGACTGGGAATCAAGTATAGACTTAAATGATTCGTTATCTAAATCTAAAGGGTCTTATGTTATAAAGGTTTACAAAAAAAACGGTCAAAAGATGATGCTGGATTACAGACAACTTGTAAAAAATTGGCATTAACTCTGTAACTGGCTAGCCGCGTCGTTTGGCTGAATAAAATTATTCATTGTCAAATATTATTGTATTAGTTAAGAAGTATCATTGCCAAGTCTTTTATTCTGATTTCGCAGCGTGACAAACTCACGAAAATATATATTATAAGTAGCACTTGATATGAATTTGCTCAATTTAGTGATTTTAACATTTTAAGCAATAGAGCAATTGCCCCCCCGATAAAAACTTAATTAAAATAAGACTACAAGTAACGCCGGTTTATACTTTGAGCGGAATAAAATACTCATATAGCTTAGGGGATATGGCCTATGGCGAATGGCTTGTTTATGAAGGTAGCAAACCGCGCTATCTATTTTAATATTCTGGATAGCAAACACTTAGTCATCAAGGAGAAAATCAAAGATAATGTAGCAAAATACCTCACCGATTGTATTGAAGACGTTGGAAGACCTCTAACTTTGAAGCCAACAATATTGGGAATAAAAGGACGCAAGGTGTATGACGAATGGGTGGAACTTGAGAAGTTGCCTGAAAACTTTCTTAAATAAATTAACGTCGATCGTCAGGTCGCATGTCAATTTTGTTGTTATTTGATTTCAAATTGACACGTAAGGCTGACCAATAATGAAATGATTAAATATCCCCAACAAAGAATATTTTACTGCTCTTTGTTGGGGTATATAAGTTGGCTTAAATAGCAAATGAATAAATATATCGAAGCAGATGTTAATTTACTACAAGTTTCAAGTTTTTAAATAAGTAGTCCCTCTAATGAGTAAATCCAAGTGCTTCACCCCGATAATCTTGCAGCGGCTTGAGCGGATTGGTATAGGTCACTATTGCATTGTTTATCAATCCAAAAGCGCTATCAGACACGGTGTAGTTCCAGTTGACCGTGATCGCGGGAGTGCCGGACGTCAGGGAAATCATATTTTCTTGCAAGGGTACAAATGCCCAGGTGCCAGTTGCCGTTTTGGCACCGGTTTCGCTATAGCTAAAGTCAGCATTGAATGTCAGCACAAGATTCTTCAGGCTGTCGGGAATAGGTACCGCTTCGGCCAGCAATGTGGTGGCGTTGAAAAATGCCACCGTTGAGATCTTCCAGGGCGATTTCACGAGCATATCGGTGGCCGTTTCAACCTTTGGGGTGACGGGCTGTGGATTAGAGGAATTACCGCCTTTGCCGCATGCCGCTATTAAGACAGCGAACATGGATGCGAATAATACGAGTTGTGTGTACGATTTCATGGTTGTATGAGTTTTCATAATTGGGAAAGGGATTTATTTGTTACAGGTTGTTTTCGTAGACGTATTGACGATAATATTGCCCTCGGTTAGTACCGAGGATGTATTCACCTCATAGGCTTTTATTTCGGTGGCCGTCTTGTCGCACACGCTAAACGGATGCTTCGTCGTGTCATTGGTATAGCCGGTAAACACCGAACCCGAGGGAGCGGTACTGGTGTAGGTGATGGTGGTGCACTTCCAGCAATACTTCTTTTGACAGGCGCACAAGAGCGCCGGAACAAGGAACAGGCAGAATGTTTTCTTCATAGCGGTAAAGGGTTATTGGATACTGAAATCATAGACTTTATGGGTGATGCCCTGGGTGCTGGCAGTTGAGGCTGCAAACATGAAGCAGTATTCGCCCGGCACCAGCTGATTGTCGGTTAATACTTCATACAGTCCTTTTTGCAGCTTCTTATAATGAAAAGGCACTTTTACCTTATCATCAATGCCAATATTGTCGCCCACTGAATTCTCCTTTGCCACCACCATTTCACGATCTCGCTTGCCTTGGGTGAGCTTGACCAGGAAGAATTCATTCGGGCTTTCGACATTGCTTTTTGCCTGGTTGTTGTCGTTGAAGCCAGTTTTGTCCTTATCGAATACGAACACGAACAAGGGGCTGGTCATGGTGATTTTCATGTTGGCTTCCTTGCCGGAAAGGGTTGCTTTCAATTTGGCATTGAACAACCCGCTGACGCTTCGCTCCATGGCTTCCCCCAATCCTCCGGCTTTGGTATTGGTGAGGATGGCGGCATCCATTTCGATATATTCACGGGTTGCCGGGTTGAAATAATAGAGGCCCGGCTCCAATGCCAATTCAGGATTGGCAGCGGTATTGGGCATTTCAGTACTGCCTTTGGCAATCATGATGGTGATGATGTCATCCGGGACGCCTTCTTTTTTCAGGGCAATGATGCCTTCGGTTGAAAGGTCGAAGCTGCAAGCAGAGTTGGCGATCTTGGTGGAGATAATGTCTTTGCTGATACCGGCTTTGTGCAATTGGATGATGGTGGCGTTGGTGACGACGGTACTTTGTTGGGCAATACCGCTGAGTGAATAACCAAGCAATGTGACAAAAAGGAGCATAAATAATAGTACTGGTGTACAGCGTAATACTTGTAATGGAGTAAAAACACGAGGCATAACATAAGGATTTGGTGCAGCTAAAGGTCTTAAACCCCCAATTGTAATCCAATGTGTATGCAGCATACTTTATGCATTTATTGCATACTTTATTCTCTTTTTTATACTTTTACATAAATCACATCGGAACATGAACGGCGCTAAAATTAGAATGATAAGAGAGCTGCGGGGTTTTTCGCAAGAAAACATGGCGGCAAAACTTGACATGAACCAAGCTTCTTATTCTCGTATCGAGAATAACCAAACCAAGCTTGATACGATCATGCTGGAAAAGATAGCCCGCGAATTGGGTGTAACGCCGATTGATATTTTAAGCCATGAGCCAACGGTCGTGAATTTTGCGCCTAATCAAGGAACCCAGGGCATCGGACACATTGAAAACTTCTACTCCTTCCAAAAGGACTTAGTTGAAAAAGTCATACAGTCAAAAGATCAAGAAATTACAAATTTAAAAGATGTGATTGCAGGCTTGATAAAAGATAAGGAAGCACTGATGGCATTATTACAGGAAAAAAGATAGTTGTAGCTCTAGTGTCTTATACCCCCGCTGCAAATTTAAACATATTAAGCCCCCACGCACTCGCTGTTTGGGGGCTATTAAACCTTATCACAATATAACTGCAGATGATCTGTACAGTTGTGGGACAAATATAATATTAAAACGATCTCGCTATATTCCAAGGAAGGGGAGCTACTTCTCTGTTATAAAATAATTACTCATTCAATAAACAGTATAGATTCAGCCCGAAAAAACTGAAATGAAATCCGACGATACTTTTGTGAGGTTTGGGAGAGAGGTATGCCTTATTTCCTGTCAAAGATGTGAGGAAAAACCATATTCAAGTAGCCCCAAATGAGACAACTTAATTCCTAACGGGGATTCATCTACTTGAAATTTGTTTGATAAATAAGGGAGTATGTTAAATCTACTTTCTTGCGGGGCAGATAACGCTTCACGCTCGATCAAGCGATCAGGTAAAAGTATGGAAACAGCAAAATCATTAGCTTCTTTTTCTTTTGCCTCTTCAAAATTATTATCAGATGTTCGCCTACATGTAAGAATTTCCCCCTTATCAATAAAAAAAGATGTGTCCCTTGAATGTAGTAAAAAATGTCCTAGTTCATGTGCAATAGTAAACCTTTGGCGGTTGTCATTATGGCCCTTACTATTTACAATAATAAGAGGTAGTTTATTTTTAATTACTAAGAGTCCAAAAATATCCTCTTCGAGTTCTGCTTCTTCAACCTCTACACCAAGATATTTAGCACATTTTAAAATATCTATTGGCGCACTTTTTTGCCCCGTAACGCGAAGAATTTCCTCCGCCTTTTCTTCAATGTATTTTGGTATCATGTAGTAATTTGCTTGCTATCCACTAGTGCACTAATCACTTTAAACGCCTCAGCGCTAACACATTTTTTCAATTGCGCGTCAATATCATTATTCTCAATGTAGTTTTCGATTTCCTTTTTTCCCGGCAGAATGTCGCGAACATCTGTGTTTAAAACAGCCGCAAATTTATACAAGGTCGAAATAGGAATTTGATGGCGACCTAACTCAATATTTGAAACCGAGGCCCTTACTAAACCTACGGAGTTTGCTAATTCCTGTTGGTTTAACTTATTGGATAAGCGGAAGCTTTTAATTCGACTTCCCACTATTTTATTAACCGTATTACTAAGATCTGTCATTTGAAGAGAAAAAGTTTCATTTTATCTAATTTGTTAAAAAGCAATTCGCAAATATACATTATTATTCCAAAAAAACAATAATGTAAGATAAAATAAACTATGCCAAAAATTATAAACTATTTTTATCAAAAATAGCTTTTTTGTATAAAGTTTTTTACTTATTTTTGATGTTCAGGCATAAAAAAACCTCAATTAGCTCTCTCCCTTCGAAAAGCGAAAGCTGAAATGAGGTTCAAAACGATCTAAGTGACCCTTTTTTTATTAAATGTAATTGTTTTTTTTCATTATTAAAAAGAGGGTTTAATTCTTTAAAAATTAGCTAACTCTTTAAAACAATGAAAAAGCAAAAAAAGAACTGCAGAAAACACTTTAGCACAGAGACTAAAGCATTGCAAACCAGCAAAGAAATTCAACAAGTACCTTCTTGGCAAGATCTTAATGATTTTATCAAAACAAATTATCTATTGTATGATAAATCAATTTTTGATAAACAATTTATTGATCAATTTAAGTCATGGGAACAACCTACTATTGACGATTAAGAAGTTTTATTTTATAACCTGATTTACTTTTGAAACTTGTTTGGTTGAGGTTAAAGGCAAGTGTAGATGAATATTCAACTAATCCTGTTTCATAATTGTTAAACTAATAGAATCAATTATGGAATCAGCTAACTATAGTAAAAGCAATCTTAATGATACTGTAAGTATTTGTTCTGAAGAAATATCACAATGTACAGATTGTCCATATAGCAACACAAATTTCATTTGTCAGTATAAAAAAGACCTGGAAAAATGTATTTTGATGATACCATTAGAATGGGAGGACTATTTCTTCATGGATGGCAGTGTAAAACCTATTATTATGAACAAGGATTAAAACATAGTTTTATATTGTTTTTTAATATCCCCTCACGTAGACTCCGTTTCTTGTTCCACATTCGATTCTTCTCATAAGAGGGATATTTAGGATTTAATCGGTAGCGTTCTGTTCTTGTTCATAGGCATTGCAAGGTTATGAGCCTTCTAGCTTTTTTCTTTACTCAGTATTTTTTTACCACTCGTACATTAAAATAAAATACCCCAACACTCTCCGGCAGAGCATTTTGATAAGGGGGTAAACCTTCTGAAACACAATCCTCGCTTCAATCCCCGACAACTTTTCACTGTCCTCTTTATAAAAAAACACCTCCATCAGAGGTGTTTGAGCAGTCACTTAAAAAAGTGCTTGATAATTCGCATAATGACGTTCCACAGCGCTTGGCATAGCACAAGTACAATGATGGCACCAAAGATGAACTGCAACACGTTTTCATACTTACGATTTCTGACTGGCATATTCTTGATATTAAAGGAGTTTCCTTTAGTGTAGGAAAGGGAAGCGATGAAGCATAGTAGCCTTTTCTTAAAGTTTGGTTTAAGAATTGACCCGCTTATCGCTGTGATTGGCGCGTGGCAGCAATAAAAAAACAGAGTTGGTACTCTGTTTTTAAGTGGTTCGTTATTCAGTTGTTTGCGCAAGCCGCCGTGCCCGGATGCGTTGCCGTTCTTGGAAGATATGGGCGCTTAATATGGCCTCATAGAGCTTTTGATAATAGCTGTGGTCGTTTGCTTTTCCTTTGTCGTACATCGCGATCAATTCTGGATAGAGCTGCCGCGCATACTCGATCAGTTCGCTGGTTGAACGCATGCCGGTGACATCTTTTAACTCGCTCTTGGTGATGAGGTCAAACTCGCAATGGTATTCCGTTGCAAGCGCTTCTATCCGTTTCAAGAGCTGGCTAATCGCTTTCGTATGATTCTTCAGGCGCGGTATCTTGACGATTATGGCCGTGACGTTATGTTTGAGGACGTATTGCCGGTAGCGGTTGGCGATGATGCGCAGCTTATTGTCAGACCAGGCGGCCGGATAGCTGTGGATATGGCGGTCAAGAAGTATCTCGTCTTTCAACACGCATACGCCCGTCCGGGTCGTCCCGATGCTAATCCCAAGTATGGTCATGGGTGTTGAAGATCGATTTGGTAACGATGTTCGTGAAGAGCCGCGCCCTGGTTGTCCGTATCGAATGGCTCGGCAAAGTACAGACGTGGGCAAGGGTATTGAGCAGGTATTCTTTCGGGTACTTTTTGGCGCAGGAGAGGTAGAAGGCCAGCGACTTTTTGTCATCAAGCGCATCCGCCATCTCGTGTGCTAGTTGCACTTCGTTTGGTGTGAACATATGGCTTTTTATTAATTTCATAAAGAACAATCGAACTGGTAATGCGTCGGCTGCGTTCGTACGTTATTTTTTTATTGGCGTTCGTAACGTACGTTTGGGCAAAAATGAGGCGTAGGAAAGAAGCTGCTCCGGTGTGAACGGAGTTCTGATGTGCTATGCAATTGTTGAGCAACCGCTCCGTCGAGGGTATTTCTAGAGGAAGGAAAAGTATTCTTCTACTATTATTTCGCAGTATTGGGGATACAATTCCCGTGGTGTCTTATTGTATAGGATGCACAGCTTTATCAGATTGGTGCCATTGGGCATTTTCTGTTCGTTTTCCCATGCGCACAATGATACTGCGTTGCTGTGTCCTAACGTTTTGGCTACGTGTAGTTGTGAATAGCCCGCATTTTGGCGAATTACTTTGAGCATATTGGGATATGGCCGACGTTTGTAATTCACAATGCATATAGTAGCAACGTCGTTAGTATATCTTAAGTACCGTTAAATTAATCTAAAGTTTAATTTTGGTAACTATATACCAGTTGGGACAAGTTTTATTTCCATATGTTTGAGGTAAACTAAAACCTTAAATATATGACCTATATCGAAGCCAAAAAACTTTATGATGACAATATATATAAAGTACAAGATTGTTTTTTAATCAATGGAATATCTTATAAAATTGATGAAGTTCTTATTTGTCGCACACACGATTGGAGGCATGTATATGATGAAATTCAATCCGATTACACTAATGAAATCGCACTTAAAACATTAGGCTTAATAGATAGCGATCATTTAGATGTTATTCTTATTTCTAATATAGCAGGAAAGCCTACAACAAAACCATTAACAGAATATTTAAAGGACACTAACCAAATCGCCTAAATCTACACAAAGAGTAAATCTTCCCATAAGCCAGCCTGCACTTATTCCAGATACAACCCCATATTTTATCCTGATCGTATCAAGTGATTTATTTATCACTCTCATTTCATCAATAAACTCATTTGTCCACGGTCTGTTTTTTTTCATTTTTTTTGCTAATTGCAATAGGAGTAGTAACGTACTTGGCTATAGTAGTTTGTCTAATTTATCAGTAATGGAAAAATACGTCTCGGTGGGATTAGTAATGAAGAAGTTCCTAACGTCCTGTAATAGGGAGCACATTAAGGTACTATTAAGGAACTTTTCCAATTCAGCCTTGAAACTTAAGGACGAAAGAGGTTCCGACGCAGACAAATGTTCATTTACCCCTTTTGCAATCTGTTTTACCGGCTCAATCCAGCTTTCCCTTGTTAAATCAAGCTGTTTTTCCGTTATAGCGAGGTTCCAACCTAAACTAAGCAAAATGCCTCTCTGGTGCTCCGGCGTAGCGTTTTTGAAGCGTTTAACGGCCTGTTCTGCAAACGTAAACAAGTTATCAGAAGTGCCCAGCCAGGTCTCCGTATTCTTATCTGTATTGTTAATCAATTGCTGTATCCGGCCATTTTCTTCATCCAATTGGGATCGGCGGCTTTGAAACTCATCGTCTGTAATTAATCCTGTCGAGCGCATATCTATTAAGCCGTCAATCTTTTTTTGTATCAATTCGTGAGCTTTCTTATTTGCCTCTTGTTGGGCATATACACTCGCATATTGTTTGTCATTTTCGCGCCTAGCCCATTCCCTCATGAAATTATGGATGGAAGATGGCATTTGGATATCGCTCAGTATTTTTTCGGTATTAGCAGTTATTTGCCTCTCGGTTACCGGCATTTGCTTGCACGCCCCTCTTCGTTTGGTGCAGCCGTAATAAACATAGTGATGGATATTCCCGTTTTGCTGCTTTTTTGTTTTTGCCATGCCGGTAATTGCACATCCGCATTCGCCGCAATGTAAGGTACATCCGCCAAAAGCGAAGTAGTTACGGATCGGTCGCGGATTATCAGGTTTCCTCATCATGGCCTGAACTCGGTCAAATTCCGCCTTGGTAATCATTGGCTTGTGCAAGCCTTTGTACCAAACGCCACTTTTCTTAGGAAATTCAAATTCACCGTGGTAAAACGGGTTATGAAATATCTTGTAGGTTGTAGATTGCGATGGCTTTTTGCCGGTACGGGTACGCAACCCCCAATTATCAACTGCCATCGTAAAGATTTGGTACGGGGTATGGGTACCAGCCAGCATAAAGTCCCACATCTTTCTGATAATGGGAAAGTTGATCGGGTCTATGTCTCTTTTTCTTGCTCCTTTTATGCCCGCTTTATCAGGAAGGTAGCCCAATGGCGGGCAACCGGGATAAATGCCGAGTTTTGCACACCTTTCCATCCCTCCCTTTACATCTATTGCCTTGTTGTCATTTTCAAACTTGGCTTGCAAGCAATGAAAACCGAGCATGAAAATATCCATTGGATTATTGCGGTAGGTGTGGCTTTCGGTTACGATTTCTTTAAGGATGCCGGTGTCAAAAAGGTTGATTATTTCACCGATATCAACAGAGTTTCGCGAAAGTCGATGAGGTGCCCAGGTGACAATGCCGTTAATTTTACCGGACTTGATCTGCTTGATAAGCTGCGCAAAACCCGGCCTTCCCGGTCGCTTTGCGGACATCTTTTCTTCTATCGTTTCTACAATGGTCAACTGGTAGGTTTTCTTGAGCCTGTCCAAGACATCCCTTTGGCTGCCCAGTGAAAGCACCTGTTTTTCCTTGTCATCGGTAGATTTGCGCAAGTACTCGCCGTATTTGATAGCGGTGATAGGTTGTTTTATCATGCGTTTTGTAATGCTGATTTTTCAACTCAAAAGAGGGGAAAGCAGTAACCGTCTTAGGTTGCTACACGTAAGACTCTGCTCGCCCCTCTTTTGAGCCTAAAATCGGTTAGCTGTTAATCTTACGTGTAGCAGGGATATTGTAACATGTGGACGGGATAGGCTTACAATCTGTTGCACTGCCATCATTTTGTATCGTTGGCGGCAATTGGAATGGCGTAAGGTATAGCAGGGTATACAGCTGGCATAGTTTTGCGAATTCCTCGGTTGCTTTTTGAGGCGTTAGAAATACGCCAAACTCTTTTTGATAGAGTTCAATAAATACCTGTAAGCGGTCACCCTGTATTTCCATATCCGCATACTGGCATGCACATTAAAAAAACAATATGGTGGATATTTTAAAGTTTTTATTAAGAATGCACTACTAAAATCTTCCCTGCCGCTTCGCTATGCTTATGGCATGTACGAACTCAAACCATTCACGCCGATAGGGAAAACCAACTGGCGCAACCATAATCAACTTTTTGGCATTAAGCCAGCTGACCGACTACGCCACATTTATTGTCTTGGAAAAACTGGTATGGGAAAGTCCCATCTGCTTATCAATATGGCCCTTGATGACATATACAAGGGAACTGGGATATGCGTGCTTGACCCGCATGCAGATACCGTCATCGCCTTGCTGAAACAAATTCCCAGCCATCGGAAACAGGATGTCGTCTATTTCAACGCAACTAATATAAATGCGTTGCCTGCATTCAATCCGATCAGTAATATTCCCGAACACCAGCGGCAATTGGTCGCCTCTGAAATCATCAGTACGTTTAAAAAGCTGTTCCTCGATGCCTGGGGGAGCAAGCTTGAATATATCTTGAGATTTGCGATTCTGACGCTATTGGCGTATCCCGGCGCAACGTTGCTGGACATCAATGCGCTGTTAGTTGACAAGGAATTTCGCACGAAAGTTTTAACGTATGTACATGACCCTTTTATCCTTTCCTTTTGGGAAAAGGAGTACAACCTCTATTCTGTCAGCACACAGGCAAGCACCATATTGCCCATATTGAACAAAATAGGCGTATTGCTTGCAAATGAAACATTGCGGGGGATTTTCGGACAGCGACAGGACATCTCCATTGAGCAGTGCATGAAAGAGAATAAGATCATCCTTTGCAACCTATCAAAAGGGGCAATCGGGGATGATGTTTCTTCTCTGCTCGGCAGCTTCCTGATTATGACGATACAGGCTGCTGCCATGCGCAGGGCATCGCTTCCAGCCCATGAGCGCAGAAGCTTCTATATCTACATTGACGAGGCCCACAGCTTCATTTCTGCCTCTTTTGCGACTATGCTGCCCCAAGTCCGTAAGTTCGGTATCGGCTTATTCCTCACACACCAATATTTGGAACAATTGGAGCCCGAAACGCGGAGCGCCATACTCGGCAATGCGCAAACGATCATCTGTTTTTGCCTAGGGCTGCATGACGCGAAAATCATGGAGCGGGAATTCTATCCCGTATTTACCTATGACGATTTCGCCACCCTACCGAAATACCATATTTATATCAAGCTGTCGATTGATGGGACAGAGAGCAAGGGGTTTAGTGCCGTGACGGTTGAGAAGTTTTAGTTTGATTCTTGACGCTCATCACTAAAGAATCTTAATAGCATTTCCTTAGTTATTTCGCTTCTACTTTTAGCAAGTTGCTTAACTTCGATTTGATTAAGTATTTTAGAAAGTTTCAATAAATTTATCCATACGGTTTCGTTATATCCGGTCAATGTCTTTACATCATAGAGCATATAAAAATCATAATAATGCTCAAACCAATGATAAAAGTATTGGTGAACAACTTCTGCCTTTATATAGTTTTCAATTACAAAAAAGCCTAATGTGTCAAAGAAATCATAGATGTCATCTAACTGGTTATCGAAGCGTTCATATTTCTCTATCTTATCCGATTCTAAAATCTTATTCACAATTATAATTTTTGCGATCTCACTTCTTGTATCTGCCAATTCTTGAAACTGCCGGTCAAAATCGGTAATAAGCTGCACGCTGCTATTTTTAAATGCTCTCTCGTTCTCATCAGCGCGTGTTTTCCTAAATTGCTTACTTTGAACAAAAAGTGATATAAAAGCTGCAATTGCCAATACAAATGTTCCAATAGACCCAATAGCAATCCATTGCAGTTCACTGAAATTATTTAAACAAAACATAAGCCTTATTTTACAATAAAGATACAGAAACTTATATGCTATTGGTAATAGCCTTTAAGTCCTTCAATGAAGTCACGAGTAAGCCCTTACACAGAGCCTTGCCCGTCATATCTCGCACCAGTGTGGGAGTTTGGTGCTATAACTCTATAGGATTTTGGACAATGATTTCAATTACTTTCGACATAATCCTTTGTTTCATAACTGGCCACTTAGTATCTTTATATGTATTTTCAAACCTCAATACTATCGTTAGTTTTATAAAACTTTATAATGAGAAAAGTATTTCTATCGGTGTTTCTTTTGTTTTTGAGTGCTGAAGCTTTTTCACAAGAATGGATATTGATTGAAAAAGCTATAGGAAAATCTTCCGCCGAGGTAGCGTCTTCTAAAAGTGTTAATTTATCTATAGAAGATGCGATAAACATCCTATCGACAGATGGGCAAAATGCAAAGTATTCTAAAAATGGGCAAATTACCTTTATGCATAACGGAACTAGTTACATGCTTTTCCAGCCTGTGTTTAATCGTCCGGGGTTTATAGAATTGCAAAAACACTCACACGAAATATCTGATAAGGCATTGCCAGCAGACTTAACACAGGGTGTAGTGTCTGGCATTCCGGCGGGAATGCATCTCATCGATCCAGACATACCCACTAAAAATTTTATACTTGTTTGTAGGATACAAAAATTTTTGAATAGCAAAGGGTTTAATTTACCTATCGATGGTACAATTGGAAAGAGAACTCGTTTAGCTATAAAAAAGCTTTATGGTTTTAATTGCGAAGGGTTAGCGATTGAGGATTTATATGTAATATTAGAAAAACTGTATAGTGTAGAAACTAAGAAAGATTTATCTGCTTATAAAATAGTGATATCTAAAAATAATGTACCTACTACTTACGATAATTTAAATATTACCGAGTTAAACGAAAAACTTATAGACCTTCAAAATAGTTTGGATTGCAGTGTCGGTGACATTTGTGCTAATGTTAAGGAACAATCGGGAAGCATTAGCTTTGACTGTGAAATTGGTGGTGTCAAAACAAGCATCACTATCTCTTCTGATGGTAATATTGAATTTGGTTTCAAACATCAAGGAAGCGCATCAATTTTTAGCATTAATAGCAATGGGAAACTAACACTAACCCCTTCGACATTTTGACGATATTAAAGTTTCTGTTGGGCAAATTTAACATCAGGCATTAAGTTCCATTAAACTACTGTAGACTAAATATTGTTCGTATATCCTCCAAAAAGTTCGACTTTTCGCCTATTCCCTCTACTTGTAGAAAGCTATTCGGTAAACGGATGGCTTTTCTTTTTTAACCTGTCCCGTCCCGCGTGCACATGAAACAACAGAAACACGTGGGGACAACCGAAACAAACCCGCGCTGTAAGTCAATAAGTTAAGCAACCGCGTGGGCCACGCTGGGACAACGCGGGACAAAAACCCCGATGACTCGTCCTGCAAAAGTTTACACTTGGTCTTGTCCGTTCGGAGTGGCGTATAGATTAGGATGAACGGACAAGCCGCCGCGTTACTACAAGCATTTGCGCTTTGTCCTTCGCGCCATCGCGCCAGATTGGGCAATTTATAAAAACAAACGCTGTTTCCGGATTTTTGCTTGAGCTATTGATCGTTTGCCATTTTTACTGCAGGAATTTTCCATGAGCCGTCTAAAAATGATTCTTTCGGCCAATAAATGCGCATCGTTAGGCTGAACGGCCCTTTTGGTGAAGGCAGCCAGTTAGCTTCTTTATCATTTGCCGGCTGCTCATTCTGAATAAAAATATCCAATGAGCCATCCGGATTGTATTTCAATGAACTACGATCGCCGATGCTGTAACGCTGAATGGGGTTAGCCACCAAAAAATCATCCGGGCCGTACATCGTCAACGACCAGAAGGCATTGGCCGGAGGTGTCTGTCCCTTATCAAAATGCAGGGAATATTTTTTTCCACCGTCTAATTTATTGCCGTCAGCGTCCAACTGACAAATTGGATAAGACGCATCTGCATTCAAATTAGCACCCAGTGCTATCAGTGCTATCAACGCTCTTATTCTATAGTTTGTACCGTATGCGCCTAAGCCCTTCCGCGATATATTCCATCCATTTTCGATGCTCCCGGCTTTGGTAGAAAAAAATCTTAATTGCTGCTGAATATTCGCAGGAATGGTTTTCATAGCCGCTTGCGTACCGCTGTCAAAAGCACTCAGGCTGAATTGCTTCCCCGGCCCAACTCCAATGGCGGCTATTTTGCGCAAGATCACGCTGTCCGCCGCCGGAGGAGGATTTTTTGCCAGCTGGTCGTTTAAAACTGTAAAGAATGTGCTGATGTCCATGTTTTGAACGAACGCGGATGGATTCCGGCTGATGCTGCTATCAACCACACCTTTTGCAGGCTCATATTTGCTGCCCCACTTGCTTAATGGTGTAAGCGTATAACCGTCCTGTATTTTATAAACCACCTCTTTTCCGTCCGTTGTGCTGTTTACCTGTGTCCTTCCAAGTATCCAGACCATATCTGTTGGCGATTTGATTTGCTGCATCCCCACGGGCACAGTGCCGGTATAAGCCGGGCCAGTAATCAAAATTGTTTGTGCTGCCGTTCCGGTGGTCCTTTTGCCAGGCGAAGCAAATACATTGGTGTAAGCATCCATCATCTGGAGCAAATAATAACGCCCTTTTGTATCCGGCACGGTCAAAACTTGTGGTCCCTGTGCAAGATCGAGCCAGGCGCTGGAATAATAGGTATCGCAGTTCGGTTTGACGACACCTCTGAAGGTCGCATCGGGGAAGGTGCGGAAATGACCAAACTGGTTAATAGGTGCAAATACACTTCCCCAGGTTTGCTCTTGATGATTCACCGCAGAGCGTTCCATCTCGTACATCATCACCAACGGCAAGCCATATACATAGGCTTGTTTGGTCAGCAATATTACAGAATCTCCGCTGGGGCGTGCAAATGCTGCGCTGCAAACTGGCAATGCCGTAATAAATGACAAAAGTGATAAAGCCAACCAGCTATTCAATTTGAAAGGCCAGAATTTTATTAGCATTAATTTCATCATCGTTTCCTATGAAACTAAATTACTAAAAGTTTTAATCCTATAGCAAATTGCACAATGAAATTTTTTTTCATCTGTTATCTCACTCTGCTGGCGCACGCGGAGTGTGTCTTTATTCAATAGCGTCACGAGAAGCATTTGCGCTTAGCCCAGCCCGACATTCTCGAGCCAGGTTAGGGGTGATATAGGTTTTAAGGATGGAAAAGGAACCGCCGCCCAGTTTTTTGACATCTCGTTTATGACCTGTGATAGTTTAGGTAACCTGTGGGTAAGCGATAGTGATAACCATGCAATACGTGAAGTGACACCAGATGGTACTGTTACCACCATAGCGGGAACAGGAGTAATGGGCTATTTGGACGGCGATAACACAAAAGCCATGTTCAAATATCCTTATGGGATTGCAATTGATAATACGGGAGTTGTGTTTATTATGGATACCGGCAACAATAGGGTGCGAAAATTGGAGTATAAATAAAGTATTATAATTTGCGCATGCGATGTTCATCTGCTATGGGGCTTGCAGTGCAGCTCGGTTTCGCTCCCCGCTACCTTTTAAAAAGTCATCCATTATAAACGGATGGCTTTTTCTTTTAAATCTTTGTATTTCGTCTATGTGCTTTAATTCAGTAAAGTTTAATGAAATCCAGTCAGGTTAGGCTTTTTACTTATAAGAAGCTTTCGGCTTTTTGTTCATCGTAGTCTTTCTTATTTCATATTAATTGTAGGATGGTTGGGGTAATTTCTTCATGCAAAAAATAATTGCTTATTTTTAAAAATAAATAAGAATAACGAAGTTGTGATTTCCTAAGCTGTGTTGCGTGCGCTCCTATGAAAAGAATATGCTATCTTATATGTGTGTTGGTTTCTCTGTTGTTTCAAGCACAAAAAACATGTGGGCAGGCGGTTATTTACCCGGTGAGGGTTCTGGGGCAAATTACTTCCTGTCAGGGAGTGGAATCGGTAAATGAGGAATACGAATACTTCGCTATGTTGGGTTTCAATCTTACAGGTCCGGTAAATATTATTGCATCGTCGGGCTTTGTTGTTTCGGCAAACAAAAATGCTGGTTTTCAGGGTAGCATCGCAGTGGCACCCAAAAAAGGCGCGGTGATTGATACCATATATGTCCGCCTCAGCGCGACAGCTACGCCCGGCAGTGTGAGTGGTTCGGTAACTATAAGTTCAGCGGGCGTTGCTCCGCAAATTGTAAAGGTAAATGGTACTGTGCTTAATGAGCCAACTGTTGACCCCGAGCCCAATATAACTGTGCTAAATGGTACCACGCTCCCGGCATTGCATTTTCAGGGAACCGGCAATATGTATAGTTGGAGCAACAACATGCCCAACATAGGCCTGGCTGCCAGCGGTATTGATTCCCTGCCAACATTTAGGGTATTAAGCAATAGTAATGCAACGGTAACGGCCACCATAACAGTAACCCCGGTACTGGCGGGCACCGCCTATGTAACCAACAGCGGATCGGGTACCATTTCGGTTATCAATACATTAACCAATACGGTTGATACAACCATAGCCTCAGGAGGCAAGGGACCTGCCAGTGAAACCTTAAGCCCGGACGGTACCAAACTGTATGTGTTAAATTTTAATTCGCAAACCATTTCTGTTACCAATACCATCACTAATAAGTTTATAAATGAGTTTTCGCTGCCATCAAAATCAATTTATCCCTATCAGATAGCCTTAAATCATGACGGTACACAGATTTATGTAATCAATTTCGGAACAGGCGATTTTTCAGTTCTTGATGCACAAACCGGTAATCTTATTACGGACATACACGCAGGTGGAGCTTTTCCAAGTGAAATAGCATTTAGCCCAAGCGGCAATATATACTATATTGGTGCCAATCTGAATGTAGATGATGGCGCGCTTTTTCCGTTCAGTTCACCTGCTAACACACCTCTGTTTAAAATATTAGCACCGGCTTACATTGGCACTCCTAAGTATCCGCCGCCTTTTCCTTATCTGAATATGGTATTCAGTCCTGATAGTACACGGCTGTATGCTGCTAACGGCAGCGCTGTTTTTGTAATAAATACCTTATCACAAAAAGTTATAGCTACACTTCCCACTGGCTACGAAGGCCTTGGTAGCCCGGTTGCGGTTGCGATAAGCCCGGATGGTGAACGACTATACGCTTTAGTAACCAACGTTGCCAGCACAAGCCAGATACAGGTATTTAATACAGCCAATAACTCGCTCATTCAGTCGACAATTATCGATGGTGGCACCGCAACCGGCTTATGTATCAGTCCAGATGGAGCAAATCTATATGTTAGCTGCGGTTCAAACAACCTAGCGGTAGTTAATACGCAAACTGGTAAGGTTATCACTTATATACCTGTCGGTACCTCGCCCGAAATTAATACTTTTTGTGTTAAACCAGGGGGCTGTTTTGGTAACCCCATCACGTTTACCATTACCATAAAACCGGCGCCTGTTCCGTCTATTATTGTGTCTGCCGATAGTTTAAATGCGCTTACTACCGTTTATGGTACACCATCACCCGCAGAAAGTTTTACGGTAAGCGGCGAACTTTTGCGTTCAGGGATTTTGATAACCGCACCGCCCGGATTTGAAATAAGCCTAGATAACAACAGTTTCAGTAGTTCTTTAACCCTAAACGGCTCAGGCACTATTGCAAGTACAACGGTGTATGTGAGGCTGGCAGCAACCGATGCGGTAGGCAGCTATTCAGGGCATATAGTACTTAGCAGCCCCGGCGCCGGTAATGTAAACATAACTATGGCAAAGAGCACCGTAACACCCGCCAACCTCATTATAACGGCCGATAATAAATCAAAGGCATATGGAGCCCCTAACCCGGTATTAACAGCATCGTATAGTGGGTTTGAAAATAATGATGAGGTTGCGCAGCTTATTTATCCTCCGGCGCTCGGCACTACAGCATTAACCTCTTCTCTTGTTGGGAAATATCCCATTACCGTGGGCGGAGCATATTCTCCTAACTACAATATTGCTTATGTGGCAGGAATATTGACCATAACCCCCGATATTGTAATTCCGACAGCATTTACACCCAATGGCGATGGAGTAAACGACACCTGGGTTATACAAAAGATTGGCGATTATCCGAATTGTACGGTACAGGTATTTAACAGGTATGGCGCGCTGGTGTATCATTCTATTGGTTATGGTACCCCATGGGATGGCAATTATGGAGGCGCCCGGCTGCCGGTAGGCACCTATTACTACATTATCAACTTGAATGCAGGAGTATCTTCTTTGTCGGGGTTTGTTACGCTTATCAGATGACCGGTACATACAGAAATCTTTTGCGGTAAACAGCCGACAGGATCAACGGCTGTATTAGTGGTTTCGGCGATTTATTTTCATTGAACGACGATTGCACAGGACGAATCGGTTAGAACATGGGTAAAAAAAGAAGTATTGGTAAAGCTTGCTAATTGCAGGCTTTATTCAGGTCACACTCCCCTTTTTTTGGGTTGATGAACGCACAATCAACTTTGGTTTTATGCTGATTATTTTGGGTACAACTTCGGTTTCATCCTTATTTTCCATTTCCTGGAAATAAAGATTGGCAACCGTTTTGCCCATATAAACGCTAAACTGATCAATAGTAGTTATGGAAGGACTGGTTATTTCGGTAAAAGCTTCGTTGGAGTATCCGCAAATCCCCAAAGCAGAAGGTACCTTAATACCCATTACTGATGCTACTTCCAATACACCCAATGCCGAGAAATCAGAAGTTGAAGCAAATATGGCATCAGGCGGGTTGGGCAAATTCAACAGCTTCCGCGTGGCGTTTGCACCCAGCTCTTTTGTCCAGGCATTTTCAATAATCAGCTCATCCAAAACAGGCATTTCATGCTTTTTTAATGCATTGAGATAGCCTACTTTTCGCTGTCTGAAAATTTGCAGGTTTTGCGGTCCTTCCAGTAAGGCTATCCGTTTATAGCCTTGCTCAATCATATGCGAAACCGCTTCAAATGATGCCTGCTCATTATCGTTTATTACTTTTAGGGTTTCCAGCTCATCTGCCACGCGGTCAAACTGAATCAGTTCTATGCCATTATCTATTACATTTTGCAGATGGGAGTGGTCCGAGCTATCAACAGACAAAGAAATTACAATACAATCAACATGCTGATTAATTAGGGTATTAACACACTTTATTTCCTTACTCTGCAATTCGTTAGACTGGCAGATAATCAAGTTATAACCTTTTTGATACGAAGCTTCTTCAATACCGGCAATTACATTCGAAAAGAAATTCTGATTAATAAATGGAACCACCACACCAATGGTTTTTGATTTGCCTTTGCGCAGGTTTGAAGCCAGTGTATTGCGTTTATAATTAAGTTCGGCAGCTGTTTTTAATACTAATTTTTTGGTGGCTTCGTTTACGTGGTTGCTGTTACTTAGTGCTCTTGAAACTGATGATGCAGCAATATTCAGCTTTTCGGCAATGTCATATATGGTGGTTCTTTTCTTGCTTTTCATAATTTTTATAAAAATATGAAAATAAATATCCGCAATCGATTGCAGATTAAAAAAATAATTTAAATTCGTGCTCAATTCCTTTGTCAGGATTATAAACCATTTTACGAATAAATTAATGCTATTATTAGGTATAGATGTTGGTACTTCATCCATTAAAGTTTCGGTTGTTGAAGCTGCAACACAAAAGGTAATTGTTTCAGCGCATTATCCAGAGGAGGAAAGCCCCATTATTTCGGTTAAGCCGGGATGGGCAGAACAATCGCCGGATACCTGGTGGGAAAACGCACAACAGGCAATAAGCATGTGTAATCAATCGGGCAAGTATCAGCCGACTGATATTTCGGCTATTGGTATTGCCTACCAGATGCACGGCCTGGTACTGGTTGATAAAAATCAGCAGATATTGCGTAACAGTATTATTTGGTGCGATAGCAGGGCCGTTGAAATTGGTGATGAGGCGTTTAACACCATTGGCGAAGAACAGTGCCTGTCGCATTTATTAAACTCACCCGGAAATTTTACAGCGTCGAAACTCGCTTGGGTGAAGAAAAACGAACCATCGATTTATGAAAAAATAGACAAAATAATGTTGCCCGGCGACTTTATAGCTATGCGTTTAACCGGCGAAATTACCACATCAGTTTCCGCCTTATCTGAAGGTATATTTTTTGACTTTTTGGGCAATCGATTGTCAGATGATGTGATAAACTACTTCGGTTTTGCTACTTCCCTTTTTCCGGAGATCAGGCCGGTTTTCGCTGATCATGGGTCGTTATTGCCCGAAATTGCAAAAAAATTGCAATTAAAAGCAGGCATCCCGGTAGCTTACAAGGCAGGCGATCAACCCAATAATGCACTTTCGCTAAACGTATTAAACCCCGGCGAAGTAGCGGCCACAGCAGGCACATCGGGCGTTATTTACGGGGTGAGCGATCAGCTGGCCTATGATCCGCAATCAAGGGTGAACACCTTTGCACACGTCAATTATAGCGAAACGCAGAAACGTTTGGGTGTTCTGTTATGCATCAATGGTACTGGTAGTCTCAATCGCTGGGTAAAAAGCTTGTTCGGTTCGTCAATCAGCTATCAGCAAATGAACGATGAAGCGTCAAGAGCACCTGCCGGTAGCGATGGCTTACGTATTTTGCCTTTTGGTAATGGTGCGGAGCGCATGCTGAACAACAAGCTGGTGGGTACTCATTTGCATAATATCGATCTTAATTTACATACCCGTTCGCACTTGTTCCGGGCGGTTCAGGAGGGTATAGCCTTTTCATTCCGTTACGGGCTGGATATTATGCGCAGCAATGGCGTGGAACCTTCTGTAATTAGGGCGGGTAAAGCTAACCTGTTTTTAAGCGATCTGTTTGCCCAAACATTTGTAAATATCACCGGTGTACTGGTTGAATTATATCAAAACGATGGCAGTGTTGGCGCTGCACTGGGTGCGGGTATAGGTGCACGCATATTTGTATCGCCGGCCGAGGCATTTAACAATACACATCCGTTAAAATTAATTGAACCGCAATCACAACAATTAGAAACGGCTTACGAGGAGTGGAAGGCATTACTGGAGAGGCAATTGGCGGAATTGCAATAGCGATGGGCTTTAAACTTAGGGTATTCGGACCCTTTAAAATAAACAACAAGATTGTCATCCTGAGTTTTAAAATCCAGGGACTATAAAGGTGAAATGACATGACGCTGAAAAAACTTACGAAGTTTTCAAAACTTCGTAAGTTTAATACCGCTATATGTCGTGGGTAGCGATAGCGAAGGATCTTCTGCTCCGGAAAAGCAAGCGTTCATGCATGTTGGAGAAGATTCTTCATTATATTCAGAATGACAAAAAGGAGCTTTTTATATGTTTCGAACATTCAAGGGTTTTAAACCCATCGCTATAGAAAGAAATAAGACACAATAAATCAATAATTAAATCAATATACATATGTCAAATATTATAACAGGCGAAAAGGAGTTTTTTAAGGGAATTGGCCAGGTTAAATACGAAGGGCCGCAATCAGATAATCCGCTTGCATTTCGTTGGTACGATGCAGATAAAATAGTTGCCGGTAAAAGCATGAAAGATCATTTACGCTTTGCCTGCGCTTACTGGCATTCGTTCTGCGGTTCGGGCGCCGATCCGTTTGGTGAGCCGACACATTTATTTCCATGGAACGAAAAAACCGATGCGGTTGAACGTGCTAAAGATAAAATGGATGCGGCATTTGAGTTTATCACCAAAATGAACCTGCCTTATTATTGTTTTCATGATGTTGACGTGGTTGACTATACCAATGATGTTAACGACAATGAAAAACGCTTACAGGCTTTGGTTGAATATGCCAAGCAAAAACAAGCTGCAAGCGGCGTAAAACTATTATGGGGAACGGCTAATTTGTTTTCAAACCGCAGGTACATGAATGGTGCAGCTACCAACCCTGATTTTCATGTATTGAGCCATGCCGGTGCACAGGTTAAGGCCGCTATGGATGCAACCATTGCCTTAGGCGGCGAAAACTACGTTTTCTGGGGCGGTCGCGAAGGCTATATGTCTTTGTTAAATACCAATATGAAACGTGAGCAGGAGCATTTGGCTAAATTTTTACATACAGCAAAAGATTATGCCCGTAAACAAGGCTTTAAAGGTACTTTCTTTATCGAACCAAAACCATGCGAACCAACCAAACACCAGTATGATTATGATGCAGCTACTGTGTTAGGCTTTTTGCAGAAATATGATTTAATAAACGATTTTAAACTGAATCTTGAAGTAAACCACGCTACGTTAGCAGGTCATACTTTTCAGCATGAAGTACAGGTAGCAGCTGATGCCGGTTTACTGGGATCAATGGATGCTAACCGTGGCGATTCGCAAAACGGATGGGATACCGATCAGTTTCCTAACAATGTAAATGAGGTTGCTGAAATTATGCTGATTGTATTGGAAGCAGGCGGCTTGCAGGGCGGAGGTATCAATTTTGATGCCAAGATTCGCAGAAACTCAACAGATCCGGCTGACTTGTTTTACGCGCACGTTGGCGGTATGGATACTTTTGCAAGAGCATTGGTTATTGCTGATCAGATTCTCCAAAAATCAGACTACAAAAAAATAAGAAGCGACAGATACGCATCATTTGATAGTGGTAAAGGAAAAACTTTTGAAGAAGGAAAATTGACTTTAGAGGATCTGAGAAACTTTGCTGCCGAAAATGGTGAACCTAAAACCATCAGTGGTAAACAGGAGTATTTGGAGAACGTAATTAACCGTTATATTTAGTTCATAATTTTCAAACCAATTTATAAGCCCTAAATAATTATGAACAAACAATTAACAACTGCGGATATTCTGATATTCATTGTCTATTTCTTAATCGTATCGCTTTATGGATACTGGGTATACCGCCGCAAAAAAACCGGGGAAGCTACTTCCAAAGAATACTTTTTAGCAGCAGGTTCGCTTACCTGGTGGGCAATCGGCTCTTCGCTCATCGCTTCCAACATTTCGGCCGAGCAAATGGTAGGAATGAGCGGTAACGGATTTAAAATGGGTATAGCCATTGCTACTTACGAATGGATGGCCGCAGCCACCCTGATTATAGTTGCCGTCTTTTTTATCCCGGTATATCTGAAAAACAAAATTTATACCATGCCGCAATTCCTTAGTCAGCGCTACAACGGAACGGTAGCGATGATTATGGCGGTGTTTTGGTTATTGCTTTATGTAATTGTTAATTTAACGTCCATATTATTTTTAGGTGCATTGGCGGTACACACCATTTCGGGTATTGATACCTGGGTATGTATCCTGGGCTTAGCCACATTTGCCGTTTTTATCACCCTGGGCGGTATGAAAGTTATTGGTTATACCGATGTTATCCAGGTTTTCTTTTTGATACTGGGCGGTTTGGTTACTACCTATATTGCCATTAACCTGGTATCGGCACATTACCATACTTCGGGTATTTTTAACGGACTTAAGCTGATGGGCAGCCAGGCCAGCGATCACTTTCACATGATTCTGAAAAGGGATAATCCTAATTATTCCTCATTGCCCGGCCTCACCGTATTAATAGGTGGTATGTGGATTGTAAACCTTAACTATTGGGGCTGCAACCAGTATATTACCCAACGTGCCTTAGGTGCCGATTTAAAAACTGCCCGCAGCGGTATCCTATTTGCAGCATTCTTAAAATTACTAATGCCTGTTATTGTAGTATTACCCGGTATTGCTGCTTACATACTTTATAAAGAAAATGTATTTCATAGCGAATTAATGCAAAACGGTGAGTTAAATCCCGACAGATCATATCCCGTTTTGCTTAACTTACTGCCTTCGGGGTTAAAAGGCCTATCATTTGCGGCACTTACCGCCGCAGTTGTAGCCTCTTTGGCTGGTAAGGCTAATAGTATTGCTACCATTTTTACCATGGATATCTACAAAAAGTTTAACCCCGCCATGACCGATAAGAAAATGGTATTGGTTGGTAAAATTACAGTAGTGGTAGCCATGATAGTTGGTGTTTTGATATGTACTCACTTAGGTATCGACAAAAAAGGCGGGTTCGATTTTATACAGGAATATACCGGATTTGTATCGCCGGGTATTTTTGCCATGTTTATCCTTGGTTTTTTCTGGAAAAAAAGTACGTCGAACGCAGCACTTTTTTCTACCATCGGCGGGTTTGTACTTTCGGTTGTCTTTAAGTTGATGCCTTTGTATACCAATCTGGAGTTTCTGAAGAATTATGGTTTCTCAACACTGGTAACACAAAAAGATGGTGTAACTAAATTATACGAGATCCCTTTTCTTGACCGTATGGGAATAGTATTTGTGATTTGTATGATTGGCATGTATATCATTTCGATGATTGAAAATTCCAAAGGCACCAAAGTAAATGCACTCGAAGTAGATACCAAAATGTTCCGTACATCTACCGGCTTTGCTGTTGGTGCTACTATTATAACGGGCATATTGGTTGCACTTTATACCATTTTCTGGTAAACTATTTTATCGATAATTGTAAAACAAAAAACAGCGATGAGTTTAAATTCATCGCTGTTTTTTTTTGTCTTTTTACCTGATCTTAAAACCCTATCGAATTACCGCCATCCACCGGAATAATAACACCGGTAACATATTTTGCTGCATCTGATGACAGGTAGAGTATGGCTTCGGCAACATCTTCCGGTTCGCCGAGTTTGGCCATTGGGGTGCGAGAAAGTACTTTTCTTTTGCGCTCAGGGTCACTATCCAAGGCCTTTGCTGACATATTGGTGGCTATGAAACCCGGTGCCACACAATTTACCCTGATGCCTTCGGGCGATAGCTCAACGGCCATCGCTTTGGTCATACCTTCAATGGCACTCTTAGCAGCCGTGTACGAAATTACATAAGGGATGCCATATTGCGCAGCCATAGAGCTGATGTTGATAATAACGCCGGATTTTTTGGTAAGCATTGCCTTGGCTACCTCCCGGCTCAACACAAATACCGATGTTAAATTGGTTTGGATGATCTGTGCAAAATCTTCGTCGGTTACCTCGGTAAATGCTTTTTTTTGATTGATGCCGGCATTGTTAACCAATATATCTATCTGCCCGTATTCGGCTATTATTTCGGTAATTAATTGGGGAATGCCCTTTAAGTTTCCTAAATCAAAAACTTTGTAAGTGCAAAGTTCGCCAAGGCTATCAGACACCTCTGCCAGGTTTTTTTCGTTGCGGCCAATAATGATGGTTCTGATGTTGTTTTCAACTAATTTTTGTGTAGTGGCAAGCCCTAATCCTGATGCCCCCCCGGTAACAATTGCCAGTTTTAATTTATTATCCATGTAGCTGTTTAACAATAATATTTTATGTTTTTATTCCTCTTTTCAGGGAAGATTCTCTGATAATCAATTCAGACCGTAATATCAAACTATGTGTTTTTTGCAGGTCGTCATTATTAACCAGGTGGTTGATCATAATGCGGGCGGCAGTTTCACCCATTTCATATCCCTTATAATCAATAGTTGTCAAATTGGGCTCAATAACGCACGATGTTGGGTCGTTGTTAAAGCCTGCAAAGGCAATATCGCCGGGCACGCTAATGCCTTCTTTTTTCATTGCCTGCATGCAGTTTATGGCACAAATATCATTGGCCACAAACACACCATCGGGCCGTACAGGTAGGTTTAATAACTGATTCGCTGCTTCGGTTCCTGCCCGGGCACTCAGATCATTTATGATTAAAAGCGCATCATCAAAAGGCACGTCATTATCTTTCAAGGCCTGCAGATATCCGCGTGTGCGCTCCGAATAAACATTGCGCAATTGGTTGCCGCTAATGTGGGCAATTCTTTTGCATCCCTGTTCAATCAGGTGCGCTGTAATATCATAAGCCGCCTGGTAATTATTGATATAAATACTGGGGCACTTTTTATGCTCATAAACACGATCAAAAAATATCAGCGGAATATCTCGATTGATAAAAGGCTCAAAGTGGGCAATATCACTGGTATCATAAGCCAGCGATACCAGCAAGCCATCAACCCTATTATTAAACATGGCCTTTGCATTACTGGCTTCCTTTTTCATCGACTCTAACGACTGGCTGATGAAGAGGTTATAATTGGCTTCGTTAACCACCTTTTCAATACCTGCTATAACATCACTCATAAAACTGCTGTTAAGGCGTGGTACAATTACGCCTATTATATTGCTGCTTTTTTTGCGCAGGTTGCTCGCGAATGAATTGGAACGATAACCCATTTCGGCGGCGGCAGCCAGTATTTTCTTTTTAGTGTTTTTGTTGATGCCCGGATAATCCTTCAAGCCCCTGCTTACGGTTGCTGCCGATATATTTAACTTATTAGCTATATCATAAATAGTAACTTCTTTTTCCTGATCGCTCATAAATGGATTGATAATTTTAACAGTAAATATACAATCGGTTATATCAAATTGGCAGCAAGGGTTATTTTACTGGTACTTCTTTAGTGTCCGTTTCTAAATCGGTGAAATAAAATTAAATAACTTTTTGCAATCGATTGCAAAAATATAAATTTGTATCAATCTTAATACGTAATTAATCAAAAAATTATTACTGATTCCCGATTACCATTAACCAGTTAAACCAATTATAACACCGATATGTATAAATTTAAACTATTGCTGGCAGCGTGCCTTTGCTTGTTTTTAAATTCGGTAAATGCGCAAAGCATCTATCTTGATCCAACAAAACCTATAGATGACCGGGTGAAGGACCTGGTATCAAAACTTACTTTAGAGGAGAAGGTGCACCAGATGATGAACTCGGCACCTGCCATACCCCGGTTGAATCTACCTGCCTATGATTGGTGGAACGAAGCGTTGCATGGCGTGGCGCGTTCGGGCGTAGCCACCGTTTTTCCGCAGGCCATTGGCCTGGCGGCAACATTTGATGATCAATTGGCCCTTCAAGAGTCGACCGCTATCTCCGACGAAGCGCGTGCCATGTATAATGCGGCATCAGCCGATGACTATCATCAGCGATATGGCGGTTTAACGTTTTGGACACCCAATATCAATATCTTCCGAGATCCGCGTTGGGGACGCGGGCAGGAAACCTATGGCGAAGATCCCTTTTTAACATCAAAAATGGGTGTTGCCTTTATTACCGGCCTGCAGGGTACTGATCCGGATCATTTAAAAGTAGCAGCATGTGCCAAACATTTTGCTGTGCATAGTGGCCCCGAAAGATTGCGCCATACCTTTAATGCACAGGCGTCGCCTAAAGATCTTTATGAAACTTATCTGCCTGCCTTTAAGGCGTTGGTTGGCGCTCATGTAGAAGCTGTGATGTGCGCCTATAACCGTACCAATAATGAGCCATGCTGCGGCAGTAATTTGCTGCTGGATACCGTATTGCGCGATAAATGGCATTTTCAGGGCCACGTGGTATCAGACTGCGGCGCTATTGCCGATTTTTATATGGGGCATCATGTAGTGCCCGGCCAGGCCGAAGCCGTGGCGCTTGCAGTAAAACACGGTGTTGATTTAAACTGCGGCGATGAATACCCCGCGCTGGTAGACGCTGTGAAACGCGGCTTAATCACCGAAAAAGAAATTGATGTGGCATTAATCACCTTGCTGAAAACCCGTTTTAAACTGGGCATGTTTGATCCTAAAGGCAGCAGTCCTTATGATAATATACCCACCAGCGTAATCAATAGTGACGCGCACCGTCAACTGGCTAAACAGGTGGCGCTTGAATCCATCGTATTAACAAAAAATAACGGCGTTTTACCTTTACGCAACGATTTGGCCAAGTACTATGTAACTGGTCCGAATGCATCTAATGTTGATGTTTTATTGGGTAATTATTATGGTGTAAATCCGCAGATGACTACTATATTGGAAGGTTTGGCATCTGGCATTTCGCCGGCCAGCCAAATGCAGTATAAAGCGGGGATTTTATTGGACAGGCCGAATGTAAACCCTATCGACTGGACAACCGATGATGCCAAAGCATCAGACGTTACCTTTTTGGTGATGGGCATAAGCGGCATGTTAGAAGGCGAAGAAGGCGAAGCCATTGCCTCACCAAATTTTGGCGACAGATTGGACTATAACCTGCCCCAAAATCAGATAGATTTTCTTAAAAAATTACGTAACGGCAATAAGCATAAAATTGTGGCCATTGTAACGGGCGGCAGCCCGATGAATTTATCGGAAGTACAGGAGCTGGCAGATGCCGTACTGCTGGTTTGGTATCCCGGTGAAGAAGGCGGGCATGCCATTGCAGATATCGTTTTTGGTAAGACATCGCCCTCAGGCCGTATCCCGGTTACTTTTCCTAAATCATTGGATCAATTGCCGCCCTATGAGGATTACAGTATGAAAGGTCGCACTTATCGTTATATGACTGCTGAGCCTTTGTATCCTTTTGGCTTTGGGTTGAGCTATACTACTTTCAGCTATACCAATCTGCAATTATCGGCACAAAAAATAAATAAAAAAGTACCGCTTAAGGCTGACGTAACAGTAACCAATACAGGTAAAATGGCATCAGATGAGGTGGTGCAGCTTTATATCACAGTACCGCAAACAGGCGATAATCCATTGTACTCATTAAAAGGGTTTAAACGGATTAAACTACAGCCTGGTGAAGCGCAAAAAGTAGAGTTTGATATTACACCGGAGATACTGCAAAGTATTAAAGATAACGGACAAGCAGTTGAACTACCTGGCGATTATCACATTTACATCGGCGGTTCAGTTCCCAGCAAAAGGAGCGAAGATTTAGGAATGACTAAAAGCGCAGAGGCGGTTTTAACGGTTAAGTAGAAGCCAATATAGTGATGGGTTTTAAAACCTTGCCTTTGTTGGTGTTGTCACTATAGGTGTTCGGAAGATTAAAAAAGGGTGTCATGCTGAGTTTTAAAATCCAGGGACTATGAAGGTGAAATGACATGACGCTGAAAAAACTTACGAAGTTTTGAAAACTTCGTAAGTTTAATACCGCTATATGTCATGGGTAGGCGCTCGAAGCGCGCGGGTGGGCCTCAACATTTATACATTTACGTTAATGCATTGGCATATGGCCTTTGCGCACATGCTTCGAGCGCCTCAGCATGACACCCGTGTTCAATATTTGTAAGAAAGTTTAATCTTCCGAATACCAACAGGGGCGTAAATTAAAGATTAACGAACTCATATTAAGATAGATTTTAAAGCACAAGGATGATTGAAGATTTAGAACAAACCTTCCGGTGGTTTGGCCCAACAGACGAGGTTACATTGCCCGCTATTAAACAAACCGGTGCAACCGGTATTGTAAATGCACTGCACCATGTGCCCAGCGGCAAAATATGGAGCACAGCCGAAATAAAAAAGAGAAACGATATCATAAAAGCAGCCGGTTTTAAATGGTCCGTTGTGGAAAGTGTAAATATTCATGAAAGTATAAAAACCGACGGAAAAGACAGGGACAGGTATATTGAAAATTATATACAGACGCTGAAAAATCTTTCTATAGCAGGCATCAATACCGTTTGTTACAACTTTATGCCGGTGCTGGACTGGACACGCACCAATCTTGATTTTCGTTTACCAAACGGGGCTTCGGCATTGCGATATCATGCGCCTGCGGTTGCCGCTTTTGATCTTTACATACTGGAACGCGAGGGTGCGCAAAATGAGTTTACTGCGCAGCAAAAAAAGGATGCAAAAAAATATCTGGATAGTTTGGACAGTACGGCTAGACAAACGCTGATTAATACCATAATGGCCGGCTTGCCGGGCACCGACGAAGTTTTTACCATTGCTCAGTTTAAAACACATTTAAAAAAATACAAAGGGGTTGATGCGACTGCCTTAAAAAGTAATCTGGCCTATTTTCTGCGTACTATAATACCGTATGCAGAGGAGTTTGGGATTAAGATGTGCATTCACCCAGATGATCCACCGTTCCCGATATTGGGTTTGCCGAGGGTGGTGTGTACGGAAGAGGATTTGCTCGATCTGATCAACGCTTGCCCGTCGCCAAGCAATGGCATTACTTTTTGCACCGGATCATTAGGCGCAAATGGAAATAACGACCTGCCGGGAATGATTGACAGGTTGGGCGAACACATCCATTTCCTGCACCTGCGTAACGTGCGGCGCGAGCCCGACGGCAGTTTTTTTGAAGCTGATCATTTAAACGGAAGCAATGATATGTTCGCCGTAATGAAAAGCATTATTGCAGAACAAAAAAGGCGTAAAGACAAAGGCCTTACTGATATTGCCATCCCCATGCGCCCGGATCATGGACATAAAATACTCGACGATTTTAACTATAATACCTATCCTGGCTACTCCGTTACCGGCCGCCTAAAAGGTCTCGCTGAATTGAGCGGGTTGGAAATGGGTATAAAAAGAAGTCTTTATTAATAGTTTTCACTTGCGCTCGTTTGCAACGAGTGCTTAATTTGGTTGAGCATTTGGAATGCGAATTGCATGCGATGCAATCGCCAGGCCACGTTAAGCTCTCGTTGCAAACGAGCGCAGGATGTTGTCATTCGGGCATAAAAAAACCATGGCCGCCGAAGCAGCCATGGTAAATTAATCAAATATAATAAACAACTAGTAACCTGGGTTTTGAGGCATTGGCGGCCCGCTCAAAATGGCGTTAAGCTCGTCCTGAGGTATTGGTCTTAAAACATCAAATGCCTGGATATATTGATTAGCCTGCGGATTGTACATGGCTACCCTGCGCAGTAGCGATTGTGTACGTACCAAATCGTTCCATCTGCGCGGCTCATTGTAAAACTCGCGCGAATACTCATCCAAAATAAAATCAAGTGTAACCTGGCCGGGTGCAATATCCATTGCTGCGGCATCGCTGGCGTTTTGTGTACCGCTTTTGCTTGGGTCGTATGCTGCTCTTTCCCGTATAACGTTTAAATATTTAGCTGCATTGGTATTATCACCCAGTTTAAAATAAGCTTCGGCAGCAACAAAGTACGCTTCAGCAAACCTGATGATACAACGCGGCCTTGTTGACGGGTCGTTTGCACCTGTACGGGTTAAATCATCAAACTTTTTTGTTGTAGGGAATACCACCGGACTATACTGACTAGGCGTAACAATAACGCCTTTAAAACTTGCTCTTTGTGCATCGGTTACCTCATATCCTGGCATCCATATAGCAGTATCAACACCACAAATTAACTTACCGCGCGGCGTAGTAACACTTGGCGAGCCAATAACTGTATTACTTCCACCGGTTGGTGTGGTATTCGCTATCCAGGCCAATTGAAAAGTTTTGTTATATCGTGTATCCTTAACTCTTTCGGCAAAAACCTGGTTAAATACATAAGGCGAAGGCATTGCACGGCTGTATGGACGGCCATTGGCAACATCCCTGAACATCATAGAAGTTCCGCCCCCGGCATTCAAAACAACTGGAATGGTTTCTTCATTGTCAGAAGCGGCAGAGGTCATGGTTACATAGTTCCACCTGAAAAGGTTGGGTAATACATTTTGCCCATTACCACCTGATGCCCCGGCTGTATAATCGCCGTAAATGGTATTGTTATCATGATCACTCACTAAAAGCGCTTCTTTACCATAATCATTAGCCATTGCAAAAGCATCAGCATAATTTTGCCATAAATCAACACCATAAGTGGCTTTATTGGTAATAAGTGTGCTTGCAATAGTGGCCGCCTGGCTAAAGTCATTTGCCTGTGCAACGGATGACCATCCACGGGTAAGATAAGTTTTAGCCAGCATAAATAAGGCGGCAGATTGTGTAGCTGTTTTCCCCAAAAACGGAGAAGTAACCTGTGCAGGTAATTCTGTACTCGCGTCTGTCAAATCCTGGATGATCTGGTTATACACACTGGCTATAGGAGCACGGGTATCTGAAGTAGTTGCCTGCGTAATAAAGGTGGTGTGTAAGGGTACAGCACCATAAGTAGTAACCAGGTAATAATAGCAAAACGCGCGTAAAAACTTAGCCTGGCCAAGGTATTGGTTTAATGTAGCGGCAGGCAAGCCTGATGATGGGCCATATTTCAAAACACCATTTAAAGTGTTAATGTCCTGGTACCATGTACCCCAGAAGCCGCTAAAGGTTCCGCCATTTATGCCGTTGTAGGTACTGAACATGCCGTTGCTTTGTGCGCTTACGCCTGCAAGGTTTTCGTCGGTACCGGCATATTGTGTTAATTCAAACCCCTCGGTTCCGTAACTGCTGCGCAAATCGTTATAAACACCTGCAATACCACCTTCAATTCCTCCGGGGGTACCTAAAAATGAGGGCACAATAATTGACTTTGGATTTTCCTCCAGTATTTTCTTACAACTGGTTACGCTTAGCAAGCAGGCCACCGTTGTAGTAATGATCGATATTTTATTATATATTTTCATAACTGTAAATTATAATCGGTTAAAATTTCACACTAAGACCAATGTTAAAGTTGCGTACAGAAGGGTCGTTTGCGTTAACACTTACTTGCCTTGAAGGAGCCCCCAGGTATGATGAGCCTTGTGCATTAGCACCGCCGCCGTAGCCGTTTCCTTCAGGATCAGGTCCATAACCGTTTTTAACAAACGGCGAGTAAATGATGAAAGGATTTTCGGCGGTTAGGTATACCCTTAATGAGCTGATACCTGCTTTTGCAAGCAATTTTGGCTGGAAAGAGTAACCGAGGTTAATAGCGCGTACTTTTATAAATGAACCGTCAACATAACCTAAAGTAGAGCCATAAAGTGGTGCTGATGCACTGGCATCGGGCTTAGGGAATGCATTGGTTGGGTTAGTAGGTGTCCAGTAATCAACTTTTAACTGATTGTTTCTTCCCTGTTCGAAAAATGAGTAACCGCCGGTGCCGTTATCGGCGCCAAGGTATGGTACTTCAACCATCATACCCATCCTGGCATACATAGATATCGATAAATCGAAACGTTTGTACGAAAATCTATTGGTTAAACCAGCAGTGTATTGCGGTTGAAAATTGCCGATAATCTGCTCGTCAGCCGGGGTTATTTTACCATCGCCGTTTACATCTTCAACTCTTATCTGGCCGGGAACTTGAACAGGTGATGTTTGTTTTGCAAGCGCCGGATCACCGGTTTGCCAGATACCTATTTTTTTATAGTCATAAATTACGGTTGATGGATATCCTACAAACCATCCGTCGGGTATATCAATCAAACTTCCATTTGGGAGTCCTGTAACTTTATTTCTGTCAAAAGCGATGTTGAAATCAGTACTCCAGGTAAACCCATCATTGGTATGTATGTTTATACTGCTTAAGGTTATTTCAAGCCCTTTGTCGTTCGTTTTACCAAGGTTCGAAATCTGACTGGTAGCGCCGTTACTTGCCGGCAATATATTAGATACCAATATATTCTTGGTATCCTGGTTATAAACGTCAATTGTACCGGTTAAACGATTCTTTAATACACCAAAATCTAAACCAAGGTTAAACTCTCCCGTAGACTGCCATGTTAAATTGGTATTGGCCAATGTGGTTACGGTGTAAGCTGCTGACTGACCCTGGGTAGTAGTACCAAAATTATAATAATTGGTAGAAAGAGCACCCAGTGTTTGATATGGCGCACTACCCTGGTTACCGGTAACACCATAGCTGGCCCTTAATTTAAGGTTATCAAAAGTGGTGTTGTTCTTCATCCATTGCTCATTGATAATGTTCCATCCCAATGCTACTGCGGGATAAGTAAGGTATTGATGCCCTGGTGCTAATACCGATGCGCCGTCGCGACGTACGGTAGCTGTAATCAGGTAACGATCATCATAACCGTAGTTTACACGACCCATTTCTGACAATAACCCTCTTTCAGCAAAGTAATTGGCTGTAGGATTGACGGCGGCAGAGGTTGCATTGATCGTACCTGCAAGGGAAAGGTTTTTATCCTGGATATAGTCGGCAGGTAAACCAATGCCATTAAACTGAGAGTTTTGCGTATGGTCTTTCTGCGAACTGAACAGAGCGGTAACAGTAAGGTGATGTTTTTGGGCGAACACCTTATCGTAAGTTAACAAGTTTTCAATAGTATAGGTATAAGCCTCATCATTAGTAACCTGCGCAGTGGCCTGGCTAAGGTTAGTAATGTTGCTATTGGCATAAGTATAGGCGCCGGTATAGTTACCGCCATTTACCTGGGTAAAGTCCAAACCTACATTAATACGATATTTTAAATCTTTTAGAATATTTACCTCACCATATAAGCTGTTAAAAGTTCTAAGCTCTCTTGTATTTGAGTAAATGGCACTTGCATCAGTTTTAAGCGTTAGCGGGTTAACCGTTGAAGCATCTGTTGAACCGGCTTGCGGCAAAAGATTCAGTGAGCCATCGGCATTATATTGAGATGTTAAAGGGCTTAACCTCATCAATCCGCTGGTAATTCCTGTACCTCCCGGATTGTTGTTATAGCTCAACGTAGTTAAACTGTTAATACCAACTTTAACAACATCATTTATTTTACGGTCGATAGTTGTGCGCAGTGAATAGCGGGTGAAATTTTGATTTGGTATGGTTCCGGTTTGATATAAATAACCGGCAGCCATTCCGTATTGGGTATTATCATCGCCGCCTGATAAGGTTATATTTTGGTTTAAGTTATGGCCTGTTTGATAAATAAGTTTTTGCCAGTCGGTTGAAGTTCCGTTTTGTACGCCAGCTTGTTCGGCTGGTGTAAGCGGGTAGCCACTTGAACCGGGGTTTAAGGTATTTAATTGAGCCGAGTAAGCTTTAAACTGTGCATACTCCGGGCCGTTAAATACTTTGAGCTCGCCCAAAATATTTGAGTTGCCATAATACATATTATAGCTAACGGTAGCTTTACCTTTTGTTCCTCTTTTGGTGGTGATTAATATAACACCGTTTGATCCTCTCGATCCATATATGGCAGTAGCCGAAGCATCTTTCAAAATGTCAAGGCTTTGGATGTTATCCTGGTCAAGGTCGTTGATGTTGCCGCCAAAAGGTATCCCGTCAACAACTATCAGCGGTTGGTCAAGGCTGTTTAAGGCGCTTGAACTGGTTGATAATGAACGGCTGCCCCTGATGCGGATCTGATCAGGACTACCCAGGCCTGACCCGTTGCTTACAATGTCAACACCCGCTGCCTGCCCCTTTAATTGGTCAATAACGTTTGTTGATGGTGCCATTGCTAATGTAGCACCGCTAACGGTGGCAATTGCGCCGGTAACATCGCGCTTGCGCTGGGTTCCGTATCCCACAACCACCACCTCGTTCAGGTTATTGGGCGATGGTGCCAGTGTTATTTTTAAATTGTTACTATTAGATTTAACTGCTACTTCCTGTGTAATGTAACCCAGATAAGATACCACTAAGGTTGTTGCGTTTTGAGGAGCTGCAATGCTGAATTTTCCATTAACATCTGTTCCGGTAGCACCGGGATGGCCTTTTAATTTTACGGTGGCGCCAATTACCGCCATTCCTTTTTCGTCAACTACCGTTCCCTTTATGGTAGTTGTTTGCGCAAAAAGGGATAAAGAAAGCAGGTTAAAGCTTATCAGCATTAATAATCCGCTCCAGTATTTTGTTAGTCTAAGTTTTTTCATAATTCATTTGGTGTAATAGGTTGGTTTAAAAAATAGAGGTTATGAACAGGCTGTTTGCAGCCTTTATTTATTTTTTCTTAGCCAGGGCATTTAGGATATGTTTTTTGGACAGTCATTTAGATAATCGGTTAACACTCAAACAGTAGCATTTATTAGCCTCGCGTCATTGACGTATAGGTGTGATACATACATGCGGTTGCATAGCAGCATACACTTATCAGTAAGGATGACATGGAGCCTGGTGAAAGCTCTTGTTAGAGAAAATTTATAATCGGTGAATAATCAGGAATAAAAGTAGAAAAGAAAAATTAAAATTGCAATCGATTGCAATAAAAGTTTAAAAAATAATTTAACTCGACAACGCTTATGAAAATTGATCAAAATTGTTTTGCTATTTTATTAAATAAAGTTTATTAGTGCTGATGTATTTGTAATTTTTATGGCAATTTGTTTATAATGTGATATTTAAATAATAAATATAATGCAGGTATAAAACAATAAGATCAATTATTTTTAAGGAAAAATGGAAAGGGATTGCAAAAATAGTATAGCGTAAGATGCTTGTTACGATGTGTATTTGTTATTTTATTCTTCATTTATTCATATATATTTGTAATCGATTGCTTAAACTGAATGATTGCAGATAATCTTTTGCTTAAGTAAAAAATACCCGAGGCAATTATTGTCGGGTTGAACCAATTAGTTTTATAAACCGGCGTCGCAACGCTATTATTAATAGATGTACATATTTTAGCATGCATGCTATTTTAAAGCACCCCAAATTAAACCGATAGAATTTTAAATAATGAGCGTCAAATTAAAAATTATAAAACAGGTTAGTTTATGCCTGGTATTACAGGCTTCATTACTGATCAGTCAAAAATCAGCCGCACAAACTGTTCAATCCAAAGGATTGAAAGACTATTACGAAAACTACTTTCCTATTGGTGTTGCGGTATCTCCCCAATCGCTTAAAAATCCACAGGAAGCGGCTTTGATATTGAGTCAGTTTAATAGCATTACTCCCGAAAATGCCATGAAAATGGGCCCTATTCATCCCGAAGAAAATCGCTATAACTGGAAAGATGCAGACGCTATTGTTGCATTTGCACAGGCACACGGTTTACGGGTACGGGGGCATAATTTGTGCTGGCACGAGCAAACGCCTGCCTGGTTATTTAAAGATGCTAATGGCAATCAGGTTACTAAAGAGGTTTTGCTTAAACGGTTAAAAGATCATATCACCGCTGTGGTAACCCGTTATAAAGGAAAAATTTATGCCTGGGATGTGGTAAATGAAGCTATTGATGATGATAGTACCAAATTTTTACGTAACTCCTTATGGTATCAGATATGTGGTGAAGATTTTATTGTGAAAGCTTTTGAATATGCCCATGAGGCCGACCCTAACGCCGTATTGTTTTATAATGATTATAATACCGAGCGCCCCGAAAAGCGCGAACGCGTTTACCGGCTGTTAAAAAAGCTGGTAGATGCTAAAGTGCCTATTAATGGTGTAGGCCTACAGGCGCACTGGTCTATTTATGAACCCGATCAAAAGGATTTGATTGAAACGATAAAGAGATTTTCATCACTGGGTTTAAAAGTGCAGATCACAGAACTGGATATTTCTATTTATCCGTGGGAAAAGAACAAGAGGAGTCTGCGCCCAGGCGAATCAGATGCTTACACGCCTGATTTAGAGAAGAAGCAAGCTGACAAATATGCCGAAGTGTTTAAAGTGTTCCGCAATTATAAAGACGTAATAACCGGCGTTACTTTCTGGAATATTTCAGACAAACACACCTGGCTGGATGAGTACCCGGTTATGGGCCGCAAAAACTATCCGCTGCTGTTTGATCAAAACTTTCAGCCTAAAAGAGCATACTGGAACGTGGTGAATTTTTAATGTCAACCCTTAAATGAAATGAAACGTCAATTTTTCTTAATCGTAGCCTTGCTTACCACGTTAGGCACCGTTCAGGCACAAACGCCGGGAACATCATCGTACATTTCAGCAGATAATGGTCCGGGGTATTTTTGTCTTTCGGCAAACGGATCATCGACCGCTCTTTATAGCAGTGAAACGGAATACCCGGGAGTGATACGAGCCATAAAAAGTTTGCAGACAGATATCAAATCAGTTACCAATGCCGAACCACAATTTGAAACAGGTAACCCGGCAAATACAAAACAAATAGTGCTGATAGGTACTATCGGGAAAAACGCGCTGTTAGATAAACTAATCAAATTAAAGAAACTGAATGTTAGCAGTATCACTGGCAAATGGGAAACGCATATTACCCAGGTGGTGCAAAATCCTTTGCCGGGTATTGCAAGTGCGCTGATAATAGCAGGCAGCGACAAAAGGGGTACTATTTATGGCGTTTATGATCTGTCGGCCCAAATAGGGGTTTCTCCCTGGTATTGGTGGGCCGATGTGCCCGTAAAGCAGCAAAAAAGCTTATACGTTTTACCCGGCAGGTATACCGATGGCGAACCTGCGGTAAAGTACCGTGGCATTTTTATAAACGATGAAGCACCTGCATTTTCGGGCTGGACGAAAGAGAAATTCGGTGGTGCAAACCACCTGGTGTACGAAAAAATGTTTGAGCTTATTTTACGCTTAAAAGGCAATTACCTGTGGCCCGCCATGTGGGGTAATGCCTTTAATGATGATGATAAGCTGGACCCGGCGCTGGCAGATGAATATGGAATTGTAATGGGCACATCGCATCACGAACCCATGGACAGGGCGCAGCAGGAGTGGAAACGCTATGGCACCGGTGCCTGGAATTATGATACCAACGGCGAAGTGCTGCGAAACTTTTGGAAAAAAGGAATTGAGAACATGGGCACCAAAGAAACCATTGTAACTGTAGGCATGCGCGGCGATGGCGATATGCCAATGACCGAAGGCAGTAACATCAAACTGTTAGAAAAAATTGTAGATGATCAGCGGAAGATTATTGCTGACGTTACCGGAAAAGATGCCTCACAAACGCCACAAATGTGGGCCTTGTATAAAGAGGTGCAGGATTATTACGATAAAGGAATGCGTGTTCCTGATGATGTTACCTTGCTGTTATGTGACGATAACTGGGGCAATATCCGCAAACTCCCTAAATTAGGCGAGCAACCCCGCAAGGGTGGTTACGGTATTTATTATCACTTCGATTATGTAGGCGGTCCGCGAAATTATAAGTGGTTAAATACAAATCCTATCAGTAAAACATGGGAGCAGATGCATTTGGCCTATGAATATGACGCTAAACAGGTTTGGGTAGTAAACGTGGGCGATTTAAAACCAATGGAATTTCCGATAAGTTTTTTCCTGGATTATGCCTGGTCGCCTAAAAAATGGCCAGCCAGCCGATTGGATGAGTACACCAAATTATGGTCCGCTCAGCAATTTGGCCCGCAGTATAGTGACGAAATTGCCCACATCTTAACCCTTTACACCAAATACAACGGCCGGCGCAAGCCTGAACTACTAGATCAAAATACCTATAGCCTCACCAACTATCGCGAATTTGAAACTGTTGTAAATGACTATAATAAATTAAGAATTGAGGCGCGGCAACTGGGCGACAAAATTGATCCTCAATATAAAGATGCGTATTACCAATTGGTATTGCACCCGGTTGAAGCTTGTTCCAATTTGAACGAGTTGTATTTCGCTGCTGCTAAAAACAAGCTTTACGCTGCACAGGGCAGAGCGACCACCAATATTATGGCTGATAGTGTAAAGCAATTTTATGCCAGAGATTCAGCCATATCGCACTATTACAATAAAGTGCTGGCAAATGGCAAATGGGATCATATGATGGATCAAACCCACATTGGTTACACCTATTGGCAGGAACCTCGCGTAAATAAAATGCCCAGTGTAGTTACTATTGACCCGCCTGCAGCACCACAAATGGGCGTAGCTGTTGAAGGATCAGCATCATGGTGGCCGCAGGAGCAGGTTAAAGCCTTTTTTTTGCCGAGGTTTTTGCAGGGTGAAAAAGAGGGACATTACATCGAAATTTTTAACCATGGACAAGGCTCATTTGATTTTAGCGTTACCACTACTGAGCCTTTTATTACTGTTGAACCTCAAAAGGGCAAAGTATCAACCCAGCAACGTATTTGGGTAAATGTTGACTGGGCGAAAGTACCCTCATGGGAACAATATGTAACGATTACAATTGCCGATGCCAGCGGGAATAAAGTGAATGTTGAAGCGGTGATAAATAATGCCATCCCTGCGGATGCTCCGGGGTTTCATGAAAATAATCGCTACGTATCCATCGAGGCGGAGCACTACACCAAAGCTGTTAACAACACCGCGGTTAAATGGATGCTTATTCCGGATTATGGTAGAACCTTGTCGGGCATGATGCCGTCACCGGTTACGGCAAAAAGGCAACAACCCGGCGGCAATAGTCCACACCTGGAATATGAGGTAAATTTAACAACTACCGGTGCCGTAAAAGTGGAAGCTTATATTTCTCCGACTATTGATTTTACCAATACAGACGGGCTGCACTATGCTGTTTCGATAGATGAAGAGCAGCCGCAGATAGTTAATATCAATGCCGATAAATCAGAAACAGCTTGGAGCAAAGATGTCAGCAACAATATAAAAATACTGGTTACCACGCATCAAATTAAAAAGTCCGGCAAACACATTTTAAAATATTGGATGGTTGACCCCGCCGTAGTATTACAGAAAATAGTAATCAATGCAGGCGGCGAAAAGCCAAGCTATTTGGGACCTCCGGAGAGTTATTTAGTGCGGTAATGTAAATCGGTATCAAACTTACGAAGTTTTCAAAACTTCGTAAGTTTTTCAGCATTGAGCGTCATCCTGATAGCATTATTTAGGAGAAAACTTTTCTAATTACCGTGACTACCTTCTTTGCGCGTAGCGTCGTCGGGATGAGTCAATACGCCAATGCATTTACGTTAATGCCGCTCGTAAAATTTACTCACCCGATCTACGCTGCGCTGGATCACCCTCTCTTTTGCAAGCAAAAAAGAGGGTTGGGGAAATTATTTAAAATAATGATATTGCTCCGCTTTCTTTTAATCTTCATAATTTTCAATTATTTCGCAGCCTGGTATGCACTTATGTTCTCCGCCACATCAACCATTGGAGCAATCCAGATATCATTTTCATGATCTTTTAGATAATGCAGCAGTTTGCTGTGTGCATCAAGGGACTCATTGATGCTATGCCCGCCGCCAACACCGTGAAACAGGAATACGAGCAGGGTATGTGTTTGCTGTGCCTTTTTCACCAGGTCAATCATATAATCGGCAGATTGGCCGTTGATACCATAACAATCAATATTATCCAGCTGCACTTCATTAGGCGTCTGTAAACCCGCGCTAACACCACGTGCACCAACAAAATCTTTTTTTAGTTGGTCATAAAAATAAACATCGCCAATTTTCAGGTCGCCACAGGGATAGGCAAAAGTTCTTTTGTCTTTTCCGTCGATGGCTTTTAATAAAGTATTATTAACCCTTATTTCACTTACAGCGCGGCTCACGGTATATTTGCTCAGGTCATTATCTGCGGTTACAAAACTACGGCCTGGTAAACTACCATCGCAAGGGTGAAATAGTGCATGGTTGCCCAGCTCATGTCCGTTTTTCGCGGCTAATCGCCATTCGTTAAGCCTGTTATTTACTACGGGCGAGGAACCGATTATATAAAAAGTGCCTTTTAAATTTAAAGAATCGAGTGCGGGTATTACATTGTCCAGATCAACGTCAATAGCGTCATCATAAGTGAGTACAACGGCACATTGCTTATTGTTCCAAACTTTAAGATCAGGTACTTTTTGAGCTATTGCTGTCGCGGCAGCAAATAATAAAATAAGTGATATTGGTATTAGTTTTCTATTCATAATTAACTATTTATCATCTGTTTCAAATGGCGATGCAGGCAAATCCTCTTTATTGTACAAATTGGCGCCTTCGGGATTATCGGCCCAGGCATACCGTACGTACATGGGCGCTTTTATAGCATCGCTATAAACAATCACCTTATCGCCATCAATGGTGGCTTTGGCCCAAAAATACTTTTTATCAGCGCCGGCAATAGCAAAATAATAAAGCTCACCGCCTCCTTTCACCATCAGTCCGCTTCCGGTATTGGTAAAAGTGATGATAATTTTATTGCCATCAATTTTGTACGACTGATAAATCGGGCCCGAATAAATCACTGTTTTATCGCCGTATACCAAATGATCGGCAGCCAGCGCCAGCCTGTCGCCCACATCCTTTTTATCAAGCGGGTGAAGATCATTCCATTCGCCGGCATCAATAGCTACCGCCATGGCGGTATTGGGCACGGCCAGCGTATTAAGCTGACTTTCTCTTAATTGTGCCCACTGGCTTTCAGACGGCGAATAATTCACTTCCATAAAATTGGGCAGTTGTACGTATAAAAAAGGCAGTTCGCCCTGTTGCCATTTGTCGCGCCAGTTGGCAATAAGCGCAGGCAATAATTGGCTATATTCTTTTGGTCGATTAGTATTAGCTTCGCCCTGGTACCACATTAATCCTTTAATGGAGTAATTAATAACCGGGGCCACCATGGTGTTATATAGCCCCGTTGGCGCATTTTGCATTTGAAAACGACCCATATCATCTGCATAGTTTGCTGAATTACGCATAAATACTTGCCCTACTTTATATGTCCAATCGCCCCGAAGATCAATCCGCTGACCATCTATATTAAGGGAATAGTTTTTATCAGGAACAAAACCACCTTTACCTGCGGTATTGGTAACCCTTACAATAATTATGTTTTTACCCGGTTTAAGTAAACCCGCGGGTACCTCATATCTTCTGGGCGGATACTGATAGGTTATGCCGCCAACTTTTGTGCCGTTAACATATGTTTCGTCGGCATCCACAATGCGGCCCATAAATAATTTAGCAGTCTTACCTGCCATGGAAGCGGGCAGATCAATCTCTTTTCTAAACCAAACTACACCATTCAACCCTTTTACTCCCTGATCGGCCCAATAACCCGGAAGCCAGAACTTGTGCCACCCCTGTGGCACAAAAGTGGTGTCATACCATGGTTTGGCTCCGGTAAGACCCTTGTCAGGCTCGGGCAGGGGCTCTTCTTTGCGGGCCTTTATCAGTGCTGCCTGTTTTTGCGCCAGGTTATGCATGTAAGCAGTATCCTTAAAGTTTTTAATCATGGCCTCATCATTCACAAACTGCTTTAGCCCATCCTCACTTATCCATGCCTCAATTGGCGTACCGCCAACGCTGGAGTTAATAATGCCGATTGGCACATGGTATTTTTGATAAATATCTTTTGCAAAAAAATAGCTCACCGCGCCAAAAGTCAATACGTTTTGCGGGTTTGCCGGCAGCCATTTACTTCCCTGTGGCAAATCATTATGCAATTTGGTTACGTCGGCTACTGTTGGGATAAAAAAGTTCCTTATTTCAGGATAGGTGGCATTAGCAATTTCGCCCGGATATTTTTCCTTTACCCGTTCCATGGGTATAACCATATTTGATTGACCCGAGCAGAACCATACATCGCCAATTAAAATATCGGTCAGTATAATTTCATTGCTGGCTTTAATTTTCATGGTGAATGGTCCTCCGGCTTTCATAGATTGCAGCCATAATAGCCAGTTTCCGGCATTATCGGTAGTTGCGGTAGCTTTTTTTCCGTTGAAGCTTATGGTTACTTTTTCGCCGGGCGCGGCCCATCCCCATATTTTTAGTTTGGCATCTCTTTGTAATACCATGCCATTGCTTATTAATGCCGGTAGTTTTACAGCTCCATAGGTAGTTAAACCTATTAATAACAGCATAAGGGCTATAGAAAAGCAGATGGTTAAATTCAATCGCATAGCAAGAAAGGGTGGTTTATAAAATATCTAAATGTAAAAATACATTTTTCGCAATCGATTGCAAGGCTTGGCGAAGAGATTTTAAGTAGAATTTTTGATACGTTATGATAAGAGCGGAAGCCATATATGGCAGTGAAGTAAGAATGAAGATTTTCGATATCGATAGCGATGGGTTTTAAAACTAAAGGTGTTCGAAACCTTGAAAAAGGGTGTCATGCTGAGGCTCTCGAAGCATGTGGGCAAAGATCTCTGCGCTTACCCTTCGAGTGCCTCAGGGTGACATCTCTATTAAATTTTGTAATAGACTTATGTTTCGAACACTCCTGGTTTTAAAGCCCATCGCTATGAAAAGATTCGCTTTGTATTTAAAAATAACGCATATTTTCCAAATCAGTAATCAAATCCGGTCCGGTTGGATGCCATCCTAAACGTTGTTGTGTTAACGCGCTCGAAGCAGGCAAGTCAAGACCGGCAAAGCCACCCATCCATCCAAAATGAGAAGCTGCTTCCTCTGGCGATAGGGAAACCACAGGAATCTTTAGTCCTTTACCAATAACTTCGGCAATGGTTTTAAGCGGTACGCCTTCCTCAGCTACTGCGTTGTAACGCGCGCCGGCTTGCTGCTTTTCAATCGCTAATTTGTAAACACGGGCGGTATCAAAACGATGTACTGCAGGCCAGCGGTTAAGGCCTTCGCCTATATAGGCAGAAATGCCTTTTTCGCGGGCTATAGTAATCAAAATCGATATAAGTCCCTGCTTTTCGGTATCATGAACCTGTGGCAAACGCACGACAGATACATTCACACCGCTTGCTGCCACCTCAGCTCCGGCTAATTCAGAAGCTTTACGCGGATTGAGGTGATGAATATCAAATGCATCTTCGGAAGCGGGCTGACCCGGCACAGCATTACCCATCCCGGTGCCTGATGTGATAATGAGCGGACGGTCGGTTCCCACCAATACGTTGCCCAGCGCTTCTATTACCCGCCTGTCCTGTTCGCAGTTGGCTACAAATTGCGAAAAATCGTGCTTGAAAGCTGTGTGAATAACACCATCAACCTTGGCTGCGCCGCTGCGCAGGCTGTTAAGGTCGTCAATATTCCCGTGGTGCACCTCGGCGCCAGCGGCAATAAGTGATTGGGCGCCCGCGTCAGACCGGGTGAGGCCAAGCACCTGGTGGCCAGCACCAATTAATTCCTGCACAATAGTAGAACCGATAAAGCCAGTGGCTCCTGTTACAAATACACGCATATTTTTATTGTTTTTTTAGCAATCCAATTAGTTTGAAATTATTTTCAACAACACAAAATTGGGCAATGCTTTTTTGGAAAGCGAGGACATTTGACGCGATTTTCATTTATCGTACCAATTGCGCGTGCCTGATGCGGCTAAGGGTTTTGGTTGAAACGCCGAGATAAGAAGCCACCATATGCAACGGTACACGGGCAAAAACACCGGGATAATTTTTGATGAATTCATCGTACTTTTCTTCGGCGGTTGAGCTGATGGCACTCAGTACACGTTGCCGCACCAAATACATATTCTGGGTAATCAGTTTTTGGCTATAAGTTTTTAAGCCGGGGATATTGGCAAATAGGTAATCGAAATCGTTTTTTGTCCATAAAATTACCTCGCTATATTCCAGCGCGTCAATGTTACAGGTCGAAGGGATGAGCTTATCAAAGCTTTCGGGGTCGGTTGTCCATGAATTTTCGGGCGAGAACTGGAGAACATAATCGCTACCGTCTTCTTTGGTACAAAAAGTGCGTAATAAACCTTTAGAAACAAACATCTTGTATCTGCACACTTCGCCCGCATGCAGCAGGATCTCTTTTCTGCGCACTACTTTTTCAATAGTTACGGAACGTATCAGTTCAATGTCCCCGTCAGAGAGATTGGTATGCTCCTTTATAAAAGTTTCAAATTCAGCGAACATATATCATCTCAAAAATAATGAAATTATGTGTGCCGGTTACCGTGCCCATTAAATTTGAAGATTACCTGACGCTTTTTAATTAAAAGATTGCCTGAATTCCAGAGGTGAAAACTTGGTTTTTGTTTTGAATAGTTTGCTGAATGATTGCGGATGTTCAAACCCTAACTCATAGGCAATTTCACTTACTGATAAATTGGTGGTTGATAATTTCTCTTTTGCCTTATCAATTAGTTTTTGGTGGATGTGCTGTTGGGTATTGAGGCCGGTGAGTACTTTTAGTAACCCGCTCAAATAACCTGGCGATACGTTTAATGATTGCGCAACATGAGTAACTGTTGGCAGTCCTTTTTGAATTATTTCGTGGCCGTTAAAATAGGCGGTAAGTAAATCTTCCAGGCGCTCGAGCATCTGGTGGTGAACTATTTGTCGGGTTATGAACTGGCGATTGTAAAATCGTTGGGCATGCTTAAGCAGTAATTCAATTTGGGCTATGATGATGTCCTGACTAAACTTGTCAATCCTTGATTCATATTCGTGCTGAATATTTTCCATCATGCCAATAATGGTGGTTTCTTCTTTTTCTGACAGAAATAAAGCCTCATTTACCGAATAATCAAAAAAATCATATTGCTTCATCGTTTTAGCCAAAGCAGAATTCCACAAAAAATCGGGATGGATAAGCAATAGCCATCCCGATCTTTTTACGGCAGAGCCTTTTTTAACCTCAATTCCAAAAACCTGGCCAGGCGAAATGAAGAACATAATGCCCTCATCAAAATCATATTGCTGCTGGCCGTATTTCATTTTGGCGTGGAAATCTCTTTTCAGGGAAATAGAATAAAAGTCAAAAACCATACTGACGCTTACCTCAATAGGCATATGCTGAAGAACCTCGAGATTAATCACGCTGATTAAAGGATGCTCCGGCTTGGGAAGACCCATTAACTGGTGATATTCGCTGATAGTTTTTATTCTGTAGGGCTGCATATTTGTATTATACAATATAGTTATTTTTGACTGTACGCCATTGCAAATTGCTTTGCAAAGTGTTCGAGCTTTACAGTGCCGAAAGCTTTGGGTTTATGCTGATCATAATCCAGGTGCAATAAACCGTTATGAATAGCGCCAAACATTTCCACAAAGCTGGCAGCAAGATCTGTTGGTAGTCCATGTGCTTCATAGCCTTTTTGCATTTCCTGATCGCTGATAGTTAGCCATTTTAAATCAGGTTTGCCAATGGCTTTACCTAAGGCCCGGGCAATTTCGTTACAGGTGCGCTCATCGCTGGCTACATACCTTACATGTTTGCCCGGCGTTTGGTTTTCAATTTCATCTGCTGCTGCAACAGCAATATCTTCCGGCGATACTAATACCACCCGGTCATCATCGCCATAATTTGCAGCAATAACACCTGCATTTTTTATCATATCCACCAATCGATATAAATTATAATAAATATACGTGGCGCGGAGCAGGGTAACCGCTTCAAGGCCGGGTAAGGCAAACAAGTCGTTTTCAATATAGTGATGACCAACAATAAGGCCCGCGCCTTTCTCCAATTCGGCGCCGTAGCTGCTTACATATATTACCCGTTTTACGCCCGAATTTTTAATGGCCTGCACCTGGTTGGTGCCTACCCTGCGTGCGTGTGCTATCATATCGGGTACGTCGTATTTTGGCGGCACCATGGCATGCACTACATCAGCGCCGGTAAAAGTAGCTGTTAAAAAGTCAACATCATCTACCGAGCCAATGGCAGCAATTGCGCCCAATGCTTCAATATCTTTTTTCCTTTCGGGATTACTGCTGATAACCGTTACCGAATGGCCTTTTTGCACTAACAATTGTGTTAATGGCTTGCCTATGTGTCCTAATGAACCTGTTACTATAATTTTCATTTTTCTCTTTTTTTTGATAACCCAAAGTTCAGCAATAGAAAAGAGATGGATTTAACCGAATCAACTGTTGTTGTAGCCAAAATGAGCAGTGCTGTAGGGCGCCGTCTTAATTAATTGCTGTAACCTCACCAAAATATACATGTATCTTTGTTTGCAATAAGATGATTCGCAATATATCCATCAACGATTTTATTACGCTTAAACAAGGCACCGCGTTAATTGATGTACGCACTCCTGCCGAGTTTGCACAGGGGCATGTGCCGGGTGCATTTAACTTACCGTTATTTAGTAACGAGGAACGGGTAAAAGTAGGCACTACCTACAAACAAGTAGGGCGGGAGGAAGCCATTTTATTAGGATTTGATTTGACGGGTTCAAAATGGTCGGGATTTATTAAAGAGGCATTGCTGATAGCGCCCGACAAAAAGATAGCTGTTCATTGCTGGCGCGGCGGTATGCGCAGCGGCGCAATGGCATGGGCACTTAATATGTATGGTTTTGAAGTGTACCTGATTGAGGGAGGCTACAAAAGATACCGCAATTGGGTACACAGGCAATTTGAAACCATTTATAACCTGGTGATATTAGGAGGGATGACAGGATCGGGCAAGACAAAACTACTACATCAACTTAAAGCTGTTGGCGAGCAGGTGGTTGATTTGGAGGGTATTGCGCAGCACCAGGGATCGTCATACGGCACCATGAACAGAATGGTGCAGCCCACACAAGAGCAATTTGAAAATAACCTGGCCGATTGTTTAAAGGATATGATTCCCGAACGCCGTATTTGGGTAGAAGACGAAAGCCTTACCATCGGCAAACGATCTATCCCCAATCCGTTTTGGTACCAGATGCGGGATGCAGTTATGGTTGATTTAGACGTTAGCCTACCCCGGCGCTTAGAGGCATTGGTAGCTGAATATGGTAACCTGGATAAAGATTTTTTGATTGAATGCACCGACCGTATACACAAACGCCTGGGTCCCGAACAAACAAAAAACGCCATTGCGGCAATTAAGGAAAACCGCATGCACGATTTTATAAATTTGGTGCTGGTTTACTATGATAAAACTTATCGCAAAGGCTTGTCCCGGCGTGATAAAGATAAGGTGCATCCATTATCATTAAATGATACCGATTTGGCAATAAATGCTGATCAGATTTTAAACTTTATAACAAGTATTACAGAACATAATGTCGCATAGAACAGATAGCACAAGCTTTAAGCTTACCCAATATTCGCACGGAGCAGGATGCGGTTGCAAAATCAGTCCGGCGATACTCGATAAAATTTTACATAGTCCCATCGCTTCGACACCCGATGCACGTTTGCTGGTGGGCAATGATAAGCGTGACGATGCCGCGGTATTGGATATGGGGAACGGAACGGCTTTAATATCAACCACAGACTTTTTTATGCCGATTGTTGACGATGCCTTTGATTTTGGACGGATAGCATCAGCAAATGCTATTAGTGATGTATATGCAATGGGCGGCAAACCGGTACTGGCAATTGCCATATTGGGTTGGCCCGTTGATAAAATACCGCCCGAGGTGGCGCAGAAGGTATTGGAAGGTTCCAGAGCAATCTGCGCCGAAGCAGGTATTACATTGGCAGGCGGCCACAGCATTGATTGCCCTGAGCCGGTTTTTGGTTTGGCAGTGAATGGTATGGTGAACATCCCCCAGCTTAAACAAAATTCAACCGCAATTGCCGGATGTCGTTTATATCTCACTAAGGCGCTTGGTGTAGGTATTCTCACTACTGCTCAAAAACGGGGTGTTTTGTTGCCTGATGATGCAGCTATCGCCCTAAAAAGTATGACCACCCTAAATAGTTTAGGCGAATTGTTTGGGCAGATGGAAAGCGTAAAAGCCATGACCGACGTAACCGGATTCGGTTTGCTGGGGCACCTGGCCGAAATGTGCGAAGGCAGCGGACTATCGGCTGTGATTGAATTTGATAAGGTGCCTGTAATTGTCTCTTTGCCTTATTACCTGGAGCAAAATTGCTTTCCCGGCGGTACACAACGTAACTGGATAAGCTACGGGCACAAAATAGGTGAGCTTAGCGAAACTCAAAAATATATCCTGGCCGACCCGCAAACCAGCGGCGGTTTATTGGTGGCCGTTGCCGAAGAAGGGGTATTTGCCTTTGAACAAACGTTTAAAGAAAAAGGCCATGAGTTTATTACCTTCGGTTGGTTAAAACCCAAAACCGACGGACCCTTAATTACCATTATTTAAGTATGAAAATTACAACGCTGCTGTTAAGCTTTTTTCTGATGTTGGGCGCTAATCATTTATTTGGACAGGCAAACCCCGGCCCAATGCCATCTTTGGGCGTAACCAATCCCTGGACAAATAATCAGTTAATTGAGCCTGCAGACCTGGCAGCCATGATTAATAATGGAACGGCAGGCAACCTGGCGATATACAACATTGGCGCAGTGGAAGATATTAAGGGAGCAAAACATATTGGCCCGGTAAGTAATCCCGAAAATCTGGAAAAACTAAAAGCTGCGGTAGCGGGTTTACCTAAAAATACAGCCATAATTATATATTGCGGTTGTTGTCCATTTACAAAATGCCCAAACATTAGACCCGCTTTTATCGAACTAACCAAAGATGGCTTCACCGATGTTAAACTGTTAAATCTGCCCAAAAACTTACAAACCAATTGGATTGCGCCGGGCTACCCATTGGCGGCTTCTAAATAAGCACGCGGTGGACAAGACAATCTTTTTTATAGATTTATAAACTACTATTTCACAATTATAAATGGGTTTATTACGCTTCCTTTTGGCTGTATCCGTGATACTTGCGCATGCCGGAAAATTATTCGGGTTTGAATTTGTTGGAGGGCGCATTGCCGTTGAAACATTTTTTATGATTTCGGGCTTTTACATCACTCTCATCCTAAATGAGAAGTATATTAAAGAAAACAAATCGTATAAGTTATTTATTACCAACCGTTTTTTAAGACTTTATCCTCTTTATTGGGTCGCACTTTTGCTCACGCTGGTTTGTGCTGCCCTAATTCCAAACTATACTGCAAGCTCTTATATGGGCAACCTGGGTTCGTGGGCAACTTACGGCAAATCGCTCAGTTTTTCCAGCGGCGCTTTTTTAGTGGTAACAAACGTTGGTCTGTTTTTTCAGGATGTAATTTATTTTTTAGGGCTAAACTTAAAATCAGGCCTGTTCTTTTTTACATCAAATTTTTATGAAACAAAACCGCCACTTGTTTATACTTTTTTACTGGTACCCCAGGCTTGGAGCATAAGCCTGGAGCTAATGTTTTACTTAATAGCGCCGTTTATTGTTAAAAGGAAATACATTATCATAATAGCATTGATAATTGCATCGGCAGCGCTCAAAACCTATTACCTGGGACACGGCCTCAATAACGATCCCTGGGTATACCGGTTTTTCCCTTTTGAATTGATGTTTTTTTTATTGGGTGCACTTTCCTATTACCTGTACAAAAGGGTAAAGGATATTAAAATACCCCGCTATATTTATCCGGCTTTAATGGTGTTTATTAGTGTGTTTACCATTTGCTTTTCGTTTATAAGCGTAACATTTTTTTCGTACCGGATATACATTGTGGCTGTGTTTTTATCAATGCCGTTTTTATTTAACTATACCAAAAAATTTAAGCTCGATAAATTTATCGGCGAACTTTCGTATCCTATTTATATTACCCACATGCTGGTACTTAATACCGTAAAAGCTTTGGGCGTTACACAGAATGTGCAATTGATAACCATAGTGGCTACAATTATTTTAAGCATAATATTAGTTAAGCTGATTGGCGACCCAATAGAACGTTTACGGCAAGCAAGGGTGAAAGACCAAAAGGGAGTGGATAAGGTTGCCGACGCCTTATCAGTGAAGCTGATGTAAATCCTATTGCGACAGCGATGAAGAGCAAATGATAAAGTTTTTCATTAGAGGGCAGTTTACATTATTAAAAGTAAAATGTTGCAAATAACCAATAATACCTCTTTGATACATACTTATCGGTATGTATATTTGCCCTATGGGACGTAATGCACATATCCCCGCGGCGGATACGCAAAAGTTTATTATTGAGAAAACTTCAGTGCTCTTTAATAAGAAAGGCTATGCCAGTACGTCGCTATCTGACCTGGAGAAAGTTACCGGGCTAACTAAGGGCAGTATTTATGCAAATTTTAAAGATAAAGAGGATGTTTCTTTAAAAGTTTTCGATTATAACTTTGCTCAGCTCAGCAAAGCGATGTCCCAAAAAGTTTATTCGGAAACTACAGTAAAAGGGAAACTACTGGCTTGCATTAACTTCTATCTCGACTTTTACCCGACTCTCGTTACTAACGGAGGTTGTGCCGTTCAAAACGCCCTTATCGAAACGGATGATACCAATACCCACCTATTTGAGCGGGCGAAAGATGCGCTGATATCCTGGAAGCAAACAATGACAGCAATTGTAAAACAGGGAATTGCCAATAACGAGATTTCAAACAGTGTGATGCCGGACGATTTTGCTGTTTACATGATAGCACTTATAGAAGGCGCCATACTGGTGTCAAGATCATTAAATGATTATTCTGCATTCAAATACATCCTCAACAGGCTTAAAAAAGAAATAGAACTCCTGTAATTTTTTTTGATAAAATAAATACCATTCAGTATGAAAAAAAGAAGAATAGTAATAACCGGGCTTGGCACAATTAACCCGCTTGGTAATAATGTGGGCACCTTTTGGGATAATTGTATTGCCGGGAAGTCGGCTGCCGGGCCGATAACTAAATTTGACACATCAAAATTCAAAACCAAATTTGCCTGCGAGGTAAAAGGATTTAATGCTGAGGCTTATTTTGATCGTAAAGATATCAGGAAGTATGATCTGTTTACACAATATGCTGTTGCCGCAACTGATGAAGCCATAAAAGACGCCGGACTAAGTTTTGAAGGTCTAACAGAATCCGAAAGAGCAAAGATTGGTGTAATATGGGCTTCGGGATATGGCGGCATATCAACTTTTGAACAACAATTGCAGGAGTTTCACAGTGGCGATGGCACGCCGAGGTTTAATCCCTTTTTTATTCCTAAAATTATTACAGACATAGCCGCGGGGGTAATTGCTATGCGGTATGATTTGTATGGTCCTAACTACTGTACCGTTTCGGCTTGCGCTTCATCAAACACAGCCCTTATAAATGCATTTGATTTGATCAGGTTAGGGCGAGCCGATGTGGTAATTGCGGGCGGTTCAGAAGCATCAATTACACCTGCTTCCATAGGAGGGTTTAATGCTTCACAAGCACTCTCAAAAAGAAATGATAGTCCCCAAACTGCTTCCCGGCCATTCGATGTAGAAAGGGATGGATTTGTCGCCGGTGAAGGCGCGGGTGCATTAATTCTTGAAGAATATGAACATGCAGTAAGCAGGGGTGCGACCATTTATGCTGAATTTATGGGCGGTGGTATGGCTACAGATGCCTATCACCTCACTTCGACACATCCCGAAGGGCGCGGAGCAGCCCTGGGTATGAAAGCAGCACTGGCTGATGCCGGTCTTAATGTTGCGGACATAGCTTATATTAATGCACATGCCACTTCCACCTCAGCAGGAGATCTGAGCGAGTTAAAAGCAATAGCCTCCACATTTGAAGATAACAGGGAAGTGGTAATCAGTGCAACAAAATCAATGACGGGACATTTGCTGGGTGCAGCCGGAGCCGTGGAGGCTATATTAACTGTGCTGGCTATTCGTGATCAGATTATTCCGGCCACCATCAATACCAGGTCAATTGACCCATCTGCTCCTGAAGCTTTAAACATACTTACCGGTGATGCCCTTAAAAAAGAAGTGAATTTCGCCATGAACAATACCTTTGGCTTTGGAGGACATACCGCGACTTCGATTTTTGGAAAAGTACAATGACGCATAGCATATAGTTACAAGTAAAAAGGGTAATTGCCCTATCAGAAACATGCTTTAATTGGTAAACCTACTGGTTTTTAGTATTTTTAATCAATAACGAGGGCATCATAAATTGACAGATGGATAAAGATAATTTAATTCAGTTTTTTCAAAATGGACTGCCAATGAGTGCCAACAAAGCGGAGCAATTGGCCGAGAAATTTAAAGCCCGTAAAATTGCCAGAAACGATTATTTATTAAAACAAGGCGCCATTTGCAACGAGTCACATTTTATTGAAAATGGCATCATCAGGTCATATACCTATGATTTTAAAGGCGATGACGTAACGACCGGGTTTTATTCAAAAAAAATGTTCTTCAGCGATCTGTTGTCCTTTTTTAAAAGAATCCCCTCAAAAGAATATATCCAGGCACTAACAGATTGTGAAGCCTGGTATTTGACTTACGAAGACATGCAGACAAACTTCCACACCTTCCCTGAGTTCCGGGAATTTGGACGGCTAAATATTATTAACCAATATGGATTGCTTAAACAAAGAATGTTATCCATGTTGCAGGAAACGGCCGAGCAACGCTACATGGATTTAATTAATTCATATCCCGAAATTATTCAAAATGTACCTTTAAAACACATTGCCTCTTACCTGGGAATAACCGATACCTCATTAAGCAGGATAAGAAAAGAATCTGTAAAAAAACAAATCATCTAATTTCGAATCGTCTTATTGAATGAATAGAAATTAGATGATTTGCACAAATATGAGGTAACTCAAGGTATGATAACTAATCTTTTTCCATCAAGATCATTTCTTAACCAGGCTTTTTCAATATCAGCAAGGGACACTTCCTCAATATTCATGTGCAACTTGCCTTCTTTTATCCATTCCCATACCAGGTCGCACCCAACTCCGATATCTTCCTGTGTTACTTTTCCCATGCCCGATAATTCCAGGCCCGATGTCCGCAGCATTTCTCCGGTTATGTAGGCTCCAGCACCGGCCTTGGCGCCGATAGGTATGTAACGAATGCGTTTTGAGGGCAATCGCATATCTTTGGGAATAAAAGATTTCATCAATATTTCGGCAGGGCGTCCCCAAAGAAAATCGATAACGATATCATAACCGGTTTCACCTTTTTCTTTTTCAAATGCTTCCAAAAGCGCTTCATCAGATTGTTTCAGGTCGATAACCGCATCGGCCCCAAAACTTGCCAATAATTTCAGCGATGTTTCATTTCTACCCGTTCCGATAACTCTGCCTGCGCCTAGCAATTTAGCCACTTGTATGGCCATTCTTCCCGAAACGCCCGTTGCGCCGTTGATCAGTACTGTTTCTCCTTTTTCAATTTTTGCAGTATGTTTTAATGGCAGGTAAGATGTAAGCGCCGAAGGCGGAATTGCCGCCGCCATTGCTGCATCAATTCCATCAGGAATGGGCACAAAATGTTTGATGACGGCTTTTTGCGCAAATGCGCCATGAGGAGGTCGCATCATGCCAAAACCAACCAGTTTGCCATCAGATGTTATTCCTATGCCCCTGTTACCCACAATGGCCGGGAATTGAGTATACATACTCTTGCTGGAATAGTGTTCACCACTGGCTACCACTTTTTCAAAGTTTTCCAGCACCACGGCTTTTACATCAACAAGTATTTCACCATCGCCGGGAATTGGGTCGGCAAAATCCACATACTGCGGTGTGGCGCCGAACTGATTTATGATTGCTGCTTTCATGATTTTTATATTTTTATCAAAAATCAGCAATAATGCAGAGGAGGACAGTTTACATAAGATAAGAAATGAAAAGCGGCAACATTTCTTAACAAAAGATAATTTTCTATTTCGCCAGCCTGTTTCTGATGCGACTCAACGAAACGGGCGTAATACCCAGATAAGTGGCGATATACTGCTGGGGTACGCGCTGCACAATGTGTGGTTTTTCTTTAATCAGGTTTAAATACCGTTGTTCGGGTGTGTCTTTTATAAAAGAAAGAAAATGTTTCATATAATGGTACTGCCTATCAAATGCGGCATCAAGCATATTATTCTTCATTTCGGGTATCTGGCTGGTTTCGTCTATAATTTTATCCAAATCCTTCTTGTGTATCCAATGCAATACCGAAGGCTCAATAGCTTCGATTGTAAAAAAGCTCGGGATACTTTTTCGAAAACTCTCGGCCCCCGAGAGTACTTCATTTTCAAATGCAAATTGAAAGGTAACATCCTTGTCATTATTGTTAAACCAGGCTCTTAAACAACCCTTCTCTATAAAAAATGCTTTTTGAGAAACCTGGCCTTCTTTAAGCAGCACTGTTTTAGCCGGAACTTCTATACGGTTATAATAACTCATATATTCATCCCATTTGTCTTTAAGCTGTGGGAATCTATCCCGGAATTGGTCGAACATTTTGAGATATTTAAACTTTAAATGTAATGTTTGTATGCCCTGTACCAAAGGAGCGAGGTGTTTATTTTTCTTCAATAAAACCCAATATATAACCGTCAGGATCAGTAATATAAAACTCCCGGCCATAAGGCATCTCCCTCAACGGCTGAACGATGACCACCGACCGGCTTTTAATCACTTCAAAAAGATTATCAATGTCTTCGATGGAAAAAACCAGGTCTAGGTCTTCATTTTTGCGCCTGCTTTCTCTTTCTTCAGCAGTTGGGGTTCCTGATTTAAGATGGATCGTATAACCCTCCCTAATGATCCCCGCGTAAAAATCTTCGTAACGAAATCCAATTTCAAACCCTAACTCCCTGGTATAAAAATTCAGAGAACGTTCCAAGTCAGCCACCACAAACAGTGGACTCATGCTTTTGATCTTCGGATAAGTTATGTTCATATTGATAAAATATTCAGAAAAATCGTTTGTTATGCTTTAGGCCGCCCAAAAAACAACACATAGCCATCGGCATCTGCTACCTCAAACCCACGCAACCCATCATCATCATTGCGGAGAGGTTGGTGGAATATTACTCCGCGTGAATTGTATTCGTCAAATAAAACATCCGGGTCAACTACGCTGATGTAAGCGTCCAGGCGCGCCCATTCGTGTCGGGTATGATTGGGGATGGGTTTAATATCCACAGCAATTGCTTTCAGCATAATAGAAATATGATCGCGGCCTACAATAGCAAAAAACGGATCGTTTTCAGGGCCAATATACCACACTTCGAATCCAAGCTGATCTACATAAAATGATACCGAATCTTTTATATTGGAAACAATAAAAGAAGGCGAAATGTAGGTAAGATTTGACATTGCTTATGAGCTTTGTTTTAATGCACTACTAATTTATAAAAATATAAAGCATAAAAAAAGCCCCGGAATTTTCGGGACGTTATCTTTATAATAGGCGGAATTTGCACCATTTAGCAGAACAGGTAATACTTTTAAATACAATAAGCTAAACTTGCCGCGGCAAGCTTAGTTGTGATATAAAACAGCCTTTTTACCATTGCCGCCATTATAGGTTAGCGCATCCTCAATTTCCTCTAAACGGAACCTCTTTCCGGTTTTGGTTTTGAAATGAGGCAGATGAAGAAGTCCGCTAATTTCTTTCACCGCTTTTGCTAAGTTTTCGGGATTTTTAACCGTTTCGGTATTAAAATTAGAGAACGGCCTGATGATTATATTTTTAAGGGCCAGGGTGCTGGTATGAAATGCAAAAGGTACCGCATCGCCAATATAGCCATACGAATAGATTACCGAGTTTCTTGGAATTAATGACAGTATTTTATTCAGAATATCGCCACCCACTCCGTCAAAAATGGCAGTTGCATTTAAGGCCTGAGCCATATCAGTCAGTTGTGCGTTAAAATCAGAATCACTTTGAATGACAATATTTTTGGCACCAAGGCTCTCCAGTTCTTTCCTGCCTTCTTCAGTTCGCACAATAGAGATTAAAGGAAAATTATAGGTGAGGCAAAAGCCCAGCAGCGCGATTCCTGTTGCTGAATTTCCCGCTGTACTGATAATACCTTTATGCCCTTCGTTGATAATTTGCCTTAAAAATGCCAATGGCGTAATAATATTAACCATTGAGCCCGAATATTCCGCTGGATCTGCGCCGTTGCGCAAAATTGCGCAATCTAAAAAAGGTACATGTGCATATTCGCACCAGGAGCCAACGGCGCTTTCACTGAACCTTAACTGACGGTAAAAAGTTACATTTTTTCCTATGTATTCGTTTGGGACACCTTCGCCGGTTTGCAAAACTTCGCCCGCGCCGGATACGCCTTTAATATCATAAAGGCTTTTTACTACACCTGGAGGTGTTGAATGTTTCAGGAAAAACTTATCTCCAGAATTTATGGCAGAAGAGTTCATTTTTATGATCAGATGGCCGGGTTCGGCCGTTGTTGGTTTCTTAACATTTTGCACGGTCAAAATATCATCCAACAACACAATTGCTTTCATTAATTCATTCATTTTATATTGTTTTAACAATACAAATGTCCGGATACCGGGGATGAGTGACCAATAAGCAATCTTAATAAATACCCTTAATATATCTTAAGAGTTCAGCGTTTGTGGGCCAGGTCTTTTCTGATCTTGCTTAGGAATTCTGAGGTGATGCCAAGATAGGAAGCGATTTGTGTATTGGGTAGGCGCGAAGCCAGGGTCGGAAATTGATCTAAGAAATGCATATACCTTTCTTCAGCCGTTGCACTGATATTTTGCAGCACACGGTTTTGAAGTTCGATATATTTATGCTCAATAATAATTCTAAAAGTGCTGTTAAACTTGGGGTAATTGGCATAAAGGTATATGAGGTTGGGCCTGGTTATTTGAAGGATCACCGCGGGCTCTATCGCTTCAATGTAAACACCTGTCGGCTTTTCGGAATAAAAACTGGAAAGATCACTTACCCATTCATTTTCTGCGGCAAATTCCAGGTTGTGTTCTTTTCCGGATGGGTCAATGGCGTACATTTTTAAACATCCCGAAACAACAAAAGTAAAATGCCGGCAAACGTCGCCCTGATGCAATACAAAACCGCGGCGTTTAATTTTCCGTTCGGCAAACAGCGCTATCAATTCCGCTATCTCCTTATCTGTTAAAGAAAAAGCCGAATTCATATGTGCCAAAAGCAACTCTTTATTTTTAATCCCTTCGTTCAAGTTTAGTTATGTTACGCTGTTTGATTTAAATGATAAAAGTAGATGAAAAAACATTAGGAAAAGTGTTACGGTTTATAAACTAAAAAAAACTGCCGTGTCAGTATACAAACAACCCATCTCGCGTATGATAAAGATTTTGACAATGGAAATCTTATTTTTTGCACTGGGTGAAAACCGAGTCCAGGCTAAACGTTCATCGTCAAAACGACTTGTTTTGATTAAACATAAATCCCTCATGTCGGTATAATTATGACCAATATTTACGGTATACGAATCGTTGCCTCAATTTAATGTACCTTACATCAATTTGAACATCATATTCGACGAACTGATAGATAGTTACCTTGCTACCAATGTGGGCATGGTTGAAAATTTTCTGAGCAAGGTGTTATCGGCTCATTTAGCTGATAACATCAGTGTGCTTTATGCTGATGATTTATTGCTCTCAGCGGGTATCGGAAATGACCCGCTGGTGAATCATAATAAACTTATACGGAGTGATAAAATTTATTGGTTAGACAGACTTCATAACAACGCTTACGAAAATGATTTTTTTGATTTGATGGATCGCTTTGTTAGTCACTTGAATAGCACCTGCTATGCCGGGATCACAGGTTACGAATTTCATTACGCACTTTACGAAAAAGGGAGTTTTTACAAGCGGCATCTGGATAATTTTAAGCAAAACGGAACCAGGGTATTCTCCATGATAATGTACTTAAACAACAAAGTTGACGGCGGAGAATTGCGCATTTACCAGGGCAATTCATCACAGGATATTGCACCTAACGCCGGAAAAAGTGTGTTTTTTAAAAGTAATGAACTGGAACATGAAGTTTTAGTAACTCATTTACCAAGAATGAGCATTACAGGATGGTTAAAGATTGCTCGATAAGTAATCTGTCTCAAAACTCTACGGTACTGTTGTACAATAGCCCCTTAGTCTTAAATTACACTGATGTTCAGATACGGAAATTGGAAAATGTGATAAGTAGAAAGAAGAAACTGAGCTATGTGAAATTGGTAATGGGCCCGATGGCAGATGGTATTGACCCTGCGCGCTTCTTTACTTCCTTTATAAAATGCGACTGATCATAATAGCCTAATTCAGCAGCGATCTTTACTAATTCTCCTCTTGTGCTCCCGTTTTGTAAAGCAAGCAGTACCTGCCTGAACCGGATGATATTAATAAATTCCTTTGGGCCAATTCCCATGTGGTTATAGAAATATCTTTCAAGGGTACGGTTGCTCATATTACATTCTTTTGCTAGCATATCGACCGATATCCTTCCTTTATATTGATAAACAGCGTCCGCTATTATGGTAGCAGAGTGTTTGGTTTTTTTCTTTGAAAGGAAATACTCATCTAAACGCGAAGGCAATAGTTCATCCACATCCAAAATAGAAGCAAGCTGAGGATCACGGAACTCGATAATCTGGTCAACCATATCGGCTAAAGGGACATGATAAAACAAGGGAAGGCCGCCCGGTTTAAACCTAATGCCAATAAATACATTACCCGGAAAGCAATTGAAATAAAAAGCGCACGTACCGGGGCCGCCCATATACATATTGCCCGGTGCAACGAGCATAAGCGAACCAATATCACCCGCAGTATTGCCCATATTGATAAATACATCCGTGGTGACGTCCGAGAAAAGCGGAACCTTTAGCGCAGTTTTGTCGGTTTGCAATACCCAGTAAAAGTCAATATACTTTTGGAGTAAAATATGGGGTTTATATTTAAGGTATTGCACATTAACAAATATATGAAATTCAACACTATAGGCAAATTGAAACGAAATTTGCCTCCACTGGCCATTGCATTAGGTAGTTGTAAAAATACCGCATTTTTTACTAATAGCTTTACGCCTCATTAACCCCTTAATTTTAAGGGATTAATCAAGTTGTCGCATTTTTACAATCTTCATATGAGGATGGCTGTTACTTTTGAATTTTACGATCAAACCAGTTACCCCTATGAAATACCTGCTACTTGCGCTCTTTTGCTTAATGTGCACCATAACTGTTAATGCACAAAATAGCCGGACGACTATTCCGCCGGTTACAAAAGCTGTAACCCGTTTTAACCCCGAAAAGGCTACCGCTGCATTAATTGACCAAATACCAGCTGCTGTTCGCCACAAGGCCGATAGTTATAGCGAGGGCGATTATTGGCTTTTGCTCTGGAATTTTTTATATGCGGCTTTTATTGCCTGGTTATTCCTTTTTGGCGGGCTATCTGCCTACATCAGAAAGTTGACCGATAAAACCACCAAAACGAACAGAAATAACTTGTTTTATATTATACTTTATTTTTTGCTAAGCTTTCTTTTGGCATTTCCGATAGACTTTTACCAGAATTTTATCCGGGAGCAACAATATGGTTTCTCTAATCAAACTTTTATGCAATGGCTTGGCAATGATTTGCTCAACTTGCTGGTTGAACTGATTATCGGGGCGCCATTTTTTGTATTAATTTATGCTTTGTTCAGAAAGGTAAAAGAAAACTGGTGGCTTTGGGGCTCGGGCTTTACTGTTGTGACGATAATTGTGGTCATAATTATCTACCCCGTTTTTATTTCGCCGCTATTTAATAATTACACGCCGCTAAAAAATGGAGTATTGCGGAATCGGTTGTTATCGCTTGCAAGAGCTAATGCAGTAGATATTGATCAGGTGTATGTCTACAACGAATCGCAGCAAACAAAAGCCTTTAACGCCAATGTAACAGGCTTTGGGAGCACCAGCCGTATCGCTTTAAATGATAATATGCTTAATCATTGCACAAACAATGAAATTGCCGCTGTTATAGGGCATGAAATGGGACATTATGTAATGCATCATCTTTTAATACTGGCGCTTGAGTTTGGCCTGTTAGTTGTTTTTGGTTTCGGCATTGTAAAGTGGCTGCTTAATAAGTTGCTTTTTCGTTATAGTAAACGGTGGCGGATAGATTCGATTCAGCAGGTATCCAGTTTGCCACTGCTGGTTTTTCTGTTTACCTTATATTTTTTCGTGATAACACCCGTAACTAATTCTATCGTCAGGGTAGTGGAAATTGAAGCAGATAATTATGGGCTCAACGCAGTGCGTGAGCCTGATGCCTTCGCCTCCGTCTTCATAAAGACCGCCGATAACCATAAAGTAGCGCCTGGCTATTGGGAAGAAGTTCTCTTTTTTGATCACCCCAGCAGGCAACACCGGATACTGGCAGCCATGAAGTGGAAATCTGAAAATTTGGATAATTGCAAAGACCGATGACCTTTTGGCTATTGCGTGACCGTTGAATAGAAATTGGAGTTGAAGCATAAACTAATTTTAACGAACCAGCCTCAATAAAATATACGAAATAAGTCACATACCGATTGGTATTTTAATTATATTCGTATATAATTTTAGAAAATTGAGCGCAGATAACTTAAATACCCGTGATTTTATATTGCAAAAAGTAGCACCGGTATTTAATAAAAAAGGCTATGCAGGCACCAGCTTATCCGATTTAACTGAGGTCACCGGATTAACCAAGGGTGCCATTTATTTTTATTTTACAAATAAGCACCATTTGGCTGTTGAGGCCTTTAAATTGAATGTAAAAAAGGTGACGGCACCACTCGCTGTTCAATTAAAACAAGCTGCCGGTTCAATTGAAAAGCTACAGGTTGTAACAAATTATTATCGCAATTACTTTAACATAATTGCTGATAACGGCGGGTGCCCGATATTGAATATAGGGGCCGATGCTAATAATATTAATCCGGCCTTATTTGATGCTGTTAAAAAAGTCTCAAAACGACTGGAACAGGATTTAATAAATATTATTCAAAGCGGTATAAATAACAATGAGATTAAGTCAACTATTGATGCCGATGGGTATGGCAAAAACATTTACGCAATGATTGAAGGGAGTATATTTATGGCTATTACCCGCGATGATGGATCTTATATAAATAACATGATGGATATGATTGACCAATTGATTCAAGAAAAATTCGCCTTATAAAATTTTTTACAAACCAACATACCGATCGGTATGTTTAATTAAAAACAATGGAAAAAATATTAAGCTCAATTACAAAAGTGCGGTTCCAGGATTGTGACCCATTTAATCATTTAAACAATTCAAAATATATTGATTACTTCATCAATGCCCGGGAGGATCAGCTACTGGCAAATTACAGCCTGAATATATTCAAAATGGCAAATGAAGAAGGCCTTAGCTGGGTGGTTTCATCTAACCAGATCTGTTATTTAAGTCCGGCATTTATTATGGAATCTGTGTTGATTGATTCTCAATTAATAGCTTATACATCAAAAAGTTTGATGGTTGAATTGCGGATGTGGGATGAAGCACAAAGCAGATTAAAATCAATGCTGTGGATGAACTTTGTACATTATAACCTTAAAACACAAAGGCCCGAAAACCATTCGGCACGGCTTAGTAAACTTTTTGGTGATGTTGTGTTGCCGGTAGAACAAACAATATTTGAAGACCGCCGGAATTATTTAATAAAACAGCGGAATGTCCGTTAAGTTTTGTTAGCCTAATGGGATATTTTAAATGGCTATTGCTCGGTTAACCCGGCAAACCAGTGAAAAAAAACGCCCCGCATGTATGCGGGACGTTATGCTGTCTTGTCCTAAAATAAGGGTTGTCTCTTCATTGGAATTAGTTGCTACACACTCATTCTATTCGCTTCTCAAACTCCGCACAGGGTTGGCGATTGCTGCTTTAACCGTTTGAAAACTTGATGTAATTACAGCTGTAATCAGCATCCCGCCGCCGCTCAGGGCAAATATCCACCAACTGATGGTGGTACGATCTGCAAAGCTTTGCATCCATTTATTCATGCCCCACCAGGCAATAGGGCTAACTATTAAAAATGCCAGCAGAATAAGTAGTACCAGCTCTGTTGATAACAAGGTTACTATTTGTGCAACTGTAGCACCTAATACTTTACGTACCCCAATCTCCTTGGTTCGTAAATTGGTGGTGTATATTGCCAACCCCAATAGCCCAAGACAGCTGATAAAAATAGATAAACCTGTGGCCCATGTTAATAATGTTGAGGTGTGTCGTTCGCTATCGTAAAACTTGGCTATAGTTTCATCATAAAAATGATAGTCAAAGTCATCATCCGGGTAAACACTCTTCCAGTCCTTTCCCATTGCTGCAATGGCTGTTTTCCATTCATTACCACCGGCAGTTTCAGGTTTTAGTGCAATATGGAATGTGCCGGTTTGCCATGCGTGCTTACCATATATAATTGCCAAAGGATTAATAGACGAGTGCAGCGACCTTTCGTAAAAATCAGCAACGACACCCACAATGGTTATATTCTTATCATCGCTGAGTTTTTCAAGCCGTTTACCTATAGCTTCAGCCGGATTTCTAAAGCCTAATATTTTAGCATAAGTGTTGTTTATTATGATGGCTTTAGCTGTGTCTGATTCCTGTATATTTCTGCCTGCAAGCAATTTAATCTGGTATACCTTAATATAGTTTTGGTCGCCTGCTTTTATTTCAACATTTGTTTTGACCTCCTTTTTGCCATCTTTATACAAACCAAAAGTAGAGTTCGTTGACCCCGACGAAGGTGCACTATTGCCTACACTTATCATTTCTATTTGTGGCAGCGTGCGCAGCTTGTTTGCCAATACCAGGTTGCGGGCCATTGTCCGGTTTTTCCAGGGGCTGTTTATGATGATAATAGCATCCTTTTTAAATCCCAGGTCTTTGTGCAGCGCATAATAGATCTGTTTGCTTACCAGTATGGTGGCCATTATGAAAAACTGAGCGATAATAAACTGTGTAACCGTGAGCGATTTGCGAAGCCAGGCATTACGGGTTTTACTGCTTGCAGAGCTTGCCTGATTTTTTAAAACCAATACCGGCTTATAAGATGACAGCATTATTGCAGGGTAAAAACCTGAAGCAAGACTAACCACAACGGTTAGCGTAAATAAAAATATAAACAGATAAGGCTGGGCAAAATCAACTTTAACGTCCTTCGGTATGAAATCGGCAAATAGTTTTAATATAAACGGCGCAAGCATTACTGAAATAATCACAGCCAACAGCGTTACGATAAAAGTTTCGCTCAAAAATTGAAAAATGAGTTGCTGCCTGCTGCTCCCCATAGTTTTGCGAATGCCTATTTCCTTTGCCCGCTGAGCCGCCTGAGCTGTAGTAAGATTAACAAAATTTATACACCCTAGTAGCAACAGAAAGGCCGCAAGTACCAGCAAGCCGTAAAGCGTTGTTTTATTGGCAGGAGTACTAAAATCAAAAATTCCATAATCTGCATTAAAATGAACATCGGCCAGCGCTTGCAACACGAAACTATGTGTACTTCCGTTAAGCTCAGGGTGCGGAGGACTGCTTTTCTTTAATATAGTATTTAGCTGTTTTTCTACATTGCCCGGTGCGATTTTTGGGAAAAGCTTGATAAAAAGCTCTGATGCAGAAGTGGTACTTTCCCATTCTTTTAACTGCAACTCATCGGCCAGATCTTTATTTGTTGCACCAGTACTATAAGATATAAAGTCGTGAAAAGAAAGATCGGTATTTTCTTTTATGGTTTGTACAATACCGCTAATGGTTGTCTTTATGGTATCATAAGTAACAACTTTTCCTATCATTTGGTCGTATGTCAGTGATGGGAAATAAAGTTTAGCCCTGTCTGATGTCAATACAACGTGGTTAGGTGCATCTAATGCATGAGCAGATGAACCTGCCAGCCAAACATAATTAAATATCTTAAAATATTGCTGATCGGCCAGCACCACCCTGTCCTGAGCTTTAAAGCGGGTTGGAACATTTTTCTTTCCGGCGATAAACACATCGGGGGATAGAGTGAAAATTGGCGCGGTAAATTCAACGCCCGTAACCTGACTTTTGATGGCCCCGGGCAGTGGGCCGCAAACGCCACTGTTATGGCCCCGCTGTCCCTGGAACGAAAAGTCACTCACTACCCGATATATCCGGTCATCATCCTTATGAAACTTGTCGAAAGTAAAATCGTAATGTACAATTAGGTAAATAACCAGCGCAGCGCTGATGCCAATTGATAAACCTACAATGTTGATCAGTGTAAATAACTTATGTCGCCCAAAACTCCGGAATGCTATTTTAAAGTAGTTTTTAATCATGATACCGCGATTTTATTTGCCTGAAAAAGAATGTAATATAAAAATATAATGCCATACGGTTAAGGTGTTGGATATAAGTAAATTATAAATTTATAAAATCCTTGGGCTGTATCAAAAACGAACATAATACGTTCGTTTTCGTGGCAATGGATAAATGACTTAAAAACGGTTTTAGGATTGACCCAGATTGGATTATCGAATCAACTTAATAAAAAAGTCAGATAGTATAGAATCAGTATTGGCTGTCCGTTCGGGCCGGGCATCGATTACATAGAACGGTTACCGCACTCCTGCTTTTTTGTTTGCTGTAGCCTCGTCGCAGCCTATTGATTCAAACTATTTCATAAAAAACCGATCGTTTTGGATGTCTCAAACGTCTAAAGATAAAAACAATCAAATGGAAAATCTAAAAGACAAAGTAGCTGTTGTATTTGCGGCATCTGGCGAAATTGCAGAGGCAGTTGCCCGCTCATTTGCCCAACATGGTGCAAAGGTGTATGTCACCGCTAAGAACCTGAATACTGTAAAAGCTTTGGCCGGAGAGATCGAAGCTAATGGCGGACGCGCTGAGGCAGGCAAAGTGGACGCATTGAATGAGACCGAGATCGACGGCTATTTACAAAAGGTAGTTGCGGAGAACGGAAAACTGGATATGGTATTCAATGGTATCGGGAGTTATTACAAAGATGCGGGTAGCGGCACACCTACGACGATTGCCACTTTCGAGCAATTTCTTAATCCTTTGCAAAGGATTTGCGGCTCGCAGTTCCTTACTTCGAGGGTTGCCGCAAGGCATATGATCAAATCCGGGTCGGAGGGCACCATCTTACTGTTCAACGCATCTATGGCGAGGACTAAGACCCCCAATATGGCAGGGTTCGCTTCCGCCTGCGCGGCTATAGAGGGATTGACGCGAGTAATGGCTGCTGAGTTTGGCCAGCATGGTATCAAGGCGATTTGCATTTGCTCCGGCGCCTTGTTGGAGACTGGTAAAATCCAGGGAATGATTAGTGATTTTTCCGAACTTGCAGGCATTTCCCGGGAAGAAATGACTAAGAACTACACAAGATTTGATATCCTTAAATCAGGGCCGACATTGAAACAACTTGGTGAGACGGCCGCCTTCCTGGTTTCTGAAAATGGGGTAGCTTTCAATAGTCATATTGTCGATTTTGATTGCGGAAAACTAAATATATTATAATAATGGTTTGCAGTCTGCAAACCATTACATTGGATAACACTATTGAATTATGGAAAAAGAAGACATACTTAAGAATGCTTTGACCGGCGATATTAAGTCATTTCAAATACTGTTTGCGGAATTTCAAAACCAGCTGAAATCTTATCTCTATCGTTTAATCGCTGATCGGAACGACGTGGATGACCTGATGCATGATACTTTCATCAAGGCATTTGACAAGATATCCACCTACAACCAGGAGTCCGCCCTCAAGACGTGGGTATTTAAAATAGCGACCAGCCTCGCCTATGATCATTTGAGAAAATTAAATAGATGGCCGGCTGATGCACAGGATCAGGGCGCAATTTTAGCTATCAGTACCGGGGAGATCCAACAGTCATTTAGGATTGTTCACCAGACCTCACCTGCGGGGGCCTATGAAATGAAAGAGCACATCGATTTTTGTTTCACATGCATCTCGAAAACCTTGCCCATAGAAAACCAGGTAGCACTAATTCTAAAGGATATTTACGATTTTCAAATCAAAGAAATATGCCTCATTCTGGAGAATACGGAAGGAGTTGTAAAACATCTGCTAAACTTTTCCAGAGTTACCTTGACCGACGTTTTTGATAACAGATGTGCCCTGGTAAACAAAAATGGCGTTTGCGACCAATGCAGTCAATTGAATGGAATATTTAATCCCAAGCAAGATCAACACGAGGAGCGCATGAAACTGGAATTAGTAAAAGCTTCAAAAAAATTTAACAGAGCGGAACTTTTTACCTTGAGGACAAAATTGGTAAAAGCTATTGACCCCCTGCATAGTTCAGGCACAGATCTGCAAGATATCATTATGAGATGCACCAGGACTGCCATTGGTGAAAGAAGTGATTTTTTTGACCCGAACCGGGATAAAGCGGACTGAAGTATATTAGCCAATCGCCTAAGATCAAAAAGTAATAGGCTCAGATGTTTCTTCGCAAGGCTCGCAATTAATCTGGCACACCATGCAAAAACGGCATCATGGTTTTCGCCTTGGAATGAATTCGGGTTAGCTAATGCTTACCCAATGTCGATTTTTAACAGTTAATTATCAAATCTCATGAAACAAAAATCAATCTTTTCGCTGCGTATTTTAACTATAGCGGTAATACTGGCAGCCCTTTTCTTTCAACAAAACAGCTTTGCCCAGCAAGCAACCGCGCAACACGACGGGCAACATGATTTCGATTTTAATTTTGGCAAATGGCGAACACATATCCAAAGCCTGGCGAAGCCCCTAACCGGTTCAACTATCTGGGTAAAACTGGAAGGCACAGTTACCGTTCGTAAAATATGGGATGGCCGGGCAAGTCTCGAAGAGATAGAAGCTGACGGGTCAGGTGGCCATTTCGAAGGCACTAATTTATATCTTTACAATCCGCAATCGCATCAATGGAGCCAAACTTTTGCCATTAGCGCAATGGGTACCCTTGGAGTACCAGCAATCGGCGAATTTAAAAATGGCCGTGGCGAACTTTACAGCCAGGAAGTACATAATGGCCGGACTGTTTTGGTAAGGAGCATGTGGTCGGAAATTAAGCCGGATACACACCGTTTTGAACAGGCGTTTTCGGATGACGGCGGCAAAACCTGGGAAACAAATTTAATAGCCAATATTGAACGCGACAAAGAATAAAAAGTAAAAAAAGCCTTTTCCCGATTATTGATACCTGCAAAAGCCAGTAACTTTTTATGGTACTGGCTTTTGCAGGTATATTAATTAGTCAATAAAAAGCCCTTTATGTCTGCGAGGCCTTTGTTTCCCATACCGTGCAGAATGCGAACCAACCAATCGAAAATTTAAAGGTTTTGAACAGGCTGGAAGGTTACCTCACAATATGTTTTCTATAATTACAATTGCTGTTGCTGTCATTTTAATATGGCTTAAAGAAACCATAATATTAAAATTACCCAAGGCGCTAATGGTATTTATAGTTAAACCCAGCAGTTTCATTTCGGGTTTGCCTTGTTCATTATTTATAATTTCAACCTCGTTAAAGGCGGTATTATTGAGCCAGCCTGTTCCAAGGGCTTTAAAAAAAGCTTCCTTTGCAGCAAAGCGGGCAGCATAATGTTCGTATTTGTGGGTTTTGCCCTCGCAATAAGCTATTTCATTTGCCGAAAATACCAATTCGCGGAAGCCATTGTCCTTCTCTATCTTTTCCGCAATGCGCTCCACTTCAACTATATCAATACCTAAACCCGCTATCATGGTTAATCTATTTTAATCAAACTTATATAATTTTTTAGTAATAAAGACGCTGACACTTTGCCGGTTACACCTTTGCAGATTCGGGATGTGTTGTTAAAGCCAGCTTTTTAGCGGCACGTTCGGTAGTAACAGAGGCCACTATACAAGTAATAAGTATCAACACAACTGTACCGTTCAGGATATCATCATCTATAATTTTACTTTTATAGCCAATTAAAATAATTGCCAGTGTTGCTGCTGCATGCGAGCTGCTTAATCCAAACATCAGTTTGCGCTGTGTATTTGAATAGTTAAATATTTTTTGAGTGAAAAATGCCGACACCCACTTACCCGCAAGGGCCGCAACCGTGAGACTGATAGCCACAATCAGCGCACCGGTGCCACTGAAAAATACATGAAGATTAACTACCATCCCTACGCTTATTAAAAAGATAGGGATAAATATGGCGTTACCTATAAACTCAATATTGCTGAATAGTTTTGATGGCCTTGGTATTAACCTGTTAAGCGCCAGTGCAGCAATAAATGCACCTATAATTGGTTCAAGCCCCGCCATTTGCGCCAGAAATGCCGAAAAAAACATCCCCGTAAGGATAAAAACAAAATGCGAGGTTTTATTCCTTTCAGGCTTACTGAAAAACCATTTTGCAATAATTGGGATAACCCAAAAAACTATCACAATAAATGCAGTGAAAGAAATTATCAGTTGCAGCCAGAAAGCGGAAGTTAAGCCACCCTTTTTGGCACCGATAATTACCGCCAGTAAAATCAAAACAGCAGTATCTGTTAATATAGTGCCACCAACAGTTACTGATACCGCCTCGTTTTCGGATACCTTGTATTTACTTACAATGGGGTAGGCTACTAATGTATGGGTAGCAAACATGCTTGCTGTAAGCAGCGTAGTAAGTAATGGATAGCCAAGCAAATAATAACAAACCGGGAAACCAATTATAATTGGTATTGAAAAAGTTAAGGCACCAAATATAAAGCTTTTGTGTTTTTGCCTTTTAAACGTGGTAAGATTAAGCTCAATGCCGGCAATAAACATAATATACAAAAGTCCAATAGTTGCAAAAAGCTCAACTGCCAGGTTTTTGGCGAGCAAATTTAATCCGTAAGGCCCAATAATGGTTCCGGCAATAATAAACCCTACTATATCAGGCACTTTAATTCTCGCCATCAAAATAGGCGCAAGCAGAATTATAAAAAGAAGAAGCGTAAAAATAGGAACCGGATTAGTGAGGGGATGGTGCAACTGCTGGAGTGCATGGCCCCAAATGTTATTGTTCATGGATATTCAGGTCGAAAATTCAAGTATTGGTCTTTATCCATTAACCTCATCTGCCTGCTTTTTTATTGCATTTTATAATTTTTTGTCTTACAGATGTTTCTTCTTCTTTTGTAGCAATTATTTTGGTTAAAGCATGCTGATAGTAGCCACGTGCCTTGTTAAATTGCTTCAATTTATAGGAGTAATCACCGGCGACTATGTATGCATTGTAATATTGAGGATTGTCAATAATTAAGCTATCCGGGTCAATCGCTTCATTATTATTTACTCGCTTTACAATATTTCTGTATGCCACAAAGCTTTTATAGGTCCTTGTGTTTAAAAATGTATCGGGGGCAATAGTAAGGTTACTATCAATAATTTCCTGGTCTTTTTTCATCCCCCTTAAGGCGAAAACCTTTTTCAGATCGTAACACACAAATTCTCCCAGCTGCCACGGCGAGGTTGAAATCCATACCTTTAATTTCTGAGGTTCAAAAACAATAGAATGATGAGCTATAAACTGATTAATTGACTTTTCGTTGCCGATGCCAATATTGGCGTTGTTTAATCCTTTGGTATCTCTAAGTATGTCAACGGTTTTTTGAACTGTGTTTTTACCATTATTTTTCAACAGGTCCATTAAATGATTATACCTGTAAAATGAAGCACTGTTATTCATCTGCTCAATATTCTCTTTGGTATTAACCAAGCCTTTACCCTGAAAATGATTGGTACAAACTATATAATTAGTATCAGGATCATACACATCATAAGTGGTAGGCGTTTTTTCAATAACAACCGCTTTTTTATCATTGGCTGATCCAATCAGCAAAGATTCAGACACAAACATTTTCCTTTTTTTGGCTATCTGGATGGCCTCGTTAATGTTTTTGGCGTATTGCAAAATTTCGCGGGCTACTAATGATACTGGTGTAGCAGCGCCCGTGGGCAAGGTGCTTTTGGCAGCGTTAATGGTAATGCTTAAACCCTGATCATTCATGCCCGATACCGCGCCGATGAATCCGCCCCAAGTAACCGTCATAAATTTATATCCCTGTGCAGGGCTGTAAAAAGCTATTATCTTATCGTGGGCAAAATCATCGTTTACATAAAAATCAAAATTACGCCCGATAATCATAGTGCTATCCTGTGACCGCGCATCCCACGTACCGAATGATGTGCAGCCCACCAAAGCCATGCCCTGTAAAGCATGCCCTATATCATGCGCCCCATGATAATTTAAGATGCGCTGATAGTTGGAGCCGATATATTGATACTTATCTGAAGCCGATTGGGATATGCCATAAATTTCCTCTTTATACTCTTCGGTTACATTTTTGGATAGGTCGCGGTTAAACCAGGCAACAAAATATTTAAGAAAAGAGCGGTAAAACGCTGAAGGGATCATTTTCGCAATCTGAGCGGTAAAATAATCTTCCTGCTTTACTACAAGCTCTTTAGTTAGCTTGCCATTAATTACCCCACGCTCAAAAGGCTGCCCTTCAACATACAATTCGTATAGCCCGCTTTTACTTTTGCGGAACCAGTTGTTTTTTATGGTGTAAAACCCTGGCGAAGGTTCGGTTCGCATCAATTTTTCGCTACTTATATCTTTTGGTTTTGGCGGATAGTCAATCGCCACACAAAGCAAATAAATGACAAGAATTAAAAACAAAGCAGCAAAGCCTGAAAAAACATATAATATGCCTCTCAACAGTTTTTGCCACATGGTTTTTTTCTCAGGCATTTCTTATTTTTGTTATAACGTTATCATTACCCAATAAAGCGCAGCAGGTGACAATACCACTCATGGAGGCGCCTAGTATTCCGTGCAGATTAAGGTTCTGCCCTGTTAAATATAAATTAGGCAATTTTGTTCGGGGTGATATAAAAGTTTTTAAGGTATGCTTGTAATCTTTAACTATTCCATACAACGATCCGTCATCATTACCGATATAGTCCCGGTATGATAAAGGCGTAGCCACATAATACGATTTTATACAGTCCCTTAATCCAGGGAATTTTCGTTCAATGGCATCCAGTAAGATCTCTGCTTTGCGTTTTTTAAATTCGTTATAGGTTTCTCCTCGGTCGTTTTCAGCAGAAACTGTGTTAAACGTGTCTTTCCACTGCGCCACCTCTTCAAACCGCATATAACTCAGCACCGACAAACCATCGGCATATTCATCTGATTTTGACGATGCGCCGCAAAATATGGCGTAGCCCAATGGCCAGTTTTCCTCGGTATGGTCGGCGGTTGTCCATACATAGCCTTCGCGGCCACAGTAAATATTGTGTTTTATATATTTAAAGGTACCTTTCTTAAAAACAATATTTAAGGTAAATGCCGATGTAGAATTTTCAAGGCTCTTTAACCGGTTACGATAAGCATTTTTTATTAGCGGTGTATCCGTTATCTCCAAAGTTTTCACCGGGTGCATGTTGGAGATAAATTGTTTAGCATATATTCTCGACCCATCCTGCAATTCAACATAGCTCGCAATGCCATTTTCCTCTACTATCTTTTTAACCTCAGAATTACGGACGATCTCTCCTCCATTTTGTTTGATATTTTTCGCCAGCAGCTTCGCTATTTGTGAACCCCCGTCTACGCATTTCCACGAGCTTTCAATATAGCTGTTCAAAATCAGCGCATGAACGTATAAAGGTGTTTTATCTGCCTGGCCGGCATACAGTGCATTATTGGCCGCCAATATTCCCTGCAATTTGGTATTGCTGGTTACTGAATTGATATAAGCTTCTGTATCAATTTCAAGCACATCCGATTTTTCATTAAAATCATTGGTCGATCTCAGATTATATAAGGGGAATTTACTGCAGATCTCTTTTATCTTATCACAATAAGTGCGTATCGCTTTTTCTTCATCCGGAAAATTGATGAGCAGTTTGGCTATAAAGTTCTCATATCCCTGGGCAAAGTCATATACATTATCATCACCCTCAATCAGTATCCTGTCAAATACATCTAGGTCTTGCTGCTGTAGTTTAAGCTTATCCATTATCCCCAGGTATTGAAATATCTGGTATAGGTTCTGCCCTTTTGAAAGGCCGCCAAGATAATGCACTCCTGAATCAAATATCACTTTATCGCGCACATAGGTTTGCAGGCTGCCACCTATTTGTTTGTTTTTCTCGAGCACGCAAACCTTATAACCTTCACGCCCTAAAATGTCGGCACATACCAATCCGCCCATCCCACTTCCGATTATCAGAATATCAATATCCCTCATTATTTAGTCGTTCTTATTTATTACAAAAACAATATTACTTGTGTTTTTTCCCTGATCTATTACTGTGCATTTCATGTGATTGAAGGCTGACACATCCTCCACCAGCTGACCTGAATGATAAGATACGGCATTGCCTTTTTTGCTTAGATTTTTGTTATCGGTTCTTATAATAAGTTTTCCCGCGGGGGTCAGGTGGCTTATACATTTTTCGATTAATAGCTTTTGTTCGGTTTGTTGCATTTGTAGCAAAAAGTCAACCATTATTATGGCATCATACCTTTCAAACTCGAACTCCAATATGTCTGCAAACATAAAATTTATTTTGTCATCCTTGCTAAAGCAATTATTGGCCATCTCCACATCATCCTCATTGGCATCAACACCTATAAACACTCTTTCTTTTGATGCAAAATGCAGCAGGTAAACCATCACACCATTACCGCACCCAATATTAAGTATTTTACCTTTTACAGGCAGCAATTCATGAAAAAGCTGATAGTTTTTCTCTCGCCATAACTTTACTTTTATCTTCCATTCAAGCAATGGGCCTTTATAAAGATAATTATATATCAATTGTTCTTTAAAATAAGCCGGCTTTTCTATCGCAATACTTAGCTGTTTATATTCCTCCTTAAAATAACGACCTATAAGTTTAGTTCTTTCCGAATACCCCGTTCCAAACCGGGTATCTGTAGGCTTTATTCTTGGCAGATATTTAACCGTAATTTGTCCATCTTTTAATAAAAAGTCGCCCTTGGTCATGGTATAACCTGTGCCATGCACCAGTATGGGTAAAATATCAACATTCAGTTGTTCGGCAAGGTAAAACGCGCCTTTATGGAATCTTTTAATCTCCCCATCTACACTTCTGGTGCCTTCAGGGAATATTACCACCGAATAGCCGAGCTTAACCCTGTTGGCTAAAAGGTTGATACTGTTTTCAGCGCCATTAGCTACCGGGTAAAAATCAGCCATACGTACTACTGCGCCAAATACAGGGGAGTTCCAAACCCAATTATTAGTTAACAGTATAAGTTTGGGATGCAACATCACCAGCGATAGTATATCTAAGAATGATTGATGATTGCAGATGATTACCGCAGGTTCTGAAAAATTAGCGTGCTGTGGATCTATGATCTTCTTTTTTACATTCATCATAATGTAAACCATTGACCAGGCAAACTTTGAGAGGATATAGTGATAAACTAATTTGCCTCTTTCTTTACCAAAGGGGTTTAATTTAAACAGGAAGCCTAAAATGGTTAAGATAATACAGCCGGTAACAAAATAGGCAAATGCGAAAACACTTTTCAATAGGCCGGTAAACGTCCATGGGAACCGTTTTTTGTTGGTACGGTTTCGTACCAATATGTTAAATAAAAACGGGATAAGTATTTGCGCCATTATAACCACACAGCAAATACCTATTATAGATATAAACGCGATGGATTTTAATGCCGGGTGTTTGGCGAATATCAACACCCCTAAACCTGTAACAGTAGTGATAGCCGATAAAAAGATAGATGTTTTATAGGACGACAGAATCTTTTTGCCTGTTTTGTATTCCTGCAGCAAGCCATCCATAATATACAAACTGTAATCATCTCCCAGGCCAAATATCAGCGCCGAAATAATGATATTGATAATATTAAACTCTATTCCAAATATGCCCATCAGCCCAAGTATCCATATCATTGATATAAACATCGGGATAAAAGAAACCAATGTAAGCTCGATACGCCCATAGGTTAACCACAATACAATCAGCACCAACAGCGACGACATCACCGCTATCCTGGTAAAATCCGAGTTAATGATCTGAACTAGTTTAGTGGTAATGTATTGCTTATCGACCACGGTCACATTAAGGTTATCCTTAAAAGCGTCGTAAACGGCTGCCTTATTTTCCGGAGTGGTTTGCACCAGTGTAACTACGGTTGCGTGGTCGGGTTTTTCGGTAATAAAATCATCTAAAAAACTTTTCCTCAGCTCGGCCATATTTTGCCGGTTTGCCACATCAAAATGTTCATTTAGCAGTGCTTTGAAATTGTTAAAAGCTGCAGGTTTAAAACCCATTGCCACACCCTGCTGCTCCAGGGTTGAAAATAGTTTTTGCTTTTTTTCTGGTGTCCAGTATTTGTTCCAGCGTTCAATTCGTTCTTTTTGTAAAGAGTCGGAAATGATGACTGAAGATACGCCGGAGTATTTTATAACAATATTTTTCTTCTTAAGCACATCAATCTGGTCGGAGAGCTTTTCGTTATTAATCAATGCTTCATCCAATGTTTTGCCCTCAGTAACCAGGTAAACAGATTTCAATGAAAATTTATTGATCCTGTTCAGTTTAGCTTCGGCCTGTTTTAGTTTAGGCGACAAATAACTCATATCGGCCAGATCAAACTCAAAAGTCACATAGTTTGCGGTGTACACAAAAACTCCGGTGAGCAACAAAATGCCTATCACAATAAATTTATTGTATTCAGGATTGTACGATGCCATTTTATCGATCCACGAAAACTTAATTATTTGATGCTGCCGCTGTTCTTCTTTTGTTGAGATAAATTGTGGTAAAAAAATGAGCGAGCAAAGGGATGCGCCTATTAAACTGAATCCGGCAAATAACCCCAGGTCCTTTAACATTTCCGATTGCACAAACTCCAGGCAAAAGAATCCGCCTATGGTAGTGAAACTGCCTACTGTTAAAGGAAGTGTTAAATCCTTAATTACCTGTTCAATACTTTTAGTGTGCCGGTAGTGGTTAAAAACATGCAGTGAGTAATTGATGGCTATACCTAATACAACTGAACCTGTGCCCAAAGCTATAATGGATAGGTTGCCTTTAATAAAATAAATGATAGTTAATGAGAATAAGGCACCAAATAAAACAGGAATTAAGATAATAAATGGAGCGGCCCATTTGCGAAAGTATAACCCCAAAAATAAAACGAGTACTATTACGGTAATACTTAATGTAAGATTGGTATCCTGTCGCAATTGCGATGCATTGCCGGCAAACCCGGCAATAGCGCCAAAGTAGGAAGCGTCGATATTTTTATAATCCTTGCGGTTTAAACCGCTTAAAATATTGTCTACGCCCTTTAAAAACACGGCATTTTTCCCGGTACTATTTGGCGGGTATACCGGAGTTATAAACATCAGCAGGGTTTTATGGTCGTGGGTAATTACATAATCGTCATACAACTCAAAATTTTTGTCGTACTGTAATTGCTGCAATTTTTTTAGACCGATAAATGATAAACCTACCGGATCATTAACAATGATCTTTTTTAACGCAATACCTGCGGGAGATGAAAGCGTCCGGATATCATAATGAAGCGTTGAGTCAATTTTTGCAGGGGTGATAAGGGTGTCAATCGTCAAATAGTCCTTTTCATTTAAGTAAATGGGTAACTGTTGACTTATGGTTTGAAACAGCTTTAAGGCTATTTCATCATCAACCCTGAAATTTACCTTTCTGATATATGGGGCAAGCTTAGCCTGCACTGAAGCGCCAAGCACATCGGCATACGCTACCAGGCTGTCAGGATTTTGCACAGTGGTATCTTTTAATGATACCATAATCACCAGCTTATCTATAAACTTCGAGTTTTGAAAGATCTCGTTAAGTTTCTCGATTTTTTTATCCTTTGGTATTATTTTCGAAATATCCTCTTCAAATTTCACCTGTAATGCAAAGTAGGTGATAAACAGAAAAGTGGTTGCAAAAACAAGGTAAAAGGCCCTGCGGTTCTTCGCGAAATAGTGATAAATAATTAATAGGCTTTTTTCCATGTACTTAAAAAGCCGAAACGGGTTTTCTTTTAAACAACCTGAGTGAGATGAAGGTTAATAATACAGCCAATAAGCCTGCGATAACAGCCAGTGTTATGCTGCCATAAATATATTGCTCAATATGCTGGCTAATTGATTTTACAGTGATATGAAAGCTAAAGGCTATATCTGCATTTTTAGTGCCTAGCCAAAGCCCCCCCGTTTTATAGCTAAGGAAAACAATTAGCGGGATCATGGGCGGGATACTAATGTTTGAAGCAATAATAACCAGCGCCTTATTTAGCCTGAAAATTACAGCAATAAGCAGCCCAATCCACAACTGGAAGCCCCATGCGGGCAGTATACCCGAAAAAACACCCACCCCAATTGATATGGCCTTAAGATGATCGGGTTGATTGAGATTCAATAGCTGATCGAAGAGTTCCTGTCTACTTTTTTTTTTACTGAAAAGCGCCCGGAAAAAATTACGTGGTTTTATATAAGCAAAAGCTATAATTACCAAAAAGGTATTTAAAATGCTAACTCGTGAAAAATCTTGAAAAGGTCTGAAATGGGAGATTCTCGTTTCCTTTGGTTCATAATGTACCGTTACCGGCACAGCATCTAAAGCAATGCCTCTCCAGGCTGCGCGAACTAATACCTCAATTTCAAACTCATATTTGCGGGTAATAAATTTGATGTTTTTTAATAGTTGTAACGGGTACAAACGGAATCCCGATTGTGTATCAGGGCAGTTGATCCCTGTTTCAACCTTAAACCAAAAGTTTGAGAATTTATGGCCGAAACTGCTTTTGCCGGGTATGGTGGCCTGATCCATATTGCGTGAGCCTACAATAATGGCATTGGGCGCATCTGCAAGCTTATTAATAAAAGCAGGCAAGTCATTAGCAAAGTGCTGCCCGTCCGAGTCGATGGTTATTGCGTAATCATAGTTTTGGGTTACAGCATGTTTAAATGCTTTGCGCAGTGCCCAGCCTTTACCAACATTTACCGGGTAGCTTATAAGCTGCACAAACGGAAACCCCTGCACAATTTGAGCGGTATCATCAGTTGACCCATCATTTACCACAATAATATTTTTGGTGTACCCCGCCACATCCGTAATAATGCGAGCTAGGGTGCCTGCGTTGTTATAGGTGGGTATTATTACGCAGACTTTTAAATCGTCAAACTTTTTGATAATGGTTTCTAAATCGTTCATCTGCTAATAAATCTGTACAAAGGTATTGGGTTGAAGAATTGATAAAAAAACATGCATTAACAAAAGTTTGAGGTATAGGGGTACCATTATTTCACGTTGCAAATTTAATTAAGTTTTAACAATATGGCTTTTTTTGCCTAACTTATTTTTATGACCCACCGGGCTAATTTTAGCATTATGCAATGCTTAATTGTTATTATTCACGCCCTTACATTGGCCTCTTACTGGAGGGAACTTTTTAATTTGAAATATTTGGCCTACTTTCGCAAAAATTTTTCATGTTTCAATTTGTAAATGAACAGTAGTAAAAAAATGGAAGCTGTAATCCTGGCATACTGATCGGCAAATTGTAACAAACCTAATTGATGGTAAACCCCAACCCCAATTAAAAGCCTTAATATCACATTTAAATTATAACGTCCCTTTTAAGTATAAAATATGAAATGCGCATTAGTAACCGGTGGATCAAGAGGTATTGGAAGAGCTATTTGCTATGAAATGGCTAAAATGGGCTACTATGTTTTGGTTAATTACAAGGCGAATGAGGCCGAGGCCAATAAAACCCTCGATCAGATAAAAGAAAATGGCGGCGATGGCGAACTATTAAAGTTTGATGTTGCTGATAAGCATGATATCAATAAAATACTGGGTGTTTGGATTGAAACAAATACCGAAAAATATATCGAAACGCTCATAAATAATGCAGGCGTTAAGGATGATGTGTTAATGATGTGGATGAAGGATGAGCAATGGGACAACGTGATAAAAACTAGTTTAGACGGATTTTTTTATGTTACCCGGTTGGTGTTGAACGACATGTTAATTAAAAAATACGGCCGTATAGTTAACGTGGTTTCTTTATCGGGCTTAAAGGGCTTGCCTGGGCAAATCAATTACTCGGCTGCTAAAGCAGGTGTAATTGGTGCTACCAAAGCGTTGGCGCAGGAAGTTGGCCGCCGAGGTATAACCGTAAATGCGGTAGCTCCCGGGTTTATTAAAACAGATATGACCGAAGGGCTTGATGAAAAAGAACTCAGGTCAATGATTCCGGTTAAAAGGTTTGGCACTCCCGAGGAAGTGGCACATGCCGTGGCTTTCCTGGCATCAGCGGGCGCTGGCTATATTACGGGTGAAATATTATCGATCAATGGTGGCTTATACTCCTAGTATTCTTCCGGGCCGGGCGCTTAATACAATTATAATGATAAATTGTTTTGAACTTTAAGGCGCTTTTGTATTTTTATAACGCTAAATTAAAATAACGAATATTACTTTATATGAATAGGGTTGTAATTACAGGTATAGGTATCTATTCATGTATAGGTAAAAATCTGGATGAGGTGAGTAACTCACTTTATAAGGGACAATCAGGGATAATACTTGATGCAGAGAGGAAGGCCTTTGGTTATCGATCGGGTTTAACTGGCTTTGTTGAAAAACTCAATTTAAAAGAACTTTTAGACAGGCGATCACGTATTATGCTTCCCGAGCAGGGTGAATATGCCTACGTTGCTACACTTGAGGCTTTGAAACAGGCCGGTATTGACCAGGATTACCTTAATGAAAATGAGGTTGGGATACTTTACGGTAACGATAGCTCTGCAAAGGCTATTATTGATGCTACAGATATAATTCGCGAGAAAAAAAATACAATGATGATCGGTTCCGGTGCAGTATTTCAAACCATGAACTCTACTGTAACCATGAACCTGGCTACCATATTTAAATTAAAAGGAATAAATTTCACCATTAGTGCGGCTTGTGCAAGCGGATCGCACTCAATTGGGGTTGCTTATCAATTTATAAAAACAGGTTTGCAGGATTGTATTATTTGCGGTGGTGCACAAGAAATTAACCAATTTGCTATGGGTAGTTTTGATGCGCTTTCGGCTTTTTCGGTTAATGAAGCAGATCCTTCTAAGGCATCCCGGCCATTTGACCGCAGTCGCGACGGGCTTATACCCAGCGGTGGCGCAGCAACGGTTATTTTAGAAAGCCTGGAATCTGCCACAAAAAGAGGCGCAACCATTTTAGGAGAAGTTGTTGGTTACGGGTTTTCATCAAATGGCGCCCATATATCAAACCCAACCGTTGAAGGGCCCGTACGTTCATTATCAATGGCATTAAAAGATGCCGGGTTGAAAGCTGCCGAGATCGACTATATTAATGCACACGCTACATCAACCCCCGCCGGCGATTCAAGCGAAGCCAAAGCTATTTACGATGTTTTTGGTGTAAGCAACCCATTGGTTAGCTCAACCAAATCAATGACCGGGCACGAATGCTGGATGGCCGGGGCAAGTGAAATTGTTTATTCAATGCTGATGATGAAAAGTTCATTTGTTGCACCAAACATCAATTTCGAGACCCCTGACGAGGATTCGGCTAAACTGAACATCGCAAAAAAGACAATTGAAAAAGAAATAAATGTATTTTTGTCTAACTCCTTTGGTTTTGGAGGAACAAACTCGTCCCTAATAATTAAAAAAATAATTTAAACCCACGTCACAATGCAAAATGAAGAGATTATTGAAAAGATAAATAGCTTTTTGGCCGAAGAATTTGAAATTGATGCTGATAAAATGCTTCCAGATGCTAATCTAAAGGAAACGCTTGATCTTGACAGTTTGGATTATATCGATCTCGTTGTAGTAATTGAAAGCAACTTTCCGTTTAAAGTAAAACCAGAAGACTTTATCAATATTGTCACCTTCCAGGATTTTTATGATTATGTAATAGCCAGCAGTCAAAAAGAACTGGTATAATGTCAACCTGGCAAGGTAAATCAAAAGGAAAGCCTTTAGGTTATAGGATCTTTGTTTTTATCCTGAAATTAGGGGGCGTTTTCCCAGCGTATGTACTGCTTTGGTTTGTTACATTTTATTATTTAATATTCTCCTATAAATCTTCAAAAAGCACTTTTAATTATTTTCATAAAAGGCATAATTATGGTGTTATAAAGTCGCTTTATAAAGTATATATAAATTATAATCTGCTTGGGCAAAGCCTTATCGATAAGGTTGTTGTAATGTCGGGCGTTCCTAATAAGTTTACCTTTAATCTTGATGGTATTGATAACTTACATCGCATCGCCGCATTAAAAAAAGGCGGGTTGCTGTTAACATCCCATATTGGCAATTGGGAGGCGGCCACTCATTTATTGAATGAGATAGATGCCCGCATCAATATTGTGACTTTTGATGGCGAAGATGTGGGCATAAAGGAATATATGGAATCGGTGATCGGTAAAAGCAGCGTAAACTTCATTATTATTAAGGATGATATGTCGCATATTTTCAAAATAAGCGAGGCCTTTTTAAATGATGAACTGGTGTGTATGCCTGCCGATAGGTTTTTGGAAGGCAATAAAACCACCACCATGAAATTTTTAGGTGCAGATGCGCGGTTTCCGTTGGGGCCGTTTATGTTAGCGGCTAAATTCCATGTACCGATTTCGTTTGTATACGGGATGAAAGAAAGTACTTTCCATTACCATTTTTTTGCAAGTGAAGTAAAAGAATATCCTGATTTGGAACAAGAAGTAGTAGTGCAACAAATGATGACGGATTTTGTAGAAGACATGGAGGTGAAGGTAAAAAAATATCCTGAACAATGGTATAACTATTACAATTTTTGGCAATAAGCAAAATGATTATAGCTCAAGATAATATTACCACCATAATTCCGCAGAGGCCGCCATTTGTAATGATAGATCAATTGGTTAGCTGTAATGAAACCGGTTCCGATACTACATTTTTGATTAAGGCGGATAATATACTTGTTGACGGTGGCGAATTAAGTGAAGCAGGCATTACAGAAAATATTGCGCAAACTGCAGCTGCTGGTTTAGGGTATATGATGCTTAAAAATAATACATCAATTGTAATTGGTTATATAGCTGCTATTAAAAACCTCGAAATTTTTTCACAGCCAAAAATCGGTAATGTAATTGCAACCAATGTTACCATTACTAATCAGGTTTTTGATGTAACCATCATAACCGGTACCGTTAAATGTGATAACCAAATGCTTGCGAAATGCGAAATGAAAATTTATCTTACAAAATAAACTATAAACAAATCACAATTAAATCATGAAACCCGTCACAAAATTCAAATGTATTTTAGCCTTGCTTTTTATATCGGTAAGCACACAAGCAGTTCTGGCACAATCAAAAGCGGATGTTTTTGACAAAAATATTCCGATAACCTGGCTTGGTGTTGATTATTCCCTTACAACATTTATAGGAACACCCTCTTATTCAACCTTTGGGTTTAGTGCCTGGAGCGGCGTTAAAAAAACTGGAGACGGTGTAATTTCAAAAGACGAATTCAGAGATTCGTTTCTTGTTCAATGGAACCAGCTGTTTATTGATGAACAAAAAAAATATAATGTAGCCAAAGCAACGGGGCATTCAACAGTAAATTACGCCATTGATGTATGTATCAATGCAAACAAGAAGCTTGTAAAAAAAGAATTTTTCTCAAATGACCCGAGTGTTTTTCATACAAAAACAGAAGCTGATATAGCAAATGCAGTTAAAAATTACGATTTTCAAAAAACAGAGGGCCTCGGCATGATGTTCTTTATTGAAGGTATGGAAAGCGGAACAGGGGTAGAAGGTATATGGGTAACTTTTGTAGATATAAAATCGAAAACCGTTTTGGCCACTCGTTATGAGTCATCAAAAGGACAAGGTTCGGGTTTCAGAAACTATTGGGCGAAACCAATGTATGTTGCTTTAAAAGAGATGGACTTAAAAAAATGGAAATAATAATTTAAGTAGATCAACCTTAAGGTTAATTGAACTTTCCAAAATGTTTAATAAACGAAAATTCATCTGCAGATGTCATCTCTGCAGATGAATTTTAACGACTATTTATAAACAAACAACAAATAAGTTAAATTATGAAAACTGTTTCAAAATTCAAATGGCTTTTAGCCTTACTTCTTATCACTGTAAGTTCAAAATCGCTTTTTGCGCAAACAAAAGCTGATGTTTTTGATGAAAAGGTTCCGGTAACTTGGTTAGGAGTTGATTATTCGCAAACCAAGTTTATAGGCTCTGCATCATCTAAGGATGCTCCCATTTCAAATGATGAATTCAGGGATATGTATACCACCTCATGGAACTATCTTTTCATCAACGAACAAAAAAAATATGATGTTGCTAAAGCTATACATCGCCAATCAGTAAAATATGCTATTGATGTAGCACTGAGCGCCAATAAGAACCTTACCAAAAAAGATTTCTTTTCTAATAATCCAAGCGATTTTCATTTATTGAAAGAAGCTGATATAGCCAACGTGGTAAAAAATTACGATTTTCAAAAAGCCGATGGCATAGGCTTGATATTCTTTGTTGAAGGTGTGAGCAAAGGAATGGATTCAATGGGTGTATGGGTAACTTTTGTTGATATCAAATCAAAAACAGTATTATACACAAACTATGTAACCGGTAAGCCAGGAGGCTTTGGATTTAGAAACTATTGGGCTAAACCATTGTTTACCACGCTAAAGGACATGGAAGACAATTTTAATAGATGGAGCAAAAACTAATTGTTTCTGCGGTATACTTTTAGTACTTTAAAAATACTTGAAAAAACAATTAATAAATACAATAGAGCAGGATATACGCTTTAGTGATGTGGATTCGCTGGGTATTGTGTGGCATGGTCATTATGTTCAATATTTTGAAGATGGCCGTGAAGCATTTGGTAAAGAGTATAACCTGCGTTATCTTGATTTTTATAAGCAAGGTTATGTTGTACCTATTGTGACTATCCAATGCGATTATAAGCGTGTTTTGCGCTATGGCGACAGAATAATAATAGAAACAACTTATACGCCATGTGAGCCTGCTAAAATAAATTTTAATTACCGCTTATTGAATGCCCTAACCCGTGAATTAGTAGTAACCGGTTCAACAACACAGGTATTTTTAAGTAAGGAAAGCTTTACGTTACAGCTCACCAATCCAGATTTTTTTAAGGATTGGAAGGAAATACAAGGGTTGGCATAATACCAAAACAGATAATTTAAACCCCATTAAAACACTAATGAGTACAGAAAAAGTAGATGTTTTGGTAATTGGCGCAGGCCCTGCGGGTACTGTAGCAGCCTCAATAGTTAATAAAGCCGGGTTTAAAGTAAAAATTGTTGAGAAGCAAAAATTTCCAAGATTTGTTATCGGCGAGAGCTTATTGCCACGTTGTATGGAAGCACTTACTGAGGCCGGCTTTGTTGAGGCACTGAAGGAAAAAGGATTCCAGGAAAAGGGAGGAGCCAAGTTTGTAAAAAACGGCAAAATCTGCGACTACTTTTTCGCTGATCAATTTACTGCCGGATGGAACTGGACATGGCAGGTACCACGTGCAGAATTTGATAAAACCCTTGCTGACACTGTTGAACAAATGGGCGTGCCTATTTGTTATGAAACTGCCGTAACAGCAATCACTTTTAACGGTTCAGATTCAGTAACTACGGTTGAAGATATCAATGGTAATAAAACCGATATTGAAGCCCGGTTTATAATTGATGGTAGTGGCTATGGCCGGGTAATTCCACAATTGTTTAACCTTGATAAACCATCAAATTTGGCTCCTCGCAAAGCGTTATTCGTACATACGGTTGATATAAACCGCTCGATGGACGAGGAACCTAACCGTATTACAATAATTGTACACAAGCCCGGGGTTTGGATTTGGGTAATCCCGTTTTCAAGTGGTGTTACTTCAGTTGGTTTTGTGGGTGATCCGGATTTTTTTAAGCAATATGAGGGTAGCAATGAAAAAGTATTACGGGAATTAATCGCCAGCCAACCTTATTTAGATAACAGATTGAAAGATGTTGGTTTTGTCTTCGATCCCAGAATTTTGGAATCCTGGTCAACAACAACCGATCAGTTTTATGGCGATGGCTTTGTATTAACCGGCAATGTTACCGAATTTTTAGATCCCATATTTTCGTCAGGTGTTACGTTAGCAACTGTATCAAGCCAAAAGGCAGCAAATTTGGTTATACGCAAGCTAAATGGAGAAAATGTGGATTGGGAACAAGAATATACAAAACACCTGTTGCAGGGTGTAAATACTTTCCGCTCCTATGTAATGGCCTGGTATGAAGGTACGCTTGATACCATTTTTTTTGCCGAAAAACAGAATCATGAAGTCAAAAAAATGATCTGTTCTGTTTTGGCAGGTTATGTATGGGATATGGAAAATCCTTTCGTGAAAAACCATCATGTGGCGTTGCAAAAATTGGCCCGCACCATCGAATTAGAGATGCTGGCTGATGAAGAAATATAGATTAAATTTGGTATAGACATGGATAAATTAATAGGCGATTTGAAAGAGCAAATCGCTGTTCAGCTAAAACTTAAGAATATTAAACCTGAAGATATTGGTGATGACGAACCGCTGTTTGGAGCTGGTTTGGGACTCGACTCTTTAGATGTATTAGAGCTTATTGTATTATTAAAGCAGAAATATAAACTTAGGGTAACTAATCCCGAAGATGGGCTAAAAGTATTTCGGTCGGTAAGAGCAATGGCCGAGTTTATAACCGCGAACAGGCTGCAAAATACTTAAAATGGATAATGCCGTTTTTATAGTTGGGGTGGGTGTACTTTCGGGCATTGGCAACAATGTGGCTGAGTGTTTGGATGCATTAGAGAAAGGCAAAGCGGGCATTGATAAAATTAACTATTTAAGAACTAATCACCGCGATTTATTACCCGCAGCAGAAGTTAAGTTAAGTAACGATGAGCTATCGGTAATTTGCGGGCTTCCGTCTACTACAAGCCGTACAGCAATGTTAAGCATGATTGCGGCAAAGGAAGCCTGGGATAATTCAGGTGTTAATAAACTTCCTGCGCTGCGCACTGGCTTTGTTTCGGCATCAACAGCGGGCGGTATAGACAAGACAGAAGATTTTTTCACCCATTTTTTAGCAGATAAAAGCAAAGGAAAACTTAGGGATATAATTAACCACGAATGTGGCAATATTACAAATATTGTTGCCGAAAAATTAGGCATCAAAAATCATATCAGTACTATTAGCACAGCGTGTTCATCTTCGGCTAATGCCATTATGTACGCTGCACGTTTAATAAAGAATAATATGCTTGATGCGGTAATTGCCGGCGGCACAGATGCGCTTACCCGCTTTACCCTAAATGGTTTTAATACCCTTTTGGTACTTGACGAGCAATACTGCAAGCCATTTGATGAAAACCGTAGAGGCCTTAACCTGGGTGAGGGCGCCGGATATGTGGTATTGGTATCAGAACGTGTGGCATCATTATTAAAACAGCGCCCTTATTGCGCCCTTAGCGGCTACTTTAATGCAAATGACGCCTATCATCAAACATCAACATCATTTGATGGCGATGGGCCTTATATGGCAATGGCAGGTGCCTTAACGATGAGCGGTTTGCAGCCGAAGGATATTGATTACATCAACCTCCACGGTACCGGAACTCAAAATAATGATAGCTCCGAAGGTACTGCTATACAACGGCTGTTTCATCCGCATTATCCTAAAATGAGTTCTACAAAATCATTTACCGGGCATACCCTGGGTGCCAGCGCAGGGGTCGAAGCGGTTTTTTCGGCCTTAGCAATACAACGGGGTATTGTTTATCCAAATTTACGTTTGGATAAACCTATGGTAGCGTTTTCTTTCGCTCCTGAAACTACATTTTCAAAACAACAGGATATTAAGCATGCGCTGTCTAATTCTGTTGGCTTTGGCGGTAATTGTTCGTCCCTCATCTTCTCAAAATTATAAAAGATGAAAACGTATATCAGGTCAGCAGTAACCATATCGCCACAAAAAACATTTAATAATCCTTTGTTTTTAAATGAGCTGGCAAGCCATAATGATAATCGCTTAACATGTATTGAACCAGATTATAGTGAGGCGATTGATCCAAAATTGATCAGAAGAATGAGCCGCATTATAAAAATGAGTGTGGCGAGTGCATTAGCGTGTTTAAAAGATGCGGGTATAGCTAACCCGGATGCAATAGTCACTGGTACAGCTTATGGCTGCCTCGAAGATACCGGCATTTTTTTAACCAATATGGTACAGGAGGACGAAGAACCGGTTACACCGGTTGCTTTTGTACAATCAACCCATAACACCATAGGCGCGCAGGTGGCGCTATTAATTAAATGTAACCGATATAATAATACGTTTGTAAGTGGTGGGGCATCCTTCGAAAACGCGTTGCTAGACGCCATAATGCTGTTAACTGAAAATAATACCGCAAATGTATTAGTAGGCGGCATGGATGAAATTACAGACATGAGCCACATTGTATTAAACAGATTGGGTTTGTATAAACGCCAGCCTGTTTCAAGCTTAAACTTATTTAATACAAACTCAAAGGGAACTGTAAACGGCGAGGGTGCTGCGTTTTTTTTACTTGCAAACAATCCCTCTCCAAATAACCTGGCTTGTATAGATGCGGTTGCCACCTTTTACAAACCCGAAGATATAGCCGAAATTAAACAACATATCAATTCCTTTTTAGTATCCCAGCATATAAGTTGTAATGATATTGATTTGCTGATAAGCGGTAACAACGGGGACGTAACCAGCGACAAAATTTATGCTCAGGTACAACAACTGGTATTTAATGAAATCCCATTAATCAATTATAAACATCTCTGCGGTGAGTATCCAACTTCTACCGCTTTTGCTACGTGGTTGGGCGCAAATATTATTAAAAACAATAATATTCCTGCCCAATTAAACAATAGCAATTCACCAAAAAATAAAATAAATAAAGTACTGATTTACAATCATTACCAAAATATTTATCATTCCTTAATTTTGATGTCATCATGCTAAATTTCAGGAATATGAATATCCTTTTTATTAGCCTGCTACTTTTAAGCATGGTTGGCGAAATGGCATATGGCGTGCCGATTTATGTTTATATAATTTTGGCTGGGGTATATTCATTGCTGTTATTTTATGGCTGTTATTATGTGGGCTCAAACTTTTTTATCCCGATTATTTGTTCGGCAAAAACCGATAAAAAAGTAATCGCACTCAGTTTTGATGATGGACCGATTGCCGGCAATACAGTCGAAATATTACAAACCCTAAAAGACAACAATACCGAAGCTGCTTTTTTCTGCATAGGCAGCCGCATAGCCGAAAATAAAGCAATATTTAAGCAAATTCACGACGAAGGGCACCTTATTGGCAATCATACCTTTTCTCATCATTTTTGGTTTGATATGTTCTCCGCGAAGACAATGCTGGCCGATATGCACATGATGGATAAGGCGATGGATAGCGTAATAGGTAAAGCGCCTAAATTGTTCAGGCCTCCTTATGGGGTCACAAATCCAAACCTCAAAAAAGCCATTGTTCAAGGCAATTATATTCCGGTTGGTTGGAGCATGCGATCAATGGATACGGTAATAAAGGACGAAAAGAAACTTTTAAATAAAGTTATCAGTAAAATAAAGCCCGGTGCAGTTTTTTTGTTTCACGATACCAGCAACACAACTGTAGCCCTGCTGCCGGCCATAATAAAACATATCCGGGCAAACGGATATGAGATTATAAGGCTCGATAAAATGTTAAATTTGCAAACTTATGCGTAAAATAATTTTAGTCCTCTCTATCTTGATCTCCGGGCTTGTCGCCCAAGCCCAGCTTGCAGGTTACACCCCTGTTACCGATTTAGCTAAATTTAAAGAACAATTTGCGGTGATAGCAAAAAAAACAGAAACCATAAAAAGTGATTTTGTACAGGAGAAAAATCTGAGCATGCTTTCAGAAAAAATTGTGTCAAATGGAAAATTCTGGTTTAAAAAAGACAATCTGCTTCGTATGGAATATACCAGGCCATACCAATACCTGATGATCCTGAATAAAGATAACATGTATATTAAGGATGGGAACAAGGAAAACAAAGTTTCAACCAAGTCCAATAAACTGTTCCAGCAAATCAATAAGATAACTATTGATTGTGTACAGGGAACGGTTTTTAACAACCCTGATTTTATAACCAAAGTATATGAAAATAAGAGTACTTATCTGGTCGAGTTGTCTCCCGCAGGCAAAGCGTTAAAAGAGTTTTTTAAAAGTATTAATGTAATCATTGATAAGAGTGATTATGAAGTAACTACAATTGAAATGAATGAAAATTCGGGCGATAATACCATCATCCGTTTTACAAACAGAGAAATAAACACCATTATTCTCGATGCGATATTTGCTATTAAGTAGCTGCCTGTTTATACTGGCAAGTTGCTCTTCGGTATACAAAAATTTGCAGCCGGCTACGGGCGACATAAACTATATTCAAAAATTCAAACCAAATTTTAATAGTGCGCTTTATAAAGCAGAAATTGATGTAACAGGTCACCATTTAAGTGGGTTACTGCTGATAAAAACATTGCCTGATAGCAGTATAAGGATGGTGTTCTCCAACGAGATGGGATTTAAATTTTTCGATTTTGAGTTTAAACAAAATGGCGACTTTAATGCGTTGTATGTTGTTAAACAGATGGATAAAAAGCCTGTTATAAAAACCTTAAAAAAGGATTTCGAGTTAATATTGCTTCCCCCAAAATATACTCAAAAAGCGTATTTACTTAAGGATAATTATAGTTTGTATTACATTTTTCCTAAGCAAAAAGGGTCATTCTGTTACATTACCGATTTAAACGGCAGCGAAATAAAAACTATGGAAATTTCGTCGCCCCATAAGCCAATCGTCGAGGCCATCATGAAAAACTATACTAATGGCGTACCAGATACAATTGGTATAACACACACGAATTTTAACTTTACGATAGGTTTAAAAAAGATAGAAAGATAATGCTACAACACCACCTTTTTACTTTTACTGATTTGCAAATAGAGGGAGATACAGTAAAAACCAATATTAAACTTAATCCATCACATCCAATATTCAAAGGGCACTTTCCCGATAACCCGATTTTACCTGGAGTCTGCATGATGCAAATGGTGAAAGAGGTGGCAGAAGCGTATACTAACAAAAAGATTAAACTGTTTTTGGCTCAGGATATTAAATTTTTGTTGGTTATTCATCCCGAAGAAAACACAATGATCCAGATGGAATTAAAGATTAATATGGAGGACGAAAGGATCAGGATAGTGGCACAATTGTTGAATAACGCAATTGTTTTTTTTAAATTCAAGGGGACCTTTGTTCAATAATGATTTGATCTAAAATGAACCCTCCGATCAACAGGAAAATGCTGTATAATTAATAAAATCTTATCCTTTACACCGAAGCTTTTTTATGCTTCCGCAGGCTTTGGTAATCGATATAGTATAATATCTTCAGCGAAAAGTTATTGTTTTTGGGTACATGAAGCGTGTTCTCAAAATTGTTGATGTAGTTTTGACGGGCCTGGTCATTATCAATAAGTGATGAATTTTTCCAATCAAAACTCAGTTCACTTCCGGGCGATATTTCCCATACGTACAGCATATCGATGTTCCAGTCGTTATAATTCATGTTATTATCGGTGTCGAAATGCGACGATACCAGCGGATCAAGCGTACCGGACTGGCCCAGGTCGTAATATTGCAGCACATTCAGTTTCGACCAGTAATGTCTCAATCTGAACGTCAGGCCCATCACATCGTTGAAGGTGTATTTGATATTGAAGATATTTTCGATGGTTTGCACATTACGCAGCGCAAATACAGGGTTGTTGCTTACACTGTCCACCGTGGCATAACCTGTATTGTTGATGCGCGGTGTATAAGAAACATTTTGCCCGAATGAAAAATGGTCATTTACGCGCAGGTTATAAAATAGTACCACATCGTGCCCATAGCCGCCGTGCGAATAAAATTTACGGTAAAAATAATTGCCTCCCCAGCTAAAACGAGCAGCTGGATTGTTGTTGTAATAGATGCCCGCGTTATTGTTTTCCGGCGAGAGGAATACACGGCCCGCTACGCGTGGCTCATAAAAATCATTTGCCTGACTATTGTGCGCAAAATTGAGCCCGATATAGGAAAAGTCTTTCAGCTTAAAGTCGAACCCCAAAATTTGGTTAAACCGTTGATAGGTAGAGGGGTTTTCCCTGCGCGAATAGTACAGGTTGCCAAATACATCCCATTGGGTGAACCATTTATCAGGCTTGTAGTCGGCATATTGCATGTTAAGATTATGGTCGAAATAATTGTTGTTATTCAATATACCAAGGTCATTGGGATTGTATTTATCATCTACGTGGTCCTCCGTTAATATCCAGGTAAAATTGCCCGACGATCTTCCGCCCGCCCATTCGTAACTGTAACCTGTTGTTGGTTTGGTACCAGCGCCATACAAATTGCTCGCCAACCCAAAACCGCGCAGGGTATAAGTATTAGCTTTGTTATTATAAAGATTGAACACCACGCCGCCCACATCGGCGGAATAATCTTTTCCAAAACGATCTACATTGGTGTTGATAAGTGTTACTGACGAATTGTTGGCCAGGTTTTGGTCGAGAACCAGGATATTGTAATTGGCATAGGGCGATGTTTGAAACCGCCGCGTATGGCCCAGGCTGTCCTGGATAATGGCATCAGTAGGTTCAGTCACCGCATTGAATAAACCGATGCCAAGACCACCAGCGGTCCTGCCGGTTATTTTAAAAGCATTCAATAACTTGGTTTCGGTTGGGTTACTGATCACCTGTTCGCCAGGCTTTAGGTTATCATAAGCTGCGTTATAATTTATCGGCTGTCCGCCCACCCTTCGCGAATAAAAAATATTCCCTTTATCGAACAGCTCCGTTCCTTCGGTAAAAAATGGCCTGTTGTCTACATATTTAACCTCAAAAGGGGTAAGATTTAAAACCTTGTTATCCGATTGTACTTGCCCAAAATCGGGTACCAGCGTCAGATCGAGCGTAAAGCTTTCGCTAATCCCATATTTAACGTCCATTCCGCCGTCAAACTGGGCGCTGGTATTTTTAAGCCCCGGCGTATTATAGGGGTAATGGTTGATGTCAGTAGAAATGTAGGGGTAAAACGCCAGGCGTACCGGTGGTGTGATGTTTTGTATGCCATGCAATTCGCCCTCCTGGTTTACAAAGCCATTCTTTTTGGGGTCCACCTCATTCCAAAACAATTCCTTTTGCTCATATTGCCGGCGGCGCACCAATTGTAGGCCCCATAACTGCACGTCTTTTTTAGCAAAGCGCAACGCCGAGTAAGGGATCTTAAGTTCGGCTGTCCAGCCGTGCTCGTCAATGTGTGCTTTGCTTAACCATACAGCATTCCAGGTAGGGTCTTCCGTGTTGCCGTTGGGGTTTGGGGCATATTTGGCATCAAACTGCACCCCGGCAGCGGTAACGTAAAAGCCCACGGCGTTTATGCCGTCGTGGTAGGTATCCAGTACAACACCCACAAAATCGGATGTGCCTACGTTATCGCGGTTTACCAACTCATGGGCTACTTTTTTCGCCGATGTTTCGTACATGCGTGCGCCTATGTAAATCGCATTGTCATCATACAATATTTTTACTTCCGTCCGGTTTTCCCGTGTTTCGTGTCGACCGGCAACGGGACTAAACTCAACAAAGTCACTGGCTATAGGCGCATTTTTCCAGGCCTCATCATCCAGCAGGCCATCAATTTTAGGCGGCGTGGTAGTTTTTATAGCAACTGATTTTTTAACCTCGTCTTGCGCAAAAACGAGGCAGGTTATAAAGGAAAATAACAGAAGAAACGTAAATCTCGTTCTTATGGCAAACAATGTCATGACCATAAGATGCGATCTGCAATAAAAGTGTTACACTTTGCGTGTTAAATTTTGGTTAAAAATTGGATGGCGCTCATATTGCCGGGGATAAAGTTTTTTAGATATATTGGATAATCAAATATAGGGAACATCATGGATCTGCGAGGGGATTTATACTTCCAGGTAGTATGGAATATTTTTAATTGATGGGCGCTGTTTTAATCGCACCGCTAAGGCAACTCTTAGGGATCAAGCAGAATAATTGTGGGTTAAGAAAAAAAGTAGTTGTTTTGCAGGGTTAACCCATAGATCCGCATACACTTGTCAAACGCATACGAAACACTTATCC
>Ga0302304_10000069_pt1 | contig 89790 bp, 70 predicted proteins | sample III_Palsa_E2_2_FD_198769 | JGI IMG/M metagenome (GOLD analysis project Ga0302304, IMG submission 198769) | Peat permafrost microbial communities from Stordalen Mire near Abisko, Sweden - III_Palsa_E2_2 | ecosystem: Environmental > Terrestrial > Soil > Palsa > Peat permafrost | place: Sweden...
AGCCCCAACTCGTTAGGCTTTTTGCAACCAATAGGTTTTGTTTTGTTATTGTTTTTTACTAACGCAGCCCATGCCCAGGGGCCTGTTAAGTATTTATCTCCTGAGTTTTTCCAATACCATGCTACTTCATCTACATTATTGCTTCCGCTGTAGGTGTAACTCTTGCTCATCTGGCCGCCGTCTGCAGCATATTCCCACTCTGCCGCTGTAGGCAATCGGTAACCATTAGCTTCTTTATGTATGGTTACTGTCCATTTTATGTCATCAATATCATTTGTATTATTCTGATCTTTATTTTCCTTGCCTATATTGTAACATGGCTTTAAGCCTTCTTTTATGCTCCTTTTATTACAGTATTCAACACAGTCATACCAGCTTACCGTTTCTACCGGCAAATTGTCGCCTTTAAATTTTGAGGGATTACTTCCCATTATAGCAATCCACTCTTTTTGACTTACCTCATATTTGCCGATATAAAAGTTCGGTATAGTAACGTCCTTTCCATAGAATTTAGATTTTGTGTTCCTAAAAGCCCCGCCTTTAATTAGTACAAAGTTGCCGGGCATTTTTTGGTTATCAGGTGCTTTGTGCGAACAAGAGCTGACAATAACCACTATTGCCATTAAAAATAAAATTAATAGTTTCCTCATTGAGATATATCATTTTAACTGATAGGGAAATTATAAGCCGCAATGGCCTATAATTAGATGTTTTTTGAAATATAAATAGCCGGCGGCTATGAGGCCAGCCGGCTTTAATAATATCAAAAGATTAATTCCATATTGTTGCGTTTATAGACCCGCTTTTACCACTATATGCCTCTAATGACAATATCTGGTAATTGAAAGTGCCAAAACCTTCGCCGCCACTATTCTTCCAATTATTAATGTGATTGGCCATGGTAACGGTGTGGTTTGACCCGGTTGATGATCCACCCCAGTTATCTAAGTACTGCCAAAAAGTTGCAGTGCCCTGGATGGAAGGCTGGCTTACCTGCTGGTGTTTATAAAAGGTGTAAGTATGCCCATCACTGCTCACTGTGTTTACTTTCGTTCCAGCTATATTAGAGCCCAACTCAACGACGTAGTATTCTATAAGTGGACTTGTTGTCCACCCGTAGATACCGACAGTATTATAGCTGCCACTAAGGGAGCCGACATTGTAGCCTAATGCTTGAGCCGATCCGGGATTATAGCCTTTGCCAACCACTACATCGCCTACATCGCTATAGGTAGCAGAGAAATTGCCCGCTGAGCCCTGGGTTATGCTTGCACTGCCGGTAGTGTAATAACATTGCCAGTAAAAGCCGCCAGTAGTACCCGTAGAACTTAGATTGGCAGTTGAAGTACCCTTAGCGGCAATTGATGATGGTGTGCTAGCTTTTGGTGCTGAAACACCGTCTTTTTGGCAACCGGTTAAGATTGATGAACCTGCAACTAAGGCAATAATAGTTGCGCCGGAAGTAACCTTTTTGGCTACTTCCGTTAGGAAGTTGTTTTTCTTCATAAAAATTGTTTTTTAATTGGTTTATAACTAGTTAGTCCAAATGTAATTAAGGTTTTTCTAAAATACAATCGATTGCATAAATAAATTTCAATCGATTGCATAAATGAGTAAAATTAAGTGATATATAAGTGATGTATCTGATCAGATATGATAAAATACCGTGAAAACACCCTTTTATTAGAGTAATACCTTTACCTAACTTTGATGTAATATTTACTCTTAAATCGCAATTGTATGTTTATCAGAGTCGACCCCAACAATAGCAATCCGCCGAACTTCGATGTCATCGAGATCAATGTTTCGCTGCCAAACCTGCTGGCCAATATCATTTATAATGACTGTTCCGCAGGCCCGGGTATGATGAATTACATTAAGGCAACCTACAAACAATCCCAGTATGTAACCTGCAATAATCTCGCTAATAACCCTTTAAACACCGATATCTATGAAGTTTGATCAGTTCATATCATGGCGGAATCTGAAATGGTGCCTGGCCATACCTCTTTTAGGAATTTCTTCTTGTAAAATCCTGTTGGAATCGCCGGAAAAGCAAGCCCCAATATCGTCCAGGTACCAAAAAATGAATGCATCGGTCAATGAAAATGATTCTTCCAAGGCGCGTGTTATTGTAATTGTTAAATCTGATCTCCTTCCGGATACCCCCCCGGTAAAAAAGAATCTGCTCAACTTTAGTGGTGAAGGCCAAAAGGCTCTTATCGATGCCTATAATGGAAGGGCTCATAGCACCGACGAACTAAATGGTATGATCGGTGCCAACTATTTTCAGGATGATGATAACAGCAATGTAATAGACTTCACAACCAGAACCGTAAGCCTAACGATAAGCGTTCAAAATAGAGATTTCTTCGGTGGTCTCGCCGGCGATAGTAGCTTTGCCGACCGATTGGAAAAGATCCGTTTTAGGCTGGCGCTCGACCAGAAAGATGTTTTCAAGTTCACATCCTGGAATAAGATCAACACCCAGTTCGGCAAGTTCTATGTTGGGAACAGGACCTATACAGGCTCACAAACCGCTACTATCAGCCCCTCCATACCTATCGGGGCAGCCAGCCTTTCACTCGGTTCCTTCGCCGGTACGAACCAATACGCTGAGTCAGATACCATTTCCGAACAATATATCAGTTCCAACGGTATCCTGCATAATGATAATTTTATTATAGAACAAGACGGAACCCCAAAAACAACCCTTATGGGAAACACCATTGTGCAGATCACCGTTAAGGCTAAAAAAACCGACAGCGAGCATGCCATAGTGCTGGATAACCTCACCAGCGAAGATGGGAAACCAGCAGCATCTGACAAGGTTAAGCTGACACAAAAAACTGTTTTATTCGCAATTTTCGCAAAAAACGCGGACGGCTCTAAAAGCGACACCTCAAAACTCACTGCCAAACTCAGTTTCGATTATGTGCTGCGGCATATAAATCATGGGTTCCGGACGTTTGCAGAAAGCGACGATGAGATCACCTATTACTATGGAACCGTTAAAGATCAACCCGTAGATATTTTAGGGCCGAAAGATCTCGGCCTTAAACTTTTTTATCTGACTATAGACGGACAGTTCATTAAGCTCCGGAATACTACTATTGCTGACCCGGACGAGCAATTTACTACGACAGATTTTCTGAGCAATGACGAAGCACTGGCCTTTTTGAGGTGGTTGCTTGCACAGCCTGACAGTAATAGTGAGATCAAGATAGGGGCCAAGTACCAGGTAGGTATATTAAACACTAACGGCACTTTTAAATTGCTTACAAAAAACTATATGAACAATCACAAACTGCTCATAAAGGAGCTGGAAAATTTGAAGCAATAGAAATGGCAATTTAAGTTTAACCTCGTGGGTTGGGGTGTATTACAGGCGGCACAGGTGTTTTAGTGAAATATTGACTTACTACATAGGTTTTCAAGGAAACAGGGTCGGTGGCTTCTCCCTGCAAGTATAGGGTTGTTGGAGTAATACTTATTATAGCCATAGCATGAACGCCATTATCATTTGATGCCTGGTCCTTTGTAATTATGCTGCCGCCATCACGGGTATAAGTAAAACTGCCTTTACTAATTAATTGACTTGTGTTGGTGGCAGCTATAATGCCCGTGCCATTACTATTATAGCGTAAACTATCCTGGAAACTGAAATTGGTTACAGTTAATACAGCGTTCTGAACACGATTTAGATATACAACTGCACGGATGCTGTGAAAATACCATGTACCTACTAATGTTGGCGACGGGTTACCTGCGGGGCGAAACGCAGATAAAGCCAATAGAAAACATACAATAAACGCTGATGTGAGGCTCTTTTTCATGATGATTTGTTTTTAAGTTGGAATAAAGGTACCGGCTTGCCAATAGGATTCAATCAGTAGCAACACGTAATCGTTGCAGGTAGTGCTACGTGATTTTTGCACGTGTTTGTACGTGCGGAAACCTTAATGCTGAAACTCAGAAGCCAGCTTCTAATAATACATTAAAGTTTGCATTATTTGTGTTTAATTTCCTCTGCGTTATTCTGTTTATAACAGATATAGTGCTATTGTTCAATACGCTTTTTAAACCATCTAATTCATTCAAATATTTCATCCATCCCTGGCGAACAATTATTTATTGTTTTTTGGGGATATGTTTTATTAGATTTTTTAGCAGGATCATTAAAATTGAGTTTAGTTAACTTTCTTAGTCGCCCGATTCCAAAGTCTTATTCATTTGCCCAAGATAATTCCAATCATATGATAATTAATAATTAAAAATTGCGATTGAATTTCTTTATGATTAAAAAACATAAAATCAGTAGGAAATAGGGTATATATCTCAATAATATTTAAAAAAATCTTTGTGATATTTTTTTTATTTTGGACCTGCTTATGGCTTTAAAAGATAAAGTAATAGTAATACTAGGTAACACACGTTTTGATAGCGCTATAAGGGCTACTTCGTTATTTGTGGCACGTAACCTGGCCAAAAACAATAAAGTGTACTTTGTTGACTACCCTTTTACCTTTAAAGATTACTTAACCTATAATAAATCTGATGAGCTAAAGTTGCGTAAGATTAAATTCTCTCTTTTCTCTGATGGGGTGATCGGCAGCGATATTCCTAATTTAAAGATCATTATAGTTCCGCCTGTTATACCCATTAATTTTTTGCCCGAAGGTATTATTTTCAGAACTGCGCTTAAAGCAAACGAGGCAATTATTGGCAACAGGATTAAAAAGATACTGAAACAAGCGGGTGTTAAAGATTTTATATTTATCAATTCCTTTAACTTTCATTATCCTAATATTGCCAGGATCATCAGGCCGGTTTTAACCGTTTACCAATGTGTTGATCCCATGATCGTACCTTATGATATGAAACATGGTATTATATCTGAAAATAAATTAGTTAAAGAAAGTGATCTGGTTATATGCACCAGTAAAGCGCTTTACAACGAAAAAAAGAGTCAAAACCCTAATACTTATTTTGTGCCAAACGCTGCCGATATAGATCATTGCAGTTTGGCTTTAAGCCCCGACCTGCCCATACATAATAAAATTAAGGACATGCAAAAGCCTATTATTGGTTATTTGGGTACACTTGAACGCCGTATGGATTACAACCTGGTACTGGAGGTTGTGAAAATGAACCCTGAAAAAACATTTGTATTGGCGGGTCCTGTTTGGGATAATTCAGTACCACAGGAGCTTTTTAAAATACCCAATGTGCATATTATTGGCCCAATACCTTATGATGAATTGCCAAATTTGATCAAAGGCTTTGATGTGGCTATTATTCCTTTTAAAGAGGATGAGGTGAGTGCTACTATATTTCCGCTTAAATTGTTTGAATATCTCAGCGCTGGCAAGCCTGTAGTAATTACAAATTTCAACCCTGATCTGAAGGAATATACAAACGGAACAGTAACTTATGCTGATGGAGCCGCACCATTCACTGTGGCGCTCAACGAGGCTATTGAAAACGACAGCACAGAGAAGATAGCTGAACGCATTGCATTAGCAAAATTAAATACATGGTCAAGGCGAACTAACGAAATTGCAGAGATCATCAGTTCGCATCTGAAATAAGGCCATACCACTCAAATTTTTTGGTCATTACACCTTTGGGATGCTCTCGGCCAATTCGGAAGCCCATCCAGTTTTCAGGTGCTATAACCCTGTTGGTTTTCTCGCACAGGTATGCGGCCCACCACGCAAATGTACTGTTTGAGATAATAGCAATATCCGCATTCATCAGCACCTGGAAATCAGTGATCTCGTTGTTGTCTGAAAATATATAGTTGGGCTTCGCGGGGAAATTCTCCTTTACAAAAGGCATATCATCACTACAAAAAATTATCTTATAATCATCCTGGTTTTCAATTGCGGCTAGTCGCTGTTTAAAATATGCTATGGGCAGGGAAATATCACGTTTACCGTAATTTAAATAATCAGTACGGCGAATATGCATTACAATCGTTTTCTCATTGCGGAACAGTTCGCCATATTGTGCTTCAAATTCATCGGTATACTTCTTTTTGATCTTGATCTTAATAGGATCAGGCGTATTGTTTAGATAGAAATCTGTTTGGTGAAAGCCATGATAAAGTGTGCGATCGGCTACTTTCAAGGGTTTAGGTACCTCAATATTCTGAATGTATACTTCTTTAAACTTGCCAAACCTATAGAGTATTTTACCTAAGGCAGCGTAGGCTTTGGTTCCCATATAATTGTACGGGCCGAGATCAAAATATTTATAGATAGATGAATGGCGCGGATTAGGGATGAAGATCCACTTATCCTTATTGGCCGCTTTTACATACTGGTAAAAGTGAAACTGAAACAGCTGATTGCCAAGTCGTCCGCAGTAAGTTACGCCCGTCATGGTTTAATAAATATTGGTTTAAGGTATTTGTTATACATTTCGGGATAAAAAGCAAAGGCATATATCCAGGTATTTTTCAGTCTGATATTCAATTCCCTTTTCAGGATGATCTGCGCTATTACAAACCCAATAACATTTGATGATAATGTAGCCCATGCAGCACCCATAACCCCCATTTTTTTAATTAGTAAATAGTTTAATATAGCATTGCTTGTACCAGTTATCAGCACGATAATAAATGTTAATTTAGGTTTGCCCATTGAATCTAATACCGTGCCGAACTGACGGCCGTAAGGGATCAGCAAGCAGTATAAAACAGTAACTCTAAGTACCGGTATAGTATTGGCATAAGTTTGCCCGGCAATTATCTCAACTATATATCCGGCAAAAAAGAACAAGATGATGAGGCCCGGCAACAGGATAGCAAGCACTGCTCCTACCGATTTTTCGTACAGGTATTTCACGGCCTCCTTACCCTGTTTTTCCATTCTGCTGGCACTTTGAGGGAAAACAATGGTGGCTATAGAACTGGTGGGTATCTCAACCAGGTTAGTTATCCGCACAGCTACATTATAGGCTCCTGCTGACGCTGCCGACATGATTCCGCCCAGCATCATTTGGTCAATACTATTTGATAGCATAGCGCTTATAGTAGTGCCAAAAGCATATTTGCCATAATGGAATAATTTAAGCATCCATTCCTTTTGCCAGGCCAATGCCATTGTAAAAGTTTTACGAACGTAGCTGTATGATATAATCGCACTAATAAATGTGCTGGCGATTTGCACATACACCAGGTTTATCAATGTTAGCTTAGTATAGCCCAGATAGGCAACCAAAATATACAAAAACAATCCGCCCTGCCTGATGATGGTACTGATAAAGATACCTTTAAACTGAAATCCCGATTGCTCAACAGATTGAAACTGGGTAAGGAATCCAGAAAAGATAAACACAAAGTTATATAACAGCAGCATAGACACCAGTTCGGGTAATTTCCATAAGTGCGATAGGAAGCCGGCACAGCATACATTTAATATCACAAAGGCGACGGTTAAGGTTCCGCTGATAGTAAAAGAAGCTGATATGATCTTAGGGCGTTCTTCAATAGCGGCACCAGACAGGAATTTTATTAAGGCGCTTTGCACTAACCCATTACGGATAAACTCTAAAATGGTAGTGGTAGCAATAAACAACGTCCATGCGCCAAATTCGTATTTGCTTAACAGGCGAACCAGCATGTAAAAACTGCCAAATCCCAGCAATACGCCCGACATGCTTTGCAGCACCGTTAGCACCGCCGATTTAAACCAATACAGATCTTTCTTTTTTTCTTCCATTTAGGCCTGTGGTAACTTAGTCAAGTAATGTTGTTGTATATACTGCTTTACCTCATCATCGGTTTTGGCATGCAATATTTTAGCACCCGATAACTTAGGGAACAAGGTATTAAAGCAATTAAAATGATGCTCGGGGCCTTTTTTAGAGATTACCAGGTTAACACCGCCAAAATAACTGGCTAAAGCGGCCGTACCGCCATGTACAGATATAAAATGGCTGGCATTGGCGTAAACCATCAATTGCAAATGGTTAAAGTTGTTGGCTTTACCTTTATTCTCTTTCCACAGGTTTTCCATTAGTATTACTTCCGGGTGAGTTTCGGCTAGCCAGTCAAACTCGTTCAGGTCATATATATCGCTGTTGTCCATAGTGATGTTCTCTGGCCGCGGACGATTGTAAACAATAGTATAATCGTTTTTAAGGTTGCTGATAATAAAATCCAGTGCCTCAATGCTGTAAAAACTCACTGGCGGGCCGTCCCATTCCATATTATAACGATTGGCAATAATCAGTAATGGCTTTTCGTATGCATATACGTTATTGTGATAATGTTCTTTTAACGGAACAGCCAGCCATTTGCTCATGTTATAATCCTGGCTATACAATATGCGTGGTGTTTCGAAATTGTAGTTACCCTGATTAGTTCGAATTTGAAAATCTTCGTGATGTTCAGGCGAAAAAAAGTAAAGCTCTTTGGTGTATTTAGCTGAATGTGTGCTTCTTAATGTACCATTCTTATAATGCCAGTAAGCAAAAGGTAGTACAAACTCCAGTTCAGGTGCAAATTCACCGTCGAATGAAATATCTTTGTACGGCTTTTTAGAAACATAATCCTTTAATACATATTTAACCTGTGCCATTTCACAGTTATACGTATCTCTGTAAAAGTACCTTAACTCAGGCGGCGCATTTGGATAACGCAACCTTACATATGAGCTAAACAGTTTGTTTGTAAGTGTAAAAGGCATATTCAGTAAAGTTAATTTTTTATGCCGAAGTACAAAATATCACGACTGCTGATTCGGCAGTAGTTATTGTATAATATCAGTATATTTTTTCTTTCATTATTGTCCGGCTTTAGGTTTTAACTTATACGATAGTGCCGATGTCGTTTTGAAGTTCAAATTTTATATGCTTTAATAATACCGCTAAGTGCTGATAGAAGCCTGAATACAATAAGAATAGTTTTTTCAATTAATTTACCAAAGGCCGAAAACTGATTTGGAGGAAGGATAAATGTTAAGTAGATTTAACAACTTATAAACTTAATTGTCAATTCTACAGTTTCATGCGTTTAACCCTTGCTATAGGCATTATTTTGCTATTCGGCGGATTTTATACATCCTTCGCGCAGGACAATAAATATCAATTTTCGCATCTTGATATAAGCAATGGACTGTCACACAATCAGGTCAACTGCATTTATAAAGATTCGAAAGGCTTTATGTGGTTTGGAACGCTGTCGGGCCTTGACCGGTATGACGGTTATACCTTCAAAACATTTAAGCACGATACCCATAACATTAACTCACTTAATGACGATTACATTGAAAATATTTTTGAAGGGCCAGGGCAAAACCTGTGGATAGAAACCAGGGGTGGATTCTGTGTATATGACCCCTCAACAGAACAATTTAATAGCAATATATCGCCCCTGCTCAAATCATTAAAATTACCTGATTCAGCGCTTGTAAAAATAGTTAAGGATAGCAGACAAAACTTTTGGTTTATATATACTGGTTTAGGCGTATACCGCTACAATGCAGATAGCCGGCAAACTTATCATTATATGCACGGCTCAAACTCGCATCCGTCATTATACAACAACGCTGTAGCTGATCTATCTGAAGATACAAAAGGCAATATGTGGTTGATATACAATGCCGGTGTTGTTGAGGAAATTGATAGTAAACTGGATAAGATCAATTACCGAACTGATGTTTTAAGTAAAGCAAACGGCAATAAAATAAGGTCATATTCATTTATAGTTGATCGGAATAATGATTTGTGGTTTTATGCTTCTGGCGAGAATATGGGGGTATATTACTTTAACCCCGCAACCAATACATTAAAGCATATTGATAAGGAAACAACCGGGGCAAATTTAAAAACCAATATCATCAACAATATTGTACAGGCTGATGATGGCCTTATATGGATAGCTACTGACCATGGTGGAATAAATGTATTGGATAAAAAGGATTTTAAGATCACCTATTTGCTTAACAGGGAAGATGATACCAAATCATTAAGGCAAAACAGTGTGGTGGCGTTGTATAAAGATTATTTAGGTATTATGTGGGCAGGAACATTTAAAGAGGGTGTCAGCTATTATCATAAAAATATTATCAAATTTCCACTATACAGGCATTTTGCTTCAGACCCAAACAGCCTGAGTTTTGAGGATGTTGACAAATTTGCTGAAGATAAAAATGGCAATTTATGGATAGGCACAAACGGTGGCGGCTTAATTTATTATAACCGTAATACAGGTAAATACAAACAGTATAGGTATGACCCCAATAATAGCAACAGTTTAAGCAATGACATTATAGTTAGCTTATGTATTGATCACGATCAAAAACTGTGGATAGGAACCTATTTCGGGGGCCTTGATAGTTTTGATGGAAAAACATTTACGCATTATAGGCATAATGATAATTTACCAAACAGTGTTGCCGATGACAGGATCTGGAGCATTATGGAAGATTCGTCGCACCGCTTATGGGTGGGTACTTTTGCCGGTGGATTGGATATTTTTGATCGCTCGAAAAAAATATTTTATCATCCTTTTAATCAAACTCAAATAAGATCACCCTATGTGTCTTCAATTTTTGAAGACCGGGACGGCAATATTTGGGTAGGTGGGTATGCTGGTGTGGATGTCATCATGAAAAAGGATAATCGTATCCTTCATTATAAACATAATGTTAATATGACTAACAGCCTTATTGACGATAATGTAAATAGTATTACCCAGGATAGCCGCGGTTTGATGTGGATAGCAACCCGCGACGGGCTCAGTATGCTAAATCCGAAAACCCAAAACTTTACATCGTTTGTAAAAGAAAATGGATTACCCGATAACTCTATATTAAATATCCTCGAAGACAATAGTGGTAAAATGTGGTTAAGCACATCAGGAGGGCTTTGCCGAATTGCTTTAACTAATGCAGGCAACGGGTACAGCTTTCAGTTTAAGAGTTTTGATGAGATTGATGGCCTGCAGGCAAGGGAATTCAATGTAAATGCTGCTTTAAAAACCAGTAGAGGTGAATTGATATTTGGTGGCGGCCACGGATTCAATATTTTTGACCCGCTAAGTATACAACCTAACCCCAATAAATTTGAGTTGATTTTTACCGATTTTCAGCTGTTTAATAAAAGCATATCAGCAAATCAACCCGTTGATGGCCATATTATACTGTCAAAAGCTATTTCGGCAACCAATTCAATAACGCTTCATCACAGCGAGAATGTTTTTACTATTGAATTTGCAGCACTCAACTTCTTTAATCCTAACAAGGTAAAATACCAATACATGCTTGAAGGGTTTGATAAAGGATGGCTTACTGCCGATAACACTGCACGTAAAGCAACTTATACCAACCTTGATGGTGGTGATTATACTTTTAAGGTACGTGCATCAAACTCAGATGGTGTTTGGAATACCGGCAACATTGCTTTAAAAATAAAAGTGCTGCCGCCTTTCTGGAAATCTCCATGGGCTTATGTGTTTTATGTATTGTTTATAGCTGGTGTGCTTTTCCTTATACGGCATCGTGGTATACAAAAAATAAGGAAACAGTTTGCCGTCGAGCAGGAAAAAAAGGAAATACAGCTTATTATTGAACAGGAAAGGCAGGAAATTGAGCGGATGCATGAAATTGATAAGTTAAAAACCAAATTCCTTACCAATGTGAGCCATGAGTTCAGAACGCCTTTATCACTCATTATGGCACCGGTTGATAAAATGCTCCACCACTCCGCTGATCCTGACCAAAAACAACAGCTGAACATGATCCGGAAAAATGCCCGGCGATTACTAAACCTGGTAAATCAACTGCTTGATTTTCGTAAAATGGAGGTACATGAACTTAAACTGCATACACGCCCGGGCGATATAGTTAAGTTTACTAAAGAGATCACGCTGTCGTTTAGCGATATAGCCGATGAAAAAAATATTGGATTTGTATTTGATAGTGAAATAGAAACATTGTATACAAGTTTTGATCACGATAAAATAGAACGAATATTGTTCAACCTGCTTTCAAACGCATTCAAATTTACCCCGTCAGGAGGCCATGTAGGTGTACTGTTGAATATTGTTTCGGAAAAAGCGGTTGATAGCAGTGAATTGATTGAAATTAAAGTAATTGATACAGGTATAGGTATCCCGAAAGATAAGCAGAAATGGATCTTTGACCGTTTCTTCCAAAATGATCTTCCCGGTTCCATGCTTAACCAGGGCAGCGGTATTGGCCTGGCTATTACAAAAGAGTTTGTCAGCATGCATCAGGGCGAAATTTTTGTGGAAAGTGAACCAGAGCATGGCAGCTGTTTCATTATTCATTTACCAATGCCGGTTGGAGGATTGCCAGAAGTAAAAATGCATCTGGATAATGATCAATCTGAAGAAATAGTTATTACAGAGAATATTTGTGACGTTAAAAATTCATCAAAGACCAGTAAAAAACAGACCGTATTATTGGTTGAGGACAATGATGATTTTAGATTTTACCTAAAAGATAACCTGAAAGATGTATACCATATTATAGAGGCATCAAATGGTAAGGAAGGTTGGCAAAAGGCATTGGCCATGCATCCGGATATTGTGGTGAGTGATATTAGTATGCCCGAAATGAATGGGAAGGACCTTTGCCGTAAAATTAAAAATGACAACCGCACATCGCATATCCCTATAATACTACTTACAGCACTTATTGGCGAAGAAGAAGAGCTTAAAAGCCTGGAAATTGGTGCAAATGATTATATGACTAAGCCTTTTAATTTTGAGATACTGATCTCTAAAATAAAGAACCTGCTGAGGTTACAGGCCACCTTTAAGAAAACCTACACGCGGCAATTGGATTTCCAGGTGAATGAACCTGCTGTGGCTTCTTTAGATGAAAAATTTGTTAAAGAAATTATAAACTACATCGGTCAAAATATGCTTAACCCATCGCTGTCGGTTAATGAGTTGAGCAAGCATATGGGCATGAATCGTAATACACTTTATAAAAAAGTACTAATGATAACAGGTAAATCTCCTGTTGAATATATCCGGTCATTAAGATTAAAAAAGGCCGCACATTTACTGGAGCATAGCCAGATGAATGTTACCGAGGTATCCTATGAAGTTGGTTTTAATACTCCCCAATATTTTGCCAAATCATTTAAGGAAGAGTACAATATGTTACCGTCTGAATTTGCCGTGCAAAAGCGCAAACATCCTCACGAAAAAATTGATGTATCCTGATATTTATTAAAATAATAGTTTATCGCTCTTGTATATCAGTAAATTAAGTTGCTGTAAACATTTGTTACATTATTAGTTACAAATGTTTACATTTTTTAAACTGAGGTATAATACCTTCACTTCTGTATAAACCATGTTGCTTTTACTCTTAGGCAACAACGCTGTAAACAATATTTTATGTTAGTAATGGATTCACTGATTAAGCATTTTAATGTCATTTAATATATGATTAGAAAAGTGCTGTTAAATGTTTCATGTATATTCCTTATTGTTTTTTCGATATCAGCCTATGCGCAGGAGCCAGATCAGCAATATAGGTGGAAGAATGTTCAAATAAGAGGAGGCGGTTTTGTTGATGGGGTTATATATCACCCAACAGAAAAAGATCTGTTGTATTGCCGTACCGATATGGGGGGTGCATACAAATGGAACAATGCTTTAAAAAAATGGGAGCCGTTGCTTGATTGGGTTTCTTACAAGGATTATAATCTTATTGGTGTAGAAAGTATAGCACTCGATCCTTCTGACCCCAATCTACTATATATGGCCTGCGGCACTTATACAACATCTCCGGGGCCCAATGCTATTCTAATATCTAAAGATCGCGGTAAAACATTTAAATGTGTCGACGTTCGTTTCAGAATGGGTGGGAACGAAAACGGCAGAGGAAATGGCGAACGCATGGCTGTTGACCCCAATAATGGCAATATTATTTACATGGGAACCCGTATTGATGGTTTATGGAAAAGCGAAGATAAAGCGGCCACCTGGCACCATGTTAAAGGAATATCTCCGGTACCTGATACAACAAAATACCTGCCTAAAGGCAGATACCGCCCACGTCCCAACGGGATCATATTTGTTGTGTTTGATCCTAAAAGCAAAGTCGACAGTAAGAGTAATATAATTTATGCAGGTATCTCACAAAAAGGCCGGCAGAATTTGTTTAGAAGTGCCGATGGCGGCATTACCTGGCTCGCTATACCAGGTGAACCTACCGATTTAATGCCGACACATGCCGTATTAGCATCCGATGGTATATTGTATTTAACATATGGTACAAATCCCGGCCCCGACCCAATGACAAACGGCGCTGTTTATGCTTATAACACTAAAACGTTTGAGTGGAAAGATATTACGCCTATAAAACCTCAACCAGAAAATCAATTAGGGTTCGGCTATGCGGCAGTAGCAGTTGATGCACAACATCCTCGATCCATTATAGTAAGCACATTTCATCGCTATGGCAAAGCCGGAGGCGAGGATATTTTCAGGAGTATTGATGGAGGCAACTCATGGAAACCAATATTCACAGGGGGGGGCGGCGGCAAATTTGATTACACCGAAGCGCCATATATAGCTCACACAGGGATTCATTGGTTATTTGACCTGGAAATTGACCCGTTTAACGCCGATCATGCCATATTTACTACCGGTTATGGCTTGCATGAAACTTTTGATTTGACAGATGCCGATAAAGGCAAACCAACCACATGGAGTGTAAAAAATAACGGAATTGAAGAAACTGTAGGGCTTGATCTGTTAAGTCCGCCTCAGGGTGCTGCATTAATATCGGGAATAGGCGATTATGGCGGTTTTGTACAATATGATTTAGATAAACCGGTAGCCGAAGGCAATTTTACAAACCCGCATTTTGCAAATACAGATGGAGTAAGTTGTGCTGCAAAAAATAGTAAAATAATGGTAAGGGTAGGTGAGGGCTCAACGCAGGTTGGCGGTGGAAATATAGGATATTCCTTAAATGGCGGCGAAACCTGGCAGCCAACGCAGGGAGTGCCTGTGGCGGGTTGCAAACGCGGTTCAATTAGTGTTTCCGCATCGGGCCAAAGCTGGATATGGACACCCGAACGCAGCCAATCCTTTGTAACCTTTGATAATGGAATGAGCTGGAAACAGGTAACGGGTTTGCCTGATAATACAAGGGTGATAGCCGACCCGGTGAGTTCGGAAAAATTTTATGCTATGGCTTTGTTTGATGGAAAACTTTTTACCAGTACAGATGGTGGCAGCTCTTTTCAGCAGAACGAATTGAATTTGCAAAACCCGCCGCCGGTGCGCGGAACTAATCGCGGCGATATACGTGGTGGGCAGGATCGTTTATATGCTGCTCCGGGTAAAGAAGGTGATCTTTGGATAGCAGAATTTGATGGCCTATATCATGTTGAAAAGCCAATCGGTGATTTTAAAGAAATGAAAAAGGTGCAGGAAATACATGCATTTGGGTTTGGCAAAGCCGCTCCCCAAAGTGATTATCCTGCTATGTATTTAGCCGGGACAATAAACGGCGAAGACGGCATTTTTCGCTCGGATGATAAAGGGAAAAACTGGGTGCGCATTAATGATGATATGCACCGCTGGGGCTTAATATTACAAATTACAGGCGACCCTAAAAAATATGGGCGTGTTTATGTAGGCACACACGGCCGCGGAATTTTTTACGGAGATATTCTTTAATACAATTAAATTTAATCACAATTATAACTAGTTATGTCAGGCAGCAACTTCCATTTTAAGCTTAATAAAGCATGGATACTTTTATTGGTACTCGTATGCATATTTAATATACGATACGCCACAGCAGCAGTCAAAAATTTCAAGAAAGAATCAGATGGTGTTTTATTTACGCTAAATAAAGGCATTCTTAAAATAAAGGTTTGTACTGCCGATATTATTGAAGTAAAATATACTCAGTTCAATAATTTCTCGGAAAAAGAATCACTGGTAGTTAATAATAAATGGACTACACCTGCTGCCTTTACAGTGGCAGATGCTGGTAATAGCATTATTATTACTACCGCCCGGTTAAAAGTTGTGGTTGATAAAGCAACTAACGCCATCAGCTATTTAACAAAAACCGGGGTATTAATAACATCAGAAGATAAAGCAGCTAACAAAAGCATGCAAGCTGCAACTATAGCCGGAATAAATACCTATAACTGTATAACTCAATTTAATTCACCTGCTGACGAAGCACTTTTTGGCCTGGGCTGCCATCCAACAGATTCATTGTCCAATAACTATAAAGGCCGCGATCAGCAGATGCTTATCAAATATATGACGGGCGCTATCCCGGTTTTACTTTCTACAAAAGGATTTGGGCTGATGTGGGATAACTATTCTGCATCAAATTTTTATGGTGCCGAGGATAATGATACCAAGTTCAAATATGTATCAGAAAGTGGCAAACAGGTTGATTATTACTTCTTCTACGGTCCTGATTTTGATCATATCATCAACCTTTATCGCACAGCTACGGGCAAGGCTCCAATGTTCCCTAAATGGGCATTTGGCTTGTTCCAGTCGCAGGATAGGTACATGAGCCAGGCTGAAATCATTTCAGTAAAAAATCAATATCGTAATAATCATATTCCGCTTGATGTAATTGTTCAGGACTGGTATTACTGGGACCCATTGCCTATTGGTTCGCACATTATGAACCCGGAAAGATACCCTGATCCTAAAGCAATGCTTGATGAACTGCATAAGGCCCATATTCATGGCATGATCTCAATTTGGCCGGTTTTTGGTAAAGGCACCCCTAATTACGATGCTTTAAAGAAGATGGGTGGAATCACAGACATTACCTGGGATAATATTGTGACGCATACTTATGACAATTATTATGACGCGCATAATCCGGCTGCGCGTGCTTTATACTGGCAACAGGCACGAGATAGTTTAGTGAAAAGATATGGCTGGGATGCATGGTGGGTTGACCAGTGTGAGCCTGATAACGGAGCTTTATTGGATGCTCGTCGTCAAACACATTTCTTTACCGGTCGTGGGATCGATTATTTTAATACCTATTCGTTAGAACATTCAAAGGGCATTTACCAGGGCTGGCGCAAAGATATTCCGGGTAAGCGTGCCTTCTTTTTAATCCGCCAATCATTCGCTGGCGAACAGCGTAATGCGGCCACACTTTGGTCGTCTGATATTACCTGTACTTTCGAATCTTATAAAAGACAAGTTCCACAGGGTATAAATTCCTGTGTATCAGGTATACCTTACTGGACATCAGATATAGGCGGTTATCATCTTGCCTGGCAATCACCTGACTGGACAAAACCCGAGAATCGTGAACTGTTTACCCGCTGGTTTCAGTTTGGTGCATTTTGTCCCATCTTCAGGATCCATGGCAAAGGCGAGCGCGCATTATTTTCTAACAATTGGGACGATAAAACAAAAGCCATCCTGTTAAAATATGACCAGCTTCGTTATCGCCTGTTGCCTTATATCTACTCTTTAGCGGGTAAAGTAACGCAGGACAACTATACCATTATGCGGTCGCTTGCATTTGATTTCAGGAATGATGCCAACGTTTATAATATTCCTGACCAATATATGTTTGGGCCTGCTTTTATGGTGAATCCGGTTACTGAACAACTTTACAGTGGCGATAATGCGTCATCAGGGAAAACCACACGCAGTGTATACTTACCTGCAAGCACCAAATGGTATGATTTCTGGACCGGGCAGGTATTAAACGGCGGGCAAACTATAGCAGCAGCAGCACCAATTGAAACCATGCCTTTATATGTAAAAGCAGGTTCTATCATCCCGATGGGGCCGGTAATGGAATACGCAACAGAAAAACCGGCAGACAAAATTGAGTTAAGAATATATCCGGGAGCAAATGGCCAGTTCCAGTATTATGAGGATGAAAATGATACTTATAATTATGAAAAAGGACAGTTCGCTACGTTTAAATTCAGCTGGGACGATAAGCAACATCAATTAACAATCTCTGCAACTAAAGGTGAGTTCCCGGGCATGCTTAAACAGCATATATTCAACATAGTATTGGTAAATGGCGAACACGGTTCGGGTTTGTCGACTGTGGATAAAGCAAATAAAACAGTTGTTTATACTGGCAAATTGCTTAAAGTTCAGTTATAGGCTATTTCGGTTTATGAGAAGACGAACTTTAATAAAAACCGCGCTTACAGCGGTATCGGGTTTGGCTGTTACCAAAGCATTTGGAGCAGCAAACCTGTTAAATAATATTGAGTTAGATGAAACAGTGGCATCGGGGCCATTTCAACCTAGTTGGGATTCATTGCAAAATTATAAAGTTCCGGAATGGTATCGCGATGCGAAATTTGGCATTTGGGCGCATTGGGGGCCACAATGCCAGCCTGAACATGGCGACTGGTATGCTCATTCTATGTATATTGAAGGCAGTGATAATTATAAATATCATTTAGCAAACTATGGGCATCCATCAAAATTTGGGTTTAAGGATGTAATAAACACATGGAAAGCTGAAAATTGGAATCCGGAATACCTGGTGAATTTATATAAGAATGCCGGAGCCAAATACTTTTTTGCATTGGCCAATCATCACGATGACTTTGATAATTACAACAGCAAGTATCAGTCATGGAACTCCACCAAAATAGGGCCTAAAAAAGATATAATTGCTGGTTGGGCCAAAGCTGCCAAAAATAATGACTTAAAGTTTGGGGTAAGCGTGCATGCAGCACATGCCTGGATGTTTTATGAAAAAGCACAAGGGACAGATAAGGCCGGCCCATTTGCGGGGGTGCCTTACGATGGCAATATTAATAAGGAGAGCGGCAAGAATACATGGTGGGAGGGTTATGATCCACGGGAATTGTATGCGCAAAATCACACACCCGGTTTAGATGGTGGGGAACAATGGGATTGGTCGCACGGGGCAAGTATACCTGATAAAAAATATTGCAAAAAGTTTTTCAATCGCACGGTTGATCTGATCAATAAATATAACCCCGACATCATATATTTTGACGATACCGTATTGCCATTATACCCAATAAGTAATGTAGGATTGCAGCTTGCGGCACATATATATAATAATAGTATTAAAAAAAATGGTGGTAAGCTTGAGGCTGTGTTCACGGGCAAAATACTAAATGAGCAACAGCGCAAATGTATGGTATGGGATATAGAACGGGGAGGGAGTTCTGACATTCAACCCTTGCCGTGGCAAACGGATACCTGCCTTGCCGACTGGCATTATGACCGGAGGATATTTGACAGAAAAGGTTATAAAAGCGCAAAAACTGTTATCCATACTTTAATTGATGTGGTGAGCAAAAATGGTAACCTGCTGTTGAATGTGCCGGTTAGGGGAGATGGAACTATTGACAGCGAAGAACTTGCAATAATTGAAGGCATAACCATATGGAACAACCAAAATGGCGAATGTATTTTCGGTACCCGCCCCTGGAAGATCTTTGGCGAAGGCCCGGCAAGCATAGCAAATGCTGCTGTAAAAGCACAGAATTTTAATGAAGGTAAAGGAAAACCGTTTACCGGCAGCGATATAAGATTTACCACAAAAGGCGATGTGCTTTATGCTATAGCATTAGGTTTGCCGCCTGATGGCAAAGCGGTTATAAGGTCGTTAGCAACTAATAGCACATATTATCAGAATAATATAGACCGAATTGAATTAGTTGGCACTGGTCAGGCATTAACTTTTACACGTAATGATGATGCATTGCTCATCAATCTACCCGATAATTTACCCGATCAGTTGGCTTACAGCTTTAAGATCCTTTCAGTATAATTTAATATACTCCAACGCCAATTAAAATATAAACCGATTATTAACCAAATACATTTCATTTTTTTTTACATGACTAAGAGATCAATACTTTTTGATTTTTATTCAACTGGTGTATTAGCTTGAAATATAATCGACTATATAATAATTATTATTTATATGATATTTATTGAACATAATTTGCTTAAAATCAACTATTTGCGTGTATGTAAACATTAGTTACATCAATAATTACAAATGTTACAGTATACTAATGTGTTCATTAATATCTTCATTTCACGAATAAGTGTTAACTGTAGTTCTCTTATTCAAACAATTATAAACCAATACCCGGTAGGGTAATATTCTTCTTGTTATGATCAAAGTATTACTTAGCTATTGTTATAAGTTTTTTTATAGCCGTTATAAGCAATCGATTGTCTGGGAAATATTTCAGTACTTAACTATTACCAATCAATTATACCATAAACCTCAAATTATGAATCCAGATTAACCAAGATCAAACCTAAAATTATGAACCAATTATTTAATCAATATTAATTTCTATATAACATGGAAAAAAATTTACGAAGAAAATTTAAGTGTACCATTTTGCTATTTATATCGGGTATGTTGCTTAGCCTTTCAGGTTATGCGCAAACATTCAGGGTTAGCGGAAAGGTAATCGGCAGTGAAGATTCACAAATTTTGCCGGGGGTAAGCATTAAGATCAAGGGCACAACAAAAGGTACCAGAACAGAAAACGATGGTAGTTATTCTATCATGGTAAAACCCACTGATGTACTTATTTTTAGTTTTCTGGGCTATACTACACAGCAGATCCCGGTTGATAAAAACAATCTGAATGTAAAGCTAATGGCCAGTAACACCTCGCTTGATGAAGTGGTTGTAATTGGATATGGTACCGCACGGCGTAAAGATTTAACAGGCGCTATCGGATCTGTATCAGCCAAAGATATTGCCAGTACGGTATCTACAACGTTTGACAAGGCTTTGCAAGGCAAGGTGGCTGGTGTTAACGTTATTCAAAACTCGGGGCAGCCGGGTGGAGGCGTTACTATACAGGTACGTGGTTTGGGGTCATTAAATGCCAGTACCGATCCTTTATATGTGATTGACGGAGTAATCATTCCGCCACAGCAACCATCATCAACAGGTGGTGTATATATGGGCAACGCCGGTACTGATAATAACCCGCTATCAACCATCGATCCGAATGACATTCAATCTATTGATGTTTTGAAAGATGCTTCGGCTATTGCTGTTTACGGCTCACAAGGAAGTAACGGTGTTATTATTGTAACTACCAAAAGAGGCAAAAAAGGCCAGCCTAAATTAACTTTTGATGCATATTACGGTCTTCAGCAAGTGCCAAAGGATTTGCCTATGATGAATTTACAACAATATGCAAATTTTGAAAATACAAAGGATGCTGTAACAGGCGCCACCCCTAACCCCGATTTTGCTAACCCGCAATATTTAGGTACAGGTACCGATTGGCAACAGGCCATTTTCAGAACTGCGGGCATGGTTAATAGTAATATATCAATTAGTGGCGGCGATGACAGAACTAATTATTTTATTGGCGGCAGTTTCTTAAATCAGGATGGTACGGTTCAAAGTTCAAACTTTCAGCGTACATCATTCAAAATTAGCCTGGATAATAAAACAACAAATTGGTTAAATGTTGGAACCAATATAACATTTTCCGGCATTAAGGAGAATGTAAATGCCACTGTTTACAGTATTATAAATGCAGCGCTTGGCCTTACGCCAAATATACCTGTATATAACGCCGATGGAAGTATAGGTGCGATTCCGGAAACAGGAACCCCTAACAGTTACAATCCTAATCCGGTTGCCGCGGCATCTCTTAATACCAATCAGGTACAACGTTCACAAGCTTATGGCAGCATTTATGCCGATCTGATATTTACTAAAGACCTGAAATTGCATAATGAAGTAACAGGCAATTTTGATTATGGTAATGTGAATCAGTTCTATCCTACATTTGTAATTAATGGGGTTTTACAGCCAATTAATAGCGCTGCAGTTTCGGCAACTAATAATAAAAGCTTTACCATACGTAACTATTTAAGTTATGATCATTACGCATCTAACTTCAATGTTAATGCAATAGCCGGTCATGAGGCAAGTAATGGCACCTATACTTATTTAAGCGGGGGCCGTACCGGGTTTTTTGCTAATAATCCGCAAGATCTGGATTTAGGTACTGCTACTACTGCAACAAACGGTGGTGGATCAAGTACTTATGCAACCGAATCATATCTTGCACGTGCAACTGTAGGCTACAAGTATAAATATAACCTTACTGCAACCTATCGTTACGACTCAAACTCAAATTTTAACCCGGGAGGTGAAGTTGGCCAGCCAGATAACCAATGGGTAGGTACTTATGCCTTCGGTGGATCATGGGATGCTGAAAAGGAAGATTTTTTAAAAGGCGTTAAAGATATTAGCCAATTAAAATTCAGGCTTAGCTATGGCCTCACCAATAACGCTAACCTGCCGCCATATACTTATGGTTCGGCTATAGGTTTAACTACGGTAGGGCTTGGCCAGGGTGCTTATCCATCAAACATACCTAATGGTAATGTGAAATGGGAAACGTCAAAAAGTTTGGATCTGGGGCTTGATCTAAGCTTATTCCAGAACCGCGTACAATTAACCGCAGATGTTTATGACCGCAAAACAAATAACTTGCTGTTACAAGATCCATTGAATGCTTATGCAGGTACAAGTGGAAGTGGCGCCGGAACATCTGGAGAATATTTAGCCGCACCGTGGATCAACGCGGGTTCTATTCAGAATAAAGGCTTTGAGTTTACATTAAACACGCAAAATATCAGGGGTAAGGATTTTACCTGGAACTCAGCGGTTACGTTCTCTTTAGATCGTAATAAAGTATTATCATTGGTTAATGACAATGATGCTTTGTACGGCAGAATTAACAATGACGGTGTTATTGTCAGCAGAACAACTGTTGGTAGTTCAATAGGCGACTTTTATGGTTATGTGGCCGATGGTGTTTTTAAAAATGGTGCCGATCTTACATCATCGCCATCGCAAGGTGCCATAGGTTATGCAAATGGAATTTGGGTAGGGGATGAGAAGTATAAAGATTTGAACCACGATGGTGTGATTAATGCAAGTGATGAAACCGACCTGGGTTCGCCGTTGCCTAAATTTACTTATGGTATCAACAACACCTTTAGCTATAAAGCGTTTGATCTGGCGGTTTTCTTCACCGGCAGTTACGGAAACAAAATATTAAACTATAACGAGGTTTTACATGAGGACCCTAACAGCAACACGGTAACGGGAGAATTTGAAAGTCTCACCAATTATGCGCATGTAGGTTTAATTAATCCTGCGGGGTCAATAAGTGATATAAACAACGTTTACGTTACTAACCCAACTACAGATATACCGGGCTTCCGTGTATCAGGCGACCCTAATGATAACGCCCGTATCTCATCACGATTTATCGAGAGCGGTTCGTATCTGCGTTTAAAGAATTTATCTTTAGGTTATAATTTCCCATCAGCATTACTAACTAAAATACATATACATTCATTTAAGGTATATACCAATATTTCTAACTTACTTACTATAACTAAATACTCAGGATATGATCCTGAAATAGGCGCAAATGTTCCAAATGAGTCTGGCTATGGCAGCAATGCATTAACACAGGGTGTTGATTGGGGCAGATACCCAACACCACGTATTTATACATTCGGGTTTAATCTGGGGCTGTAATCATTATTTAAAAGAAAGAACATGAAAGATATTAAAAAAACATTCACCTTATTTTTATTTGCAACGCTTGGATTAAGCGCCTGCCATAAAAGTTTTGAGAGTAAAGGTATTCCCACAAATAAACTGGTTGCTAGTACCTTTTACCAAAATCCGGCGGAACTTAGAGCCGCCACAGCAAATTTATATACTACTCCCTGGTGGTCATTTAATGAAAATCCGCAGGGCGATTTCATTGTGTTTGTGGGTGAATTACTTTCGGGTAATGCCGTTGCTGGCAATGCATATGGAGCGCAGTTCACAAACTTTAGCATTAATACTGGTTTTGTAGGATTAGATTTCGGCTGGCAATCATTATATGATGTAGTTGCACAGTCAAACACTACCATACTAAATATTCAAAGCTATAGCCCCGCATCGTTAGGCACAGCCAGAAATCAGGCTATTGGCGAAGCAAGGTTTACTCGTGCTATTGCCTATTTTTACCTGACCCAACTATGGGGCCCGGTGCCAATTGTTGACAATAGCACAAGTGTTGTAAGTACCCCTTTATTACACAGAAACATTCAGAGCGATGTTTATAAATTTATAATCAATGATCTTCATTACGCCATCCAAAATTTACCTGCGACTGACCCTCAGGCCGGGCGCGTGACTAAATGGTCTGCTGAAGGCTTGCTGGCTAAAGTGTTTTTAACCGAATCAGGTATTTCAGGTACACGGGTACAGGCTGATTTGGATAGCGCTAAATATTGGGCGGGTGATGTATGTGATAATAGCGGTTTATCATTGTTCCCAACTTATTATGATGCGTTTTTAACTAAAAACAACAATAGCCCTGAAATGCTTTTCGGGCTGCAATGGACCGTATCGCCAACTGCGGAATGGGGTACCAATGATGTTAGAGAAACCTGTATTGAGGGTGATGATAATATTGATAATGTTGGTGGTGGTGGCTGGGACGGCATGGCTATAACCACAGATTTGTATAATGCATTCGCCGCTTCTCCCGGAGATTTGCGACGAAAAGCAACTTTTATGCTCAACGGTGATAATTATCCTGAGTTAATAACAGCGGCTAATCCAAATGGTTACAGCATGACCAATGCAACCAGCGCATATGTGAAAAAATATGTTGATGGTGGCCCATTAGCAAATAATAATGCCAACATAACATTGATGCATGACGAAAGCCCTACTTACCTGTTGCGCTTATCAGATGTGTACCTGGTATATGCCGAGGCTATTTTAGGTACAAATGCAAGCACCAGTGATGCTGAAGCTTTAAAATACTTTAACCTGATTCGTACAAGAGCCGGTGTGCCAACTAAAACATCAATATCATGGCAAGATATATTTAATGAACGAAGGCTTGAACTGGCCATGGAATATCAATTTTGGTTCGATCTGAAAAGATGGTCTGATTATAATCCAACAGCTGCTACTGCTTTTATAAAAGCGCAGCATCGTAATACATTTAGTTATACTGCTGGTACAGTAACGGAGTCTACAGTTCTTAGCAACGTAAATCCGGTATGGACATTGCCTTATCCTGCGGCTGAAGTTTCTTCAGATCCATTGCTGAGTCAGGCTCCGGTACCTTATTATTAATGAGCAGTAAAGCTGTAATCAAAACATTAACAATTTAAAGTTTTTCAAACATGAAAAAGACTTCATTAAATATTATAAATGCAACAACTATGCTGGTTTTGGTAAGCATTGCATTTATGCAGTCATCTTGTAAAAAAGATGACAATAAGAGTTCCGGGACACCCGTTATTACCCAAGTAAGGTCGTATGCTAAAACTCCGGGCGATAGTGTGTTAACAGCAGCCAACCCCGGCAACTATGTGGTATTACAGGGTAGCAATTTTACAGGTGTTAAAGCGGTATATTTTGATGGCGTTGAGGCAAATGTAAACACAGCTTTAGGCTCTGATAAAACTATTCCGGTAATTGTGCCCACCATACCGTTTGCCACGCTTGATCAAAGTAAGTTAAATACAATTACGGTAGTAACTGGCTCAGGGCAGGTTACCTATAAATTTCCCGTGGTACCGCTTGCTACAATTATTACTTCTATGTCAAACGAAGATGCATTGGCTGGCGAACAGGTAACCGTTTATGGCTCCAATTTCTTTTATATTGATAAGGTTATTTTACCCGGTGGCATAGCAGTGACATCAGGTTTAGTAAGTAATGATTTGGGTACTACTTTAACTTTCACTGTGCCATCGGGTGTTACTACAGGAGGGCCAATACAGGTAATTAACCGCTACGGTACAAGTACCTCAGTGTTATTGTTTGATGATTTTGTTACCGGGGTAGCAAATAATTTTGATGCCATAAACAATTATTCATGGGGCTTAAGTTCAAATCCTACAAATAGTTCTACAGAGTTTCCGGGGAATACAGGCTATTATGGCGTGATGAGTGCATCAGCTATTTCAGCTGGTGACTTCGCTTGGTACAATGGCGGGCGTTCCATTAACCTTAATCCAACACAGTGGGTTCCGGTTAATGAACTTTCAAACAGTATAAATGGTTATGCATTAAAGTTTGAGATCTCAGTTCCTTCCGCTACTCCGTGGGTAAATGGTTCAATTTACATTGTAGACAATTACACCTGGACTTACGTAGCTGCGTATGATCCGTGGGAAAATGCTAATGGAACAACTACGCCATTTTATACAAATGGCTGGCAAACAGTAATTATACCTTTATCACAATTCAGAACAAACGATGGTGCCGGTTCGTCTCCTGCAACACTTACTGATCTGCTAGGCTCCAGCGGAAATGGTTCAATAAGTATTATGTTTATAAATGATGGTACAACTACTGTAACCGCATTTACGGCAGCTATTGATAACATCAGGGTTGAAAAAATATAGTATACTTCCGCTTATCTAAAAAAAATGCCCCGGCCATTTCATATAATGCCGGGGCGTTTTTACTTAATTATTACAAAGGATATGCAGTATCGCTCTTTGTTTCTGATAACACAAAGAAACTTTGAATAGAGGTTATGTTGGGTAGAGTTGCCAGTTTATTTCTATAAAAATCATGGTAAGCATCCATGTCGCTCGTTGCAATACGCAAAATAAAATCGAATGTTCCGGTCATCTGGAAGCATTCCATCACCTCCGGAAATTTTGCTACCTCTTGTTCAAACCTGAGCAAAGTACCCGCAGCATGATCATTTAAAAGCACCTGGCTAAATGCTATCAGGCTTTTATTTATCTTTTTCCGGTCAACTATCGCTACAATTCCTTTAATATAGCCCTGGTCTTTTAGCTTCCTTATCCGCTCATGAATAGTAGCTATCGATTTATTGAGTTTGTACGATATTTCTTTATTAGTTAGCGATGCATCCTTCTGCAAGATCCTTAAAATACCGAGGTCTGTAGTGTCTAAATCTGTCATTATTATCAAGTCAAAAATCTACAAATAGAAAAACATACAATGATAATAAGTATGCAGGAAATAAATCGAAAATAAATGCGGTTAAATTCTACAAATCCAAAAAATTTATGGATTTATAGATAATGATTGATATTATTATTGGATATACGGACCTTTATCTGATTAAATTTAATAAATGTCGAAGCTAATATTGCCGTGAAATAATAACCGGCTTAATAGTTTAACAATAAATATTGCAGAGGTAATGATGGCCACGATGGCAGGTTACAAAAGTCTTCACTTTGTTCTTTATAGTTTCAGTTAAGTTAATTAAAATGATTAAGCAGCATCTACCGGAAGACGGGTGCTGTTTTTAAATTTCAGTTGAATCAATTAATCAATTCTTGGCCTGAAATAAGAAAGAATTAATGCCTTGCTCTTTTCTTCAATACCCCACCTGCAGCTTCTTTAATAATACTGGTAAAAACAAAGGCTTTCGGGTCAATATCATGCACAAGGTTACGTAGTCGCCTTACTTCTAAACGGGTTACTACAGTAAAAATAATATCTACAGGCTGGCTTACATCAAAGCTGTCTTTCAAAAAGCCACGCTCTCCTTTATATATGGTAATTCCTTTACCCATGGTCATTACCAGTTGTTCTTTTATAAGTTCATTTTCGCCCGATATAATAGTTACGCCGGTATACTCCTCCAAACCTTCGATCACAAAATTTATAGTTCTCGAGGCCGAGTAATAAGTTAATATAGAATATAGGGCAGTAGGCAAACCTAATTGTATAGCAGCAATCAGGAAGATAACAATATTTATTCCCAGAATAATTTCGCTAATAGTAAAACTGATGCGTTTGCCGGTATAAAGTGCCAGTACCTCAATGCCATCCAAAGCACAGCCACCCCTTATGGCAAGCCCTACGCCTATACCCATAAACACACCGCCAAAAATGGAAACCAGCAATTTGTCGGATGTTATTTGCGGATAAGGCAAATAAAGCAGACAAAGGCCCAAACCTATTACAGCTGCAAAGGTTTTAATGGCAAAAGTTTTATTGATTTGGAATGCCCCCATAATAATAAAGGGAATATTAGCCACTATAATTACATAAGCAATATTCAGATCATAAAGCTCATGTATAAGTAGGGATATACCTGTAACACCGCCATCAAAAAACTTATTGGGCACTAAAAAGCTTTTAAGCGCAAACCCGCTAAATAGTATCCCTACTATTGTATATACTGTATCCTTTAACCAATGCGGTATTCTTGAACTTTTCATTTAATGGGTGTTTTGGTTAGTAGCTCAGCCTTTATTACATCCATATTGGCTACTTTTTTAAGTTGGCGCAAGTTAATTGCTGTATTTGTAAAATAGTGATGATTTTTCATGAAATCAAGCTGCGATTGATTCCAGGTTAATTTGTCTTCAATAGAACCAGCGAAAGAACGTTCATCAAAAAGCGTATCTCCGATTTCAAAAAAATCATCGCGACCAAGATAATCGAGATCAGCATCAGCTAAAATCTTTTCTAAATGATTCTTGGGATTTTGTGGCAGTTGTGTTGCCATTATCAAACCACATATCTTGTCAATTTCACTGCCGGTATAATCATAACCCGGTAGTATCTCTCTTGCTATCCGGCATGATATTTCTTCGTGTCCTTTAGCCGTTACTACAAATCCGGAATCATGAAATAGTGCCGCGGTAAGCAATATGGTCATTTCATCGGCAGTAATATTTTCCTGTTCGCCAATATTTTTTGCGGCATTATATACATCGAGTGTATGGTCAATGCCATGATAAGTAAGATGGTCGGGCAACTCTTTGTTCAGTTTATCTATAATAAATTCACTTGCCTGCTTAAATTGCATATTGCTTTATTATTTATGTAGTAGCTAATATATTAATCTCGCTGTTAGTAAGTGCAGGCTTTTTTAAATTTAATGATACAGTTTTGTTAAACAGCTATTTGCTGTGTGCAAATTTGCTTATTCGCATATAAATTGCGTACTTAAACAATTAATTAGGGTAGTTTTGCAAACTAAATATTAATCACAATATAAGGGATGGATTTTTTTTATTTCCTGGCGGCATTTTTACTGGTAAACCGGTTAAATAAATCACTTAAATTCTCACCCCTACAGCTAAAGTGGAAGAGTTTGCTTAGGTTTTCGCAGTGGGGCATAATTGTAGTATATATTTTATGCGCATGTTATTTTGATACTACTGTAAATACGTTTTTAGGAAGTGCCTTATTGCTGGGCATTGTTATATTCATCTATCGGGAAAGCGATTTTGAAACGTTTAAACCGCTTATTTACGCTCATTACCCTTTAATTGCTGTAGGTTTCATAATTGGCATTACAAGATTAGCAGTTCCGGATTTTGTTGACGATCATGAGAATTATTTTGAGCTTAGTGTTGTAGCCACCTTTATTTGGATCTTCGGCAGATGGGCAACTTCTAAAAAGCAACAGGAAGAAATAAGACTATTTGGCGAACGCAATGCTGAACTGGATATATTGGTAGCCCAGCGTACGGAAGAACTTACCCGCCAAAAAAATGAACTCGAAAAAACATTAGACCAGCTTCAAACCACGCAACAGCAACTTATACAATCAGAAAAACTGGCCTCATTAGGAGAGCTTACCGCAGGTATAGCGCATGAGATACAAAACCCCCTGAATTTTGTAAATAATTTTTCAGAAGTAAGTATTGAGCTGATTGAGGAAATGGAGCAGGAACTAAAGGAAGGGAATACCGAAGAAGTAGTAGCCATAGTTGAAGACATAAAACAAAACCTGGAAAAAATAAGGCATCACGGCATGCGGGCTGATGGTATTGTAAAAGGGATGCTGCAACATAGTCGTGCAAGTTCGGGGCAAAAAGAACCTGTTGATATTAATTCTCTGGCCGATGAGTATTTTCGCCTGGCTTATCATGGTTTAAGAGCAAAGGATAAATCGTTCAATTCAGAACTGGTAATGAATTTTGATGATCAGATCCCGCCGGTCAAAGCTATCCCGCAGGATATTGGCAGGGTATTGCTCAATTTATTTACTAATGCATTTTATGCTACTCAGCAAAAAGCAAAAACAGCAAATGTCGATTATAAGCCAACGGTTGAAGTAAGCACTAAGTTAATCGGCAATAAAAGTGTTGAAATAAAGGTAAAGGATAACGGTACAGGTATTCCTGATAATATAAAAGATAAAATATTACAGCCATTTTTTACTACAAAACCTACCGGGGAAGGAACGGGTCTGGGTTTATCATTAAGCTATGATATAGTGGTGAAGGGGCACGGAGGTAAAATTGATATTGATAGTAAGGAAGGTGAATACACAACGTTCATCATTACACTGCCTGTGTAAGTTTTAATTATTATATTTAACCATTATATGAAAATTTTAGTTGTTGATGATGAGGCTGATGTTGAGCCGCTATTTATACAGCGTTTTCGGAAGGAAATAAAAAGCCATGAGATCGAATTCGACTTTGCCCTTTCAGGCGAAGCCGCTCTGGAATACCTTAGAGGAAAACATTCTGAAGTAGTATTGATACTTTCGGATATTAATATGCCGGGCATGAGTGGTATTGATCTGCTTTCAAAAATACGCCACGACTATAATGTACCCCCGCCGGTAGTAATGATGATAACCGCTTATGGCGACGATGAAAATCGGAGGCAGGCAATGGAAAATGGCGCAAATGATTTTTTAACCAAGCCGCTTGATTTTAATTTTTTAAAAGAAAAACTTAAAACCCTTATTATATAATGGCCAAGATATTAGTGGTTGATGATGAAGCTGATCTTGAGTTGTTAGTGAAGCAAAAGTTCCGCCGCAAGATCAGAGAAAATATTTATGAGTTTGTTTTTGCCCAAAACGGCGAAGAGGCCCTGGAGAAAGTAAAGGAACATCCCGATCTGGATATTATATTAAGTGATATTAATATGCCAATAATGGATGGGCTTACCTTATTGAGCCGTTTACCCGAAGCAAACCCTATATTGAAAGCGGTTGTGGTATCAGCTTACGGCGATATGCAAAATATACGCACTGCCATGAATCGTGGCGCTTTTGATTTTGTATGCAAACCTGTCGACTTTGAAGATCTGGATCTTACCATGGAAAAAACTATTCTGTATGTAAAGCAATTACAGGAAACCATGAAGGCCATTAAAGAAAATAACATACTTAAAATGTATGTTGACGAGAATGTGCTCAACTTTATGACCCACAAGGAGTTTGAGAGTAGCTTATTGAAGAGTGAGGTAGTAGAAGCAACGGTTGTGTTTATTGATATTTGCGGCTTTACAGCAATTACTGAACAGGTTGCTGCAAATGCCGTAGTAAACCTACTTAATGGCTTATTTGACAAAATTGTAAAAGAAATTATTGCGCAGGGCGGCCACGTTGATAAATTTATGGGCGATGCAGTAATGGCTGTTTTTAGAGGTGATTATCATCTCGATCGTGCTATTGATGCCGCTTTAGCCGTAAGAGAACAGTTAAAGAATACTGAACCGATAACAACCGGCGATAAAGTTTATAAACCTGAAGTGTCAGTAGGCATCAACTCAGGCGAGATGGTATCCGGAAATATTGGTTCGGCATCTTTAAAACGGCTGGATTATACTGTGATAGGCGATGCGGTTAATTTATCACAGCGGTTGCAATCAACAGCTAAAGCCAACCAGATCATTATTACCGAAGAGCTTTACGAGAAGGCAAAGGAATCGTTCAAATGTGTAAGAATTGGTGAAGTGAATCTTAAAAATAAAGAAAAACCTGTTGTGATTTACGAGGTTGTGGAATAATAACAATATCCTATTTATTCCCCAATACAAAAGCAGTTTCATTTTTTACTTCAGACATTACCCAATAACTGGTAAACATGCCCACACCCGGCAAGTTGGCCAGTTTTTTCATCAGCAGGGTACTGTATTCGTCCATGTCACCGATAGCTATCTTTAGTAAAAAATCGAATGTGCCGGTCATGTGATAGCATTCCATTACTTCCTCCAGCTTTACTGCTTCCTGCATAAAAAGAGTGAGGCTTTCTTCGGTATGTTTAACCAATTGCACCTGGATGTAGCCTATGAGTCCGCGTCCTATCTTTTTTGCATCAATAATAGCGGTAAAGCGTTTTATATAGCCCAATTCCTGTAAGCGCCGTACCCTGATATGAATAGGGGTGATACTTTTATTTACCCGGTGTGCCAGTTCTTTATGAGTTAAGCGGGCATCTTTTTGTAAGAGTGAAAGGATAACAAGATCCGTTTCATCAAGCACGTATTTGGTCATATCATTTCTTTATGAGTGGATTGAAGGAAAAATTCTCCGGCTTCGACCATAAATTCTTCTGCCTTTAAAACCATTTGTTCCGACCCAATGAATATGGGCGAACGCTGATGCAGTTCATCTACTTCTAATTCAAGTATGCGGGTTGTGCCATTGGTTGCCCGCCCTCCGGCCTGTTCAATTACAAACGATAATGGATTGCATTCATATACCAGCCGCAGCTTGCCGTTTGGTGCCGCTGAAGTGTTGGGATAAATAAAAATACCACCCTTAATAAGGTTGCGATGCAAATCGGCTACCATAGAGCCTATATACCGGGATGAATAGGGGCGGTTGCTGGCCGAATCCTCTACCTGGCAATATTTAATGTAGCGCTTAACGCCCTGTGGAAAATGTACGTAGTTTCCTTCATTAATAGAATAAATAGTTCCACTGGTGGGCATTTTCATTTCCGGGTGCGACAGGCAGAACTCGCCAATAGAAGGGTCAAGCGTAAAACCATTTACCCCGCAGCCTGTTGTATAAACCAGCATGGTTGAAGATCCATAAATAATATAACCTGCGGCAACTTGTTCTGTCCCTTTTTGCAATACATCACTTAGTACCGGCATACCTTCCTGAGATTTGCGCCGGTAGATTGAAAAGATAGTACCGATTGGCACGTTTACGTCAATATTTGAAGAGCCATCCAGAGGGTCAATCGCAACAATATATTTGGCGTTTTTGGAAATAGCGGAATCAATATGGATAATGTTCTCATTTTCTTCAGAGGCTACAATGCAGCATTCGCCACCACTGCGTAGTGCTGAGATGAACTGATCGTTGGCATAAACATCCAGTTTTTGCTGTGACTCGCCTTGTATATTAGTGTTTCCGGCGCTACCTAAAATGTCCATCAGTCCGGCTTTATTAACCTCACGGTTAACAATTTTAGCAGCTATGCCTATATCCCTTAATAGCCTTGAAAGCTCTCCTTTAGCATAAGGAAAATCTGCTTGTTTTTCAATGATAAATTGCCCCAGGGTGATGAAGTTATTCATAGGCTTAGTGTAATAAGTACAATATTATAATTGGTTAGTTAATGCGGCTAATGTAGGATAAATAAGAATAATAATGCAAATTATTAGTCGTTTTATAATAATACTTAGTGTATTGAGTGTTTATGTTTTGTGGGTTTAAATAGTCTTTTTGTTTAAAATAGGCTTAAAATGAGGCTTAAATGGTCATTATGACTAAAATTATAATCATTAATAAATATATTTTCTAAATAGGTTGGCTGCTATGGCATGTATGACTAAAACAGCCAACCTTTACACTATTGATCGCCAACAAAATCTAAGTATCTAAAATTTGATGTAGCATGGGAGAATTTAAGTTTAATAATTGGTTTCCAAAAGCAAATATTTATTACCAATTACCACCTGCCAGGCTGGTAGTACAAACGCTACACAGGGACGAAGGTGTATTGAGCGATAATGGTACGCTGGTAGTTTGTACAGGTGAATTCACTGGCCGTAGTCCGGCTGATAAGTTTATTGTTAAAGATGAGCAGACGGAAAAAAACGTTGATTGGAATAAATTTAATAACCCGATAGCGGAATCCAGTTTTTTATTATTACGGGATGAACTGATTGCCTACCTCGGTCAAAAAAAGGATGTATGGATACGTGATGGATATGCTTGCGCTAATCCAGCATTTAGTTTGCAATTACGGGTTATTAATGAAACGCCCTGGTGCAATCTGTTTGCGGCCAACATGTTTATAGCGCCAAAAGAAAGTGAATTACTGGGATTTGAACCCGAATGGGTAATAATACAAGCGCCCGGTTTTAAAGCCGATCCATCAAAGCATGGTACACGGCAAAGTAACTTTACGATAGTTTCTTTCACTCATAAAACTATTCTCATTGGTGGTTCGGGGTATACAGGTGAGATCAAAAAGGGAATATTTACTGTTCTGAACTATTTACTACCCGTTCAGCATAAAGTGTTGAGCATGCATTGCAGCGCAAATGAAGGGGTTGAAGGAGATACCGCCTTGTTTTTTGGTTTAAGCGGAACAGGAAAAACAACTTTAAGTTCAGACCCATTTCGCAAACTGATCGGCGATGATGAGCATGGCTGGGATGATGAAAGTATTTTTAATTGTGAAGGCGGATGCTATGCCAAGGTCATCAATCTTTCTGAAAAGTATGAACCGCATATATTCGGGGCAATTCGCCCGGGGGCTTTGGTCGAAAATACCTGTTTTATAAAAGGTACCAATAAAATTGATTTTGAAAGTAAGGCTATCACCGAAAATACAAGGGTGAGTTATCCTTTAAGTTATATTCAGAATAGTAAGATTCCTTCGATAGCGAGTGTGCCTGAGAACTTGTTTTTTTTAACGTGCGATGCTTATGGAGTATTTCCGCCAATAAGTAAGCTGACTAATGAGCAAGCCATGTATTATTTTATCAGCGGCTATACTGCTAAAATTGCGGGTACAGAAGAAGGGATAAAAGAACCGCAGGTAACATTTAGTGCATGCTTTGGCGCGCCTTTTCTACCTCTGAATCCAAGTGTTTATGCCCGCTTACTGCGTGAAAAACTGGAGAAATACCAAACCAAAGTATGGATGATAAATACTGGTTGGACTGGTGGCCCCTATGGAACTGGCAACCGTATTAGTATAGCTTACACCAGGGCAATGATCACTGCGGCATTAGATGGCCGTTTAGATACGGTAGATTACGCGCCTCACTCTGTATTTGACGTGCAGATACCGCAAAGTTGCCCGGGCGTACCATCATCTATCTTAAATCCACGTGATACGTGGGAGGACAAAACAGAATACGATGAGATCGCAGCAAGCTTGTTGCAAAAATTTAAAGAAAATTTCAAGATTCACCAGGGTGAATTATTGTTGGTATAATAAATAGGCTCATTTTGGCCTTTGGTAAACGTTTGAATGATCTTTTGTAAGATCATTCAAACTTCATTAATTATAATGAAATAAAATACAGGCTGTAATGACGGGAAGATTAACTTTACAGTTGCTAACCAGTCAATATGCTAAACATTACAAGTACCTCCGCTAAAAAAATAGGCGTTTATTTTATTGCTGTGCTTTTATTGGCAGGCTGCGCTTCAAAAAAATCAACCATAACTAATCATTCCAATGCTTTTGTAAAAGGGGCCGATATTGGCTGGTTGCCACAAATGGAAGCAACTGGTTACAAATTTTATAATAGTGATGGTATTCAGGAAGATTGTTTTAAAATATTAAAAGATCATGGCATTAATACCATTAGGTTACGCACCTGGGTGAACCCATCGAATGATAAATTGAGCGGGCATTGCAGCACCAATGAAACTGTTGATATGGCGGTAAGGGCGAAAAAGTGGGGAATGCGGATACTGATAGATATACATTACAGCGATAGCTGGGCCGACCCGGGTAAACAAAAGAAGCCAAAAGCATGGGAAGGACACGACTTTCCCCAATTGCTGAAAGATGTTTATGATTATACTTTTAGTGTGATGGCTGCACTAAAAACTGCCGGCGTTACACCGGAGTGGGTACAGGTAGGTAACGAAATACCCGGCGGTATGATCTACCCTGAAGGCCGCATCTCTAACTGGGATCAGTTATCGCAATTAATAAATAAAGGTTATGAAGCTGTAAAGGCTGTGAGCCCTCAAACAAAAGTGATTTTACATGTCGACCAGGGCAATAATAATCAGCGGTTCAGAACATGGTTTGATAATGCCACTGCTCATGGTACAAAATATGATGTAATAGGCTGCTCATATTATCCATTCTGGCTTAAAGGTAGTCCCGACTATACACTTTCTATTGATGATTTGGGCAACAACCTAAATGATATGGCTGCAAGATACAATAAGGAAGTTATGGTTGTTGAGGTAGGTAACGAAGATAAAAAAGTACAGGACACCTATGATATGCTGATAGCTGTACAGCAAAAGGTAAAGGCAGTACCAAACGGCAAGGGCCTGGGCGTTATTTATTGGGAACCTGAAGGTGCCAGAAGCTGGAGCGGTTATGCATTAAGTGCCTGGGGAGATGACGGAAAACCCACCAAGGCATTGGATGCTTTTTTAGGAAATTAAGATAGTTGATTCGTGTTTTGATGTCGGTAGAAGCTCTGTTGCAATGGCTTGCAGAAAATTGGATTAATTTCAATTCTGAAATGCTAATATAGTATTATACTTAATTATTGAGTTACACTTATATTTAACGTGGTTGGTCACCGGAGTATCACCCATCTGATAAGCCACGTTAAATATTCTAAATGAGTAATAAAGTATTTTCAAATGTTTTCCTGATTTTGGGATTGGTTATTTGTACGATCCAAAAAACATCAGCACAAACGATAGCTTCCGGCGAAAGTGAGATCCGTTTGAACCAGATCGGTTTTTATCCGGATGCTCCTAAAATTGCTATAGTGCCGGGCGGTACAGGTAAAGACTTTTATATTAAAACTCCTGATAAAGTAACCGTATTTACCGGTGTTTTAAAAAGATCAGTTAAGCCGGGATTTGATGGTAAAACTACGCTTATTGCCGATTTCTCAGGATTTCATAAATCCGGAAAATATATAATTTATGTACCGGATATTGGTTACTCTTATCCTTTTGATATAAAAGTATCGGTTCATAAAAAGGTAGCTGATGCAAGCATTAAGGCCTATTATTTTATACGATGCTCAACTCCGCTACAGGAAAAGTATGCAGGTAAATGGCATAGGGCGGAAGGCCACCCGGATACCAGTGTTTTAATCCATCCATCAGCAGCCAGCGATAAACGTTTGGCAGGCTCCACCATTTCAGCGCCGCGTGGTTGGTATGATGCCGGCGATTATAATAAATATGTGGTTAACAGCGGGATCAGTACCAGTACCTTATTGTCATTATACGAGGATTTCCCCAGGTATATGAAAACTGTTAAGTTAAATATTCCTGAAAGCGGTAATCAGTTGCCGGATATATTGAATGAGATTTTATGGAACCTGCGCTGGATGATGGCCATGCAGGACCCAAATGATGGTGGCGTTTATAATAAACTAACTAATGCTGCATTTGATAAATTTGAAATGCCTGACAAGGCAACTGCGCCTCGCTATGTAGTACAAAAGGGAACGGCTGCAACGCTTGATTTTGCCGCTGTCATGGCGCAGGCAAGTAGGATCTTCGCAAAATTTCCGGGTAGACAACCACTGGCTGATTCGTGTTTAGCCGATGCGAAAAAAGCATGGGCATGGGCTGTTAAAAATCCGGATGTGGTTTATGATCAAAATGAGATGAATCATAAATTTAGTCCAAAAATAACAACAGGGGCCTATGGTGACCGTGATTTTAGTGATGAATTTATATGGGCCGCATGTGAGCTATTTTTTACCACCAAACAGGATGCCTATTTAAAATCAGTCAATTTAATTCCCGATGCAAATATGCCATTGCCATCATGGTCACAAGTGAGATTATTAGGTTATTATACCTTAATAAAGAACAGCAGTTTGCCAGGCTATCATGCCCCAAAGGAATTACCTGAAATTAAGAAACGCTTACTGGCATTTGCCGATAACCTGATCAATGGTGCTGATGAAACTGCTTATCAAACTGTGATGAATAAATCAGCGGGCAACTTTGGTTGGGGCAGCAATGCAATTGCCGCAAACCAGGGTGTGGCGTTGCTGCAGGCATATATGCTCTCGCATAACAGTAAATACCTGGTTTATGCACTGGGTAATCTGGACTATTTATTAGGTAGAAATGGAACAGGATATGCTTATGTTACCGGCTATGGAAGTGAAAGCCCTATGCATCCGCACCACCGGCCTTCTGTTGCTGATGGTGTTGTTGATCCGGTGCCGGGTCTTTTAGTTGGTGGCCCCAATCCAAAAATGCAGGATGGGATACAAGTGCCATCAATTGTTCCGGATGAGGCCTATATAGATGATGACCGTGCTTATGCTGTAAATGAGATTGCCATAAACTGGAATGCGCCTTTTGCTTACCTGGCAAATGCTATAGAGGCTTTACAGGCATCAATTAAATAATGAATTTGCTGATCTATTATTTTTCGTCCAGTATGCACATTACCAATTCTTTGTAACTGCGGCCAATAGGCAGAGTTTTGCCCTGTAGCTCAATTATAGTACTGGTGTAGGCCTCTATTTTGTCTTTTGCTACAATAAAGGAACGGTGGATTCTTAAGAAATCATTTTTATTAAGCAGCTCTTCAATTTGCCCCAGTTGAGATTTTGTGGTAATTGTTCTATCTGTGGTTACGATCCGCACATATTCTTTCATGCTTTCAATGTAGATAATATCCTTAAAGTGAACTTTTACCCTTTTCTTATCTACATAAACAAACAAAAAATCTTTGCCCTCAGGTATAAATAATGAGGCATTATAGGTTTGTTCAGACGTTATAAATTTTAATTTGTTTACTGCTTTCAGGAAGCGGCTGAATTCAATCGGCTTTAGCAGGTAGTCAACTATATTCAGATCATAACCCTGCAACGCATATTCATGGTATGCCGATGTAATAATAATATGCGGCGGGTTCTTCAGCGTTTTAATAAAATCCATGCCCTTTAGCTTTGGCAGGTTAATATCCAGAAATATCAGGTCGATGTGTTCTTTATTTAATTCACTAAGCGCACTTACAGCATTACTATAATGATTTTTTAAATTCAGGAACGGGACATCAGCAATGTAATCCTGCAATACTTCAGTTGCAAGCGGTTCATCCTCAATTATAATACAATTATACTGCTGCATTTTTATTCAGGTTGATAGACAAATTTACCTTAAATGTATCATTTAAATTTTCAATTATGAGCTTAAATTCCACATACATCAGTTCCAATTGTCTTCTAACATTACTTAGGCCTATTTTTTCTGTAAGTCTGTCACACTCCTTTATTTCTTTTGAATTGGTTACCTCAAAGGTAAGGTAGCCATTTTTTAGCAATATATTAATGTCGATAAAGGTATCTGACAGCATTTCTCCCGGCCCGTGCTTAAATGCGTTTTCAATAAATGGTAATAGAATAAGCGGTGTTATTGACTGACTTTGGTTGTCAATATCCTGGTTAAAAGTAATGTGCAAACGCTTTGAGAACCTTACCTTTTCAACTTCAACATAATCTTCCAGAATACGTATTTCTTCGGAAATAGGCACCTGGCTTTTTTCAGCTTCGTAAAGCATAAAACGTAATAGCTTTGAAAGTTTAAGGATAATAACTGGTGCCAGGTCCGATTTTTTGCGTGCTAGTGCGTAAATGTTATTAAGCGTATTAAATAAGAAATGTGGATTGATCTGGGTTTTAAGAAACTTTAATTCGGTTTCAAGTTTCTCTTTAGCCAGGTCTTTTTCTCGTTGCAGGTTGCTTAATTGCATTCTGAAAAGTTTTACTACAATGGCAACGCCGCATATAAACCCGAGGTCGAGCATTGATGCAAACAACTGGGAAATACTGAACATGTTTTGGTAAGTAAGCTTTACCTGGTTTTGAAATAACGGGTTTTTAACCAGCAGATACGTAGCCAGGAACCTGTGGAGGAAAATGGATGCTATAAAAACGAGCAGCGTAACTATAATGTTAACGGTACTGTTTACTGTTTTATTAAGCGCTCTTGGAATGGAAAAGTAGAATACAAAATAAGTAAATAACAGCTTTGAAGGCATGATGATCAAATTGGTAAGTACTGCCTGCATAATTAGGTCTGCATGCTTACCGTTAGGAAAAAAGGATTGTATCCATGAAAACTCAAACAGCGAGTTGACAATGAAATAGACTGTCCAGAATAAAATATGTCTTAAAACTCGCTTGTTCACTTTTTAAAGTTCGTGTTTTTTATAAATGTTTAAGCTATTTATTAATCGTAAAATGACATGATGAAAAATGAGATGCATGCCATAAGCAAAGCGATCATCATGCTCGACAATTCAGCGCTATCTAAAATATGATGATAAACACGCGGGGCATGCAGGATAATCACCCAAATAAAAAACATGCTCCCAAGCAGAACCATTGCTAATCTTACTTTTATACTCAAGAACAAGCTTATTGCAGAGGCTATAAAACATACTCCAACAAAATATGCCCAAAACAAACAAAATGGTATCCATGCGGGGATGAGCGTAGCTATATAGTCGGCATATTGAAAATGTTGTATTCCAAATACCAGCAATGAAAAAGCAAACAGCATTTTGCTAACATTAACCCCATGATCATTTGTTTGTATAATTTGCCATGTCTTGTTTTCATTATAAACGGTGAAAAGCATGGCACCACTCATAATGGCCAGCGTTTCAAAGGCTATTGTCCATTCAATTGCATTTTTCAGATTTGCTGCCAGTATTGGTAAATGAATAATTAAAAACGATAACAGGAACAATATTCCCGTTATTAAAAAGGCTTGATAGCGCCATCTGTTTATTATTATGGCAACTCCGCAAAGCATCATTATAATTCCCGATATATATGTAAGAAAGGTGAAACCAATAAATTTAGGAGATACTGGAAATAATGCAGGATTTAAGTGCTTGTAATAAATATGCTGAAGCCCTAATATGAATATGGACAAGCCAAAAAGAATCCTTGCAATTTTTACGGTAGTAGCTGTTATTTTCATTGTGATTGTTTAGTTTATAGGTTCACTGTTTTGTTAAATTCGTCGTTTTAAGGTAATAATAACGTTGTCGTATTTTTTGTCGTGATAGATTTCAAGCAGCAGGCTCCTGTTATCGCCCGACTTGAATAGGGCATCAATATCTTCAATGCTCATGCTGGCAACAGGTTTAAGGTTGATTGATACTATCTCATCATTTTTTTCGAGGCCAATAAGGTCACCTGCCGAACCGGGTTCAACCCGTTCAATTATTACGTGCTTAAATCCGTCGCCCGCAGCATAATATTCAAGCCCGCTCATATCATGTTCAAAAGGGGCTATTAACTGTTTCATTGGTTTTATATACATTGCACTATCGGCATAGTCAATAACTATTGAAAATCGCTTTAACAGCCCCAGGCCCAGGTTTCCATCACGATAAACAGATGGGCAGTCATTTTCGGGATAGCTTGCCGGGAAAGAGGTTAGAATGTTTTTTATAGTGTATTTACCCAAAACAATTTTTGAGATCCGGCTAATATATCCGTCAATGGGGCCATTAAAGCCTTCACCCAAATTGGCGCGTATAAAACTCCTGGGTAATTCCTTTTCAGAGTATAGATTTTCTAATGACAGCGGATGGCCCGCGCCAATATCCATCACAAGCTTGCATCGTTTTTCGGTACCATCGGGCATAGTAACATGTGCTTGCAGGTAAGGTTTGTTTTCTTCAATTGTTAGCGGGATCTTTTCGCCTTTTGCAAATCTTTTGATCTCATCGGGGCGAAAAACCACAAGCGTACTATCCTGAAAATTGATCTTTACGCCCAGATTGCTAAAAAATTCATACCCCAATAATCCATGTATAGGCATACCGGCAAAGTATGAGAGGCCAAGCATGTCATTTTTTAATATCGCAACGCCAACATTATTGCTTGAAATATCGTGTAGCTGAATTTTTAATGGTGAGGTAACATAGGCTTCCACGTCATCACCATCACCTAAGCCGCCTAGCTTAATGGTTCGTTTATAATGAATATTAAGTGAATCTACTATTGATGGATCGGTTACGATCATTAGGCCAACCCCTGTATCCAATATAAAATTAAAGGGGCCTTTATCATTGATGGTCAATTTAACAATGATCATGTTTCGAACCAGGCGGAAAGGGATGCATACATGCTTTTTGCCCTTGTCTAACTCAAAGCTTTGTGCTGTTGCTGTATGCAGGTAAAATAAACAAGTAACAAAACAAATGTATACTAAGCTAATAGTGCCAAAATTGCACAAACGTTTCATGTTTATTGTTGTAAGCTATAAGATGTAAATTAGCAAGTAAGTATTTGATATTCAATTAATAGCTATCATGGTCCATTTTCAGGCAATACATAACAGCTTGCTACTGCTATATGTTATTGGTATATTAATAAGTGATGTTTGTAGTGGAATTAACTACGTTTATACTGAAAAGAATAAGCTATGAAATGCTCATGGTGTGATAAGGAAGCGGGTATGAGCATTTCTTTCGTTCCCAATATAATAACTGGGATTCCATGCTGATTTTTATCGATAATGATATTATCAAAACTGGCTAGTCGTTGTAGGTTTTGAATCAAAAATTCTCTTACTTTTTTGGATTGATTATCATATTGGCCATCATTAATATATTTTATACCCCAATAAGTTTCTCCGAAGTTTTCACTTTTATGAACAACGGTACAGATCAATTCATTGTAAATAAATGACCGGGCGTAAAGGGTATCTGAGCCAAATAATATAACAGCTTTAAATGCAGATTCATCATTAAATCCTGTACCTGTTAGTTCTCCGATACCGAAATTTATGAGTTTGTATTCAGATGGTGTTTGAAGTTGCGTTACCTCAAATTTAACGGGCGTAAAAAGCAGGTCAGGAGTGATCCTCTGCAAGTATTTAAAGGCCGACTCTTTTATCGACCATAATAACCAGACAAAATTTTCAAAAGGAATAGTGGCAGCTAACGGCTCATTATAAAGTTTACTTTCAGGGGTGGAAAGTATTTTTGAATAAAACTTTGAATTATTTGTACGGGTAATGTTTATAGCATTTAATGATACAATATCATTACCCGTACTGATCATTGTTTTTCGTTAACTTTTTCACTTATTACATCAATACATGAACCAACGATCATCATTTTGTCGGCAACGTCATAATCAATCTCAATATCGTATTTAGCTTCAGCATCTATAATAATATCCACCAAATTGGCAGAGTTTATTTTCAAATCTCTTATCAGGTCGGTCTGGTCATCAATGCCGGCCAGCATTTCTTTATTGGTTGTGTAAGGTGCAATAACCTTTTTTAGTTCATCTAAAATCTCGTGTCTGGTCATTATTTAATTAAATTTTGAAAGTATTAAACAGGAATTAACATCCCCAAAGCCAAAATTTGCTTTAGCTACAATATTAACTTCTTTTTTTATAATTTTAACAGGCAGGCTATCTACGCCCGCCAAATTAGTTATTTCAGGATTCGGATCTTCAAGGTTTATGTTGGGGTGAACAAAACCATGTACAATTTGCAATATTGATGCCACAGTTTCAATTGAACCTGCCGCACTAAGGCAATGTCCTATCATGGATTTCAATGAGTTGGTCAATGGAAAGTTATCACCCTTTAATTGCAATGCATCACTCCAGTTTTGTATCTCCTGCCTGTCGGCATTGGTAGCGGTTAAGTGTCCGCTTATCAGGTCAATCTGTTCAGGTTTTATTCCTGATTCTGTAAGTGCCTCATTAATACACCTGATTACGCCGGTAGGGTTAGCTGCCGTCATGGTCCCCCCAACACGCTGGCCGCCTGAGTTGCTAGCTCCGCCTATAACCTCGGCATATATTTTTGCGCCCCGTTCCAATGCAAAATCAAGATCCTCTAAAACCAATGCGCCCGCGCCAGAGCCGGGGATAAAACCACCCGCTGTTGCGCTCATCGGTCTTGATGCCTGCTCAGGATGATCATTGAACTTGCGCGATAATACCCGCATCGAGTCAAATGCACCATAAACATAAGTATCCACATGCTCGGCGCTGCCTACTACCATGCGTTTTGCATAGCCGTCCTTTATATATTCATAACCCATTAAAATAGCCTGGGTGCCTGTTGCGCAGGCAGCTGAATTGGTGATCACCCTGTTGCCTAAACCTAATCTACCCGAAATGTAGGAGGTAACCCCGCTGTTCATGGCTTGTTCAACTACACGTGAGCCTAATTTCCGGGCTTCCTTGTTATCAACCCTGGTGATCACATTTTTCATGGCCTCGGTATCAGCAATGCTATTACCAAAAACGCATCCGGTTTCCCAGCGTGGTTCCTCGGTATCATAAGGCATTCCGGAATCTGCCCAGGCATCCATCGCTGCAACTAAACCGTAACCAATGTTGGTGCCTTTTAAGCCATGTAAGGTAACTTCAGAGAGGTAATTATTCAGGCTTTCCCATTTAAAATCGGGCATGCCCGCTAAATGACAGCTAAAATTAAGCTCCTGGTAACGCGGTATAAACTTTATACCCGATATGCCATTTTGTATAGCATGTAAAAAAGCAGGAACCCCTATAGCATTAGGGGCAACCACACCCAAACCTGTTACCACAACCCGCCTGCTCATTTCTTTAGATCGATATTCTTTATAATGCCTGAAAACATGCCCTTCGCAACCAATTCTTTTGAGCTGTTTAACATCTCTACATAACATTTCAACTTGCCATACCTAAAGTATTGCTTTTTTGAAACTACGGTAACCTTTTCTTCAGGAAGAACCATTTTGTAAAAGGAAACATCTGTTGAGGTAAGCAATGGATACAAGGAATCATTCTCATCGAAATTAAATTCAGTTTCTTTGAGCACTAAAAAAATACCCAAAACTACCAGCCCTATCTGGGCCATAATTTCGGTAATGATAACGCCGGGTGTAACCGGGTTACCTTCAAAATGATCTTCGTAAAAAAATGCGTCCTTTTTCAATGTATATTCTCCTGTCACTTCATCTTCACTCAACGATGAAATATGATCAACAAAACGAAAAGACGATTTATAAGGCAGATGGTTTAATATGTGATTAGTCATGGATATAAAAAAATGATTTTAACGGCAATGTTCTCCGCCATCTACATGAATTATTGAGCCATTTATCCAAAACGATTCATCAGTACATAGCAGATAGATAACACCGGCAACGTCTTCTGGTTTTGTTATTCTGCCAAGTGGATTTCTTTTTATGCCCGATTTAATTAATTTTTCACTTCCCGGTATCTTTTTTAATGAGGCAGTTTCGGTTACACCGGCCTGTATTACATTGGTTTTTAAACCATAAATACTGAATTCAACAGCCATATATTTTGCCAGGCTTTCCAACGATGCTTTTGCAATTGATACAGCTGCATAGCCTTCCCAATATTTATGCGCACCCTCGCTGGTAAGGCCAATAATACGGCCATCAGCATTAAATAAATCCGCTTTTAACAGAGAGCGTGTCCAATCAAGTAAACTGTTTGACATGGCATAGGTAGTAAGCTGAATATCTTCAATAGATAATTCATCATAGGCCTCGGCTTCAACGCTTGCGCCTTTAATAGTTAATGGTTTTAAATTACCGCGTGCTATGCTATGAAGCAATAGTTTTACACTATTTTTATCAGCATTAGCAGAAAACTCCTCTATAAATAATGCTCTGCCCACAGGGTCGAGCGCATTTATGTTGTATGATAATATTTTGATGGAGTTTTCCTGGGCAATGAATATAAACCTGGTCTTCAGTTTTCTTTCAGCTGCTGAAGTTTCCCTGTATAAAACAGCGATATTCATGCCATGCCTAGCAAGTTTTTCAATAGCCGCAAAGCCAAATCCGCTCGATCCGCCTAAAATAACTGCCCATAAACCAGAGAATTGTAATTGTTTATCCATTCATAATGCTTTTAAGCCATTGATGCAGTGAAAATTTGCAGGTTCAAAGTAAGCAAAAAGTAAGGTAAAATTGCATATGATTTATATAATATAACAATTGACTTATTAATATGTTAATGATGCGTATAAGAGCATATTGTTAACTATAATTTTTATTCCGGATTTAAACAGGTTGCTATAGCCTTTATATTTATTTATGTTTGATAGCTATGAAAATTAATACAATACGGAAAACGGCATTTACTGCTGTTTTCTTGTTAACCACCGGATTCTTTCAAAAAAGTATCGCCCAGCAAAAATTCGAGAAATCAACCTTTTATAATGTAATGGCCACCGGCGATATTGATGCAGTAGAAAATGAGTTGAGTATTATTCAGAATGCTTCAACAGCTCATAAAGAAGGATACGAAGGCGCTTTGATAGTAAAAAAGGCAGGATTAGTTAAAGGAGTAAAAACCAGGCTCGATCTGTTTAAAGCAGGGTGTAAAAAATTAGAAGCGGCCATACTTGCCGATAGCACAAATACCGAATTCCATTTTTTAAGGCTGGCTATTCAGGAACATGCACCGGGAATTGTTAAATATCATTCAGATATTAAAAAAGATAAGGCGATCATTCAAAAAAATTATAACAACCTGTCGCCAACTGTACAACATGCTATATTGGATTATTGCAAAAAATCAAAAGTACTCCATGCAGAAGATTTATAGTTTCGCTAAAGGGATAGTTTTTAAATTTGTCACGAATGAATAAAAGAATATTAGCCATTTATTACTCTCAGTCGGGCCAGATGGAGGAGATCATCGATACATTCACTTCGCCGCTTACCGAGGCAGGGGCAGAGGTTGAAAAAGTAGTGATCAGACCCCTTGAAGACTATGATTTTCCGTGGACAGGCAGTCGTTTTTTTTCGGTGATGCCATCATGTGTTCTGAGTATACCAACTGCGCTGGAACCATTGATATTTAAGCAGGAAAAATATGACCTGATCATCTTGGGTTATCAGCCCTGGTTTTTATCGCCAAGTATTCCGAGTAATTCACTGCTACAAAATAATCAGTTTAAGACACTGCTCAAGGGTACCCCGGTAGTAGCCATCAGCGCAGCCCGCAATATGTGGCTCAATGCTTATGTGAGGGTACGTAATTCACTAAAAGAAGCCGGTGCAAATTTAGTTGGCAACGTAGCTTTGGTTGATAAGCACCCGAATGTGGTAAGTTTTATCACCATTTTTTATTGGATGCTATCGGGCAAAAAAGAACGTTATCTTAATATATTCCCTAAACCGGGAGTTGCCGAAGAAGATATAGCCAATACTGAAACTTTCGGAAAAATTGTTGCCGATCATCTGCAAAATAACACATTGGATACTTTGCAGGATGAATTGTTAAAACAAAATGCTGTTGTAATTAATTATAGTTTGATGTTTACAGAAGCAAGGGCGAAACCCATATTTGCGGTATGGGCAAAGATTATTTCCAAACGCAAAAACCAGGCACCCTGGCTCGTTGCATTTAAATATTATCTTTTTATTGCATTATTTTTAGGTGCGCCGGTTTTGCTTACATTAGATGCTATTTTTTTAAAGCCGTTTTCATCGAAAAGAATTAAAGCAAACAAATTAAAATACTTACAAGTAAATAACTAATACATAATATGTCTGATAATAGTGTTTATATCAATCATACCTCGGCATTTTTTCCGAATGAGCCCGTTTCAAATGATGAAATGGAATCATACCTGGGCTATATTGATAACAGGCCATCAAAATCAAAAAAAATAGTACTACGCAACAATGGAATCATAAACAGGTACTACGCACTTAACAAGGAGCATAAATCAACCCATACCAATGCTCAAATGACTGCCCTTGCGGTAAGAGAGCTATTTGATAATGATCCTGAAAAATTAAAACAAATTGAATTGCTTTCATGTGGTACCTCATCACCCGACCAAATGATGCCGAGCCACGGCGTAATGACGCATGGCTGGCTGCCTGAGGCTGGTGGTATTGAAGTAGTATCACCTTCGGGTGTTTGCTGCGCGGGTATGCACGCGTTTAAATATGCTTATCTGGCTATTAAATCAGGTGATGTTAAAACCGCCGTTGCAACAGGTTCTGAAAGATTTTCGGGTTTATTAGTTTCCGAAGTTTTTGAAGAAGAAGCACAGAGTTTGAAAGCAATGGAAGAGAATCCATACATTGCTTTTCAAAAGGATTTTTTAAGGTGGATGCTATCTGATGGTGCTTCGGCTTTTTTAATGACCGATAAGCCAAATGCTGAAGGGCTAAGTTTAAAAGTTGATTGGGTTGAAGGTGTTTCCTATGCCAATGAAATGAAAACCTGTATGTATATGGGTGGCGATAAGCAGGAAGACGGGTCATTAAAAGGCTTTATGGACTATACGCCTGAAGAGATCATGACCAAATCCATTTTCAGCGTAAAACAGGATATTACTTTATTGAGTGATAATATTGTTCCGTTGGGTGGCCGGAAAATAAGAGAGATATTTGAGAAAAAGGGACTTGACGTGAAAGATATCGATTGGTTCTTACCACATATATCCAGTAACTTTTTCAAAAGTAAGATCTATGATATGATCGAAGAATATGGCGGCGGTATTCCTTATGAAAAATGGTTCATTAATTTATATACTGTTGGTAACGTAGGTGCGGCATCAGTTTACTTAATGATTGATGAGCTTTTAAAAAGCGGCAAGCTAAAGGTTGGCGAAAAAATATTATTGCTGGTGCCTGAAAGCGCGCGTTTTTCATATATGTACGCCATGCTTACTGTTTGCTAAGAGCAGCTATTGCTATGAAAAAGGATGAAATACCTCAGGATGTAAGTGCGCTTGGCAAAATCACCAAAGAGGTTTGCTATGCCACTGATAGTTCGGGTAAATATAATGCAGAACTAAGCAGTGGATGGGACGTAAAGATAAAAGCGCTTGATGTTGCCTGGGAAGGTATTGATAAGCGTATTGCAGCAGCTAAACAACAGGTTTTAGATAATAATGTCAGTCCGCTTTTGTTTTTTATGGAGTACAGGCTGATGGATACAGGTATTTTAGCAGGCTATACAGGCTTTTGGAAATGGCAGATCAAAAGACATTTAAACCCCAAAGTGTTCAATAAATTATCAAATAAACAATTACAAAAATACGCCGAGGCGTTTAATATAAAGGTGGAAGACCTCAAAAGTATGACCGTTCATGAAGATTGAGTTTGAGCACCGCCAGTCGGCACATTGTGAATCGGGTGTAACCAGCAATTTATTGAGTATTAGTTCGGGTGGTAAAATAACCGAACCATTGGCCTTTGGTATTGGCGCTGGATTGTTTTTCGCTTATATTCCTTTTATAAAGGTAAATAATGGCCCGGCTATAGCTTTTCGTACATTTCCTGGTTATATATTTAACCGCACCAGCAAGTCGTTAGGTATACCGGTGGTGAGTAAAAAGTTCAGTTCAAAAGAAAAAGCCGAGGCTTATTTAAACGAATGTTTAGATAACGGCAATCCGGTTGGCTGCCAGGTAGGGGTTTATTACCTGCCTTATTTTCCGAGAGAATATCGGTTTCATTTTAACGCCCATAACTTAATTGTTTATGGCAAGGAAGGCGATAATTACCTGATAAGTGACCCCATAATGGAAACCACCAACATTATGAGTAGCTATGAACTGGAGCGTGTGCGGTTTGCAAAAGGTGCGCTGGCACCTAAAGGGCATATCTATTACCCCAAAAAAGGAGCCATAATTACAGACGATACATTAAGGCAAGCCATAAAAAACGGCATAAAAAAGAACGTTTATAACATGCTGAGTATCCCTGGAAGTTTTGCGGGTGTATCGGGCATAAAGAACACTGGCAACAAAATAAAAAAATGGCGCGATAAGCTGGGAATCGAAAAATCGCGTTTGTATCTGGCGCAAATGGTACGTATGCAGGAAGAAATAGGAACCGGAGGTGGTGGCTTTCGCTATATTTACGGGGCTTTTTTGCAGGAGGCAGATGCTTATTTACCAGGCAACCAATTGCCTGAAATATCAGTTATATTTACAGAGGCTGGTGATATGTGGCGCAACGCTGCGGTACACGCTGCCGGTATATACAAGGGACGCATTGGCAGCCAGGAAGATTTTAACATAATGGGCGATTACCTGCTGGAAATTGCCGAAGTAGAAAAGAAGGCTTTTGAGACATTAAAAAAAATAAAATGGCAGTAACAGTCCCATTGGCAATTGATATTGAGAATATGGGTTTCAAACACCCCGGCAATACCGATGTGTCTTTTGTAAATCTTAATTTAAAAGTTGAAAAAGGATCGCGATTTGGGCTTTTCGGGCCAAATGGTGCCGGGAAAACTACGCTTATTAGCTTGATGACGGGTTTACTTACCGCCAATGAAGGCCACATCAAACTTTTAGGGCATGAAATGGGCAGGCAGAATGTTAACTCCATTAATAAATTATTCGGTTTTGTGCCACAGGATTTTTCCTTTTACCAGGAAATGAGCCCGGTTGAAAACCTGGAATTCTTTGGCGCATGGGCGGGCCTGGATAAGAAAACTATCAAAAGAAGAACTGACGAACTGCTAACCATATTGGGACTGGAAGCTGTACGGGATAAACAGGTGCAAAAATTCTCAGGTGGGATGAAACGCAGGGTTAACCTGGCTATAGGCGTTATTCACGATCCGGAGATCATATTTTTAGATGAACCAACGGTAGGGGTTGATGTGCAAACCGGGCACGCCATTATAACCTATCTGCACGAGCTAAATAAAAAAGGTACTACGCTTATTTATACATCGCACCAGTTAAGCGAAGCCGAGGACTTATGTCAGCAGGTGGCCTTAATTGATGCAGGCAAAATTATAGCGCAGGATAGCCTGGATAAGTTATTAAAAGTTCATTGTCAGGAAACATTGGAACATTTGTTTTTAAACTTAACCGGAAAGGATTACAGGAACTAATGTTTAAACTTTGGGCCACTATTGTAAAAGATGTAAGGGTACTACTTCGCGATAAAGTGGGTATTACACTAATGTTTGTGATGCCAATTATACTGGTTGTTGTGGTAACCAGCATTCAAAACAGCACTTTTCAGTTAGTAAATAAAAATAAGCTGCCGGTATTGATCTGTAACAGCGATACCGGGCAGGCAAGTTTGCAGCTGATAAAAACGATCAATAAAATTGGTATGTTCAAGGTTGCGTTGGTAAACAGCGATAACAATGAAAGCCTGATGGCCGATGCCATGCACAATAATGATGCATTGCTGGGGATCATTATTCCTTCAAATTTTTCAGCTAAAGTTGAGGCAAAATCAAAGAATATAGCGGGTAAGGCTTTAACTAGTTTCGGGTTGCAGACCGATACGGTAAAAAAGGTAGGCGATGTTGATCCGATCACTATTTATTATAATCCCGTTTTACAGGAATCATTAAGACTATCCGTTGCAGGCGGCATCCGCAGTGCATTACAATTGGTTGAAAGTCGGGAAACGTTAAGGAGCCTTTATTTTTCTATCAATGAAAAGCCTCTGCCAGAAGAGTTAGAAAATGAAATGCTGAACAATAAAGCAGCAATCAATGAGATCCCGGTTTCAAAAGATGGTACCCATACTACACCAAACGCCAGCCAGCACAATGTACCGGCATGGACTATTTTTGCCATGTTTTTCGTCATTATGTCGTTAGGCGGGAGTGTGGTGAGAGAAAAGGTAAGCGGCAGTTTTATCAGACTAAAAACACTCCCCACAAACTATTGGGTAGGTATATTATCAAAGCAGATCACCTACCTGGGTGTTACCATGGTCCAGGCTGCAGTTATATTTTCGATGGGAATATGGCTGTTCCCCTATATAGGTTTACCTGCGCTTAATATACCTTCGGATGTATTCGCTTTACTGGTTGTTACGCTGGCATGCGGCTGGTGTGCGGTAAGCTATGCTATTTGTGTAGGAGTATTTGCCGAGACACAGGAGCAATGCAATGGTTTCGGGGCGGTATCAATTGTGATACTGGCTTCTATTGGGGGGCTGATGGTGCCAAGTTTTGCTATGACAGGCTTTGCTAAAGATATTGCCAACCTTTCGCCAATGCATTGGTGCCTGCAGGCTTATTACACTTTGTTTCTGGAAGGCGGAAAACTTAGAGATGTGCTAAACAATATCATCCCTTTAATTATTATAACTATAATACTTCAATTAATAATTTTTTGGGGACTGAAAAGAAAAAATTTAATATAATTGCCCGCAATGGACACAACGGAACTAAAAGAACAACTTAAACGACAGATCATACAATTTTTGAATCTTACAGATCTTACTCCTGCCGATATTAGCGATAACGAACCATTATTTGGTGATGGCCTGGGTTTAGATTCTATTGATTCACTGGAACTGATAGTACTATTAAAAAAGGAATACGGAATTGACATCCGCGACCCGCGCGAAGGCAGAAAAGTATTGGTTGACGTAGCTACAATGGCTGATTATATTCAGCAAAACGGTAAGAAATAATTAGAAATTTGTGTGTGTGGGTGTCACCCTGAGCGATAGTCGAAGTATGACACCCTACGTTTTTAATTGATTTCTACAAAACTACCCTGGAATTTAAAGCAAACAACATCGCTTGCTATCAGTTTGGCAGTAACATTAATACTGTCTTCAGCACCCAACTTATAGGTTATAGCTAACTCTGCCATATCATTTAGCGATGGTACGATCATGCTCACAAATTTAAGATGATCAGCTTTCTTTAACCTGATAGTATGCTTTAAAACACTTTCTAAAACATCCTTCACAATTTGCAGCATGCAGGCACCGGGAACTACGGGTTGATCAGGGAAATGCCCTTTAAAAATTTCGCTTCGTATATTAATGCCTAGCGTAGCCTTAATAGCACCATTTTCGTGTGTTATTTGGTCAATACTGAATATGTCATTTATCTCCCGCATTTTAAATTGCAGAAATAAGCATTAATGAATGGTATTTGTTTTGATAATGATTATAGATTAGTACTTTTTTGGGTGATGAAATATTGTTATTCTGCTCGATAATAACTTCAGGAGTAACCCCTTTTTTCATAATGTTTACTGCCAGCCATAAAGCAAACGATGATGACACCGGGTATTCGCCACACAAATGTTTGTAATTTGCCAATGAACTGTTTTTAAATAGCGAATCACTTAAATGGTGGTAAACCTCATCATTCCTTGTATCGCCATTCTTGCCTGTTATCACCAGGTGAATATCATCAATTGTTAATTTATGCGATTCAAGAAAGTTGGTTATGCTATCTTCAATTGATTTGGGTTTATATAGCGTTTTAAGGCCTGTAAGCTCCGCAAGATTATCAGTTGAGAATTTATTGCTCAGTAAAAAGAAACCAACTCCCTCGCCGCCTATAGTGCCTTTAGACTCATCTGCAAAAAGGGAAAGATTTGAAATTGGCTGTCGTTTATACAGTCCTAAACGGGTTAGAATTTTAAAACTGGTATCAACCATTTCCTCAGTGCCGCCAACCAGTATATTATCGGTTTCCTTTTCGTTTAAAAGCATTATGGCATCAATTAATGCGCTTTCAAATGAAATGCCTTTGTGTACGAATGTATTATTATAGTTATGGCACTTGAGCATTAAAGCTATTTGCGCAGCTACAGTATTATGAGTGGATTGAATAAATGCAGTAGGGGGCAGCAATTCTTCCTGTTGCTCAACTATTCGGGTTAAAAAAGTAACGGTATCTTCCATGCAGCCAAAGGCTGTTCCCGTGATTATTGCACCGGGCATAGTTACCTCAGCATCGGTTAAGCACTGTTTTGCAGCGGCAACTCCCATTTTTATCACATGGCTCATCCGTCTGATCTGCTTTGGGTCGATGAATTGCTTGTAATCGGGTTCAATAGCTTTTAAACGGGAGCCGGTGTATTCAATAATATCATCCAAAAAACCATCATTGTTAAATGTATTTTGGGGCGATATGCAGGTGGATGCGCGGATATATACTTTCATACTCAAATGCTCGAAAATATAAGTGATGTACAATTACCGCCAAAGCCAAATGAGTTCGACATAACGTGTTTAATATCCTGTCCTTTTAAAAATTTCTTCTCAGGTTCAAATGGCACCTCCTCCATCCGGGTTTCAAAACGAAGATTCGGATATATAATGCCATGTTTTATTGCAAGAACAGAGAACACCGCTTCAATACCTCCGCTTGCCCCAAGTGTATGCCCTGTATATGATTTGGTTGAACTCATTGGCGGATAGGCCGGGTTAAATAATCTTTTGATCGCTGTTCCTTCTGCGCTATCGTTATTAGGGGTTCCGGTGCCGTGTAAGTTAATATAATCAATGTCGGCGGGTTCTAGCCCGCTTTTCTTTAAAGCGCCTTGCATGGCCAGGTATGAGCCTGTACCGTCGGGCGAGGAAGCGGTTTGATGGTATGCATCGTTACTGTTATTATAACCACTTAATTTGCAGTAAGGGCTTTTGCTTAAAGTTTTCGCCACTTTACCTGAAACTAACACCACGTATCCTGATCCTTCACCTAAATTCAATCCTTCGCGGTGTTCGTCAAAAGGTTTGCAAAATTCTTTATCTAAAATCATTAATGTGTTAAAGCCATTCAGGGTGAATTTAGTTAGGGCATCGGTTCCACCAGCTATAACCACATCCAACACATCATTCTTTATTAAGCGGGCGGCATAAAATATGGCATTGGCTGATGATGAGCAGGCGGTACTCAAAGTAGTCATAAAATCACTCACGCCCAGTTTATCGGCAACAATTTCCGTCATGCTGCCGCACTCGTGATCGAATACATTCCGTAATTTACCTTTATTGTTATCAGCTAAAAACTCAACAAAAAAGTCTTCGCTTTTATCCATTCCCCCAACTGAATTGGCTGATACAAAGCCAGTACGTAAGGCATGAAAATCAGGAATAGCGGCATCTGCCAATGCCTCTTGTGCCGCAATCATACTCAGTAATGCTGTACGACTGATAGTTGAAGATAAACCCGTCATTTTAGCCAGTTCGTCATCGCTTAACTTTACTTCGGCTACAGGCAGTTTATGTTTGTGGATGGTATTGAGCAAAGTAATATCGCCCATGCCAGCCTTTTCCTGTTCAAATGATGCCAGGTGTTCAGCAACATTGTTCCCGATCGCTGAAATTACACCCACACCCGCTACATAAACTGATGAACTCATATTAGCTATTTATGAAAATGTTATTCATGTTTTCAGCAGAAAATAATACAGAATCTTCATTCTTTTTCTTTTCAACTAAAAATAATACTGCTTTGTATTCCTGTTCTAAAACATCAACCCAACCACAGATGCTGGTTTGTAAAATATCCTTATCCAATAAGTAATTTACCTGCTGCGCTATAAAATCGCTATCAAATTCAGGTTGTATGTAGAACGCTTGTTCGCCTTTAAAATGATTGCGGATACAAATTTCTCCGATCACAATGTTTGGCAAGGTATAAACAAACAACGATGGGCTTGCCACATCATTAATGCTCGCAAAATATTTTATATCATCATCAAGGCTACTATTGGCATTCGCCAGTATTACCCCGGTATCTTCCGGTTTATAATTATCGTGCTGAAAGCTATCCTTCAATAATACTTCTGCTGTAAGCCAACCCAACTTGCTCAAATTATCCATTTTATAAAACTTAGGATAATTCACCTGAAAATGATGATAAATAGACAATAGAAAATCAGGCAGATCAGTATCTTTTTCAAATAGAGTTACTCCATCCTTAATTACTTTGCCCTTACTGATGATACAGCTGCCTGTTATATGTTTTTCTGTAAGCAATTTGTTGTTGTTAAGCTGTTCCCTCAAAAATAATCTATTTACCAAAAATTACCGCAGCATTACAACCGCCAAAGCCTGATGCTGTTTTTAAAAAATTATTCGCTTTGATGCGTAAAGGAGTGGAGCATACATTTATCTTATCTGCATTAATACCCTTATTGAAACCTATTGTAGGTAAAATAAGATTCTGCTTTAAGGATTGTATTGAAATAATAGATTCAATTAATCCTGCCGCACCTAAGGTGTGTCCATAATAACCTTTCAAACTATTTACCGGCACTTGTTGTAAACCTGCAATTGAAATAGCATTAGCTTCCATCTCATCATTATAAACTGTAGCTGTTCCGTGAGCGGATATAAAACCAATATCAGCCGAGGATATACCCGCATCCAACATCGCTTTATTTATAGCTGATGCAAGCTCCTGCCCGGTGCGCGATGGCCCTGAAATATGGTTGGCATCGTTACTCACCGAACCGCCTTTAACCTTTATATTTTGAGCGTATTTTTTATTGGTTGATAAGATAATTGTACCCGCGCCTTCGCCTAAATTCAAACCATCATGTGCTATATCAAAAGGTTTACATTGCTGCGGACTTAAAGCCTGAAAGGATTCAAAGCCCGACATAATAAATTTAGAAATAACATCGGCACCTGCAATTACGGCATGTTCATATTCGCCAGATTGTAATAGCCTCATCGCCGTTATAATACCCAACACACCCGATATACAGGCATTTGAAATTACCACAGGTTTGGTTTGAAATCCAAAATGATCTGCAACTAAGGCTGCAGAAGTTGATAAGGTTATCCTGCGCTTTAAGTCAGGATTGTTCAACTCGGTTTCCAGTAGGCTGATGTTTCCTTTGGTTGATGAAATAATAAGCGCCGTTTTTTTATCACGAACATCAATGCCGCTGCCGTTTAATGCATCAGCTATGGACGCAATTAATAGTTGCTCAAACTTGGTGTAATTATGCTCATCTGCTTTAACAAATTGCTCGTGCGTATTAAATAACGAAGCAAAAAAGGGCAGGGGAGATATTGCTGTATTGGTATGCTGCTTTACTGCAGAATGATTTTCTTTAAGTTTCGAAAAGTTTTCGGCAGTTGTTTTGCCAAGTGGCGAAAGTACATTATCAGCAACTACAAAAACATCCCGCTCATTTATATTATTCCCGCTCATGGTATAAATTATTCGTTAACGGCAAATACTTTCATTTCGCATTGGGCTATCAGTTGTTCGCCCAGCCAAACCATGCCTGAAATTACGGTGACATCAAAAATCTGGTTCTCAATACTTGTTTCAGTTATGATCTCGTCGCCAACCTTTGGCAAGTTGAATATTTCCAGATCTTTAACCGTACCTATATAGCCACGATTTACCGGTTTATGCTCCATGGTTGCTATATAGCCAACTCCTAATGCAGCAGTTTGCGCTATGTTTTCTAACAAACCAGCTTCCTGAAACTGGTTGTTTTTAACAAATACATTATCGGCTTTAATTATAAAACTGCTGTGCGTTACTTCTTCATCAACTGAGAGCAATTTGCCTACCATTACAAAAGGTGGTTTTTGCGGTATTAACGGGATAATATTTTCAACCGGGAAAATCATAGATCAGGAATATAAACCACCATTAACTGACAATACCTGTGCCGTAATATAAGCTGCCTCCGGCGATGCCAGGAATGCCGCCGCATGTGCCACTTCTTCTGGTAAACCGAAGCGTTTTACGGGTATTATTGATTTTAGTTGCTTTTCATCAAGGTCTTCGGTCATATCGGTTTTGATAAAACCGGGAGCGAGGGCATTAACTGTAATTCCCTGCCTGCCGACTTCCTGCGCCAGCGCTTTGGTAGCGCCAATCACCCCAGCCTTAGCTGCCGAATAATTGGTTTGCCCTGCCAATCCTTTTAAACCCGAAAGTGAAACTACATTGATAATGCGCCCATATTTGTGAGTGAGCATGCTGTTTAGCACCAGCCGGGTAACATAAAAAAAGCTATCCAAATTGGTTTTTAATACGTTATCCCATTGCTCTTCTGCCATCCATGCCATTAAACTATCATCGCGGATGCCGGCGTTGTTTACCAGTATTTCAATTTGCTTGTTTTCGTTGTTGTCTATCCAGCCTCCCAATATTTGTTTTATTTGGTCTTTACTGGCAACGTCAAACTGCAGTAATTCACCATTACCGCCGGCTTGTTTAATAAGTGAAAGTGTTTTTTCTGCTTCTTCGGTATTACTTTTATAATTGATGAGCACATAATTGCCTAATGTCGCTAATTTTATGCAGATGGCCCTGCCAATCCCTCTTGAACCACCGGTGACTAACGCGCATTTCATTTTGCAAAAGCATTAATATGTTCAGCATTCTCTAAATAATCCTTAACATTTTTCAGGTCCTTATATTTAGGCTGATCCTGTACGAATTTAGGGAATATTGCTCTTGCTTTATCATACAACGAGCGGGAGGTGGTCGACAATCTATCCTGGCATTCCAAATAATCGATAGCCTGTAAAATGGTCATCAATTGAATAGCCAGCACTTCGAATGAATTATCAACAACTCGTTTAGTCATGAGTGCAGCATTACAACCCATACTTACAATATCTTGGTTATCATTATTGTTAGGGATACTGTGTACATACATCGGGAACGATAATGTCTGATTTTCTGCCACGGTTGAGGTTGCAGTAAACTGCATGCCTTGCATACCAAAGTTAAATCCTAATACGCCTAAGTTTACAAAAGGCGGCAGTTTTTGGTTCAGCTTATTATTCAGCAGGTAGTTTAGTTGCCTTTCAGATAGCATGGATAGTTTGGTGATGGCAATTTTTAGTTTGTCCATTTCCAATGAAACATAATCGCCGTGGAAGTTGCCGCCATGGAAAATGTTATGATTCTCATGGTCAATAACTGGGTTGTCATTAACTGAATTAATCTCATTCACCACCACTTCTTCCGCCTGACTAATGGTGTCATATATCGGCCCCAAAACCTGTGTAACACAACGTAGGGAATAATATTCCTGTACCTTATCCTCGAAAACTTCCTGATCAAGATTATCCGGATTATATAAATGCTCCGATCGGTCGCGGATCATGTGGCTGTCTTTCAAAATATTGCGCATAATTGCAGCTATTTTGTTTTGGCCTTTGTGGTGTTTTACGGCGTTCAGTTCCTGTGAATAATGGTCATCAAAAGCCTCAACAATTTCATTGATCATTGATGAAAACAACACAGACCAGTTCAGTAATTTCCTTGCCTGTATAATATTGAGCATCCCAATACCCGTCATAGCTGATGTTCCATTTAAAATGGCCAGCCCCTCACGAATATGAATAGACAGCGGTTTTATATTAAAGCGGTTAAATATATCGATGGTTGGATGCACAGCCTCTTCAAAAATCACTTCGCCCTCGCCAATTAAAACTAAGCCTAAGTGAGCAAGTTGCACCAGATCGCCGCTGGCACCTACACCGCCATGTTCATAAATACAAGGGCTTATATTTTTATTGATGAGTTCTGTAAGCAGTTCAATAACATCAGTATGTACACCGGAATATGCTTGCATAAAACTATTTAACCGGGCAACCATTAATGCCTTTGACAAATCGGCGGTCATTAATTTACCACTGCCCGATGAATGGCTGCGGATAAGGTTATACTGAAGTTGTAAAATATTCTCCTCATTTACCTTATACTGCGCCATTGGGCCAAAGCCGGTATTTATACCATAAATCAACTTATTTGACGAGAACTTTTTAAGGAACTCAAAGTTGATCTTAACCTTTGCTACAGCAGCTTCATTTAAAGCTACCGGCTGGTTATTAAATAATATTTCAGAAAAATCATCGAGGGTAAGCGGGCTTTGTCCAACAAGTATCACGGGCAAATTATTTTTTAAAACGAAATTTATTAAAGGGTAAATGTATAAAATATATACAGTTTAAGCGCAAAGTTTTAACGTTTACAATTCAAACCACTGATGTAATAGTCCATGATGCATAAATGTTTCAATTGGTTTAAAACCTGTTTTTATCAGTACGTTTCTTGATGCTGAGTTATCAGCAGTTGTAATGGCATATACCGGGTTTAATTTAAGTTCGGTTAGCCCATAATTTAAGCAGGCTTTCGCGGCTTCGGTAGCATATCCTTTATTCCAATATTTAGGGATCATCCGATAACCAAGATCATAGTATTGCGAATGGTCATTAATTATTTCAGTTATAAATTTAAAGCCGTTCCAGCCTATAAAGCTGTTGGTTTGTTTTTCTATCATAGCCCAACGCCCTATACCATGATCGGCATATTGTTGCCTGATAATTTTGATCGTATCGCGGCTTTCTTCGCGGCTCTTTATTGGATTATTGCCCAAAAACTTGTGAACATCTGGGTTTGAGTCCATTTCAAACATTCCGTCCACATCTTCCGGAACTATCTCTCGTATTATTAATCGCTCTGTTTCAACAAATATTTTCATTTGATTAACTCCGGCGATCAATAAACTTAATGGCTTTTCGGCTTGCTTCGCTGAATTGCATTTTTTGGAGTACTTCCGCTGATACATATTTAATAACAGGACTAACACGCAAACGTGCCTGCAAATAAGCCCGGATACGATGGTCGCATTCTTCACTTTCTTCCGAAGGTACAATATACATCAGCACCTGGTCGAGGCCTATATCGTTTGAAAAAACCTCGATCACAAAATCAAGGATTTCTTCCCGTTCATTCAGCAAATCAAACAGGGCAGGAGGGTAAAGCGTGGTGCCTTTGAATTTTATCATCTGCTTTTTACGCCCCATGATTGACGACAGGCGCAAGCTTATTCTACCGCAAGCGCAGGGTTCATCGTAATATATGCAAATGTCGCCGGTTTTATAGCGCAGCAACGGCATTCCCTCAACACCAAGCGTAGTAATGGTCACCTCGCCCGGCACACCGGGAGCAACCTGTTCATTGTTTTCATCAAGCAATTCTACTATAACCAATTCGGGTTGATAATGCCCACCCCGGCCTTCGCCACATTCGGTAAAGGCGGTTTGCATCTCAGTTGATGCATAGGTTGAGTAAAGTTTTATATCCCAGGCCTCGGTTATCTTTTTACCTAAAATATTGAGTGAGAAATCTGTATTTCGGATATTTTCGCCTATGCAAATGGCTTTTTTAACTGAAGTTTCATTAATATTAATACCGGTATCCTTTGCGTAGTGTATCAGTTTAAGGATAAACGACGGCACAGCCACAATAGCCGTTGGCTTTAAGCGCTTAATAGTTTCCCATTGCAGCGATGGTACACCCGGGCCTAAACGGATAATGCCAGCGCCTAGCTTCCGAATACCCGAATAATAGGCTATCCCCGCCATAAACTGCCTGTCGAGCGTAAGCATAAGCTGGTAGGTATCATTGCTTGAACCATCGGCACATTTAAACGAGCTATACTCATTAAACGCCAGGCGTTGCAAGTCGTTTTCGGTAAGCGCTATAGTTACAGGGCTACCTAATGTGCCCGATGTGGAGGTATATTCAATTATTTTATCGGCAGGTACACATAAAAAATCATTGTTCCGTTGCTGTAAGTCATCTTTGGTAGTAGTGGGTATTGAGGAAAGATCAGCAACAGTATTTATATCATATATGTTGATGGAATGCTTTGCAAAAAGCTCTTTATAGAACGGCGAATTTTGAGAAAGATATACTAATAACTCTTTTAGTTTTTGCTCCTGCATTTGGGTCGATTGGTCTGCCTGCTGATTATCTTTTTCCTGTAAAAACATTATTTCTCAATAATTACTACTGCCGAAGCTATTGATTTAACGTGCGACAATGAAACCGAAATATTAGTAAATTCCATTGCGCTTATGATTTTTGATGTAGAACCTGCAAATGCCAGTTCTGGTTTGCCCTCACTGTTATTTATTATTTCAATTTCATTAAATGATGTTCCTGATAGCCAGCCAGTGCCCAGTGCTTTAAAAAATGCTTCTTTTGCAGCGAAACGGGCGGCATAATGCTCAAATTTACTGGCTTTTGATTCACAGTAAGCTATTTCATTTGCCGAGAATATCAATTCACGTAAGCCGGTTTCCTTGCTGAGTTTTTCAGCAATTCTATCCACTTCAATTACGTCAATACCTAAACCTGCGATCATATTTTCAAAGCAATGTAAATTATACCAGGTTCAAATTTAATAAAATTTAAGAAGCATAAGGTCATCGTATAAGATCAATATAGATCCTGCTAAAACATCTGGAATGCCTGTTTGTAACGTATGTTAACTATAATAAAATAATAATGCTTAAAAGAATATTCATTTTCATCCCGATATTTTGTTTTTCGATAATTATCCAGGCGCAAAATAAACACAGGTATAAAGATCTCATTTTTGATGAAACCACAGTTGATGTTGATCAAACCTATAATCCTGGTGCTTCACAGGATGAAAGGAAAGCTTATTTGTTCGATCTATATCAGCCAAAGGGTGATAATGCACTCCATCGTCCATTAATAATCTGGATGCATGGAGGGGGATTTAAATTTGGTTCCAAATCCGCCAAAGGGGTTGAGTTGTGGAGCAAAACTTTTGCGCAGCGCGGCTATGTGTGCGCCAATATCAATTATCGCTTAAGCAAAAAGAACCCCTTATTCCATTTTGATGAGTTAATGAAAAGTAGTTATTATGCTGTTCAGGATGTTAAAACAGCGGTTGAATATTTTAAAAGGAATGCCAAACGCTACCATATCGACCCCAATAAGATTATTCTGGCAGGCAATTCTGCAGGAGGGATCATTGCCTTGCAAGCGGCTTATAGTACCAATGCTGAACTGGCTACTATGGCTGGCTTACAGGCAGACACAGCAGCTGTGAGTAAACCGGATGAACGGATAAAGATAGCTGCTGTCATCAATTTTTGGGGTGCTATATATGATTTAAACTGGCTTAAAAACGCCCGTGTGCCCATTGTTTCGGTATTAGGGAGTAATGATTCGGTGGTGCCCCCAACACACAAAAGTGCACCATTTCACGGTGGCGAGGATATACATGCTAAAGCAGATAGCCTGGGTATACCCAATGAATTGAAAGTATTTGAAGGCTATTCGCACGAGTTACAGAAGCATTTTGATCCACTGTTTCCGGTAGGTGCAGATACCCAGCAACGCTGGCTTGAAGCCGGGCAATTCTCAGCCGATTTTTTGTATAACACCCTTTTCAAATAGCTGTGGAAACAGCGTTATGAAACATTGCAGCAGTTTGAGTGTTATTAAAATTATATCTATACTACGAAAAATGAAATATTTAAAAATCTTCACCATTATAGCATTGCTAACTGCCGGTTTGCAGTTTGCAGATGCAAAACCTGTTGAACTATCGGTTCACTCAGGGCTTTTACAACTGCCGCCACCACCACCGCGGCCGCCACGCCCACCTTCACCTTATAGGCATTATCATCATCATTATTACAGGCATAGCCGCTACCATAGCACTATACATATACATTTACCTCCTCCGCCGCCACCACCACCGCGCCCATAACATAATATTAAAGCCACAAGTAATTGTGGCTTTGTTTTTTAAACGGAATTATTACTTTAGCATAATCAATTAAATCAATGGGGGGAGTTTTCTCAAACTACCTTCAATCAAACCAATTAATAGAATCTTACCCATGAAAAATAATCAGCGCATAGTTCTTTTGCTTACCGGTTTCTCGATTTTATTTACTGCATGTAATCATTCATCGGGTACCAAAGCCGTATTGAGTGATACAACTACCGTTAATGATTACAAGGTTCCTGATTCGGCAAATTTTAAAGATACTTTACAAGGCAAACAGGTAGGCCTGTATATACTGAAAAATAAAAGTAATACCACAATAGCGATTACCAATTTCGGTGGCCGGTTGGTGAGCATATTAGTGCCCGATAGAAATGGCAAACTTATTGATGTTATATTAGGGCACGATGATTTGAAAGGTTATCAGCAGAAAAAAAATGAAAACTATTATGGTGCCATCATAGGGCGTTATGGTAACCGTATTGCCAAAGGCAAGTTTACGTTAGAGGGTAAAAGCTATCAGCTTGATGTAAATAACGGTTCGAATACCTTACATGGCGGTTTCAATGGTTTCTTTTCACGAGTATTCGATGCTAAAAAAATAAGCGACCAACAACTTGAATTAAGTTATGTGTCGAAAGATGGAGAGGGTGGTTATCCCGGAAATTTAATGGTTAAAGTAGTTTATACTTTAACTGAGGATAACGCACTTAAAATTGAATATACAGCTATAACAGATAAAACTACCGTAGTTAATTTAACTAATCACGCTTATTTTAATCTGAATGGTGCAGGTACTAAAACCATGACCGATGATTCATTAAGAATTGATGCTGACAATTATCTTCCTGTCGACACTACGCTTATACCCACTGGTAAATTGCAGCCGGTAAAAGGCACGCCGTTTGACTTTACTGAGTTTAAAACTATAGCTGCTGATATTGACAAAGCAGATGATCAACTAAAAAATGGCAAAGGTTTCGACCATAATTTTGTATTGAACAAACATGATATAAATACATCGATAGCAACGGTAAAAAGCCCTGAAACCGGAATAATAATGGATGTATATACCACTGAACCCGGTTTGCAATTTTATAGCGGTAATTTCCCTACAGGTATAAATGATGGCAAAGGAAAAGCTGTTTATTCGCACCGCTCAGCATTATGCCTTGAAACGCAGCATTTTCCTGATTCACCCAACCAGCCTTCTTTTCCATCAACGGTTTTAAAGCCGGGTGAAACTTATCATTCAACTACGATCTATAAATTCTCAGCTAAATAGCTGTTGGGCAAGCCAAAAGCAGAAGTTGATAAATTAGCCGGATAAAAAAAACTATCTTTCATACATTTGCTTTGTGGCTATCCCCAGAAAACCTGTATCAAAAAAAACTCCAGTTAAAAAAAGGAAAAAGAGCAGCACCAGGAAATTCCCGTGGAAAATTATATCTGCAGGGCTGCTAATCATTCTTTTATCGCCGTTTTATTACGGTTATGTGTTAAAGCTTTTTTCATCAAGCTGGCAATGGTTCAGAGATATTGGCGAGAACCCGCATTACAGAACCTATAAGAGCTTTAATATCCGCATACCTAATAAGTACCAGGTGCATGGTATTGATGTGTCATATGCGCAGGGCAAGATAAACTGGCCCAAAGTTAAAGCTATGGAGGAAGACAGCGTGCATGTAAGCTTTGCCTTTGTAAAAGCTACCGAAGGCTTACTTAAAGTTGATCCTTATTTTAAAAGAAACTGGCGCGAAGCACCTAAAGCAGGTATCATCTGCGGGGCTTATCATTTTTTCAGGGCCAATAAGAATGGTTTATGGCAAGCCCGTTTCTTTTTGCAGAATGTCACTATTGAAGCAGGTGATCTGCCACCTGTTGCCGATGTTGAAACGCTTGACGGTACCACACCTGAAGCTATGCGTAAAGAATTGCAGCAATTTTTAACATCTATTGAGGCGCATACCAAAGTAAGGCCGGTTATTTATACTACTTTAAGTTTTTATGCTGATTATTTGGCCGGATATTTTGATAACTATCATTTATGGATAGCGCATTATGACCAGCAAGATCTGACTGTAGGGCCAGCTAATTGGTGGTTCTGGCAGCATTCAGACAAAGCCAGCATAAGCGGGATTGGCCACACGGTCGACTTTGATGCATTTAAAGGCGATAGTGTGGCTTTCCGGCAATTATTGGTTCAATAGTATCAGTTTACTGTTTAAGTTTCGGCAACGAGGCTAGTAAAAAAGAGCATTGGTCATAATACCAATTGCAGGTTTTGTAGCATCTGTTGCACCGGGAACGCCGTAATACCATACCGTATATACTCCACCACTTTGTAAAGCTATAGTAGGTAAACTTGCCAATACATTAGTTGTGCCTGCTTGTAACACTTCTAAAGTATCAGTTGCTGGTTTTACACTTTCAAATGAGGTATAAGATTTATAGTTTGTATTGGCACCGATCAATGTGGTAGTTCCTTTAATAGTAAGTGCTACAGCAGGCGAGTTAGCGCTTGCGTTAACAAAACGCATAGATGCCATGCCCGATGTTGGTGTAACTATAGTATCTGCCAGGAATATAAAATCTGGCTTAGTGATAGAATTAGCAAGTAATAAAGTATAGGTACGATTAGCTGTAAAGTTTACAGTGTCTGCGGCAAGTTTGGTGCTTGTACCTGTTGCATAAAATACTATACTTGATTTACCCGATGAAGTAAGAAAATAATTAAGCCCTGTAGCATAAGTTAGGCCACCTGCATTAATTTGTGTGCCATTTATAGATAAATTAAGCGAAGGTGCATCAGGTGAAACGGCCAATACAGCTAAGTTCACACTAGATTGAGTTGTTATAGGGTTTTTATCCTTTACACATGATGATAATGTTACTGTTAATAAAAACAGCATTCCAGTAGCCAAATGCCATTTTTTCAGGGTTTTTGTATCGATTTTTTTCATAGTACTGAGTTGAATAATATTTGTGCTAAATTATAGCAGATATTCTAATTAGAACGTAAAAATTTGAAAGGTGGTATTGCAGAACAAGTATTGTTCTGCAATTTTAATCGACCAAAATTACTACATGAGTGGTAGTATACAAATATTATTTTGTTACCTGGAATGTAAAGCTGTTGCTGCCTGCTTCACCATTTGATGTTAAGCCTTGTATAACCCCCAGGTATTGCCCGGTTTTATCTGATGTATAAAAGCTTAAACTATTTTTGCCTTTAGTGTCAGTAATAACATAAGGTGCCCAATATAATACATTCCTAAAATCGGGGACATGGCTTGCCGCTGCTTTATCGTTATCATATGCCGGCGAATAAAATTCACGCTGCAATTCAAGTCCATCATAATCCATTACTACGGCGTGGGGGTCTATCTCGGTGCCTGCTAAATCGCCTTTGTAACTGGTATAACTAAATATTCCTGATTCAACTGATGGCCCCCAGTAATAAGTATAAGGCACATCTTCAAGCTTATATATTTTAAGTGGATCTGTCGAAAATAGCTTATCAATATCAAAAAAAGGCACGCCATCTATTAAAATTATCGGATCCAGATCACTCAAATAGCCAGTACCATTGATAACTCTTATATGAAAATGATTTTTGGGGTGGTATATGTTTACCTCTGTAACATATTCCCGCATCACTTCTTCCATTGTTGTAAAGCGGGTATAATTATCTAAAAGATAGGTTTTATAAGGCGTGCCATAAAATGCGCTGCTATCAATCTGCGGGTCGTAATATTGTCGCATTTTTGCACCATTATAAATGTTTTGTACCTGTATATCAAGATTTTGATCTTCAATAGCTTTTTGCAGGTTGGGAGTAAGTACTAAACCTGGTAACTGTATTTTGGCATATTGTTCCGAAAATGGGCTTAATACGTCAATATGATGAATGGTATCAATGAGTGTATTGGTTTGAACAACAATTTCACCAGGGCCATAAAATTCTTTCATGTTAAAAATTAACCTGCCCAATGAGTCGCTGCCCGATGTGTACATCTGTACTCTTTTTCCTGGGATTGCAAGGTAGGTTATAACATCCTTATCAGGTTTGTTGGTTAGTTGGTTAATTATTTTTGCTGATATGATCGGCCCGTTAAATTCAGGTAAAAAATTAAATTCAGGTGCTTTGTTTTTAAGCACATCGCTCCAGTTAAACCTTCTCCAGCCCTGGGTAAGCATCAGGTTATCAATGGCCTCATCAACTTCGGGGCCGCTATTTTTAAAATAGTAATCAGGCGACTCAATATTTCCTTTCAGATCAGAGCTAAGCCACAAATAGTTCTGAATATCCTCTCTGTCGGGATGCTGCAATGAGTCGAGCCGGTACACAGATAATGACAGGTCGGCCACTACAGGGGTATTGTTCTGATCTTTAGCATCAATAGCAATATTTACCTTTTTACGTGTGCTATATTGCCCTTGATCGGCGGTAGCATTAATTAACAGTTTTTTGGCAGGGCGTTTAAAATAAAGCCTTTCGCATACAGGTTGCTTGTCATTATTAAAAATAGTTAACTGCGATATACCATCGCCAAGCTTGCTTTTGGGTATGTTAAATTGTGCTGAACCATTATCGGTGACTGCGGTTTCAACAGCTTTTACGGTCCCCCTTGTATGTGCAAAAAGATAAACATTTGCTGCGGGCATATTTGTATTTACCGTAATTGTTAGCTGGTCCGAACCATTATCCTTTACATTCATTACGTAGCCATTATCATTAATGGCAGGTAAATCCTTTTCAATTGTTTTGCCGGCTATTTTTATAATGGCATGATAAGTAGTATGATTATCAGGTTTGAACTGAAAATTACCCATACCAAATTTACGGGGCTCAAAACGTGCAACCGTATCATTATTCTTATCTAAAATTGCCCCTTTAAACGCTACGCCTTTGCCAAATTCATCGGTGGCCTTAAAGCCAACCACACTGGTTATACCATTAACCAGATTTCCGCCCTCAGGGAAAAATTGAACATCGTACTCAGCTGGCGGAATAGTTTTGGGCTGCGGTGCAGGAGATTTTAATGGATTTATAATAACCAGTTTTTTATGAAAGTAATAATCAGGGGAAAAATTCTTCATCCAGTTGGTATATGCCCTTAATAAAAAATTGCCCGATGTAAGCGATACAGGTATATAAAGAGAACCACTGCCACTGCCATTTTTCATGGCTATTTTAGCTTGCATCACGGCATTATGGTTATTATCCAATACTTCTATATAAACAACCTTACTTAAATTCAGGGGCTGATGGTCAATGCCATCAACATAATATATTTTAAACCAAATTAACTCACCTGCTGTGTATGAGCTCTTATCTGTATGTACAAACAGTTTTTCCTGCAGTGTATTCGAATTATATTGATTAAAAATACGTTGTACATCAGGCAATACCTGTGCATAACTAGCTGTTGCTGTTAGCACCGCTAATGAAAATAAGCAAAATGTGTGTTTTATGTATTTTTTCATTTGTCGTTTCAAATCAATTTTGCATGGTTATCTATCATAGTATTATTGCCAAAAGCTGGGTTTAGTTAAAGTTCCGCGTACACTGCAGTCCACACAATCAATGTCTGAATATTGGAAGCCAACGGGATTAGGACTTCCTTCAAAAATTGCAGAGATCGGTATTTGGCTATTTGGCAATGGTACTAAATATTCCAAAACTGTATTAAGGCCCTTAAATCTATGATCACTATAAAAAGCCGTATCAAGTTCGCAATTATACGGATATGTCGGATTCCAGTGATTAGGCAGCTGCGAGTTATCGATATATACTCGTTTTAGCTGTGTTGAGCCTGCAGTAACGTATCCAATTACCGGTAAATTAGGGTTTGTGGTACAGTGAATATTACCTGTAAGCTTTGAAGGCTGGGCATCAAAAATGCTTCCCAGTTCTTCGGTATTTTTCTTCAACAGGCTATAATAATTATAACCATCAGTGGTCATGGCATATTGTTTAAGCAATATACTGTATCTGGTTTCAATTTTCTCAGATGTTGATGGAATAAACACCAACGGGGCCTCATAAATAACATCCTGTGAAAGCTTTGCAGATGAGCCTAATTCAATATTTGTAGAAATATCATTAGTCCAGCACTGGTATATATATTGAGAAGGCTGGCGAATCACAATAGCGGTATCATTTGATATATAGGATGAAAAATACTTGGCATGAAACTCCCATGTTTCTGTATAATCCCAACGGTAATAATGCGTTTTGTTATTAGCGTCGTGTGTGTTTACATATATCTGTATGCCATTGCCTTGTATAGTAAAGCCAATGCTGTCAATAGGGGGTGATATCATGGTTGGCACATAATCTGACACATAAGTTTTACCGTCTGAAGTACTGATGTTCAATCTATATTCCCGGGTAGGGTCAAGGTTTAAAACAGGGCTTACATAACGGCCATTTCCTCTGCTATTTAAATTATAGGATTGGTTTTGATCATCCTGTATAGCAATTGTCGCATTTAACTCAGGTATTGAATTTACGCCCGAAGAAATATTAACCGTGCGGCTTAGCATAATTATTGTTGAATCTGTGCCAGTATTAATATTTCCTTCAACAACCAGGTAATTATTTGAGCTTGCGATAACATCAGGTACGTAGGGTTTTGTGCATCCCCATTCCAGGCAAACTATAATAATATATGAAATTATATATTCCCCTTTCATGTCCATAGTTTCTTATTGCCAAAAGCTCGGTTTTGTTACAGTTCCGCGTATGCTGCAATCGCCACATTGGCTATCTGTGTATAAATATCCAATAGGCACAGGGCTATTCTTAAATATTGCTCCTAGTGTTACCGTACCATTATTAGGTGGGACTAATGTCTGCAAAACCTGATTAAAACATCCCTTAGGTTCTGGCAGACAATATAATGCAGTATCTACCTCACAATCATAAGGATATGTTGGGATCCAGCTAGCAGGTAATTGCGAATTATTAATATATACGCGTTTTTGCTGAGTTGTACCCGCTGTAACGTAGCCAATTACGGGTAAATTTGGGTTTGTTGTACAGTGAATATTACCGGTAAGTGTTGAGGGCTGGGCATCAAAAATACTTCCGGTTTGTTCTGTGTTTTTCTTTAAAAGGGCATAGTAGTTATAACCATCGGTGGTCATGGCATATTGTTTTACCAATATACTGTACCTGCTTTCAATTTTTTCTGATGTAGAAGGAATAAAAATCAGTGGATCTTGATAGATCACATCCTGCGAAAGTTTAGCTGATGAACCCAGTTCTATATCGGTAGAAATGTCATTGCCCCAACATTGGAAAATTTGTTGTGCTGCCGTTCTGAACACCACATCGGTTGTGCCGTTGGTTATATAAGTTGAGGGGTATTTTGCATCAAATATCCAGGTTTCTATATAATCCCAACGATAATAGTGGGTTTTGTTATTAGGATCGTGTGTGTTTACATATAGCTGTATGCCATTACTTTGTTGAGTAAAGCCGACGCTGTCAATAGGAGGTGATGCTACTGCCGGTACGTAATCTGAAAGGTAACTTTTGCCATCAGAGGTTGTAATACTCAACCGATATTCCCTGGTGGGGTCAAGGGTTAAAAGGGTGCTTACATAACGGCCATTTCCAGTGCTATGTAAACTATATGATTGATTTTGATTGTCTTGTATAGCAATTGTTGCATTTAATTCAGGCAGTGAGTTTGCACTTGAAGATATATTTACCGTCCGGCTTAACGTAATTATTGTTGAATCAGTGCCAGTATTTATGTTTCCTTCAACAACCAGGTAATTATTTGAACCCGCTATAATAGCAGGCGTGTATGGCTTTGTGCAACCCAATCCCAGGCAAGTTGCAATAACCCCCAACATTATATATTTCACGTTCATTTTCATTTGCCTAAAAGCGGATGTTATAGTTAATAAAAGGTATTGGTTTAGCAAATATTGATAACTGATAACCATTAATAGCGCCACCTTGTTCAACAAAATAGGTTGAATAAGCATTGGCACGGCCGGTTAAATTGTAAACCCCAAACGTCCATGAGTTATGGAAACGCTGGTGAACTTTATGATTGCCCTCAATATTTACTGAAAAATCAGAGCGGAAATAATCCGGTATACGATAAGCGTTCCTTTCTGAATAATAAACACGTTCGGCATTGTCATAATAGTATTTGGCTACCGGCAATGTAATAGGGCGGCCGGTGCTGTATACAACATTTAATGATACGCTGTAACGGTGTGTAAAACGATAATTACCTGTAAAATTAAAATCATTGGGTTTATCATAACTTGCAGGATACCAATCGCCGTTGTTTATCAATTCTCCCGCATTGGGGTCGTCCTGGCGTAAAAAGGTACGTGAATAAGTATAACTCGCCCAGCCGTTTAGCTTTCCTTCAGTTTTTTTAACCAAAAACTCTATGCCATAAGCTTTTCCCACAGTATTGATCACGTCTTGTTCAATATGGTCGTTTAATAGTAGTGTAGCACCGTCTTTATAATCCAAATAGTTCTGAATGCGTTTATAATATACTTCTACCGATGTTTCAATTGTATTTGCCTGTGCGTTTTTATATATACCTAATGATACCTGATCGCCATATTGCGGTTTAATATTAGGATCGCTTAGCTTATAAATGTCAGTAGGGGAAATAGCCGTAGTATTTGAAAGTAAATGGATATATTGAGTAAGCGTATTATAGCTGGCTTTTAAGGATAAATTATCATTTATATTATACCTGGCTGATGCTCTTATTTCAGGTCTGCTGTAAGTTTTGATCACCTTGTTTTTTCCATAGGTAACACTATCAAGCACGTTTGAAGGTTCCTTAGGCAGATTGGGCGCATAATAATCAACTGTTTGTGCACCCAGGTAGTTATATATTGAATATCTTACTCCCAGATCTACAGTAAAATCGGGAGTTATATCATATTTATCGCCCAAATATAAAGCACTTTCCAGAGCCTGCTCCGCAGGTACAACATCAGGCACAACTAATGAATTATCGTTATAAGGTTGTTCATTGCCTGAATGTAGTTTGTAATAGATAGAACTCAAACCAAAATCAATAGTGTTTTTTCGGTTTAAATAGTAAGTAAAATCGTATTTGAGGTTCGATTGGTTAATGTTGTAATTCAGTGTATAGCCATTAACAGGATTCTGATCACTTGCAACTTCATATTGGTAGCGGTCATATCCAACAAGTAACACACTAAATAGCTTATCGTTAAAATTATGCTTCCATTTTATGTTCGCATTTTTATTGCCATAGCTGTAAGTTGTATCGCTGTTTAGTTTAAACTGATCGTGGCTCATGTAGCCCGTTATATAGATGTTATTTTTATCATCTATCTGATGGCTTATACCCAGGTTAAGATCATAAAATGATGCCTCGCTGTGTTTATACTCTTCGGGCAGCAGGCTAAGTAACCAGTCTGAATATGATGTACGGGCACCAAAAATGAAAGATGTTTTGTCTTTTATAATAGGTCCTTCAATATTTAAACGGCTTGTAAGTAGCCCGATACCTGCTGATCCGGTGAAGTTTTTCTTGTTGCCTTCGCGATCTGTTACATCCAATACTGAAGCTAACCGGCCTCCAAATCGTTCAGGTATACTGCTTTTATATAGCTCAACATCTTTTACAATATCAGGGTCAAACGATGAGAAGAAACCGAAGAAATGTGAAGGATTATAAATAGTGGCATCGTTAAGTAGTATCAGATTTTCGTCAGCAGCGCCACCGCGAACATTAAATCCGGTGGTTGCCTCACCAACCGATTGTACGCCCGGCAAGGTTAATACAACCCGCAAAATATCGGCTTCACCAAATACTGCCGGTACCTGCTTAATATCTTTGATGGTTAATTTATTGGTACCCATTTCGGTACTCCGGACATTGGCAATTTTATCAGCAGATATTTTTACTTCTTTCAAGGCAAATACCTGTTCCTGCATTTCAATATTTAAACGGCCATCGGTATATAAAACAATTTGTCTCCGGGTATCCTTCATGCCAATGCCATGAATGGTAAGTGCTTGCTTGCCACGTGGTAATTTAATTGTATAATATCCAAACTGATCGGTTGTTACCCCAATTTTTGAACCGGCAACAAATATGCTGGCACCAACAATTGCTTCGTCCGATTTAATGTCTTTAACATAGCCGGATAATGTTGCACTTCCGGGCTCGATAGTGTTGGTTTTTAAACCAATTTCATAAAGCTTATTTTCGGTTGTAGCTTCGGCTACATGGGTTTCTTTATCATTTGTAAAATCCGTTTCCGCTTCACGTGCTGGGCTAAGTTGTTCCTGCGGTTGGGGTTTTATATTGAAATAGCCGGCAGCAAGTTGTGTGCGTATTATTTTTTCCTTAGTTAAAAACACCTGTGACTGCTCAGGCACAATTGTGAAATTATATTTAGTGTTAGTAAAAGCGATATTCAATATGCTTTTCAAAGGCAGGTCGCTTGCCTGCATAGTTACTTTCAGGCTATCAAACTGAGCCGGGTCATAATAAAAATGATAACCGCTTTTTTCTTCCAGTACATTTACAAACTGGTCAATAGTTACTTGCTGAAAATTTACACTAATTGTTTTTTCTGGATTATTTTGCGCCGATAATAGCTTCGCAATAAATAAAAAAACAATTGTTAGGTAGCTTTTTTTCATATTATTCGGTTATCTGGTCATAATACGCAGCTATTTTGACCATAGACTCTTCCTGCGTTTTTTTGAATTTGATTTTATTGGCTTTTATAAATTGCTGTATATCTTTCTTCTTGTCTTTCAAAGCACTTAAAAAAGCTCCCTGGCTATTAACTGAATAATATTCGCCATTTTTAAAGAGATAATAATCTACAGATGGCGAAAAGTATGAATCTATTGAGCCCGATATTTCATATTTTCTTTGGATGCTTTTCGTATGCTTGGCCAAAACCTGTATTTTGCCCCCATACAATTCGTCATAAAAGCCTGTTTTTAATGAAGTTGCTATTGCGGGGTTATTTTTAATGTTGATAAAATGACGACCAAGAAGATCAAAACTCTCTACTTTTTCAGTTATTAGGTTGATTTTCAAAAAACTTTGATAAAGTTGGATGATCAATTCATCCTGATATATATCATAAAGCATATCAACGTTTTTGTATGAATAACCATCATACATTACGGTTCCTTTATTCAGGTCGGTAACGTCCATAAAATTAGCATTGCCAATTATCTTGGGGTCATAGCCGTTATATTCTATACCATTGTACAATCTGGATTGCTGGCCTATGGCTTTATAGAATTTTTCTTTAATGTTATTGTAGGCTGTTTTCTTATTACCCGAGCTATCAATAGAAGTTTGTGCCAATACACTAAGTGGTGAAATATTGATAATAAAAAGGCATAAAACAGATAAGGTTATTGTTTTTAACATTTAGGCAATAATTGTTTGCACTAATTAAGTAATTATAATTGGTTATTACAATACGCCCTTGCGTATCATATTTGTTACTAAATATTTAATGAGGGGTTGTTTTTTTATAAAAACAAATACCCCGGCAATTTGCCAGGGTATTGTTTTGCTCATCTGAAGCCGGATTTAATACAGCAGATGTGTATTGTTAGAAATAGCTTAATTATAAATTCATACCACCGGATACTTCAATGCGCTGTGCATTAACCCATTTGGCATCTTCGGTGCATAAAAATGCTACTACAGCACCAATGTCATCGGGGCGACCAACACGGCCGAGGGCAGTTATGCCTGCAATGTGTTCATTTACGTGAGGATTATCTCTTACCAAACCACCACCAAAGTCAGTTTCTATTGCACCGGGAGCCACAACATTTACAGCTATACCTCTGGCACCCAGTTCTTTAGCCTGGTACCTGGTTAAAGTTTCAATAGCTCCCTTCATAGCTGCATAGGCTGAATAACCCGGCATGCTAAAGCGCGCCAAACCGGTTGACAGATTAATAATGCGTCCGCCATCATTTATTAAGGGTAATGCTTTTTGTGTTAAAAAGAATACCCCCTTTAAATGTATATTCATTAAGGTGTCAAACTGTTCTTCGGTAGTTTCCGCAAAAGGGACAGTAATACCAATGCCGGCATTATTAACTAAAAAATCGAAATGATCTGTATTAAATGTTTCTTTTAATACCGTGCTTACCTGTGTAAAAAATGAATCGAAACTTTTAACCTCGCCGGTATTTAATTGCAAGGCTGCCGCTTTTTGGCCGGTTTGTTCAATTTGTGCTACAACGGCAAGGGCTTCGTCTTTTTTACTGTTATAGGTAAGTATTACATTGATGCCTTTTTTGGCAAGGCTTAGCGCCATGTCTTTACCCAATCCGCGGCTACCGCCGGTTACCAGGGCTATTTTATTGCTGTTTGTCATTTTGCTTTCTTGTTTATATTTTAATAATGTAAAGGTATACACAAGGTAAAGCATTTGGTTTGCAAACATCAATCCAATGTTTGCAAAAATCAAATATGCGTTACGACCGGAAGGCAACAGGGGCAAAAGATGTTTGCTTTCTGAAAAAGTTAGAAAAATGGGCCACTTGTTCAAAGCCCAGGCAGTAAGCAATTTCAGAAATATTCCAGTCGGTTTGTTTTAACAGTATTTTGGCTTCCTGCACAATGCGTCCGCTGATCATATCGGTAGTAGTTTTGCCGGTATTTTCTTTTAATACTTTGTTCAGGTGATTAACATGAACGGCAAGCCTGTCGGCGTAATCTTTAGCAGTACGCAGGCTTAATTTTTGATGTGGGGATTCAATAGGAAATTGCCGCTCCAGTAATTCAATAAATAAAGAGGAAACACGGGCCGAAGCAGTGTGTGAAGGATATAATGATGTTGCAGGCTGTAACTTTTGCCCGTAATGGATAAGTTCAAGCAGATAATTGCGTAGCAGATCATATTTGTAAGCGTAATCCGACGATAACTCCTTATGCATCTTTCTGAATATAGCGGTAATATCTTTAGCCTCCTCATCAGAAAGCTGAAAAATAGGATAACCGCCCGGGTGAAAAATAGGTAGGTCATCCAATACAACTCCACTCTTGTTCTGTATTAAAAAGTCGTGGGTAAAAATGCAAAAAAATCCAAACTGGTTATCATCCTGTGGAAGCCAGTTGTAGGGTATTTTAGGGGTTGCAAATAGCAGGGCATTCTTTTCAATGTCAATTACTTTATCGGCATACTCTGCCACATTTCGGCCGCTTATAATACTTATTTTATAATAAGCGCGCCTGTTATAAGGCATAACAGTTTTTTTTCGCCGGATCAGGTCATCTATTTTAAAAATATTAAAATGGCCTATTTCTTTATTAATACCGTCAGGAATAAGTGCTGCTGTTTCATGATAAAATTCTTCAAGCGTTGTAATACCCATATTCTTGTTATTTGCAAAATTCAAATACAATGCAAATATAAATAACTTATATTGTTTGTTTTAATTTGCAGATCAGGAAAGAGGAGAGAAAGATATACGTTATTATATAGGTATAATGTTAGCTCCATTAGTGAATAATCATTATATTATCAACACTAACTGCAACGCGCTGTAAAAGATTAAAAAGATTTCTAATTTTATGCCCATAAACCCAGTATCCCTTTTTTGGAAATTGTATGAGAGTGATCAGGCTATTGATATTTATTAATGTGCTTATGTGTGTAGCTGTACAATGCAGCGCCCAAACAACTGTTGATAGTTTATTAAATGAATTAAATACGGCATTAGCTAATAAGGATGTTTATGTAAAAAGAAAGCAGCAGGCAATAGCTCAACTATATACCAAATTAAGCAATACCAAAACCGAAAGCCAAAAGTATGCAGTTTATGAGGCACTATATGAGCAGTATAAATCATTTAGTTATGATTCGGCATATACTTACGCCAAACATTTGCAGGTAAGCGCTAACACACTAAAAAGCCCATTGCTTATCGCATCATCAAAAATGAAGCTTGCTTTTACGCTGCTTTCATCGGGGCTATTTAAAGAAACACTGGAAGAATTAAACAGCACTAATTTAAATGTGCTGCCCTTACAGGGTAAAATAGACTATTATTTTTTAAAGGCACGGAGCTATTTTGATTTGTCAGACTATAACCGAAGCCCCGATTATACCGCAATATATAATCCTAAAGGAATCGCATGCATTGATTCAGCCCTGGTAATATGTAAACCCGGAACTTTTAGCTACCTGGAATTAAAGGGATTGAAAAGTTTAAGAACAGGTGATTATAACACAGGTAAAGAAATTTATATCGCTTTATTGAAAATACCTGGTATTTCACCGCATGATTTTGCTGTTAATGCCTGCTGTTTAAGTTTTATATATGGCGAAAAGGGACAGCCCGAAAAATCAATGGAACTGCTGATAAAAGCGGCGATCTCCGATATTCAATCAGCCACAAAAGAAACTGTTGCCAGTTACCAGGTTGCAGATATATTATATAAAAAAGGCGACATTAAAGATGCTTACGTATACATTAAGCAAGCTATGGACGATGCTACCTTTTATGGCGCGCTCCATCGCCAGGTAATGATCAGCAGTATACTTCCCATTATTGAGGCACAATGGATAAACCAGATCGAGCATCAAAAAAAGCTGCTTTATATGTATTCGTTTATTATTACACTGCTGGTTGTGTTTGTGGTGATATTTGCTTTTATCATCTTCAGGCAGTTGAAAAAGTTACGCATAGCCGATGATATTATAAAAGCAGCCAATATCTCACTACAGGAAAATAACCTGGCGCTCGAAGAATTAAACCGTAATTTAAGTATAGCCAATAAAATAAAGAATGAATATATAGGCTATTACTTTAATATTAACTCCATATACATTGAAAAACTGGAGAGCTTTCAAAAATCAATTGATAAAAAATTAACCAGTAAGCGTTATGAAGATGCCCAGATAGCAGTTAAAAGTCTTAATCTTGAAGAAGAAAGGCACCAACTTTTTCACACTTTCGATAAGGTGTTTCTTCGGTTATTTCCTGATTTTATTAAAAAGTTCAACGCCCTGTTTAACGAAGGCGAAGAAGTATACATTCCCGAGGGCCAATTGCTCAGTACCGAGCACCGGATATTTGCATTAATAAGAATGGGCATCCATGATAATGATCGGATCGCTAAACTGCTCGGCTATTCAGTTAATACGATATATTCCTACAAAAACCGCATAAAAAACAGGTCGTTCATCCCCAATGATGATTTCGAAGCCCATATAATGCATATTGAAGCAGAATAAACTGCTTTTTTTAAAAATCTTAAATCTATATTAGTCTTATTTATTGTTTATACAACTATTTGAAATTCAATTAGTTGTATAAATATTATTCCAATATTTTCTATATTGGGCTGTCAGGCTATTGTCTTTGAATTTTCATCCGCTTTCCTTTGATTCGGATTTGGTGAGAAGGCCAGATTCGAGTTAAACCAATTTTAAACCAATAAATGAATGAAAAAGATTTACTTTTTAAGGTACAGTTTTCTGTTACTTTTTATTTGCTTGTCTAATTGGGTAATGGCCCAATCAAGTACAATAACAGGCCGGATAATTGACGAGGACAACCTACCTCTTCCGGGTGCAACAGTTGTTTTAAAAGGCACACAAGTACGTGCCGGTACTGATGTAAATGGTTATTTTAAATTAATGAATGCCCCAAGCGGCCCGCAGGTGCTGGTGGTAACTTATGTAGGCTACAATACACTGGAACAGCCAGTTACAGTTGCTAAAGGCTTAAATGTAAACCTGCAATTAAAATCATCCTCTGTTTTACTTAACCAGGTAGCCGTTATTGGTTACGGTACGGTTAAAAAAGCCGATGCTACCGGTGCTGTTGATGTACTTACCGCTAAGGAATTTAACAAAGGTGCTGTAAACTCTATACAAGATGCGATCTCAGGTAAGCTGCCGGGTGTGCAAATTACCTCCAACAGCGGCGCTCCGGGCAATACTTCAACTATCCGTATCCGCGGTGTGACTTCACTTAATGCAAGCACCGATCCGTTATTAGTAATTGATGGGGTTCCGATCAGTAACATATTACCAGGTGGAACAGCAAATATTTTGGCTGCCATTAATCCGGATGATGTTGAAAATATCACTGTTTTAAAAGATGCCTCTGCAACAGCAATTTATGGTTCAAGAGGATCAAGTGGCGTAATTCTGATCACTACTAAACGTGGCGGAAAAGGGATGACCGTGAATTATAACACTACACAATCGTTATCAGTATTACAGAAGGAAGTTCCGGTTTATACTGCCGACCAGTTCCGTGCTTTAATTAATAATAGTTCAACTTTTGCTAACGCGGGCGAACAGCAGGCTGCACAAGCACTGCTCGGCAATGCCAATACCAATTGGCAGAACCAGATCTATCAGCATGCTTATGGCGATGATCAAAATGTGAGTGTTTCAGGTACGGTTAAAAACATGCCTTATCGCGTATCAATAGGGTATGATGATGCCGATGGAATTTTGAAAACCTATAATTTTCAACGCACTACATTGGGTATAAATTTAGACCCAAGCTTTTTTAACCATACGCTGACTATGCATGTAAACCTTAAGGGTTTATATAATACAAACAATTTTGCCGATCAGGCGGCTATAGCTGGTGCTGTAAATTATGATCCTACTCAACCGGTTTATAATGGCAATACGTTGTACAGAGGTTACACTACTTGGACAACCGGTGGCCCGTCAGATATTAATGGCCCGCCTGTTACATTAGCTACAGCAAACCCTGTGGCACGTTTAGATGAAACCAATAATACTTCAACAAGCAGAAGAAGTATTGGCAATGTACAGTTTGATTACAAAATACCTGGTATCGAAGGACTAAGAGCAAATTTGAATCTTGGTTATGATTATGCCTTAACTTTTGGAAAAAATAATGTCCTTGATAGTACACAATGGGTTTACATCCCAGTTGCTATGGGTGGCCAGTTGATCAATTATAATACTGTTAACCGTAATACCTTAGCAGAATTTTACCTGAACTATAAAAAAGACCTTAAATCAATAAAAAGTGTTATTGATGCAACAGGGGGGTATTCTTACTCTGATTTTTATACAAATGGCAATACCATTCAATCAGATGTAGCTCAAACCGTTGTTACTTCTTTTCCTTACAAAACAGATTATAAATTAATCTCGTTTTTTGGCAGGGTAAATTATACCTACGACGATAAGTATGAACTTACCTTCACCTTAAGGGATGATGGTACTTCAAAATTTGGGCCGCAATACAGGTTTGGTCTTTTCCCTGCAGGCGCATTTGCCTGGAAGATAATGAACGAAGACTTTATGAAGAATAACACTGTATTCTCTGACCTGAAATTACGCGTTGGTTATGGTACTACAGGTCAACAGGATCTGGGTAACAATAATAACTATCCTTATCAGTCATTATTTGTACAAAGTGACCCTTCATCAAGATACCAATTAGGAAATACATTTTATTACACGTTACGTCCGAGCGCTTATGACGCAGCTATTAAGTGGGAATCAACTACCACTGCTAATATTGGTATAGATTTCGGTTTCTTTAACAATCGCCTTACAGGTAGTATTGATGCCTACCGCAAAAAAACCTCTAATTTACTCAATGTTGTAAATGTACCTGTGTTAACAAACTTTGCATCAACGGTACTTGAAAACGTTGGAGATATGCAAAATGTTGGTGGTGAATTGAATCTGAATGCTATAATAGTTCAGCAAAAGGATTGGCGCTGGCAATTAGGCTATAATATAAGCCTCAACCACAACAAAATTACAAATTTAGTGGGTGCTACTAATTCAGGTTATGTTCAACCAAATCCAAGTGCAACAATAGCAGGAACCACTTCAGGAGTAATACAGTACGACCAAGTCGGAGTGCCAATCAATTCATATTATGTTTACCAACAACTGTATGATAAAAATGGTAAACCTATAGACGACGGCTTTGTTGACCGAAATCATGACGGCCAAATAAACAGCAGCGATCTGTATTTTGATCATAGCCCAAATCCAACAGTGTTAATGGGTATCAACTCTGATATCGGGTACAAAAAATTTGATTTGAATTTCTCAGGCAGGGTAAGTTTAGGCAACTATGATTATAACAATGTTGCAGCTAACAGCACCTACAAAGGCTTGTATTCATCATTGGGTTATCTATCAAACCAAACAACTGCGGCAAGCGCAACACAGTTCACAAATGCATTAATGACTAATCAATCTGATTATTACATACAGAATGCATCATTTTTCAAAATGGATAACATAAACCTGGGTTACACTTTCCCTACTTATGTTAAAAATAAATTGAAATTAAGACTCAGTCTTGGTGTGCAGAATGTATTTACAATAACCCCATATAAAGGTTTAGATCCTGAAATAGCTGGTGGTTTAGATAATAACTTTTTCCCGCGGGCCCGTATCTATCAACTTGGTTTAAACGCAAGTTTTTAATATAAAATATCATGAAATCATATAAAATATTTTCAATTCTGGTAATCATGATAGTCATGTTTACCGTATCCTGTACAAAGGATCTGAATACCGTGCCGATAGATCCTTTGGTAAGCACTTCGGCAAACGTATACAGCACTCCGCTTTCTTATAAAGAAGGCTTGGCAAAGTTATATGCTTCGCTGGCAATATCAGGCCAAAACGTAGCATTTACCGAGCCCGATATCTCGGCGGCAGATCAAGGTACAGCGTGCTTTTTGCGCGAATACTGGGCTGCTGAAGAAGTAACCACCGATGAGTGTATTAACGCCTGGGGTGATGGTGGCCTTGTTGAATATCATGGAGGTATATGGTCTGACGAGAATCTTTACGTGCAATTGATGTATGAAAGGATATTCGTTAACGTTGCTTTCTGTAATGAATACATAAGAGATGTAGAGGCTAAGTTAGGCTCACTTCCATCTGGTCTAACAACTGCTACAGCAAACCAATATTTAGCCGAAGCAAGATTTTTACGCGCTTATTTTTACTACTGCGCCATGAACGAGTATGGTAATGTGCCTTTTGCTACAGAAGCTGACCTTCCGGGTACATTCCTTCCTAAACAAATTTCAAGGGCCAACTTATTTAATTATATCGAATCAGAACTGGTTGCTATTCAGCCAATACTTGCTGCCCCAGGCACAAATGAATATGCACGTGTTGACAGAGCTGCAGATTGGGCTTTATTAAGCAGGATGTATCTGAATGCACAAGTGTTTACCGGCACACAACGTTATACTGACTGTATTACCTATGCTAGTAAGATCATAGGTTCAGGTGTATACTCATTGCATCCAAGTTATCAGCAATTATTTTTAGCAGATAATAATAATGACCGTGATGAAATTATAATGCCAATTGCTGAAGATGGCGTTAGCACTGAAAGCTACGGCGATGTAACCTTTATTATCCATGCCGGAGTAGGTGGATCCGAAGATGCTACCAATGAATTTGGTATTGCCTCAGGCGGATGGGCAGGAAACAGGTTGACCACAACTTTTGTGAATAAGGTATTTAGCGACAGAAACGATAGAAGAGCAATATTTTATACCAACGGGCAGGACACTACCGCTATTGCAAGCCCAACTGTTTTTGCACAAGGTTATTTAAGTGCGAAATTTAAGAATGTGACCTCATTAGGTGCTCCTGGTTCAAACAATACTTTTGTTGATACTGATTTTCCTTTATTCAGGTTAGGTGAAGTTTACCTTAATTATGCCGAAGCTGTATTACGCGGCGGAACAGGTGGCGATGCTGGTACTGCATTAAACTATGTTAATGCTTTAAGAACAAGAGCATATGGTAATGCCTCGGGGAATATCACTGCTGCTCAATTAACTCTTGACTTTATGATAGATGAGCGTGGCCGTGAGTTGCATTGGGAAATGTTCAGAAGAACTGACCTTATCAGGTTTGGTTTATTTACCGGTGGAAGTTATTTATGGGACTGGAAAGGAAACGTACAGGCTGGAACAGCTACTGATTCGCATCTGAACTTGTTCCCTTTACCTGCTTCTGATCTGCAAAATAACAGCAACCTAAAACAAAATCCAGGTTACGGAAACTAAAAATCACGATCATGAAAAAATTATTAATCATAATACTGGGCTCATTTGCATTGCTATCGGCATGCAAAAAGGATAAGCTGGTTCAAATATCTTCAAATATCCAGCCGGCTGTTTTAATACACCCGGCAACTGATACAGCTTTTATTGTAACAGCTGCAGATTCATCACAGTTGTTTAATATTAAATGGAAGACTGCTAACTATGGCGTATCTGCAGTTACAAGTTATTTTGTGCAGGTTGATTCGGCCGGAAAAAACTTTTCAAAGCTGGTTACCCTTGGCAATACCACAGGTTTTGATACCACAATGTCTTTATCTTACGGAGCATTAAACACTCTTTTAACTAATGCGTTAAATCTTGCTCCAAATGCCCCGGCATCACTTGAATTACGTGTTGGATCAGCCGTGTACGGTAAGGATACCGTTTTCTCTAAAGTTGTTAAAATAAACCTTACCACATTTAAAGGGGTTACCACGTTATGGTTACCAGGTTCATACGAGGGTTATGCACCTGCAAGTGCACCTACTATACCTTTGCAATCACCTAATATGTTTGAAGGTTATGCTTATTTCAGCGCACCAGGTAATTTTAAGTTTACTTCAGCACCTGATTATAACCATATTAATTATGGTGATGGGGGAAATGGTACGCTGTCAACAAATGGCAGTGCTAATGGCATAGGGTATAGTGCTGCAGGTGTTTATTTACTTGATGCAAATACCTCGGCATTAACTTATAGCGCTTCTCTGATCAGCAGCATGGGGATCATTGGCCCTGCAACGCCGGGTGGATGGAACAGTTCAACAGATATGACCTATAACGGTAATTTTATATGGTCGATCACATTAAACCTGCTAGGTAATAACCCGCTTAAATTTAGGGCGAATGAAGCCTGGACCATTAATTATGGCCCTGCAGTTGATGGGCTTACGGGTGTTCTTCAGTTTAATAATCCAGGTGCTATCACAATACCATCCGATGGCAATTACACCGTAACTATAGACATGAGTCAGTCAAAGACGAATGCCTATACTTATACCATAGTTAAAAACTAATTTATTAGCAGGCAGTATTACGGTGCTGCCTGCTTTTTATTAATATATTAATGAGCAAAAAGTATTTCGGAATTTTTTCTATCATCTTTTTATTTATGATAGCGGACGGTTATTGCCAGCAAAGTGCAATAACTAATGTTGGTAACGTAACTGCTGTTAAAATAGATAAACAGAAAGTCACTATTAAAACTATCAACGCTAATGCAGAAATAAGTGTTTATACACCATCAGTAATAAGGGTAAGGATAGATAATAAACCATTTAAGGCTGATTTTTCATACGCTGTTGTAGGAAAAATTGTACCCGCAAATGCATCAATTACACAAACAGACAGTGAGATCGATATAGTTACAGATTCGCTTAAAGCTATTATTCAAAAAAAGCCTTTTTCAGTAGCATTTTACACGCTTGGCGGCCAGGTTATAAATGAAGATGAACACGGTTTAACAACTTCATGGGCAGGCCAATCGGTAACCGACTATAAAAAAATGCAAGATGATGAGCATTTTGTAGGCTTGGGCGAAAAAACCGGTAACCTGGACAGAAAAGGAAACGGTTATACCAATTGGAATACAGATACCTATGGTTACAGTGTAACGCAGGACCCGCTTTATTCAAGCATTCCTTTTTATATTGGTATACATCATAACCTAAATTATGGTATATTTTTAGATAATACCTTTCAAACTGATTTCAATTTCGGGGCAAGTAACAATCGCTTCTCATCATTTGGCGCACGTGGTGGCGAAATGAATTATTATTTTATCTATCATAAACGCCTGGCTGATATTATTACCTCATACACCTATTTAACGGGCCGGATGCCATTGCCGCCACTATGGTCGCTTGGTTATCAGCAAAACCGTTATAGTTATTATCCTGAAGAGGAGGTAATGCGTATAGCCAATACCTTACGTGAAAAGCACATTCCGGCTGATGGTATTACACTGGATATTCATTATATGGATAAATACCAGCTATTCACCTGGAACAAAAGCCGTTTTTCCGATCCTGCTAAAATGAATGCAGAACTCAATAAATTGGGTTTTAAAACTACGGTAATTGTTGATCCGGGAATTAAAGTAGAAAAAGGTGCGCCAGCTTATGAAAGCGGCCTTAAAGATGATGTTTATATAAAATATCCTGATGGTGAGCCATATACAGGCGCTGTTTGGCCCGGTTGGTGTAATTTTACCGATTTTACAAGCGTTAAAGGCAGAGACTGGTGGCATAAACAAGTTAAGTTTTTTGCGGAATCAGGTGTAAGCGGTATTTGGAATGACATGAATGAAATAGCAACATGGGGGTCAAAAATGCCCGATAATGTGCTTTTTGATTATGACGGCAGACAAACCAATCACCTTGAAGCACATAATATTTACGGTATGCAAATGGCCCGTTCAAGCTATGAAGGCGCTTTAGATAACTTTAAAGAGCGGCCTTTTATTTTAACACGTTCGGGTTTCGCCGGGCTTCAGCGTTATACAGCTATATGGACAGGAGATAACCGTGCTGAAGATGATCATATGCTTGCAGGCGTTCGTTTATTGAATAGCCTGGGCTTAAGCGGCGTTTCATTCACAGGTATGGATATTGGTGGTTTTACAGGTAATCCAACAACTGCATTATATGCCCGCTGGATGGAATTAGGCGCTTTTATACCTTATTATCGTAATCATACAGCCTACAATAGTAAAGCCGCCGAACCATGGACATTTGGTGAGGATGTGCTGGATATTACCCGTAATTATATCAGTCTGCGTTATCAGTTGTTACCTTATATTTATTCTAACTTTTATGAGTCAACTCAAAATGGTTTGCCTATAATGCGTTCGCTGGCTATAGATTATACTTTTGATCCTAAAGTACTATATGCAGATTATCAAAATCAATATGAGTTTGGTGATTCATTTATGGTCGCACCCTTTGAAAGCACCAAAGATTATGGCAAAGTATACTTTCCTGAAGGTATTTGGTATGATCTGTATAACGGAAAGCAGGAAAGCGGTAACCAGGAGAAAGTTATTCCTTTAAGCATTAATAAATTACCGGTATATGTAAAAGGTGGTAGTATCATCCCAATGCAATCGCTTATACAGTCAACTGCCGAGCAACCTTTAGATACCTTGTTTGTTCATATATATAATGGTAATACAGCAAACCATTTTGTTTATTATGAAGATGATGGTAAAAGCTTTAACTATCAAAAAGAAGATTTTTATAAACGACTGATTACTTTTAACCCGGTAACCCATCTTATTACATTTGATGCTGCTGAAGGTGATTATAAATCTCACTTTAAACATATTAAACTAATTTTACATGGTTTTGAGCAGGTAAGCACCCTTCAATCAGGGAATGACCAGCTTAAATTACAGAACGGAAATTTTGCATTTTTAGGAGCAGCGGCAGGCGGCGATCCGCAGGGAAGTGCATACCCGGCCGAAAGTTGTACTATTAAGTTTGTTACTGTAGATAATGGTGCGGGGAAAATTCAATTAAATTACTAAATAATTAAAGGGGGATGTGGAATGAATTTTAGAGAAAAATTAAAAATGAATGGTTTAATACTATCTATTTTACTGTCATGCTTTGGCTGCAGTAAATCAAGTACCAACAACGGGCCAACAAAGGTTGTTGCACCGCCTGATACTGCCGGTGTATACCATGATCCGGCTCAGTATGGTACACCTTATTCAAATATACCTGCTACTGAAAATATAGTAATGTATGAGGTGAATTTTCAAACCTATACACCAACTACATTTCAAACTGTACAGGGTAGGCTTGATTCTATTAAAGCGCTTGGCGTTAACGTAATATGGCTGATGCCGACTTATCCGGTTGGGGTGCTTAAAAGTGTTAACTCCCCTTATTGTGTTAAGGATTTTAACGGCGTTAACTCAAACTTTGGAACATTAACAGATTTGCGTAACCTGGTTGCAGCGGCGCACAGTCTGGGCATGGCAGTGATAATGGATTGGGTAACCGACGGTACTTCGTGGGATAACGCATGGACAAGTAATAAAGCATGGTACCAGCAGGATGCAAGCGGTAATATTATTTCGCCAGCCAATACAACCTATTCTGATATTGCCGGGCTCAATTACAACAGCACTGCTATGCGCACCGCTATGATCAGAGCTATGAAATACTGGATATTCACCGCTAATATTGATGGTTATCGTTGTGACAATGCCGATTATGAACCTAATGATTTTTGGATTCAGGCATTGGATACCTTAAACAATATTAAAACGCATAAACTTATTTATTTAGCCGAAGGTACCGCCAGCGCCGAAATAAACGCAGGCTTCCAAATGGACTACGCCTTTAGCTATTACAGTACGCTCAAGGGCGTATACGCAGGTACACAGGCTCCAAGTTCATTGTTTACTACTAATACGGCTGAGATTGCCTCTATACCAGCAAGCGGAACCAAGTTAAGATACATCACCAACCATGATGATGCTGGATCTGATGGCAGTACTATTACTGAATATAACGGTAAACAAGGGGCCTTATCAGCATTTGTATTGGCTGCTTACATGAATGGAGTACCGCTGATATATGATAGCCAGGAAGTAGGGTATCCTAACCCCATCAGTATTTTTAGTGATGTCCCGGTAGATTATACAGCAAATCCGGATATTGTAGCTGCTTACAAACAAATCCTTGCTTTCCGTGCCGCACACGAGGCCGTTAAAACTGGTGCATTAACACAATACAATGATGTCAATATAATTGCATTTGAGAAGAAATCAGGAACAGATGATGTACTGGTATTGGTGAATGCCCAGAACAGTGCTGAAACCTATAATATACCCGCTGCATTACAAAATACTACCTGGACAAATGGTTTAACCAACGCAAGTGTTACCCTGGGAACCCAATATAATTTTGGCGCTTACGGTTACCTGATTTTGAAAAAGTAAGTATTAACGACTTGCATATTTATTAAAATGAACGCTGTTTTTGTCTCAAATATATAACAGGGTTAATAGAAGGTTCATGATCTTTTGGTTTTGATCATGGGCATGTAATAAAGCGATCAGTTGAATAACTGGTCGCTTTTTTTGTGCCCGTAAGCCCCAATATTATAGGGCATATAGCCGTGATCTGTCTCTTTTATTCTATCAGTTATGATTGAATAAATGTCTCAATTGCTGAAGTGATGCACTTTGTGTACCTATAGATATAATATAAAATTAACTGTTTATTGTACATTTTTAGCATTTATTGGGGTTAAATTTCCCCTTATGGTCGTATAGATACCATTTTTTGTTAAAAAAGTACCGAAAGTGGTATTATGGAATGAAGCGTATCATTTTTTTTTCTTTAAACTGATAAAACAATCTTTTTCGCTGATTATCAAGCATAATTTGTTTTTATTCATTGTGATTGAAGCGTTTCAAAACTGTTATAAATGCCTAAAAATCAATTATTTATGTAAAATAAATTTGTTTTTATGTTTCAAACTTTCATAAGTTTGATGCACCAAAACAGGAAACCTAAGTATTACCTGTATACTTAATTATTAACCAATTATAAAATAACAGCTATGGAAAATCCATTCTACAGTTTAACGGCTTATGGCTAATCGCCAGTGAGTTCTTTTTTATAAAAGGACCTTCCAACTTTAAGCTCTTATCAAAAACCAACTATTAATTTTTTATTCATGAGAAAAACAATTACATTCTTATTTATCTTCCTGTTATCGGGCATGTCAATTGCCTTTGCGCAGAATATTACCGTAAAAGGTACGGTAAGCGACAAAACAGGAACACCCTTACCTGGGGTTACTGTGAAAATAAAAGGAACCGGCCAAGGTACAGTTACTGATGTTAATGGCGTATTTTCAATCAAAGCGCCCGCTGATGCTACTTTAAGCTTTTCATTTATTGGATACACTACTAAAGATCTAGCTGTAGCTAATCACAGTACTATTAATGTTACTTTAAGCGATAATACAACCGGCCTTAATGAGGTGGTGGTTATTGGTTACGGTACACAAAAGAAAGCGACCGTTACTGGTGCTATATCGAGCGTTAGTGCTGCAGATTTGAAAGACCAACAAATAACTCGCCTTGACGATGCCCTGGAAGGCCGTGCGGCAGGTGTTTTGGTTACACAAAGCTCTGGTTCACCAGGTTCCGCGCCAAGCATAATAATAAGGGGGCAAAACTCTTTATCAAATACCTCACCGCTTTATGTAGTTGATGGGCAGATTTGGGATAATGGTGGTTATGATGCAATTAATCCTAATGATATCGAGTCAATACAGGTATTAAAAGATGCATCAGCAGCTATCTACGGTTCACGTTCATCAAATGGTGTAATTTTGATCACAACCAAAAAAGGAAAAATAGGCGCACCAAAAATTACTTACG
>Ga0302304_10000071_pt1 | contig 89053 bp, 85 predicted proteins | sample III_Palsa_E2_2_FD_198769 | JGI IMG/M metagenome (GOLD analysis project Ga0302304, IMG submission 198769) | Peat permafrost microbial communities from Stordalen Mire near Abisko, Sweden - III_Palsa_E2_2 | ecosystem: Environmental > Terrestrial > Soil > Palsa > Peat permafrost | place: Sweden...
GCGGCATCGCGGTAAACCATTGCGCGGTCAACTGTGTGTGAACCGGCAAGGCGCGATTTTTTGCCCAACTCGTAAAAGTTATGCCAGGCATGGCGTAAAATTTCATGCCCTGCACCACCGGAGCCAACTACCACAGCAGTTTCTTCCGACTCGGTTTCTTCGGTGGTCCAGCCGGCCATTTTTATGGAATCCTGCGCACCCAGCATGGCCCAAATACTGCCAACATCGGCAGTGGCTAAGTTAATATCGGGTATTCGGCTTAATTTATCAATATAGGTTTCAGGGTAATCCGGGGCGAGTGATGAATAAACAGGTTCCAGGTTCATTTCTTCCTCGGTAATAAAACCCGCAACCGTTGAGCGGATCTGTTTGCCAAAAGCTGTAGCCTTGTCCCACTCCCTGATCAAACTTTTGCCCGAAAATAGCTTTTCTTTAAAATCGCCAATATCAGTACAATCAGGGAAAGCTCCCCCCATTCCTACAATCGCTACTTTTCTGTTATGCATTTTTAGCAGGTATTATTCAGCTCTTTCTTTTGCCCTGATGATCAGGTCGACTATGTCTTTTACTTTTGAACCCAGGTTATCAATGTCATCATCTTCAAACTCAACATCAAATTTCTGTTCAACCTTTGCTGCAATATTTATCAGTTCGGTTGATGGGGTATTCAGATCAGTTAAAAAGTCGGTTTCCTCAGTTATGTTATGTAGTTTTTCAGGGTCGATAGTTCTTACTGTTTTTAAAACCTCTACGATCCCGTCAATTATTTCCTGTCTTTCCATTTTTATGATAACGTATTAAATTTTTCTTTTTTTAGTCCTCTTCCGGTAATATCAAATAGTTCGGCTATTAAAACAAAATCACTGCTCAGATCATAAGCTAATAATCGTTCCTCGGTGAAATCTTTAAAATATTCATCAAGGTCTAATCCTTGCGGTACTTTATAGATCCGCCCGTCACAAGCCATTTGCCTGAACTTATACGACTTGATGAAACCAATGTTAACAAATGTTTGTCCTTTTTCCAAATAGGAGCGGAAATTGACATTGCCAATACTTATAAATGCCGGTACCAATATTTCAGACATTTGTTGCTGTGTAATTCCCATTTTTTCGCACTCCAGGAAACCACCCATTGAAACCACGCTTGCCTGTGCAAATGATTCGATCTGGTCTACACCCCTAAAGATATTAAAATGGTCCTCCACATCATGCTCGGTTGGGGTATAGCTGGCCACAATGCCCACTTTTGGCGAATGCCAGTGATACTTGCTCACCAACCGCTTTTTAGGGCCGTGCATGAGTAACCAATCTTCGGGCGCTATGTTTACCAGTGAATCCATTGTATAAAGTTAAATTAAACCGCCGTTAATATGGATATTGGTGCCATTAATATATGAAGCCTTGTCTGATACCAAAAATGCGATAGTTTCGGCAACATCATTTACGGTGCCAAACCTTTTTGAGGGGATCATTCCTAAGTATTTTTCTTTGATTACTGCAGGTATAGCTTCGGTCATATCAGTGTCGATGAATCCCGGTGATACGCTTAATACACGTATTGCATGTTCCTGGCTTAACTCACCGGCTTCTTGCGCTAATGAGCGTGAAAGGGCAGTTAACCCTGCCTTTGTTGCCGCATAAACCGACTGAAAAGCATTACCACTTTCGCCAACTACAGAACTGATGTTGATGATAACACCGCGCTGTGTGAGACTAAAAATTTTCATGGCCGTTTTACAGATCATGATGGGAGCCTTTAGATTGATGTTGATCATGGCTTCAATCTCGCGGTCGGGTTGGTAATTGAGGGGTTTATCAAAGGTAACACCCGCGTTGTTGATGACACCGTAAAGCGAATCGCCGTGCCGCTTCTTTAGTTGCTTGCAAAATTCGGCAACTTGTTCGCTATCGCTGAAATCGGCACATAAAAGTTCGCTGTTCGGGATTTCGGTAGTAAAGCTTTCGGCTTTGGAGGCATGTAATATCAACGAATATTCAGCCGATAGCTTTTGCGATATTGCCAGGCCTAAGCCCCTGCTTGCGCCGGTTATCAATATCTTTTTTTGGGTCATAGGTAGATTTTGAATTGATATTACTACCGACAAAAATAATATTATTTATGAGAATGGCAGATATGGGTTTGATAGAAAAGGTGGGAGGATAGCGTGGATGTTTTTAATTGGTTATGCACACGCGTGCGCCAGCATGTGTCAGATCTACAAAAGAATAAAGCATTATCACGCAATAGACTTTCAAATTTTTCTAAGTCAAGGTATCGATAAATGATGTTATCAAGGTCTGGTTTTATTAAAGCTGGATGGCTAAAGTCAATTGACATTAAATTAAAGTATAAATAAATATAAATACATTATACAAATGTACTGAATTCGCTATCCAGCTTTATCATTCACCTTTTACTTCACCTCAAATTCCTTCTTCAAATTAAGATCTTCTGACGAATGGCCTATCATTACCATGAATTTGCCGGGTTCAACGGTCCAGTTCATGTTTTTGTCGAGGATGGCAAGGTCGTCGGGGTGCAGGGTAAAGTGTACCGTTTTCTTTTCGCCGGGGTTGAGTGGTACGCGTTCAAAGCCGCGGAGGTCGTACTCATAAGTGGTTACGCTGCTTATTTCCTGTTTTAAATATAGTTCTACCACATCATCTCCCTTGCGTTGGCCGGTGTTGGTTACATCAACCGTTACGTCTATATCGCCCTGTGCATTTTCGCTTTGGGGAGATACCTGCAGGTTGCTGTACTCAAATGTAGTATAGCTTAAGCCGTAACCAAAAGGGTATAAAGCACCATTTACACTGGTTTTACCCCAACTGTTTGGGCCGCCCTGCGGTGCCTGTGATCCCGGTTTGAACGGGAAGTTAAACTCAATTTGCCCAACCGTTTTAGGGAAGGTAATGGGCAATTTGCCGCCGGGGTTGTTGTCGCCAAATAAGGTTTCGGCTATAACTTTGCCGCTTTCAGGGCCGGGGAACCATGCTTCTAGTATGGCGGGTACGTATTTGTTTTCCCAGTTAACGGTAAGCGGTTGGCCGTTTATCATTACCATTATCACCGGTTTGCCGGTTGCCTGCAAAGCCTGGATCAGCTTTAACTGCCTGCCCGGAAGATTTAACCCCGTGCGCGATAAACTTTCACCCACACGGTCAACATCTTCACCAACGGCGGCAATGATTACATCGGCATTTTTGGCTTGTTCAACGGCGGCGTTTATGTCGGCTTGTTCTTTATCGGTTAATGGAGTTTCTATTATCTCGCTTTCGGGCCAGGTAGCATCTACAATGTCGCAGCCTTTAGCATAGCTTACGTTTACACCTGTACCCACATAGTTTTTAATACCATCAAGCACGCTGGTGACGGGATTGTGCGATGGTCCGTAACGACTTATTGCATAATTGGTTTCTGCTGCCAATGGTCCTGTTACCAGTATGTTTTTGATCTTGTTTTTATCCAACGGTAATAAGTTGTTTTGATTTTTTAGCAGAACCATGCTTTCGCGGTTCATTTGAGTAGCCATTTCTTCGGCTGCTGCGGTGTGTACAATTTTATCGGCGGCAGCGGGGTCTTTCACATAAGGCTCATCAAACAAGCCGAGTTCAAATTTTACCCTTAATACATCTGCAACACGCGAGTCGAGGGTTTTCATAGATACCTTGCCTTCTTTAACCAGTTCGCGTAGCGGGAAAATATAAGTTTGCGGCATGGTGAAGTTGGTTCGCACATTTAATCCAGCCTCAATAGCCTGACGAACGGCTTCCTTAATATCGCCTGCAACATGGTGTTTGCTGTATAAAAATTCAACGGCTTCGCTATCAGATACTACGTAACCTGTGAAGCCAAATTTTTGACGTAGCAGTTCAGTAAGGAAATAGTAACTGCCGGTTATCGGTTCACCATTCCAATCGTTGTAGCTGCTCATTACACCCATTGCATGTGCTTCCTGGATAACTCTGCGGAACGGGTACAGGTAGATTTGGTACATTTCCCTTGGCGCAACATGCGGATCAGTTCTATCAGAACCATCACGACCGCCTTTGGGTACGCTGTAAACAGCAAAGTGTTTTAAGGTTGATGCCACGCCTTCTTCCTGCACACCGAGGCACATTTGCTTACCCAGTTCAGCAATCAGGAATGGGTCTTCACCATAACATTCCACTACACGGCCCCAACGCTGGTCGCGAGCGGGATCAAGTATTGGTGTGTAAACATTGGTATAACCCAATGCCTTTGCTTCGCGGCCTACGGTTTGCCCGGCCTGGCGCACCAATTCTCTATCCCACATACTGCCAATGCCAATAGGCGCGGGCAGGGGAGTAGCGCGATCATGGTTCAGGCCGTGGATGCCCTCGTTTGTAAAATCAACCGGGATACCCATGCGAGTTTGCTCCACAAACCATTTTTGTACGGTATTTATAGCCGCAGCATGTTTGCTATACGGGAAACTATATTGGGTAGGCGCATCATCAGTGTGCGAAGTAAGGTTGTTTAGTTCTTCATCAATATTGGCAATGCCATCTTTCCAAACCTCATTTTTCCATGAGTCGGCAGGCATTTCTTCTTTTAACACCCGCTTATAACCATATAAGGTAGCCAACTGACAGGTTTTTTCATCAACGGTCATCTGGCTCAACAGATCGGCAATGCGTTTTGGGATGGGTTGTGATGGATCTTCAAACACATCCATTTTGCCATTCTTATTAAAATCTATCCACCCTTTATGATAGATAGACTTTTGCGCCATAGATGCCGGTATGAGTACAGCCTGCAGCAATGCGGCCAGCAGTAATTTTTTCATGGTCATAATTCAGGTAAATAACTTAGGTCAAAGTTAGAATACCCGGGCACATTCAAAGCAACTGGCGGCAATTATCGCCTAAATTATTACGAAAACGTTTTCATTACTCTGTTTTCAAACCTTTAACAGGGTTGGTAAGCGCAGCCCTAACAGATTGAAAACTTATGGTGAACAAGGCGATCAATACGGCAATTACTCCGGCTAAGGCAAACATCCACCAGCTTATAGTTGTGCGGTAAGCAAAATTTTGCAACCATTGGTGCATTGCATACCATGAAATTAAAGTTGCTATTACAAAGGCTATCGCAATCAATTTCAAAAAGTCTTTTGATAAAAGTTGAACAATACCCACCACGCTAGCCCCTAACACTTTGCGAATGGCTATTTCCTTATGCCGCTGTTCGGCGCTAAAAGTTGCCAGGCCAAATAAACCCAGGCATGAAATAAGTATGGCCATTATAGCAAATGAGTTAATAATATGCGACATGGTTATCTCGCTTTCATATTGTTTTTGAACTTCCTCATCTAAAAATGAATATTCAAAAGGAACTGCCGACAGGTCTTTTTGCCAGATCGCCTGCATCTGGCTTAGCAGCGTTTTATAATTTTTGCTGTTTACTGATACGATCATGCTGGAAAGATCGCCGGGAGCGACATCATATTCAAGCATGAAAGGCTTAACCCCGTCATGCAGGGATGTGTAGTTAAAATCCTTCATTACACCTGCTATGGTAACAAAAGTTGTAGGACTTGTGCCATATTGGGTATATAACCGGGTGCCGGGCGCTGTTTGCGGCGTTAAGGCTAATCTTTTCATTAAGGTTTCATTTACTAACACTTTGCCGGAGTCACCTTGCATAAAGTCCCTGCCGCTAATGATCTTGATACCGTTTGTTTTGACAAAATATTGATCGGCTGAAATATTTTGTGCATCAATAGCAGTAGGCATGTTTCCCCCGGGAGGATAAACGCCATGATCGCGCATTATAGGATGGCCGAAGTAATTATTGGAACTGGTAACGGTCTTAACGTCGGCCAGTTGGCGCAAGTCATTAGCAAAAGTTGCCATTTTGTTCTGTGTATCGCCTGTATAAAAGTTGAAAATAAGTTTTTGGGCTGTATTATACCCCAGATCCTTGTTTTTAATATAGTTTAACTGACTGTAAATAATTATAATACCCGCAATCAATACAATAGACAATACAAACTGAAAGACTACCAGCGATCGCCGTATTCCGGCTGCTGAAATATGGTTGTTAAAGTTGCCTTTGATCACTTTTATTGCTTCAAATGCCGACAAGTAAAACGCCGGATAGCTACCAGCAACTAACCCTGTGATAATTATAAGGCTGGTCAGCATAACCCAAAGGCGATAATCGCCAAAGAAAGTTAGATGGATAGATGCTTGTGTGATCTGGTTAAGATATGGTAAAACCATCCATAGCAAAGGCAATGCTATAATTACCCCAATAAAGGCTAACAAAAATGATTCGCCTAAAAACTGTTTGATGAGGTCATATTTTCCGGCACCTATTACTTTTCTTACACCTACTTCTTTAGCTCTTTTTGATGCCCTTGCGGTAGATAAGTTCATGAAATTAATACAGGCTATCACCTGGATGAGCACCGCAATTAAAATTAAAATATCAAGAAATGAGGTGCTTACCGTTTTGCTGATTTCATTTTCGTAACCTGGGGTAGTATGTATAGTAGTAACCGCTTGCAGATGCAGTTGTTTTTGCATGCCTATGGCTTTCATTTGCTGCGCACCATATTTTTTTAGAAAAGCAGGTAATTTTGATTCAAGAATAGCGGCACTTGCATCAGGTCTTAATTTTACGTATTCATTAGCAAAGTTATTCCCCGCCCAGTCATTGTCAGATCGTACATAAGCGCCGAGGCCGCCACTGTTCATGGTGATAAACATATTTCCCTGGATGTGCGATTTGCCAAGGCTTTCATCAACCACTCCGGTTACTTTAAAATCATGTTTTCCAAAAGCGTCATCAATAGTTATTACTTTATCAACCGGGTTTTCGTTGCCAAAAAGTTTGTCTGCCGTAGTTTTCATCAACACAACGGTATAGGGTTCTGTCAATGCGTTTTTACTGCTGCCGTTAACAAAGTGATAGTTGAAAATATCGAAAAATGTAGAATCAACCATAAACGCATCTTTTTCATAAATCGATTTTTCCTTATAGCGCAGCAGGTGTTGTTTGGCTCCCAATAAAGAAGAGTTTATCACCCTTGTAAACTGTATTACTTCGGGAAAATCATTCTTCATAGCCGGGGCAATTGGCGGCGAAGAGGTTGAGTTAGTATGTTTATCGCCTGTTAATACTAATGTGGTATTAACACGGTAAATATCCTTTGCATTTTTATAATGCTTATCATAACTGTACTGATCCTGCACATATAGTAAAATATACAGGCAACACAACGTACCTGTAGCCAGGCCAATAATATTGATAAAACTAAATGTTTTGTTTTTTAACAAAAAACGGAAAGCGGTTTTGAAGTAGCTTTTTAACATAAAATTGTTTTATAGTATTACAAATCAAAACTAAGCAAACTAATAATATGCCATGTGATTAATTATTTGTTAATCAGTTAATTATATATTTATTACTGATTTAAACTGTTCGGTTTCGATACAGTGGTTGTTCGGTTATGAGCCTTGACTATTGATGTAACAAACAAATAGCAATGGGCCTGAAAACATTTTGCATATTAAATGCTTATACCTAAATCTTACTACCAATTTTAAATGAAGCTATTTATTGTAAGCAAATGCTTACCAGTACTTATATTACTGATATTTTTTAATCCACTATCTTCAAAAGCATACTCGGTTCTCACGCATGAGGCTGTGATTGATGCGAGCTGGGGAAAGTATATCCAGCCTTTGCTTAAACAAAAATATCCGGCAGCTACAGACAGTGAGTTGCTGGTAGCACATTCTTATGCCTACGGCGGGTGCATGATAGCCGATATGGGTTATTTCCCGTTCGGTAGTAAATATTTCACCAATCTGGCCCATTATGTGCGCACCGGCGATTTTGTAATGGCGCTAATATCAGAAGCGCACAGTTTGAATGAATACGCTTTTGCGATGGGTGCGCTTAGTCATTACATGGCCGACCAGTATGGACATTCATTAGGCACCAACCATGCCGTTCCACTCATGTACAAAAAGGTAGGTAAGGAGTATGGCAGTGATGTTACCTATGAACAAAACCCGGTAGATCATAGTAGGGTCGAGATCTCTTTTGATGTATTGCAGATAGCCCGGGGTAATTATGTTACCCAAAATTATCATGATTTTATAGGCTTTAACGTGGCAAAGCCCTTATTGGAACGTGCGTTTATGAAAACTTACGGGCAGGATATAAACGTAGTATTCGGTGATCTTGATCTGGCTATATCCACTTTCAGATGGGCCGTTAAAAGTTTGTTGCCAACGGTAACGCGCTCGGCATGGTCATTAAAAAAGGATGAGATCAAAAAAGCGAATCCAAGCGCTACCAGCCGTAATTTTCATTATAAAATGAAGACCAGGGAATATAATCTTGAATATGGCAAGGAAAGGGAAAAAACTACTTTTGGAGAGAGCGTAATGGCCTTTTTTATTAAAATAGTGCCTAAGATAGGCCCATTTAAGTCGTTAAAATTTCAGACTCCTACGCCCGAAGCCGAGAAATTGTTTATAGCAAGCTTTGATGCTGTTTTACTGCATTATTCGGCGGCGCTCATACGTTTGGAGCATGAGAATATTAATTTGCCCGATATTGATTTTGATACCGGCAAGGAAACAATTTATGGTGAGTATAATTTAACTAACCAAACCTACGATGAGCTATTAACTAAATTAGATGCCAATAAATTTAGTGATTTGACTGAACCTTTAAAGGAGAATATACTTTCGTATTATAATAGTGTCGATACATCAGCATTTTCAAAAAGCAAGCCTGATGAATGGAAAAAGACCTATGTGGTTTTACAAAAAGTTAAGCAAATGCCCACTGTAAAAATTGATAGCTTAAAAACTGCACAGGGCTTAAACTACAAAGATCAGCAATAAAATATTGCCTTAAGCTTTAGGTAATTTTATGGTGAATGTAGTGCCGGTTTCGGGGGTGCTGGTTACGGTTATTTCGCCATTAAGTTTATTGATGATTTGAGCTACAATACTCAAACCCAAACCAACAGATGCTTCGCCATGTACGCCATCGCGCCGGGCTTTTGAAAAACGGTCGAAGATATAAGGCAGCAGATTGGCCGGGATACCTATTCCAAAATCCTTAACATTAATAAAAATGCTGTCGGCTGAATCATATAACGTAACATCGATATGATCGGTTCTACCTGAGAATTTAAGCGCGTTACTTATAAGATTATCCATTACGCGTTGCATTTTTTCTTTATGAAGCAAAGCATAAACCGGCTTGTCTGTACCATGATAGATGATATTGATCTGACCCATTTTATTTTTGAGCCATTCGTCAATTATCTCTGTAATAAACTGATCCAGTTCGATTTTTTCCAGATCAAGCTGGGTTATAATTTCATTTTGAGCCGTTTCAAGCAGGTCGTTTATAATGGAGCTTGCTTTATCGCATGATGCTCTTATCATTTGCAGGTTTTCATGATAATCTTCGGCTAAGCCCTCATCCATCTCCATTAATGAAGTTATGGATTGGATGATAGCCAGCGGATTTCTTAGGTCATGTGCAACTACACCCAGTATTTCATTTTTTGCCTGGCTTGCATATTCTATCTCAATGTTTTTTTGTTCAATAGCTTTTAGCTTAAAAAAGTTATCGGCCCGGTATGAAAATAAGAACCGGCAGATACAGTAAAATGAAGTTAATAATAACAGTGAGGCTAAATTATTAAGTATCAGTTCATCAAAGCGTTGCTGATAAAAAGGAAGCATCACCGTAAAGATAAGCCCGGTTACCAGGCTGATTAATATGGTTTCATAATACTCAAAGGTAAAGAACACGCTTGTTAATATCAGGCCGATCATGTACATAACCAGTGCATTGCGCGGATTATACATGCTAAAAAAACTGCCCCGCATACCGCAGATAATTACATACAGGGCAAATACGAAAGCCAATATTTGTGAAAACCTTAAATATTTGCGATTGTCTTTAAAGTGCTTTATAAGGTAAAGGCTGGCAAAGTAAAACAATGGATTAATTATCAATGCTATCCAATTGGCAGCATCATAATCATTAATATGATGTACGATTTGATTGGATAAGTGAAAGGCAAAAAAAACAATCCTGATAAGCACACAGAAAGTAAAAAAAACCACACTAGTAGTTTGAACAGTTTTTAGATTCTGGAAAACATAGTGAGAGCGAAATGCAGCCCTGCCCGATAAATCAGCCCTGCTAAAAAAATGAATCCTCATTCCTGTGTTAATAGTTGATAGGTTCGGCTAATATACTGAATTGATGTAAATTAATTGACAAACAGCTTTGGATTCGGATTTTTTATAGCTAAATGTTACAATTATAAATAAGCATAGCTTATACAAAACGTATTATAACGTTGTATAAGCTATGCTTACGGATGCTAATAAATTACTGTTTTAAAAGCACATTACTATAAACATGATACTCGCCGGGGGCCAGTGTCATGGCAAAAGCAGTGCTGGTTACATTAATGGTTGCCCCTGTTAAATTATCATACCAGGTGCCTGTTGCCGGGAAAGTTATCACCGGGGTATCGCTAATTACATCAAAATTACCAACTACTACTACATCTGCCGATGGGTCTATCAATTCCAGGGTTTTAACAGCACCGGTAAGGTTATAATGAAAATTAGTAGTTGCAAACACTGCATTCTTAATTTTCATATTGATCATTTTTTTATAAACACCATATAGTTCCTGCCTGTTAGGGTCAAGTTTATAGGCTGGGAAAATAGGTTTGTCAGCAGTTCTGCTGGCATCAGTATTTGTTGGATAATCAATAGATGCATCATAGCCTATTTCACCATATTCCCATAGCAGTTTAGGGCCGGGAGATGAGAACATAAAGGCTGCACCCATTTCGTCGCGTTTTAAGCCGGTTGGTATGCTGGTAATATTATAACTTCCTAAACTATTGCCGTATTGTTCGTTTTTATATTGCAGGCGTTCCTGGTCATGGCTTTCAAAGTATGATATCAGAGAATACGGTGCCGGGGCTGTAGATGAGAAGCCAAATGAATCATAAAATAAGCCTGTAAGGTCCCAACTTGGATTGGTTGGGTAACCCATGGTCGCTTGTTCGGCCTGACTGCTCAGGTTATTCCACATCATCATGCCTAAATTAGCATAAGCAGACTCTTCATTATTTGCTGAAAACATCTCCAATATCACATAAAATGATGGGTCTAAACCTTTCATGTAAGCATTGTATTTTGTCCACAAAGCAACGCGGCTTGGGTCATAAGCAGCCCATGCAGCTTCAGTAGCATCGGTTGATGTATTACCGGAATTTACCTGTGTATAGCCTTTAGCTTCATCAAACCTGTAACCATCAATATGGTATTCCTGCATCCAGTATTTCATTACATTTTCGGTAAAATACTGGGTAGCAGCATTCTGATGATTTAGTTGATAGCCTACAGCATCGGGATGCATATTTGTTTGGTCGAACCAGGGGTTATTTGCAGCAGGTGCACCGGTTGAGGCATTGGCATACATTTGTACCATTGGCGATGAGCCAAACTGATCTTCGAGCACAATATCCTGTATTACCGCTATACCACGTGCGTGGCAGGCATCAATAAAAGCTTTGTAAGCATTGGGCGTGCCGTAATATTTATCGAGCGCAAACATAAAATTAGAGTTATATCCCCATGAATCATTGCCTTCAAACTCATTTACGGGCATTAATTCAATGGCATTTACTCCTAAGCTTGCAATATAGTTAAGCGAATCAGTAAGTTCCGTGTAGGTGTGTGTAGCAACAAAATCGCGCACCAGTAATTCATAAACCACCAGGTTTTGTTGAGCCGGGCGTGTAAATGAGGCTACTTTCCATGAGTAGGTTGGTGCATTTACCTCAAAGTCGGTAACCTCGCCGGTTGTTTTACCGGTAGGGTAGGCTTTTAGTCCGGGATAAACAGCAGCTGTTATTGCTCCATCATTGTTAGGATCAAGTACTTCATGACTATATGGATCGGCTACTTTGAGCGAGCCATCAATATAATATTGATAGGAGTATTCTGTATTTGGGTCGATATTATCGATCTCAACCCACCAGCGTGTACCATCGGTTGAATTGGTCATGGCTGTTGGTGTCCAGCTATTGAAATCGCCAATTACTGAAACTGACTTTTTACCCGGAGCATACAGATTGAAAACAACCGATTTACCGGAGTTGATAAACGTAACCCCATCGGCATCGCCTGCGGGTACATCTTTGCCGTTGGGGTTTACAACGGTTGTTCCCCCACCGCCGGAATCGTTCCCGGAAGTGGAGCTTTTTTTGCAGGAACTAATGCTAACGAGTAATAACCCGCTTAGCAATAAGTAAACATTCTTCATTGCTTAAATTTTGTTATTGTTTATAAATTGGTTTTGGTACAACGCTACTTTTTGCTGTTTTGGTATAAAACAGCTGTAAATAAGTCATTTTTATATCCTTAACAAAGCATTGCTGCTAATTGGTTTTGGTAAAAATATTAAATTTACCTTGTATTTAAAAATATTTATAAATAATCAAATAAATGAGTTACGCTTTTGAATATGGATCGATGACTCTTATTTAATATGGCGTTTAACTATACTAACCAGCTCGGTAAGATCAAAGGGTTTGCGTAAATAACCATCGGCAAGGCCAGCTTCAGCTATTTCTCTAATATTGCTTACTGCCGAGATTATGATCACCGGGATATGGCTTGTGGCAGGATTGGTTTTTAATTCTTTGCTTAATTGCTGTCCGTTGGCATCGCTTTTCCAATCGGTTAGCCAGTTATCCAGCAGTACCAGGTTTGGCTTGTAACTCTCTATCGATTTTAAAATTTTGGAATCTTCTGACGATATAACTTCGTATTGTTCTTCTTCTAAAATATAAACAATCGTTTCCCTTATATCCTTGTCATCTTCAATCACCAGAATTCTTTTAGCTACGCCTTCCATAAATGCATTTAATAACTGTGTTAAGCTTTATATTATTAAAAAGTCCATTTGCGGGTTTATAACACAAATGGTTTTAACTATTAACATAAAAAGCCATACCTTTTGTTTTAAGATTTAGCTCTTTTTGATACATTAAATTAAGGAGTAGGCTAAAATCAAGAGCAATATACTAAATAACAGTTAAAATATTCCCAAAAGCTCTAAAAGAAATAAATCACAAGAACAATTATTTGCTTAAACAGATGGGGGATAATCTTCAATATTATAACATATGCGGCAACGGGGTTCATAACTTTCCTTTTCACCCAGTAATATCTGGCCATCTTCGGCTACTAACCGGTAGGAGTAAAGGGCAGGATTACCGCATTTAACGCACACCGCATGTAGTTTAGTTACTGATTCGGCAATGGCCATAAGTGCAGGCATAGGGCCAAAAGGCCGTCCCTGGAAATCCATATCAAGCCCGGCTATAATAACCCGCACGCCTTTATTGGCAAGGATATTGCATATTTCGGGCAGTTCATTATCAAAAAACTGGGCCTCATCAATACCTACTACCTGTACCTGGCTACCGGGCAACAAAATTGCCGAAGCCTTGCTCACCGGCATTGATGGGATAGAGTTTGCATTGTGCGAAACAAGCGCGTTTTCGCCATAGCGTATATCAGCCTTTGGGCTAAAGATACCTACACTTAAACGGGCTATACGGGCGCGTTTTAATCTGCGCATCAATTCCTCTGTTTTACCCGAAAACATGGAACCGCAAATTACTTCAATACTTCCTCCGCTTTCGCCTCTTCTTCTAAAAACCTCGTCGCTATGTTGCATGCTTAACTTTATAACAGGCGCCTAATATCAGAATTAAATCTTATTTTTGGGTAGCATATTTTCAATATTAAAGCCATGAAGCAACAGGAAGTATTTAAAAAGATAGGCATAATTATAAAAGAGCTGAGTGACCAATACGAATACCTTAAAACCATAGACGGCCGGTTAAATGAACTGGAACTGGAACTGTTTATCGCTAATTCTCATTTTTTAACCGATCATGTGGTGATTCTGAATAAACTGAATTCACAACTGTCGCCAACACTTAAACCGGTTGAAGAAGAACCACCTGTGGTTGAAGAGAAACAGCCAGAGCCTGAACCAGAGGCTGTTGAAGAACCGCTGACACCAGAACCAAAATATTTTGAACCGCTGGTACAATCGGTTACTCAACCGGCTAAAAATCATAGTCTGGCTGCTGAAGAAGATAACCAAACCGTACCGCAAATACACGTGGAAACATATAGTGACGAAGACAGCTATTCATTTATAAAAGAAGAGCCAGAAACCATCAGGCATGAGTTAATAATGGACGAGGCTGATTGGGTTGATGAAGATGAAACCTATGAAAATGAATTAAGTGATGGGCCTATTGCCAAGGAAATAATTGAGACACCGCCAGTAGTGGCGAAACCTGTTGATGTTGAAAAAGTTGAAGAGCTAAAACCTGTTATAACCGAAAAACCTGTAACTAAACCAGCTGCACAGCTATTTAAGCATACAGCTAAAGAGGATGTACTTACCATTAACCAAAAAATGTCGTCGCAAATGGCTGGCAAAACAGGGAATATTACTGAGCAGGCAGGAGCACAAAAGATAGATGACCTTAAACAGGCCATTACTCTTAATGATAAGTTGCTGTATATTAAAGACCTTTTTAATGGCTATAGCCTGGCCTATAGCGAGGCTGTAGAAATATTGAACCGCTTCAGCAGTTTTGATGAGGCTGATACCTTTTTGAAAAAGAATTACGTAGTTAAAAATACCTGGGAAAGCAAGCCTGATACTACCGAAAAATTCTATAATTTATTAAAACGGCGTTACGCGTAAACAATACCCATCCGGTTTGAATCAAGTTTCAGCAGCACGAACAGCAGCAGGGTAAAGCTAATTAATGATGAACCTCCATAGCTGATAAAGGGCAGCGGGATACCGATAGAAGGTACGATGCCAATAGTCATGCCGACATTAATTACCACGTGGAAGAATATAATTGAAGCCGCCCCATAAGCGTAAATGCGCGAGAATGGCGATCGCTGTCTTTCGGCTATCCGGATAATGCGGAGGACTAAAAACAGGTATAATCCCAAAACCACTACCGAACCTGCAAAACCCCATTCCTCACCAACGGTGCAGAAAATGAAATCCGTGCTTTGTTCGGGTACAAATGAATATTGAGTTTGCGTGCCCTGCATATAACCTTTGCCCCATAACTTGCCGGAACCTATAGCGATCTTCGACTGGTTTACGTTATAGCCCTTACCCTTCAGATCGCTTGTAATGCCCAATACAATATCAATACGTACCTTTTGGTGGGGTTTTAAAACATCGTTATAAAGAAACTTAACGCTAAACACAAAAGCGATACAAATGCCCAAGCCAATAAGTATGGTTGAAACAAGTTTTTTATTACGCTTAAACAGCAGGATGATAATAGCCGCTATCACAACCAGGGCAATTACTACATATTCAAGGTTATGGAGCTTTAGGGTTAATACAAACAGGGTTATAAATAAGCCCTCCAATATCAGGAAATAAGGTGAAAGTCCCTCGCGGTATAAAACCAGTATAAGGCAGCTGAACACCAGCGTTGAACCGGCATCTGGCTGCAGCATTATAAGCGCCATAGGGAAAAGTATGATACCTGCCGCTACCAAAAACGATTTTAACTCGGTAACTTTTACATTGGTTCCGCTTAAATAACGGGCCAATAGCAGTGCCGTAGTAAATTTTGCAAACTCTGATGGCTGTAACCTAAAACCGCCTCCAAGCGAGATCCATGCCTGGTTTCCGCCCACGTTACGGCCAACAACCAGTACTAGCATGAGCAATAGGGTGGTTATTGCATAAAAAGCAGGGGCAAGCGCGGCAATAAACCGGCTCTCGAGCAGCAAGATCATGATGCCTAAAACAATCCCAATAATAATGTAGATGAATTGCTTGCCATAATCGGTAGCCAGATCGAGTATACCCGGATGCTTAGGATTGAAAGCCGCAGAATGAATGTTAAGCCAGCCTATAGTACACAGGGCAAGATACAGGAATACCGTAATCCAGTCGACATTAAAAAAGAAGCTGCGCGGCTGATTATTAGTCATTCTCTTTCCTTTTTATTGCTGATGATGCTAACGCTGCTATGCGATTATCATTGAGTTTTTTTGTAGCTGCGCTTTTGATCTGCGCTTTTTTGCGCAAGCTATCCGTAATCTTTTGTTTTTTCAGGCTATCTCGTTGCGCATCCCTTCTGATCTGTGAATAGTAAAAAGAAGGATCGGGCAATAAGTTGGCATTCTTAATGCGTTCAAACTCATCATGTGGCCGTTTGATCGTATCAGTTAAATATTTCTCAACTATATAGCTGGCTATAGGTGCGGCCCACCATGCGCCTTGTCCGGCGTTTTCAACTACTACAGCAATAGCTATACGAGGATGATCCCGTGGTGCGAAAGCCACAAATATTGAGTGGTTTTTACCATGTGGATTTTGTGCTGTACCTGTTTTTCCACACATAATAATACCCGGTATTCTTGAACTGGCGGCAGTGCCGCTTTCAACCACTTGTTGCATGCCATCAATTACCGGCTCAAAGTATTGCGGGGCTATGCCTACATAATTTTGTTTCAGGTATTCTGTTTTTGAGATCTGCTTATCGCCAATGGCTTTTATTAAGTGCGGAGTATAATAGTAACCATGATTTGCAATGGTACATTCAATATTAGCTAACTGTAATGGCGTAGCTTCCAATTCACCCTGGCCAATAGCTAAGGATATTATAGAGCTTGGGCGCCAGTTTGTATTTTTGAACTTTTCGTCATAATAATCTGCAGTAGGTACAAAGCCATGTTTTTCATTCGGCAAATCGACACCCAGTTTCTCGCCGAACCCAAATTTATTCACATCGCCTCTCCAATCAGTATAAGTTTGATGCAGATTTTTGGTGCCGTAATGATCCATCACCTCGGTAAATACATTACAAAAATAAGTATTGCATGACATGGCAATACCATGTGTTAAATTGGTAATACCATGAGCTTCATCGCATTTTACAATGTGGTTACCAGCATGATAAGCCGCCACGCAATCAAACGATGTTTGCGGTGTAATGATTCCTTCCTGCAAGGCTATCAAAGCCGCTAAGGGTTTAAATGACGATCCCGGCGGATAATAAGCCTGGATGGGCCTTATCAAAAATGGATTGTAAGGGTCTTTATACATTTTAGCGGCATTGTTGCCACGGTCGCGACCTACCATCAGGTTAGGGTCATAGGTTGGACTGCTCACAAAACACAAGATCTCGCCTGTTGAGGGTTCTATGGCTACAATACTGCCTACCTTGTTATGCATTAATTCTTCGCCAAGCTTTTGTATTCGCAGGTCGAGCGAGGAGATGAGACGCTCACCTGCACGTTCAGGCGTATCCAGTGCGCCGTTCATATAGCTGCCTTTTGGTATGTTGTGCGAATCAACCACCATGTTCTTTACGCCAACTTGTCCCCTTAAAACACTTTCATATGCTTTTTCAACACCGGTAATGCCTATGTAATCGCCGGAATGGTAGTAGCCATTAGAATGTTGGATGTCTTTATCAGTAACCTCACCAATATAACCCAGGAACTGTGCCGCTACTGAATCAGGATAGGTGCGTAAATACCTTGTTGTTGAGAAAAAGCCAGGAAATTCTGATAGCCGTTCCTGCAACGAGGCATAGGTTTCAGCCGATAGCTGTTTTTCAAATATGGATGATGTACTGGGCGAATATTTGATAGCTTTTTCAAACCTGCGGTCGAATTCAGCCTTATCAATATTCAGTAGCTTACAAAATTCAAGGGTATCAAATGGTTTTACCTGTTTGGGTATTACCATAATATCATAAAAGGCTTCGTTTTCTACCAGTACTTTATTGTTACGATCTAATATCGGCCCACGAGCTGGGTAGATCTTATACTGGCGTAATACGTTTTTTGTGGCGTAAATGCTGTATTCCTTGTCAATTATCTGTATGTAAAACAGTTTGGCAAGCAATATTAATATTATCGTTATAAAAATACCTGCGATGACATATCGCCTTACGAAAAAACTATTCATTTACGTTCTTTTCTCCTGTAAAATAACAAGCCGGAAACCAGCATCAAAAATACGGTAAATAAAGAACTCAAAACAAAGCGGCTTAGTGTGTATTGTATTTGCGATAAGTTAAAAGCTTCTAAATTGAAAAGGAAAAAATGATGAAAAAGGGTAAGTACCAGCGCATAGGTTAAAAACCACCTGAAACCCATAATACTTAGCGTAGGTTCTGGTTCATTATCAAAGCCATCTTTTTGTACAGTAATGCTGATGAATAAAATACGCACCAATGCCAGCAACACACAAGCTGCAGCGTGCAGCCCCGGTGTATCATAAAAAGCATCAATAGTTAAGCCTGTTATAAACGCTAAGGCAAACAGTAGTATGTTAGGCGTTTCGAACGGCAGCAATAAAATGAATAAGATATATAAGTAAGGCGTAGCCAGATTATACAGCGTTATATTTTTTAATAAAAATACCTGTATAAAAACCAGCAGTATAAACCGGATAAGGTTAACAAATACTGTTCTAATCATCCTTCTTTTGCAGAGCCTCCAGTCCCTCTTGTTCCTTTGCGAACTTATTATCTACAACATCAACGTATTGCAGCTTGGTAAAATCAACTGAAAAAGTTACTTCCATATTTAAGGATATGCCGCCGCCTTTTGGATGCAGATCAGTTAACCTGCCAACCATTATCCCCGCCGGAAATAATGAATAGCCTGAAGTTACTACCGCTTCGCCTAACCTGGGTTGTGCGTTGTTGTTTACATCCATCAGCAGGCCTTTATGCGGGTTCATGTCATCACCCCAGCGGATGTAGCCTATTTCTTTATTGTTTACCAGCATCACACTAAAGCGGGTGTCTTTATTAAGCATAGATTGCACATTGGCAAAATGCTCGGTAACATTTACCACCTTACCTACAATACCGCCGTTGCTAATTACCCCCATACCCACTGCAATACCATCCTTACTGCCGCGGTTAATGGTAATGTAGTTGTTGCTATGATTTACGGAGTTATTGATCACTTTGGCTACAGTATATTCATATTGCACCTTGTATACGGAGTCGGCTACCTTATGTTTGGCAACAGTATCAACATAAAATGATGATTTAAGCTGATTACGCAGGCTGGCATTTTCGCGGGCAAGGCTGTCATTTACCTCTTTTAACGACATATAATCATATAAACCATTAATGCGGGTGTACATTTTGCCGGTAACATCATTAGCGCTGTTAATAAAAGTAGCCTTTTGAAAAGAGTTGTATTTTATATAGATAACAATAGAGGTTATCTCAAAAATCAGGAATAAAAAGAATGCGTTGTACTTAGTAATGAAGATTAAAAGATTACGCATGGTTTTTTAGTTGCAAGTTGTAGGTTATAGGTTGCAAGTTAGCCGCTTTACACACACAACTTGCAACTTATAACCTACAACAAGTTATTGCATTAAGAATTTAAAATTACCAATATTTTTTAAAGCAGTACCTGTGCCGCGTACCACTGCGCGAAGCGGATCTTCGGCAACGTGAACCGGTAGTTTGGTTTTTGAGGCCACACGTTTGTCAAGCCCGCGCAATAAGGCACCACCGCCGGTTAAGTAAATACCGGTTTGATAAATATCAGCCGATAATTCAGGCGGAGTTATTTCTAATGCTTTCAGTATCGCTTCTTCTATTTTCGAGATAGATTTATCAAGGCAATGTGCAATTTCAGTATAAGATACCATGATCTGCTTAGGTACGCCAGTCATTAAATCACGACCTTGTACAGCAAAATCAGCAGGTGGATCAGCTAACTCCGGTAAAGCGGCTCCAACCTCAATTTTGATCTTTTCAGCAGTACGGTCACCTATCATGATGTTATGCTGGCGGCGGATATATTGTACAATATCAGAGTCGAAGTTATCACCCGCAACACGGATAGACTGGTCGCATACGATACCTGATAGCGCGATAACCGCAATCTCGGTAGTACCACCACCAATATCAATGATCATGTTGCCCATCGGTTCTTCCACATCAATACCAATACCTACCGCGGCAGCCATTGGCTCATGAATAAGATAAACCTCTTTAGCACCTGCAATTTCGGCGCTATCACGTACGGCACGTTTTTCAACCTCGGTAATACCTGATGGTATACAGATCACCATACGCAACGATGGGAAAAACCAGCCCTTGCCCGGGTTGATCATCTTGATCATACCGCGTATCATGTGTTCAGCAGCATTAAAGTCGGCTATTACACCATCTTTAAGCGGGCGAACGGTACGAATATTATCGTGCGTTTTGCCTTCCATTTGCATAGCCTGGCGGCCAATGGCAATCACCTTATTTGTTGTTCGGTCAAAAGCAACTATCGATGGTTCGTCGACAACAACTTTGTCGTTATGTATGATGAGGGTATTTGCGGTACCTAAGTCGATGGCAATTTCTTGCGTAAAAAAATTAAATAAACCCATTTGTAGTTTGCTTCAAAAGATTTGCAAAGTTGATAAAAATACACTTAATAAAATTAATTAATAATCTATTTAAGCGTTAAAATTTAATATTTATTGTTGAGTTGGTTGATTAGTTATGTTGGTTGATTAAGTTGTATTGAGTTGATTAAGTTAAATGTGTTTTAAATAACTACTCACCCAATCAACCATTCACTTAATCAACCCTTCACTCAATCAACCAGTAAAATTAATGCTTAAAGTGGCGTATGCCGGTAGTAACCATCGCTATACCTTTTTCATTACACATATCGATAGAATCCTGGTCTTTTATTGATCCACCGGGTTGCAGTATTGCTGTTATTCCTGCTTCAGCGGCCAACTCAGCACAATCCGGGAACGGAAAAAATGCGTCAGAAGCCATTACTGCTCCATTAAGGTCAAAACCAAAGCTTTCTGCTTTTATTATGGCTTGCCTCAGTGAATCAACCCTTGAGGTTTGCCCAACGCCACTAGCCATTAGCTGGCTGTTTTTAGCGAAAACAATAGTGTTTGATTTGGTATGTTTAACCACCTTGTTGGCGAAGAACAGGTCTTTCAGCTCATGCTCGGTAGGTTTCTTCTCAGTTACAGCGGTCATTTGAGTGGGGCCTTCGATAACTGCGTCTTTATCCTGCTCAATAACACCGTTTAGTAAGGTTTTAAATTGCTTAACAGGCAATTCCACCGGCTGACGAATCAGGATGATACGGTTTTTCTTTGACTGTAATATCTGTACGGCTTCGTCAGTATAAGCAGGTGCTATCAGTACCTCATAAAATATTTTGCTGATCTCGGTTGCCGTTTCAGCGTCGATCTCATCATTAGCGATGATGACACCGCCAAAGGCTGATACCGGGTCGCAAGCCAGTGCATCTATCCATGCTTCTTTAATAAACGAGCGCGATGCAATGCCGCAGGCATTGGTATGTTTTAATATGGCAATGGTTGGCTCGGTAAATTCATCGATAAGTGCAACAGCGGCATCAACATCAACCAAATTGTTGTATGAAAGCTCTTTGCCATGCAGTTTGGTGAACATAGCATCCAAGTTACCGTAGAATACGCCTTGTTGATGCGGATTTTCGCCATAACGCAAGGTTTGGCTGGTTTGTATGCTTTGTTTAAATACTGGCATAGGTTCTTCCTGGTTAAAGTACTGGAAGATGGCAGTGTCATAATTTGAAGAAATGTTGAATGCCTTTTGAGCAAATGTGCGGCGCTGATCCAAGGTAGTTGTACCGCTTTGGCTGATAAGCAATGTCTCCAGCTGGCTGTAATCATTTTTTGATGCTACAATTACTACATCTTTAAAGTTTTTTGCTGCTGCGCGAATAAGAGAAATACCGCCAATATCTATCTTTTCGATGATATCATCGGCTCCTGCACCAGATTTTACGGTTTCTTCAAACGGATAAAGGTCAACAATTACCAGGTCAATTTCCGGGATCTCATATTGTGCCAATTGCTGCTCATCGCTTTCGAAATTTCTGCGTGCAAGTATACCACCAAACACTTTGGGATGCAGGGTTTTTACCCGGCCGCCTAATATTGACGGGTAAGAGGTAAGATCCTCAACAGCAATTACATCAACCCCAAGTGAGCGGATAAAAGTTTCGGTACCACCGGTAGTATATATTTTTACACCCAGGCGGTTTAACTCGTGAATTATAGGCTCAAGGTTGTCTTTATAGTAAACAGAAATTAGCGCGTTTTTTATTTGAACAGATTGGCTCATTAGCAATGCATTTTTTGAGCCGCAAAGATAGGGATTAGGTATTAGAGATTAGAGCTTTATGATCAGTTTTTTTGGAGTAAAATTTCAAGTTTAAAACTGTTGATTATTTCAACTCGTCATTGCGAGGTACGAAGCAATCCTCTATGCAATGCAGATGAAATGTTTGTTGTTTATTTATCCCGTGGTATCGCTCATAGCCGCTATGGCCTATTTCTTTTGTCTTGATACAAAAACAAAAGATCAAGCCAAAGGGGATGCTTCCACGCTCACGGCCATACTACTGGCTCGCCCCCTTTGTCGGAAGGGCCTGCGCTTTTTGATGGTCTAAATAATTGCAACCCCGCAACAGTTATTGGAATGATGTGCTAACTAATCTCTAACTTCCAGCCACTAATCTCTCAACCTAACTCTTCATCTTCTTCAGCAAACTTTCCACCACCCTTGGGAAATGCGTATGTTCCAGTTGCTGGCCTTTAAATTTTATCATCTCCAGGTTATCGCCGGGTTCAATTTTAAATTTTGATTGATGTATGATCTCACCTTCGTCAAATACTTCATCTACAAAATGTATGGTAATACCTGATTCTTCTTCGCCTGCGGCAAGTATAGCTTTGTGCACATGATCGCCATACATGCCTGCGCCGCCGTATTTGGGTAGTAGCGATGGATGCAGGTTAATTATCCGGTTGGGGAACGCTTTTAATAATGGCACAGGCACCAGCCATAAAAAACCGGCAAGCACGATCAAATCAACCTGCAGGTTCTTCAACAGCTTTATCACATCATCAGTTTGGTAAAACTCATGACGATTGAATATATGCGAGGGTACTTCAAAATTATCGGCACGCTGCAATACATAAGCCTGTGGGTTATTGGTAAGTATAAGCACAACTTCCGCTTCGGGGCTGCGCTTAAAATGCTCCATAATCTTTTGTGCGTTTGATCCGGAACCTGAAGCAAAAATGGCTATTCTTTTTTTCAAAATATCAGATCAGTGTTATATTCATCCAAATATAAAATTTTCATCGTGAAATTATCCCTGTTACTCAAAGTTTGTTTTTGAGGGATATAAATATCTACCTGATGGTTATAAAACGCGTGCCGGGACTAATTGCCTACTGACTTGCTTTGTTTTACAAAGCCATATACTGTGATTTTTCGCCTTGTTGTAGGAGTAACATAGGTGGTAAGGTCACCAGTTGTTAGTACCATAGAATATTGGCCAAGCGTAGTGATCTGGCAATAAACAAATGGTTTGCCCGTACTTGGTATGCCCCCGGTTATGGTATCCTTACAGGTAATATCTGAAAATAAATATAAGCCATCTGATGATAATGTCCATGTGCCTTTAGCAACAGGCTGTGCAATACAATCATAATTAGTATAGGTACAGGTATTGTTGGTATTAAAAGTGAATACTTGTGTGCTATCGCAATTGGTATTAAAGGTATCGATAGTAGGATTGGTGCCCACATAATTGGTAACTGTTATTGATGCCAGCTGCCATTTACCAGCAGTTAAAAGCGCCCCTATGTTTGCAGTAGGCGACTCTTTTTTACAAGAGTTTACAACTATGCCTGTAATTATCAATACCAATAACAAAAGAAAGAGGACTTTACTTTTCATTCAAAAAATATATTAGCAAAAGTAGAAATTTGCACGCAGGTAATTATAACTGTTTTAAACGTTAATTATTTTACTGGGTGAATGATATTAAATTTAAGCTAAATAATATTGTGCCTATATATTTGCCGCGGTAATATCGTTTTAAAACTATGGAAACAACCACATGTGTACCTTTTGATAAATTAATAACAGCATTTGAACGGGTACTGCTTTCCAATGGTTTTGAGCAGGCAAAGGCAACAATATGCGCAACAGTTTTTGCAGAGAACAGTCGCGACGGAGTATATACGCATGGATTGAACCGTTTTCCTAAGTTTGTGAGAATGGTACAGCAAGGTTTTGTTTTACCCGGTGCTGAACCAGTATTGGAAGCCAGCCTTGGTGCGCTTGAACAATGGAACGGCAACCTGGGGCCAGGGATGTTGAACGCCAAAATTTGCATGAACCGTGCTATTGAACTAGCAAAAGTAAATGGAATAGGCTGCGTTGCCCTTAAAAATACCAACCATTGGATGCGTGGCGGCACTTATGGTTTGCAGGCTGCCGATGCTGGTTTAATAGGTATTTGTTTTACAAATACTATTGCCAACCTGCCGCCCTGGGGTGGGATCGATCCCCGGTTAGGGAATAACCCTTTGGTGATTGCCGTACCGCGCAAAAATGGGCATGTGCTGTTAGATATGGCAATTTCACAATATTCAGTTGGCAAGATGAATCAATATAAATCAAATAATGAGCAGCTTCCTTTGCCGGGTGGTTATGATAATGAGGGCAATTTAAGTACCGATGCTTCGGTTATTTTAGAATCAAAACGATTATTACCGATTGGTTTTTGGAAAGGTTCTGGCTTATCATTAGTGCTTGATCTGCTAGCGAGTTTATTAAGTGGCGGCAGATCAACCGCAGCTATAACAAAGGATGAAACAGAGAGCGGCGTATCACAAATATTTATCTGCATAAAACCTCAGAACAACGCCTATTCCGAACAGGTAATTGAGGAAATAATCAACTATACCAAAAGCAGCAGGCCAGTGAATGCCGATAAACCAGTTACCTATCCTGGAGAAAATACCCTACGCACACGCGAAAAGAATTTAAAGGAAGGCGTTTTGGTAGATGCGAAAATTTGGGAAATGGTATTAAAAAATATGTAACAGATGTTAAAAACGATTGCAAAATTTATTATTTGCAAATTCATTGCCGTTGACTTCAGTCAACGGAATATTAGTATTGAATTTACCGGCTTTAGCCGAAGATGCAACATAGTCCGATAGTAGATTATTTGGCTAAAGCCAGAATCGCCCATTTTTAGTCCCGTTGACTTCAGTCAACGGCAATGAGAAATTAAACCTCCTCTAAGGTTATACCCGCTGATCAGACTTCCATTGCTTAATGTTTACGCTTATTATTCATTTTTGCTTTTGTACCTGAGCTATAGTTGTAAGTTTTAGAATTAGCCGCTTTTTTCTCATGAAAAGCCTCGCCGCCTGTAACCGGTGCGTTTTTGTTGGCTTTAGCCGTTGGTTTTTCGTCTGATACTTCTTTTTCTTTTTTATCTTTTTCGATGATCAGGTCATCGGGCAATTCGGCTAAAGGCATTTTTTTGCCTGTTGCATGCTCTATTTTTTTAACCTGGGCCAGTTCAATATCGGTAGCAAAAGTGATGGCCAGCGTATCTTCATCGCCATTAGTTTTTACCATTCTTGCTATAAAGAGTTCTTTATCCTCAGGTAGGTCTAAATGGATCAGAAAAGGAATACAACTAAGGTCGTATTCGCCGCCAATTTCATTGGCGATGATCAATACTTTTAGTTCATCATCCTGCTTAAAATCGTCTATATCAGCTACACTCTTAAATTCGTATGATAACGGGTTTATTAATGCAACCTCATCTTTCATGCGGTGCTGTAAACTTTTATAAACTGTTTCGGCAGTAAGGCGGGTGTTTACAAATACTACTGTTTTGGTAAACAGTTCATCATCCTGCATAAAAATGTTCAGCAGGTTTAGCTTGGTTCTGAAGTTGAGTACATTATATAATAGCTGCTGATGCATATCCAGTGGCGCAACAGATAGTTCTTCGATCTCAACTATAGCGGGCATTTTCATAAAAGGGTCTATCATTTTATGAAGTTTGGCATGCAGCACTTCGGTGAATACCAAATGCTGAGATTTGGTAATGCTGTTAGCCAATTCGGCAACGGGCAGTTGCATGCCTTGCTTAACTATCTGCTCGGCATCATCAACAATAAAAACATCTATTTTATTAAGATTTAAGCCCAATTTAAGGTAGATGGCTCTTGCGCGGTCGGGCGTAGCGACAACGATATCAGCACCATCAGCCAGGGCATTCATCTGTGCTTCAATACCCGGGGTAACATACAGGCCGACTATTTGTATGGTATCGTTTTTTTTAAGCAGGTTAAATTGGTCAATAACTGATTCTACACGTTCCTTATCGGGCACCAGGATCAATACGCGCGGTGCATCGTCAAACCCACGGGTAATGCGGTTTAAAATACCAATAATATAAGTGCTGGTTTTACCGGAACCTTCGGGTGCCACAGCAATAACATCCTGCCCGCCAATTATACGCGACAATGTTTTTAGCTGGATATCTTTAGGTTGTTCGTAACCAGCTTCGGTTAACGTACGTGATAATCCCTTGTTCAGCTTAAATTTATCTAACCACACCATTCAAAATATTATTAAGCTGCGAAGATAAGGATAAAATAAAGATGTCTGATATTTGAAACCATTTGTCATTGCGATCCGCTGGCCAGCGGATCGCAATGACATGAATTTATTACTTATTCACACCTCCTGCCAAACACTGTCCTTCATCATTACTGAAAATGTTGACCTTGCCGGAAGATCAAGATAGGGGTAAGTCACTTTTGATAGGTACAACCCCTGCGGGTGCGCGGGGATGATAATTTGTGGTGTTATTTTATCGACGAGGTAATGTTCAAATTCATAGACACTCATAGTGCCATTTCCGATTTCCAGCAAGCGGCCAACAATTATCCTTACCATTTTACTTAAAAAACGATTAGCAGATATATGAAAACGTACACGGTCGCCGCTTTTGTCGGTAAATAGTTGGGCTTTGCTTACATGGCAAATGGTGTGGTCTATCCTGTCGGGCATTTTGCAGAATGCACGGTAATCATTGTATTTGGGCAGCAATTGTATAGCTGCTTTCATTTTATCCAGATCGAGGTTATTTTCAAGATACAAGGAACTAAATCCACTTAAAAATGGGTCTTTGTAGTTGTGGATGAAATAATCATAAGAACGCTGAATGGCATCAAACCGGGCATGGGGAAGGCCCTGCATTGGTATAATATCAAAAACAGCAATATCATCAGGCAGTAATTTGTTTAGCCTGAACAACAGGTCGAAATCCCACTCCTGTTCTACATCTATATGAAAAAAGAACTGGCTGGCATGTACCAATGCATCGGTACGGCCGCAGCCTGTAACGGCGATGGGTAGCTTTAAGATCTTACTTAAACAGGTTTCCATAACCTCCTGCACGTTTACCACGCCGGGATGTTTTTGCCAGCCGCTATACCGCGAGCCGTGGTAACCTATATGGAAGAAGTATCTCATTAATAGTTATTAAAAAGGCCATACTGAGGCACTCGAAGTATATGCGTAAAGGCCTGCCCTCATGCTTCGAGTGCCTCAGCATGACCCTCATTCTAATTTAAATTCCTGCTTATACTTTTTTCGGTGGAAGATCAAAAGCAATAGCATCATGCTCAAAATGCCCTTTGTGTGAGCCATCGCAGAATGGTTTATTAGCTGATAATCCGCAGCGGCAAATAGAAACGATGGTTCTGCCCTGTAAGCCGTAGTTATTACCCTGCATATCCACTATTTCAAAATCGCCGTCTATTTTAACCGATCCGTTATTGTTGATTGTAAGTTTTGTTGTTGCCATATCTTATTTATTTGTCGCGAAGGTAATCAAACATCAATTAAGAAATATTCCATATTAGATTTAACCTATTTTGACTATAAAATTTGAAAACTAAATCGGTTTATCGTAGCTTTATCAATTATAACCCTAATAAAATACTGCTTTATAAAAAACATGATATGCATTTTAGTATTTCTTGTTTTATAGGCAAATAAATAGCTTTTAGATTAAATTATAACGAAAATTTAAACCAATAATATCATAATAAATGATCGAGAAAAAATTATCAATAGTTGATATTGCCAATAAGCTTAATATATCAAAAACTACTGTATCATTTATTTTGAATGGCCGTGCCAAAGAGAAAAGAATTAGCGAGGAACTGGTTGAAAAGGTGCTGAAATTTGTTGAAGAGGTGGGCTATAAACCCAACTCATTGGCCAAGAGCTTGCGCACCGGAAAATCAAACATTATAGGTTTGATGGTTGAAAATATAGCTGATCATTTTTTTTCAAATATTGCCAGGTATATTGAGGATCGCGCGTATAAAAATGGGTACCGAATTATTTATTGCAGTACCGATAATGATGCTGCCAAAACTAAGGAACTGATTGCCATGTTTCGCGACAGGCATGTTGACGGCTACATAATTGCCCCGCCGCCGGGTGTTGAAAATGATATTGCCGCATTAATAAAGGATGAATTACCGGTAGTGCTTTTTGACAGATATTTTCCGGATGTTGAATCGAGCTATGTAGTAATCGATAACCTTGAAGCAACTTATAATGCCACCAGGTATCTTATAGAACAGGGCTATAAAAATATTGCCTTTATAACCTTTGAATCGCAGCAAACGCAATTGCAGGCCCGTATGGAAGGGTATAATAAAGCATTGAAGGAGCATAAAATGCAGCCCCACATAAAAGAATTAGTATTTAACGAGGATGCCCAATCTATTATTGAACCGATCACCGAGTTTATTAAAGAAAATAAAAACTTTGATGCCGTACTATTTGGCACAAACCGCATAGGTGTTTGTGGTTTAAAGGTATTGAACGAGCAGGGTGTTAAGATACCTGCTGACGTTGCGGTAATATCTTTTGATGATTATGAAGTTTTTGAATTGCATTCGCCGCCGGTTACCGCCATTGCCCAGCCAATTGAAGCAATTGCCGATAAACTGATCACTATTTTGCTGAATGAATTAAATACCCCGGCGGCTAACCGCAAAAATGAACAGGTAGTGCTTAAAAGTGAGTTGAGGGTTAGAGGGTCATCGTCAGTTGGTGTAAAGGCAAATAAATAACGTTGTCAATTCAAAATAGCGAGGGGTTTCAAACCCCTCGCTATATATAATATAAGGGAATTGCCTACAATTTCGCCTTCAGCCTATCCTTTACACCGCCTTCCCATTCACTTTTTAAAATACTTAAAATAATAGAATCCCGGCGGCCACCTTCGCGGGTGGGTACGTTGCTTCGTAAAACGCCTTCAACGGTACAGCCAATGCTTTTCATGGCGGCAATACTACGATCGTTCCGGTTATCAGCCCTGAACTCCACACGAATCATACCCAGTTCTTCAAAGGCAAATTGCAGCAGCAGGAATTTGCAATGTTTGTTCAATCCCGTACCACGAAATTTTTTGCCATACCATGTATAGCCTAACTGTAATGACTGATTTTGCAATTGAATATCATAAAAGCGAGTGCTGCCGGCATACTCACCCGTTTGTTTATCAAATACAATAAAAGGGTATTCTTTGCCGGCGGCTCTTTCGGTCAGCGCACTGTTAATGTAGGTCTTTAATCCTTCAACTCCTGCCGCGCTTAAATGCGAAAACGTCCAGGTTTCAGGTTCATTTAGTGCAATAGGTAAAAGAAAATGGTGGTCGTTTTCAGTGAGCGGCCTTATCAATACCTGTTCATCTTCTAATTGGTAATCAGCTTTCGGGTCGAATATTATTGCCATAGATGTTTTTTTGTAGCTAGTGAGGAAAGTAAAAGTATTTAAAATGTTTCTATTCCCCAATCGTCTGTATTAATAAGGTACTGAAAATGTTTATGGCGATAGATAGATGCCAATATTGCACATAGATGAAAATTAAAACGTTAGCAGTAACAAAGCTTTACTATTTTTACCGAAATTATTTGAACGGATGTGTTACGCCTGTTTAAAAGCACTATATGGAGAAAACAACTGAACAACCTAAAGATAAAAAACCGGGTATTTTAAGCTTGCTTAAGCCTTACGTAGGCTTGGTGGTATTATTATTGATTTTTACACTTTTTAGTAACGGCATAAACCTACTGCTACCTAAAATTGTTGCCAACGGTATTGATGATTATACCCACAAGCATTTTGCCTATAAACCTATAATTATTGAGTTTACAGTTGCCGTTATTGCCATATTTATATTTACTTACCTGCAAAGTATTATTCAAACCTACGCTTCTGAAAAGGTAGCAAGAGATCTGCGCAGCAAGCTGTCTGAAAAAATTTCGCAGCAGAGCTATGCGTTTATTGAGAACGTAGGCCCTGGTAAATTGCTTACCAATTTAACTGCCGATGTTGATTCAATCAAAATGTTTGTATCGCAGGCTATTGTATCGATCGTATCATCTTTATTTATAATTATTGGTGCAAGCGTTTTACTGCTTACTATAAACTGGAAACTGGCTTTATGCGTAATAGCGATCATCCCCATTATTGGCGGTACATTTTTTTATGTGCTTAAAAAGGTAAGGGTGTTGTTTAAAGAAAGCCGCGCGGTTATCGACTGGCTTAACAAGATCATCAACGAAAGTATATTAGGTTCGGCACTTATTCGTGTTATCAATTCGCAGCAACTGGAATATGCTAAATTTTTGCAGGCCAATACCAAAGCCAAAGATTTTGGCTTAAGCATTCTGAACCTTTTTGCGAGTTTAGTACCGGTTATCACTTTTACAGCAAACATAGCTGCATTAACTATATTGGCGTTGGGCGGCCATTTTGTAATTGCAGGCAGCATGAGCCTGGGTAACTTTGCCGCGTTCAATAGCTACCTGTCGCTCCTGATATTTCCTATATTGGTTATCGGTTTCATGAGCAATATCATCGCACAGGCTACGGCTTCATTTGATCGTATAAACATTGTATTAAATAGCGTTGATACCAGCGGAAAGGGGACACTTAAGGAAACTCTTCATGGCGATGTAGAGATGAAAAATGTATCGGTACTTTACGGACAAAAACCTGCGCTTAAAAACATTTCATTTGCAGTTAAAGCCGGATCGAAAATAGCCATTATTGGTCCGACAGCTGCGGGTAAAACGCAGTTGCTTTATTTGCTTACCGGGTTAATAAATGTCACAAGCGGCGAGGTGGAGTTTGACGGCAGAAAGATCTCTGAATATGATAATGAATCCTTCCACAGTCAGGTAGGTTTTGTTTTTCAGGATAGCATTATTTTTAATATGAGCATCAGGGAAAATATTGCTTTTAGTGATACCGTTACTGATGAATCATTAGAGAAAGCCATTGATACTGCCGAATTACGAACTTTTATCGAAGGTTTACCTGATAAACTGAGCACTATAGTTTCAGAACGTGGTTCAAGTCTTTCAGGCGGGCAAAAGCAGCGTATTATGCTGGCAAGGGCCCTGGCAGTTAACCCCAAGGTTTTGTTGCTCGATGATTTTACAGCGCGCGTTGATGGAAATACCGAAAAGAAAATACTGGGTAATGTGCAAAAAAATTATCCCGGACTAACGCTTATATCGGTAACACAAAAAATTGGTGCGGTTGAGCATTACGACCAGATAATTGTATTAACCCAGGGTGAAATTGTTGCAGCAGGCACACATGATGAGCTGATGCATAACAGCCCCGAATATGTACAGATCTTTAACTCGCAGCAGAGCACCAGCAATTACGAAACCAGTACCATTAAATAATATCCCGGAGGATTAAATTATATACTAATGAATTACGATCTTAATAATCTTTCGGCTAAGCAAGAGAAAACATCAACCTTTAAGGCACTTAAAAAGCTATTGCAGCTAATTGAGCATGAAAGAAAAAACCTGCTGATAGCCTTAGGTGCCATACTTACCAACTCAACCCTGAATTTATTGGGCCCATTTATCATTGGCTATACCATTGATAATTATGTGCAAACCAAGCATTATCATGGTGTGCTGGTGTTTTCGGGCATATTACTTTGTATGTACCTGGTTGCATTGGTTACCAGCTACTTTCAAACCAAATTAATGGGTGGGGTAGGGCAGCGTATGTTGTTTACCCTGCGCAATGCTATATTCAATAAATTACAATTACTCCCGGTTGATTTTTTTAACCAAAACAAAGCAGGCGACCTGATATCGCGCGTGAATAATGATACGGATAAGCTTAACCAGTTTTTTTCGCAATCGTTAATGCAGTTTATCGGCAACATTGCTACTATGGTTGGCTCGGGTATATTTTTGTTGATCATTGATTTCAGGCTTGGTACAGCGGCATTAATACCAGGTGTATTTATATTATTGTTTACCGTTATTATATCGCCCTGGGTTAAACGTAAAAATGCTATCAACTTAAAAAGCGTTGGCGGTATGAGCGCAGAGATACAGGAAAGCCTGAATAATTTTAAGGTGATCATCGCTTTTAACCGTCGCGATTATTTCAGAAAGCGTTTTGATGGTGCCAATCAGGAAAATTATACTACGGCTATAAGTGCCGGTATAGCCAATAATATCTTTTTGCCGGTATTTAGCTTTTTTGCGGGTATAGCACAAATAATGGTTTTGGCTTACGGTATCTATTTAGTGAGCACAGGTAATATCGGCATTGGCCGCCTGATCAGTTATTTATTATATGCTACACTTTTCTATAATCCGCTAAGGCAATTGGCGGCGTTATGGGCAAACTTTCAACTGGCTATGGCAGGGTGGGACAGGATCTCGCAGATATTATCGTTAGAAACCAACTTAATAAATATTGAAGATACAGGTTCAGAATCTGATGCTTCGCTGCTGGAATTCAGGGACGTGCATTTTGGCTATACGCCGGAGCAGGAGATATTGCATAACATTAGCTTTAAAATGGAGCGTGGCAAAACCTACGCATTGGTAGGGCCAACCGGCGGCGGAAAAACTACTACTGCTTCGTTAATAGCCCGTTTGTATGACCCTTCAGAGGGTGCGGTATTACTTGATGGTAAAGATATTCGCTCTTATGATCCGCTGGAGAGAACAAAAAAGATAGGCTTTATTTTGCAGGAACCATTTTTGTTTACAGGTACGGTTAAGGAAAATATTTTGTACGGAAACGAGCAATATTTTGGTTACACCAGTGAACAGTTTGAGCAGGTAATTCATGATGCCAGTTTAAGTGGTTTATTAGCCTTATTTGAACAAGGATTAGAAACCAAGGTTGCATCAAGCGGTGATAGTATAAGTTTGGGCCAGAAACAATTGATCGCGTTTATGCGTGCAGTTTTACGAAACCCGGAGCTGCTTATTTTAGATGAAGCTACCGCCAATATTGATACCATAACCGAAAAACTATTAGGTGAAATTTTAGACAAGCTGCCTAAAGAAACCACCCGGGTAATTATAGCCCATAGGTTGAACACCATTGAAAATGCCGACGAAATATTCTTTGTAAACTCAGGTGAGGTGATCCGTGCCGGTTCATTGAATGATGCTGTGGAGATGTTGTTGCATGGGAAAAGAGTAAGTTAGAAAAGAGTCAAGAGTTGAGAGTCAGGAATCAGGAAGAAAATTTAAAAAACAAGGATTAAGGGTCAGGAACAAGGAAAAGTAGTTATTTATCTTAATTCTTGGCTCTCAATTCTTGATTCTTCTATATATATTTACACCTGTATTAAACGTTTAACCTAAATTATGCTTAAGTATACCGGTGAAAAAGGAATTTTAGTGGCTACCGACTGCGTTATATTCGGTTTTGATGGTTGGAACTTAAAATTACTCCTTGTTCAGCGGAGTATAGAGCCTGAGATACACAAATGGAGTTTGATGGGTGGTTTCGTTAAGTCTAACGAAAGCCCGGATGATGCAGCTAACCGTGTACTGGAGCAACGCACCGGGTTGAAGAATGTATATATGGATCAGTTCCAGGTATTTGGTAAGCCTGACAGAGATCCGGTAGACAGGGTATTATCTGTTGTTTATTTTGCATTGATAGATATTCATAAATACGAAAAGCAGATCAATGATGAGTACCATGCTGAGTGGTTCTTGCTGAACGAAATGCCCGACCTTATATTTGACCATACCGAAATGGTTAAGCTGGCTAAAAGGCAATTACGTTATAAAGCAGCGCTGCATCCTATATTATTTCAACTACTGCCCGAAAAATTTACTATACCGCAATTACAATCACTTTACGAGGGTGTTTATCAAACCAAATTTGATGACCGCAACTTCAGCCGTAAACTATTGTCGACAGGCTTACTGGTAAAACTGCCTGAAAAAGACAAGCAATCTTCCAAAAAAGGAGCATTCTATTATAAACTTGATCAATCCAATTACCTTGAAAATTTTGAATCATTTTTAAACTTAGTGCCCAATCCTGATAAGTTTTTTTAATTAGTGGAGAGTAATCTAAATACCACACATTAAAATTTTACTAATAACCCTCCATCTGTTTGGCTTATAGTACTTTCTTTAATAGCTTTATACGCTTTATTAAAACTATTGGTTTCAATTGTATGATAAGCAGCTGGACTTGAATTTAATACGTGTGAAGATTTTACGTTCAACAGCAATAGCTGTAATAATTATTTGTTATTGCTTACACGGGTATTCGCAGGGTAGTACAAGTAAAGGTACGGAGTTCTGGACAGCGTATATGGCCAATACTAACCCTCCGGGAGGTGCCGAAGGCAGTACGATGGATCTGTACATTACCTCAGATGTAAACACTTCAGGAACAGTTGCATTTACAAATGGCACGGCATCTATGCCATTTACCGTTACGGCCAATCAGGTAACTGTTTTAACTATGCCTGCATCATCGTATCTGGCAACTCAAGGGTTATTTCATTATGGTATTCATATTACAGCGCTAAAACCGATAGCTATTTACGCGCATATTTTTGCCAACAGCTCATCCGGGGCAACATTGCTGTTGCCCGTAAATACACTGGGTAAGGATTATTATTCAATTAATTATATCCAGAAAGCTAATGAAACTGCCTATTCAACTTTTATGGTTATAGCAACCGAAGATAGTACCACGGTTGAAGTAAACCCAACTGCCGCTTTACTTGATGGATCCCCCGCTAATACAACACTAACCCTAACCTTAAATAAAGGCGACGTTTACCAGGGCCTTGCAAATAATGATCTGTCCGGAACCCGGATACAGTCGGTAAGTTCGGGTACAAATACCTGTAAAAAAATAGCCGTCTTTTCGGGAAGTACCCGGATACAAATTGGTTGTAATTCTTCGGATAATTCTTCGGATAATCTTTTTCAACAGGTATATCCAACAGCATCATGGGGTGAAAACTATATAACCGTACCACTAAAAAATAGGGACTATGATATTTTCAGGGTGATATTAAGTACGCCGAATACCAACGTTACTATAAACGGGCAGCCGATAAGTCAAAGCCTGTTTACAAATGGGTTTTATTATACTTTTAATTCATCAACACCTAATATAATAACAGCCGACCAGCCCATACAGGTAGCGCAATATGCAGTTTCACAAGGTAATACACCAACTTGCGGTAATATTCCTAGTGATATTGGTGATCCTGAAATGATATTTCTGACACCGCTTGAACAAACGTTAAGTCAGGTAACACTGTTTTCGACCAGTAATTATAAGATACTGCAAAGTTATATCAACGTATTGATCAAGACTGCTGCAGTGCCATCATTTACACTTGATGGAGCATCCTATACTGGTTTTTCTCCTGTACCAAATGACAGTTTGTACTCCTATACACAAATAACAGTTGCTAATGGGCCCCATAATATAAGCGCCAATGATGGTTTCAATGCTATTGCCTATGGATTCGGGGTGCATGAATCATACGGATATGCTGCCGGTGCCAATTTGCAGAATCTTAACGAATTTATTGCATTAGAAAATCCGCAAACCAGCGGTACGCAAACTAATGGCTGTACAGGGGTTAACTATAATCTACAGCTTACCTTGCCTTATAAAACCACTAACATAGTATGGAATTTTGAAGATGGCAGTACGCCGTATACCGATGCTGCACCTGTTATTGCTGATTCTGTTGTAACAGGGCCACAAACATTATATGTATATAAATATCCTAAAGATCCGGTTGTTTATAAAAGTGGAAGTTACTCGGTAGTGGCTACTGTGTTTAACCCGGAGGCCGATGTATGCGGTTCAAGTGAAAATATTGAATTTGATTTTTCTATTACCAACCCGCCGGTCGCAAAATTCAGCATTGATAAAACCTGCCTGGGCGATTCAACCCAATTTACAGACCAGACTACGGCGGCGAGCACTCTAAAATCATGGTTGTGGAATTTTGGCGATAATCAAACATCAACACTGCAAAATCCGGTTCACAAGTATTTAAACGCCGGTGATTATACCGTTACGCTAAATGTTATGGATATTGACAGTTGTACATCTGTTTACAGTGTGCCTGATCTGCATATTGATGCCTTGCCTGTAGCCTCTTTTACAGCTTCAACGCCGGATTGTGCAACTCAAAGCATTACATTTAAAGACCAGTCGACTACTGCTGACGGCTCAATAAAGCAATGGTTATGGAATTTTGGCGATGGAACAATAGATACCGTTACTAATAAGGCAACGGTAGTTAGCCATACTTATACTAATGCCGGAACCGATACCGTAAAACTGGTAGTTACTAATAGCTACGGCTGCAGTAGTGTAGCTTATACAGTACCCGAAACTATTAACCCTGTACCGGTTGTTAATTTTGGTATGCCTGACGTTTGCCTGTCAGATGCATCCGCTCAATTTACGGACAGCACTACGATTGCCGACAATAGCCAGGCAAACTTTACCTATCTCTGGAATTTTGGCGACCCGAATGCAAATGCCGGTAACCCCAATACATCAACACTTAAAAATCCAACACATAATTATTCGCAGGCGGCTTATTATAATGTTACTTTAACAGTAACATCACAGTACGGTTGTTCGGTATCAAAAACCCAGCAATTCACCGTAAACGGAGCTAATCCCGTAGCTGCTTTTTCTGTTGAGAACAGCAGCGACCTGTGCAGTAGCGATAATATTACTTTTGATGATAATTCGTCGGTTGATTTTGGTAATATCACCAAGATAGTATGGTATTTTGATTACAATAATAACCCCACGGATACTGTGGTTTATACGAAGAGTACAATGGCAGCCAGCAAAAAGTATTATCACCGGTATACTCTTGTAAATTCAGACAAACCACAATATTACGAGGTTAGGATGGTGGTTTATTCGGGTTCCAGTCAATCATGCTCAAACCAGGTTGATGAATCCATTACTGTGAATGGTAACCCTATAACAATGGTATCGCCAATTGGTACCATATGCCAGGGAGCGGCACCGGTGCAAATTCAGGTAAATACAGAAGGTTATACAGGCACGGGGGTATTCAGCGGCCGGGGAGTTTCAGCAGCAGGTTTGTTTACGCCGTCAGTTGCAGGTGTGGGCGCAGCTACCATTAATTATGTTTTTACGGCAACCAACGGTTGTACCGATTCCACATCGCAGCAAGTTAATGTTGAAGCCAGTCCAGCAATTACAATTGATTCAATCTTTACCGTGCTCCAGGGAGGCGAGGTTGTATTGAGAGCAAAGGCGACCGGCAATGGCCTAACCTATAAATGGTCGCCCTCAACCGGTTTAAATCAGGATAATATATCAGATCCTATTGCAAACCCTAATAATGATACACAGTATACTTTAACAGTTACATCAGCAGATAGCTGTACTACTGTTGCCAGCGTTTTTGTAAGCGTATTAAAAAATATTGTGATCCCCAATGCATTTACACCTAATGGCGATGGCATAAATGATACGTGGGATATACAATATTTGAATGAGTACCCCAATTGTACTGTACAAATATTTAACAGATATGGCGAAAAAGTATATTATTCAGTTGGTTACCCCATACCCTGGGATGGAAAATATAAAGGAGCCAATTTGCCTGTAGGAACATACTATTATATCATCGATCCCAAAAACGGGCGTAAGCAAGTTTCGGGCTATGTTACTATTATCAGGTAAGATGATTGAATATTTAGATATTTAATTATTTTAGAGGGGAATTATTAAACTCTGACTTAGTTAGCTGTTAATTACATCTGTACGGAACCTAAACGCATGAAAAAACTGTTACTTTTTATAAGTATATCATTACTATTCTCTTTATTTTCAAGCGCGCAGGCACAAAGCAATCAATTAGTTACAAATGGCAATACTGTCACAGCTGTTAATTTTCCGAATACAGGTTGCACTTTTAATTGGGTAAATGATACGCCGGGCATTGGTTTAGCTGCGAGTGGCACGGGAAATATTGCTTCGTTTACAGCGGTAAATAATACCAGTAACTCAATAACGGCTACTATTACAGCAACGCCAACGGCGGCAGGAGGATTTGCTTATATAGCGAACCGTAATTCTAATAATGTTTCAGTAATAAATACTGCGACTAATACAGTAGTAACAACCATACCTGTAAATGTAAATCCAAGTGGTGTAGCAATAAATCCCGATGGTAGCAAAGTTTACGTGGCAAATGCTACGTCTGGAAATATTTCAGTGATCAGTACTTCTACAAATGCGGTAGTATCTACTATAACTGTAAATAATCCTTATTCACTAGCAATAAGCCCGGATGGAAATAAATTATATGTTGGAAGCTTAGGTGCTAGTACTATCACTGTAATTAATATTTCAACCAATGCTATAATTACCACCATTTCAATAATTTCAAATCCCTATGGAATATGTTTAAGCCCAGATGGTAGTAGATTATATGTAGCAAACGCAGGCAGCGAGGATTTAACTGTAATTAACACTTCAAACAACACTATAGTAAAAGTTATACCTGTGGGTATAGTTCCCTGGGGCTTATGTATAAGTCCGGATGGGAGTTTATTGTATGTTGCAAATTCTAGTTCAAATAATATTGATGTAATAAGCACTTTAACATATACTATAACTGCAACAATATATACCGGTTATTTATCGGGTACTATTAGCCTATGTATAAGCCCCGATGGAAGCACACTCTACTCTGCAAATTATAGTTTAAACAACGTGTCTGTAATAAATACTGCAACAAATTCAGTAATAGCAAACATTCCAGTCGGATCAGGTCCTTATGGCTTATCCATTAGTCCTGATGGTAATGAAATTTACGCCGTTAATTCAGGTTCAAACAATGTTTCCGTAATCAATGCAAAAAGTAATACAATAATATCTACTGTCAATGTAGGTTCACAGCCTTGGTCATTCGGTAATTTTGTTTTAGGCGCTGCAAACTGTACTAGTTCACCCGTTACATTCAGTATTACGGTTAATCCCTCACCAACAATTAAAGCCAGTACAGTATCTGGTACTATTTCCGCTTGCGCAGGTACAGCGTCAGCAAATGGAAATGTGCAGCAATTCACTGTTTCAGGTAATGACTTAACAACAGATATTACTGTAGATGCCCCTATAAACTTTGAGGTTTCACTCTCCGCCGATAGCGGTTATGGTAATAGCGTAGCACTAGCACAAACCGGTGGTGTGGTTAATAATACAACGGTTTATGTGCGGTCGGCAGCCTCAGCGCCTGCGGGTAGTATTGCTGGAAATATAGAATTAACTTCAACAGGTATCACCACACAAAGTTTTGTAGTAACAGGTAAGGTGAATGCATTGCCAACCGTAAATAAAGTATCCGATCAAAGTGTTACAAATGGTTCGCTTACTACTGCTGTTAATTTTACGGGCACAGGCAATATTTTTAGTTGGGTTAATGATACACCTAGGATAGGGTTGGCGGCTAGTGGCACTGGCGGTATACCTGTATTTACTGCTGTAAATACAGGGAGCAAACCGATTACCGCTACAATAACCGTTACCCCCGAATCTTCATCTGAATATGCTTATATAAATAACTCAAGTGATGGTACTGTTTCAGTTATCAATACTGTCACTAATAATATAGTGGCCACTATTCCTGTAGGTACAACGCCCGTCGGCGTGGCTGTAACCCCTGATGGCAAGTATGTTTATATAGAAAATGAAGATTCAAACACTATTTCAGTAATTAGCAGTGCTACTAATAAAGTGATCGCTACAATTCCGGTAGGGTCTTTTGCCCGTGGCGACTTATCAGTAAGCCCGGATGGGAGCCGGTTATACTTTGCAACTTTTGGCGGGAATAACGTTTTGGTGATCAATACATCAACCAATGCTATTATAACTACAATACCTGTGGGCCAGTTGCCTCTAGGTGTAATAGTAAGCCCTGATGACAGTAAATTATATGTAGGGAATTTTCAGGATGGAACAATTTCAATAATAAATACTTCAACTAATACGGTGGTATCTTCCATAAATTTAGGTTTGGCTAATGGTATGCCTACAGCGCCTCTTGATGTTACGATAAGCCCGGATGGAAGCAGATTATATGCTGCTACCCAAAACCCAGATCAGGTTTGCGTAATTAACACGGTAACGGATAAAGTGATAGCTTTAATTCCTGTTGGTTTAGCCGCCGATGCAATAACTATTAGCCCTGATGGTAGCAGGTTATACGTTACAAGCCAGTATGCTAATACCGTATCGGTAATAAATACTGCAACTAATACATTAATAACAACAATATCAGTTAGTGCAAATCCGAATGGTATATCTGTAAGTCCTGATGGTAGCCAGCTTTATGTAACGAGCCCTGCAGAAACTACTGTAATTAATACTGGAACAAATACAATAAAAACTACAATTGTAACAAGTACAAGCACACATTCAACTGGTAATTTTATTACCAATACTACTTCTTGCCCGGGTCTGGTAATTTCCTTCAATATAATCGTAAACCCAATACCACCGGTACCAACCATAACTGCTACTGGTTCCTTATCAGCACAAACTACTATTTATGGTACAGCGTCATCATCAACCAGCTTTACTGTTTCGGGTAGTGGTTTAACAGCAGGTATATTAGTGACCCCGCTGCCGGGCTTTGAGGTAAGTACCGATAATGTTAATTTTAGCAGTACAGTTACAGGAAGTATCAGTAACTCAACTACCGTTTATGTTAGGTTAGCTTCAACTACAGCGGTGGGCAATTATTCTGGCAATATTGTATTGAGCAGTACAGGTGCCGGTAATGTAAATGTAGTAATGCCTAATAGTACAGTAAACCTTGCGCCATTAACTATTATAGCTGCAAATATTGATAAAACCTACGGTACCGCTTTGGTTGGCAAAACAGGCTCAACTGCTTTTACGTTAACCGGTTTGCAAAATAATGAAACTGTTGGAACTGCAACCATTGGTTATGGCACAGGGGCAGTTGCTGATGCAACCCCTGGTAATTATAGTGGTTCGGTAGTAGCTTCGGCTGCCACGGGCGGTACATTTACAGCAAGTAATTATACAATTACTTATATAGATGGAGATATTACTGTTGATGCAGCTCCGTTAACCATTACTGCCAATAACCTGACCAAAGTATACGGAACTGCAAATCCCGCTTTTACGGTAATTTATAGCGGTTTTGTAAATAATGAAAGCGCCGAACAGTTAACAACTTTGCCACAGGTAAGTACTATTGCCAATACAGCGTCGCCGGTTGGCACATACCCAATTACAGTTAGCGGAGCTTCATCACCTGATTATACTTTTACCTATGTTAATGGTGTGCTTACCATTGATCCGCCTACTTTAATTATCCCAAATGCCTTTACCCCAAATGGTGATGGAATAAATGATACCTGGAATATTAAATATTTAGAAAATTACCCAAATTGTTTGGTTGATATATACAACAGATATGGAGAAAGGTTATATTCGTCGGTTGGTTACCCAATTCCGTGGGATGGGAAATACAAAGGCGCAATTTTACCTACAGGTACTTACTATTATGTTATTAATACAAAAAGCAATCTTAAGACCTTTTCGGGGTATGTAACGATTATCAGATAATGAAGAAACCTTTACTTTTATTATTATTTTTCATTACGTGTGCACAGTTTACTATCGCTCAGCAAAAACCGCAGTATACGCAGTACGTTTTTAATAACTTTTTATTAAATCCGGCGCTTAGTGGTATCGAGAATTATACCGATGTTAAAGCAGGTTATCGCAGCCAGTGGACGGGTTTACAAGGCGCGCCTGTAACTAGTTATTTAACCATAAATGCACCATTGGGCAGTGATTTTGTAAATGGTGATGCCACCGAAATGCCTGCATCTGGAGGTGAAGATCCATCTTCAAGGTCATACTTGCAAAATTATGAGGCTGCTCCAGCGCATCATGGTATAGGGTTTACCATAGTAACTGATAAAGCGGGCCCGCTTACCGAAACTAATATTGATGCTACCTACGCTTATCATATTGGTTTAACACGCACACTTAACCTGGCTTTGGGTGTTGCTGCGGGCGTAGCGCGTACTAACTTAAATACCTCAGAAATTACACTTGAAAATTCGTTTGACCCTGCTATTGATAATGCAAACAATGCCCAGTGGGACCCTGATCTGAGTATTGGTGTATGGGCCTATTCATCCGATTATTATTTTGGCGCTTCAGTGCAGCAGGTGTTGCCTCAAAAATTATACTTCAGCACAAATAATACCTATAACGAAAGCAAAACTGTTCCGCATTACTTCTTTACAGCGGGTTATAAGATCTATTTATCGGATGATATGACGTTAATGCCGTCAATTCTGATAAAGGAAATAAACCCGGTGCCGGTAACTTATGACATTAACGCAAAAGTTTCTTTCAGGGATGTATTCTGGTTCGGTGGTTCTTATCGACACGATGATTCCTTTGGCGTATTGGCAGGATTCAATATTAATTCTACAATAAATGTGGGATATTCTTATGACATCACCACATCGGCCCTAAACACGGTAAGTAATGGCACCCACGAGATAGTTTTAGGCATATTGCTTAACAATAAGTATAAAGTAACTTGCCCGCAACGGGAATTTTAACCCCCTAGCCCCCTAAAGGGGGAACTTTAGATTTGCATATTTACTCCCCCTTCAGGGGTAATAACCAACTACTTTACACAAGATAGCTAATAACAACGGCTATAATTTAATAACAATCCGTTGTTTGTGTATTAATGTGTTTAAATATATGGATAGATTTGTATATGAAAGATATGGACGAAATGTTACATGATTTTAATAAGGCATTAAAATCATCTATGGAAAAACAAATGACAGCTACTATCAAGAAAGAGTTTCCCGATGTGAAAAATTTCACGGTAACTTTTAATACCAATAACAAAAGTTGGTTTATTGTTGGCTTAACTCCTGAACAAGAGGCTCATCTAAAAGCACTTTAAGTTTAAATTCATTTATTCTTTTTACTAATGCTTCAAGCTCACCTATCATTTTAGATAGCTCTCCACCATTTGTATGAAGCGTTAATGAATGTTTGATTTCCAATGTGTTTTTCTCTGTTTTCATACATCAAATTTCACACCAAAATTTCAAATATCAAAGTCTTTTTAAAAATATAGTTCTGTTTATCAATAAGTTGTGTAAAATAATATAAAATAAATAATTAACCTATACCCCTTATTATGGAAAATTTAACGTTGGAAGATAAACTTGATAAAATTTTGTGGGTTTTAACTCTTAGTCCCCGAAAGAGCATTAATAACATACAGGATTACTTAAATATCAATCAAGATATTACCCTAAGTAATGATGAAGTAAAAATGCTTACTAATAAGATAAAAGAAGATGGATATATAACTATAAGTGAACAATATGTTTGTGAATTAAAATATGAGGGGAAAATGTATGAAAAATTAGGTGGCTATAGATTTACCGCCCATAAGTTATCCTCCCAAGACGTACAGCGAAAGATTGATGCTCAGCGATTAATTGATTCAGAGATTCGGGGCTTAGACAATCAAGATCGGCTGAATACTTTAACTCATCGCTTAGTAATAGCATCTTGGTGTGCGTTTGGAGTTGCTCTTGCCCTTCTAATTTTTCAGCTAATCGTTTATTTCTTTCCCCGTCACTCGGATGCGATACATGTAATTTTGAATAAATGAATTTAAAAAGTTTTTTATATCCTTGTGTAAAGTAATTGGTTACTCCCCCTTCAGGGGGCTGGGGGGTTACAACTCTTTCCTCAACCTTGCAACCGGAATGTTCATTTGTTCGCGGTATTTGGCTACAGTACGGCGGGCTATGTTGTAGCCGCTTTCTTTGAGTATATCGGTTAACTTTTCATCGGCCAATGGGTGACGCTTGTCTTCTTTGCCAATATGTTCTTCCAGGATCTTTTTAACCTCTTTGTTTGATACTTCTTCGCCGCTCTCGGTTTGTATCGCTTCAGAGAAGAAGGATTTTAACAAGAATGTGCCATGTTCCGTCTGCACATATTTTGAATTGGCTACACGCGATACAGTAGAAATATCCATGCCTATTTTATCGGCAATATCTTTCAATATCATCGGCTTCAGATTTTTATCATCACCGGTTAAAAAGAAATCATACTGATATTGCATTATAGCGTTCATGGTTTTCAGCAGCGTTTGCTGGCGCTGTTTTATAGCATCAATAAACCATTTTGCCGAATCGAGTTTTTGCTTTACAAACTGAACAGCTTCTTTTAGTTTCTTGTCCCTTTGTGCAGCTTTATCATAATGCTGGAACATTTCCTGATATGAACGGCTTACACGCAATTCGGGTGCATTTTTTGAGTTCAGGGTAAGGATAAGCACACCATCACTGTTAATGATATGAAAATCTGGGATCACCTGCATTTGCTTGGTGTTCACTTCGTTGGAATCGCCCGGTTTAGGATTTAGCTTTAAAATTTCATTAACCACACCACGTAGCTCTATCGAGTTCATGTTTAATGATTTTTCCAGCTTATCATAATGCTTGCGGGTAAATTCATCAAGATAATGCTCAACTACCAGAATAGCTTTTTTTATGATTGGGTCGTTTGCATCCTTTTTGCGTAATTGAATAAGCAAACATTCCTGCAAGCTGCGGGCACCTACACCCGGCGGATCAAAGCTTTGTATTATGGCCAGCATTTCTTCTACTTCCTCATCATCGGCCATTACGTTTTGTGAGAATGCCAGGTCATCTGTAAGCGAGGTAATGGGCCTGCGCAGGTAGCCATCATCATCCAAACTGCCTATTATTTGTTTTCCTATCTTAAAATCATTATCTGATAAAGGCAGCAGATCAAGCTGCAATTGCAGGCTCTCGAAAAATGAGCTTTGAACAGCAATGGGTATCTCTTTACGTTCATCTTCATCATCGCCATTTTGGTCATAGCGAGATCCGTAATCATTTACATTATCTTCCTGTAAATAATCATCTATATTAAACTCATCCATCTCGCCCTTTTCGTCATCGCTGTTAAAGTTATCCTCATCAGGGTCACGATCGGGGTATTGTTCTTCAGGCTCATTAAGATTGGTTAAACTCAGGTCTTCAAGCGCCGGATTTTCTTCCAGTTCTTCTTTAATACGGGTATCTAATGAAACAGTAGGAACCTGCAGCAACTTTATAAATTGTATTTGCTGCGGTGATAGCTTTTGTAAGAGTTTTTGTTGAAGATTTTGTTTAAGCATAAATAAGATAGAGCAAAAATACAGTAATTACCCATAACTTTAAACATTAGTTATAGCATACTGATAATGTTGTAAAGGTTAAAAAAAACTATTTGTTTGGATTGAAGATTATTTTATTGATAACTTTAGTAAAATATAAACCAACCTAAGTATGTCAATAGTAAAGGAATTTAAAGATTTTATAAACCGTGGCAGTGTTGTTGACCTTGCCGTAGGTGTTATAATAGGCGCTGCCTTTGGTAAAATAGTTACCTCATTAGTAACTGATATTATTATGCCGCCGCTTGGCGAACTGCTTCATGGTATAGATTTTAAAGACCTTCATTACACGTTAAAAGATGCCGTAGGCAAAACGCCGGCAGTAGCTATTAATTATGGCTTATTTATAAATAACATTATCGATTTTTTAATAGTAGCGTTCTGTATATTCCTTATTGTAAAGGGTGTAAATACAATGAAAAAGGAAGAAGTAGCTGCTCCTGCGCCTGATCCGGAACCAACAAAAGAAGAAATACTATTAACCGAAATCCGCGATTTACTGGCGAAGGGAAAATAGGTTTCTAGTCTATAGTCGATGGTCCATTGTCCATAGTATTGTTTGATATCATGGTCCATGGACTATGGTCTATCGACTACTAAAACGTCTTCGGTACTTTTGGGTCGGTTAGAATAATATAATCACCCATTTTGCTGAATTTGCTCCAGTCGGGGTTATCGAAGCTATCATCTGAATAAGCGGCAATGTTTAATATGTGCAGTTTAGGTGCATATTTTTTTAATTGTGCCGCCGCGCCTAGTTTTTCTTCGCTATGAAAACCTCCGTTTATTTGTAATACTTTATAGTCAGGATGGCTCTTTAAAAACTGGGCTATCGACCAACCCATAGTAGCATCCCATACATTTTGTGCCTGGTACATTTCCATACCCGGCATTGAGGCGTGCCCACCCATTATCTGCGCAAATTTATCATAGTATGGTCCGGTTGCAGTGTCGATAGGCAGGGGTGGCATATAGGACTTGCCTATGGCATCCAGTTGATTCAGGCTATTTAACCCCATATGGTTAACCATACTGGTATAACGTTCAGGAGCATTGGCGGCTATAACGGGGATATAATTATTTTTAGCCAGTTCTATCAATGGGCGATAATCATTATAATTGGGCCAGGCACGTGCATCAGTCTTAAAGTTTTCTTCGCTGATAAGGCCTTTTAGATATTCATTTAGAGGTGTTTGACAATCAGTTTCAAACATCTCCATTGATAACGCGACTTTATCCGGATATTTTTCACACAGTTTTTTCAATAAAATATATTCAAGCTGATGGCCTATAGAATCATTATGTTCTTCGCCAAAAAACAGGACATCGGCTTTTGACATGGCATTAATAACATCACCGACCGACTCCTGCTTCTTACTTAACGTGCTGTATATTTTATAGTGATCGGCAATACTATCCTGGCATAAAACACATAAAGGCAGCAGCAGCAAAGTTGTAAATACAATAATCTTCATAAGTTGTTTAATAACAATTTGTTAATGAAAGCTTAAAAGGAATGAAACTTTCGTATGAATAGCGTTGGGTACTTTTACAAACACATTTTGCAGAAATACGATCATGACGAATTCAATTCTCGAAATTACAGAAAACGAATACTTAATAAAGCTTAACAGGCAAAATTTTAACCTGTCGTTTATCAGGAGCCTGTTGAAGATGGTTGAGGTGGCTAACCCATCGGAAGATAATCTGATGATTCCGGACAGGCACATTACCCCAAGCCAGAACCATTCGTCAGAACCGGATTATTACAGTTCAATAGACGAAAAATAACGTAAATCAAAAGAGACGCAATGTGTTGCGTCTCTACGTATATATAATTTGTAGAGACACAATACTTTGTGTCTCTTTTTCTCTGTATTGATATTTTTTAAAACTGACGGTATCCGCCTCTTACTACCTGTTGCTTATCCATCTGCGCCATTTGCGCCTTCATCATCTTTATCTGCTCGGTAAGTAATTTGTTCTTGTCATCCTTAGTTGCTTCAGACAAATACATCTGGGCTTCGCGTTTGTTGCGTTTTGCCATTGATATACCTGCAAGGCTTAATTTAGCCAATGCAATATTGTGCGACATCTTCATGCCCAGTTGCAATGATTTTTTGAAATACTTTTCTGATTTTAAAGGTGCCTTACGCGATTCAACCAAACCGATCAACAAGTTATAATAGCCATGTTGACTTTTATTTAACTGTTTTTCGTAATCAGTGATCTTTAATAACCATAGTTCGGCCTTGTCATTTTGTTCCTTACGCAAAAACCATTGCGAAATAACCATATTCTCGTTAAAGAAAAAGCTAAGCAACACAATGCCGCCTAAAAATAAAACCAATATACCCCACCACCATGATCCAAATGCGCAAAGTGCCACCGCACCGGCAAAGAACACACAGGCTATTATTAATCTGAAAATATTCAACATAATTTGTAATGCAATAAATAAAGTGCAAATATCCGTTAATTTGCACTCTAAATCAACATCTATATAAATATTTATGGCGATAGAAATGGAACCCTCATGGCTGCAGGTTTTGGGCGATGAGTTTGACAAAGATTACATGCTAAAACTGAAACAGTTTTTAAAAACTGAGAAGGAAGCCGGTTATAAAATATACCCCAAAGGCAGCGATATTTTCAATGCATTCTGGAAAACACCATTCACCGATCTGAAGGTAGTGATACTGGGGCAGGACCCTTATCACGGCGCTAACCAGGCGCATGGTTTATCATTTTCGGTACAAAAGAGTATAACTCCGCCGCCATCGCTTAAAAATATTTATAAAGAATTAAAAACAGACATCCCCGGCTTTGAGATTCCTGCTACCGGTGATTTAACCCATTGGGCTGAACAAGGCGTATTGTTACTTAACGCTACGCTGACTGTAAGGGAGAGCAGCCCGGCATCGCACCAAAAAAAGGGTTGGGAGGAATTTACTGATAAGGTTATTAAAACCATATCTGATAAAAAAGAAGGCATTGTGTTTATACTGTGGGGAGCTTATGCGCAGGCCAAAGCCGAATTGATTGACAAAACCAAACACCATATCATCAAATCGCCCCACCCGTCGCCATTCTCGGCAGACCGTGGCTTTTTTGGTTCAAAACCGTTTTCAAAAACAAATGAGATCCTGAAAAAAGAAGGGAAGAAAGAGATTGATTGGCAAATAAGGTAGGGGAGAGGACCAAGAGTTGAGAGTCAGAAATCAAGAAGAAATTTTGCAGTTTCTTAATTCTTGACTCTCAACTCTTGATTCTAAGGCTTAATACTCCAACGGGACTATCGGTTCCTTTTTACTGGTTGACATGATCATCATGGTTTGGAAAGTTTTAACTACCGAAATCCGGCTGATCTTTTCCATGATCAATTGCTCATATGATTTGATATCGCGTACATAAACTTTCAGCAGAAAGTCGCACTGCCCGGTTACGTGGTGGCATTCGGTAACCTCTTTAATGTTTTGTATCTCGTCAATAAACGTTTGGATCGTATTCTTCTGGTGAAAATCGAGTGATATTTGTATGAATGTTTTTATGCCCAACCCAAGTTTTTCCTCATCTACCAATGCATGATAACTTTTTATGTATTCGGCATTTTCCAGCTTGCGCACACGCTCTAAAGTAGGCGCCGGCGATAGTCCTATCTCATTGGATAGCTGAAGATTAGTGATCCTGCCATTCTCTTGCAGGATCTTTAAAATCTGTAAATCTATTTTATCTAGTTCTGCTCCCATAATGGGTACAAAGATAGATTATAGTTGGCTCACAAAATAAAATTTTTTGTAAAATAGGTTTGACAGAAATAAATTTTACATCGATATGATTTAGACTTGTCTAAATTTATTATTAGATTTGTTTAAATGAATACATTAGCCGAAGAAAATTACCTGAAATCAATTTATCACCTGTCGCTTAACAATGAAAATGTAAGCACCAATCAGCTTGCGGCTTTGCTTAACACCCGGGCTGCTTCGGTTACGGATATGCTTAAAAAACTGGCGGATAAAACATTGATAAATTATACGCGATACCAAGGCGTTAATCTTACTCCTGCGGGCGAGAAGATCGCCATTCATATCGTCCGAAAACATCGGCTGTGGGAATATTTTTTGGTAGAGAAACTCAATTTTAAATGGGATGAGGTGCATGAAATGGCCGAAGAGATGGAGCATATTTCATCGACAGAACTGATTGACAGGCTGGATAAGTTTATGAATTATCCCAAATATGATCCTCATGGTGACCCGATACCAGATAGCAATGGTCAGTTTAAAAAACATGAATTAAAACCGGTATCAACAATCGGAGTTAATGATAGCGGAGTAATTTCAAGTGTTCGCGATCATTCTACAGGATTTTTGCAATATCTCGAAAAACAAAAACTAACCATCGGAAAAAAAATTACGGTGATAGAAATAATAGAATACGACCACTCCATGATATTGAAAATAGAAAATGAAACTTCACATATCAGCCGCGAGGTTGCCAATAACCTGTTAATTGCTTTATGAAGAATCAGCATAATGAATCATTAGCCGACGTACATAGCTCAGTAAGTACCGATAAGAAAACGAGCTGGCGCACGTTTTTGGCATTTATTGGTCCGGCTTATTTAATTAGCGTAGGTTATATGGACCCGGGTAATTGGGCCACCGATATAGCGGGTGGCAGCGCATTTGGTTACAAATTGATATGCGTATTGCTGGCTTCGAACCTTATTGCCCTATTGCTTCAATCATTAAGTTTAAGGCTTGGGATAGTAATGGGTGTTGACCTGGCGCAGGCCTCGAAGCGTACTTACAATCGCTTTATTAATTTTTGTCTTTATATACTGGCGCAAATAGCTATAATAGCCTGCGATCTGGCCGAGATAATTGGTATGGCCATTGGCTTAAACCTGCTATTTCACCTGCCGCTGATATGGGGAGTATCACTTACCATAACTGATACCGTGCTGATGCTTTTTTTAATGAACAAAGGCATGCGCAAGCTGGAGGGGTTCATTGTATCAATGATATTTATTATTGGGCTATCCTTTTTGGTGGAGATGTTTATTATAAAACCTGATTTTGTTGAGGTTGCCAAAGGATTTATCCCAACAAGTTTGAGCGGTAGTTCATTATATATAGCTATCGGTATTATTGGGGCCACTGTAATGCCGCATAACCTTTATCTGCATTCATCATTAGTGCAAACCCGTAAAATAAACCGGACAGATGAGGGTATTAAATCGGCTATTAAATATAATAACCTTGATACCATAATTGCACTTAACGTAGCGTTTATTGTAAACGTTGCCATATTGATATTAGCCGCAGGCGCATTTTTTTCTCGTGGCTATTTTAAGGTTGCCGAAATACAAGATGCTTATAAACTGCTTGATCATATCTTTGGTTCACTGGCCCCGGTGTTGTTTGCTGTGGCCTTAATTGCATCGGGACAAAGCTCAACCATAACAGGTACGCTTGCCGGGCAAATTATAATGGAGGGCCATATCAACCTCCGTATCGAGCCCTGGCTGCGGCGGTTATTAACCCGTTTAATGGCTATTGTACCAGCGGTTTTTACCATTCTTTATTTTGGCGAGACAGGATTAGGGAATCTGATCATATTAAGTCAGGTTGTGCTGAGTTTGCAATTGGGTTTTGCGGTTATTCCGCTTATCCATTTTACATCCGACCGTAAAAAAATGGGTAAATTTGCCATAGGATTAACCGTGAAAATATTAGCCTGGGCTTGTGCGATTATAATTGTAGGATTAAATGCACAATTGGTTTATGAACAATTAGGTGATTGGACAAAAATATCGCCCACAACCTCTTTTTGGATCTATGCGTTGGTGTTCCCTATGGTCATACTTATTGCTTTGCTGTTATTGTATGTGTTTTTCAGGCCCTTGTTCTTCAAACATAAGGATCAGCCTAAATATATACCTCATGGGCTTGCTACTGTTATTGATGAGCTTGATGTTATTAAATATCACCATATAGGCGTTAGTATTGATTTTTCAAAAAATGATACGGAATCTATTAGGCATGCTATAATGCAGGGCGGCAAACATGCTGTTTATACGCTTATGCATGTGGTTGAAACGGCAGGAGCAAGGTATTATGGCGACGAGGTGATGGATCAGGAAACACAAAGCGACCTGGATAATTTAAATAAATATGTAGATGCCATGAAAAAACTGGGTTACAAAGCCAGTGCACAAATAGGGTATGGTGCCCCGGCAAGTTCCATAGCTAAAATAGTAAATGATGAGGGTATTGATTTTATAGTTATGGGTTCGCATGGGCATAAGGTGATCAAAGACCTAATTTTCGGCACAACGGTTAACCGGGTACGCCATATGGTGAATGTGCCGGTGCTGGTTGTTAAGGCACAAATAAAATAATTTGCATATTTGCAGAATAATGAGCGAGGATAAGATTTACATAAAGAATAAGAAAGCCTATTTTGAATACCATATACTTGATAAGTATGTAGCCGGTATAAAATTATTGGGTACCGAAATAAAATCCATACGCGAAGGTAAGGCGAATATTAATGATGCTTTTTGCACTTTTATTAATGAGCAGCTTTATGTGCGGAATCTGCACATTGCCGAATATTCTTACGGTTCATTCTATAATCACGAAGCCAAACGCGACCGTGTTTTACTGCTCAACAAAAAGGAACTTAAAAAACTGCTAACCCGCGGCGAGGAAAAAGGACTAACCATTGTGCCACTGGCATTGTTCATAAGCGAACGCGGCTTTGCCAAATTGGAAATAGGATTGGCGCAGGGCAAGAAAACCTTTGATAAACGTGAATCATTAAAGGAACGCGATACGAAGGTGGAGATAGATAGAGCAATGAAGAGGTAACTTTTGGCTGTAAGTTGTGTGTTGTAAGTTGTATGTAAGACACAATGTACTTACAACTCATAACACACAACTTACAACTGTATTACCACGCCTTATCACCTACCAGCGGCACAAATCTGAAAGTATCCAATACTATTTTTTCGTAATCATGCTCACCTGTTTTTAATATGGTGACCATTTTTTGTGAGTGTTCATCACCAACCGGAATAACCAAAATGCCTCCAATTGCTAATTGTTGCAATAAAGTATCCGGAATAACAGGTGCGCCGGCAGTTACTATGATTTTATTATACGGGGCATGTTCGGGAATCCCTCTGGAGCCATCGCCTAAAAAGAAATTGGGTTTATAGCCAATGTTTGGAAGTACATGAATAGTACGTTCGTATAGTTTTTCCTGGCGTTCAATGGTGTACACCTCGGCACCAAGTTTTAATAGTATGCAGGTTTGGTAACCGCAACCTGTACCAATCTCCAGTACTTTATCGCCTTTGTGGATGTGCAACAATTCGGTTTGATAAGCAACAGTATAAGGTTGTGATATGGTTTGGCCCTCGCCAATAGGAAAAGCAATATCCCTATAAGCCTGGTTCCAAAAAGTTTCATCAAAAAAGAAATGGCGGGGCATCTTGCCTATAGCTTCTAATACTTTTTCATCCTCAATACCCTTTTTTCTCAAAAGATCAACCAGTCTTTTGCGCGCGCCCTGTTCCCTATAGTTATCGATGAATTTGTATGACATTCCGTAGCTAAGATAGCACGATTTTGAAAAACAATCGGGTGTTATTTAGCTGATGATGGTTGTGTAATTTCATATCACTGATATACAGGAAATATAAATTTTAGCCCTCTCGTCATGCTGAGTTTTAAAATCCATAAATAGCGCAAGTCTTGTGAGTAGGGTTGTGTGATGATGACTTGTGTATTAAGGCACAAGTCACCCGATTCTCAATCATCGCACAAGACTTGCGCCAGTAAAGGATAATCCTATCAATCAATAAAATCCCTAAATCGTGTCAATAGGGATCAACATCCGGCTGTATAATACTTCCTTTACTCAACTTCGTAGTCTGAAATTGTGTTACCGTGTCTCTTATGATCGCTTTTGCTTTGTTGATGGATATAGTATCCTTTTCAAACTTTAGCAGGATGGATTGTATATAATAATTCCGTATACGACTCACCAATGGTGGCTGTGGGCCTATCACCCGTTCACCAAAATGTTTGCGGAGTTCGTTGCCGAGGTATACTGCTTGCTGGTAAAGAACCTCCTGACTTTTATGCTTAATATCTAAATTAATAAGGCGATAGAAGGGAGGGTATTTAAAGCTTTTGCGCTCTGTCATTTCTGTAAAATACAGATCAGCGTAATCATTGTCTATCACCTGTTTTATTACCCTGTGGCCGGGGTCATAAGTTTGGATAACTACTTTACCCTGCTTGCCGCGCCTGCCTGCTCTGCCGCTTACCTGTGCCAGCATCTGAAAGCTGCGCTCATTGGCTCGGTAATCCGGGAATTTAAGTAAGCTATCGGCGTTGATGATACCTATCACGGTAACATCGGCAAAATCCAAACCTTTGGCAACCATTTGTGTGCCTACGAGAATGTCTATTTTCTTTTCTTCCAGGTTATTCAGTATAGTTTGAAGGGAATTACGTGACCGCGTGGTGTCCAGATCCATACGTGTAATGCGGGCATCGGGAAGTATCAGGCTTAATTCGTCTTCTATTTTTTCGGTACCGAAACCCTTGTATTCCAAATGGGTTGAACCGCATGCAGGGCATATAACTGGAGAATCCTCTTTATAACCACAATAATGACAATGTAATTTACCGCTGCTTTTATGGAAAGTAAGACTTACATCGCAATTGATACATTTTGGCGTATAAGCACATATTTTACACATGAGTACAGGTGCGTAACCCCTGCGGTTTTGAAACAGGATCACTTGTTCCTTATTAGCCAGCGCCTGTTGTATATCCGCGATCAGCACACTGGTAAAGTGCGATTGTATGGTTTTCTTTTTGGTTTCTTCGGCAATGCTTACAATCTCTACTTTCGGCATTTCAACGCCGCCAAAGCGTTCAGATAATTCAGCAAAACCATATTTATGAATGCGCGCATTGTAATAACTTTCAAACGATGGTGTGGCCGATCCTAACAGAACCTTACCGCCATGCATATTTGCCAAAAAAATAGCTGCATCGCGGGCATTATAGCGCGGAGCAGGATCGAATTGTTTGTAAGATGTTTCATGCTCCTCATCAACAATAATTAAACCCAGGTCATTAAACGGCAAGAATACGGATGAGCGTGCCCCCAAAACTACCCGGTATTCATTATTCAATACTTTTTGCCAAACTTCCACACGTTCTGCATCATTAAAGCGGGAATGGTAAACACCAATATTTGCGCCAAAGTATAGGCGCAGGCGTTCAATAATATGTGTGGTAAGTGCGATCTCTGGCAACAAATAAAGCACTTGTCTGCCCGATTGGATCATCTCTTCAATTAGCCGGATATAGATCTGCGTTTTCCCTGACGAGGTTACGCCATGCAGCAACACCACATCTTTTTCAGCAAACTGATCGCTTACCTCTTTAAGGGCAAACTGCTGCTGTTCACTGAGTTCAAAACCGTTGATAGATTCTTCTTCCTCGTAATACAGCCGGCTAACATTCTTTTCTTCTGGTATAAAAATCTCTTTCTCGATCAATGATTTAATACTTGCTGCACCTGCACCGCTTTCTTCGATCAGTTCATTTTTAGAGATGGTTTTTTGCTGGCGCGATAATTTAATATAAGCCAGTACCGCATCAGCTTGTTTAGGTGCTTTTTTCTCAAGTATGATGAATAGTTCTTGTCGTTTGTCGGGGTCGTTATATATAGGGTTAAGCGTTATAAAGGTACGCTTGCGCGGTTTATAACGCTCGCTTACTTCTTCAGAAATATTGATAATATTCTTTTCAAACAGCAGCTTCAAAATCGGCATCACCTGCTTTTGGCCGAGCAGTTTTACAATATCGCTTACCGTTAATTCGGGTTGTATATCAAGTGCCTCAACTATTAAAAATTCCTTGTCATGCAAGGTAGTACGATCAAACTCAAAATCCTTATTGAGCATAATACGAGTTTCACTGGCCAGCTTTAAGGCTGATGGCAGGGCGGCGTTCATTACTTCGCCTACATTGCATATATAATAATCGGCTATCCAGTACCAAAAGTGCAGTTGCTCATGGGTAACTACAGGCTTATCGTCTAAAATTTCAACCAGGTATTTGGCTTCATATTTTTCAGGTGCCTGGGTGCCTATACCGGCTATAATTGCGGTATATAGTTTGCTTTTGCCAAATTGCACAACAGCACGCTTGCCAATGGCAACGGTATCGTTCAATTCATAAGGCACGCGATAGGTGTAGTTTTTTGATATCGCCAGTGGCAATATCACTTCCACAAAAAGTGTTTCCCGGTCGGTATGTGTGGCTTCCTCGGCAAATTCTAACATGGCCTATTACTTTCTTTTAACGGCATAAAGTAAAAGCATCAACCAACCTAATATAAAGAACAGGCCGCCGATAGGCGTAAGTGGCCCCATTACCCAAAGCCAGTCGAGTTTTAAAATATCGCGACAAGCCAACAGATATAACGAGCCTGAAAAAAAGATGATACCCAAAGTAAAAAAAGAGTAGCTGGCGTTAACTAACTTATTTTTGGCAGGTGCTAATGTTGAAAGAAACAGCAATGCAAAAACATGGTAAAATTGGTATTGTACTGCAGTATGCCAAACTTCTAATTGCTGTGGCGATAAGTAGGCTTTTAAACCATGCGCACCAAAAGCCCCGGCTATAACTGCCAAAATACCAAAGAAAGAGGCTGTGATAATAAATTTTTTGTTCATCGGGAGATAAAAGGCTAAGTTAACCAATTGAAGGTATTAGTTTATTAGCATCAGGTAAAAATATAGCGAGGGGTTGCAAACCCCTCGCTATAAAAAATAACATCTGGATTATTTAATAAATTGCCCATTGAAAAAGGCTAAATTGCATCGATAATAAGATGAAAAAACTGGTAATTACCACTATACTATTGCTAACCGCCACCATTTATATTACGGTGGTATATTTTAAGAATCTGAATCCAATGGGTTCAAATACCAGCCGGCTGATGGCTACTATCCCGGATAATGCCGCGATAATATTCTCATTTAATAACGAAAAAAGCTTTTACGATATATTTAATGGCAATACCCTTTTAACAGCAGTTAGCGGTAAAGAAAATGTAGCCGACATTGATACTGTACGTAACCAATTGCTGGCTAACCCGTTGCTTGAAAAGTATTTCGATGGACAGAATGTATTTATCTCTCTGCATCCTTTAAAAAATAATAATGCCGACTTGCTGTTAACCATTGCAGCCGTCAAAGGGTTTGATATTTCGTTGATGGATCAGCTGGCAAAACAGCAAAATAGCGGATTGATTGTAAACGCTATTCGCATAGCGGGTAAACAAGGCTACAGTATTTATATAAGTTCAATAAAAAAGCGCTTTTATGTAGTTAATAAGGAGGACAATATTTTTTCCGGAAGCTTCTCAGAGGAACTGGCCGAACAAAGTGCCCAGTATAAGGACAAAAGCAATAGTAGCAAGTTCGTGTTGCTATCTGAGCAGCAAAACAATAATTCATTGGCCGATCTGTATGTGAATTATAGTGCGATACAACCTTTGTTTGATCAATTATTCAAGAATAAGAATACAGATATTCTCCGCAGCTTTAAATTACTGCCTGCACTGGCTGTTTTAAGCCTGAATTATAAAAGTGATGCTTTTATGTTCAGCGGTATTACTACTATCCAAAATGATCAGCCTTTGAGTTATTTGAGTTTGTTTGCCGGTCAGCAGCCTGTGGTTAATCATTTGAAAGATATTTTTCCATCAACTACAGCTTACAGCACTAATTTTTCGGTATCTGATCCGCTAAAGTTTGAAGCTGATCTGGCGCAATGGCATATTAAAGCAGGGATAAAAAATGAAAAGGACGCATTATTCAGTAAAATAAAAGCTGAAACCGGGGTAAGTTTAAGAACCGAGTTTGCCAATTTGCTAAGTAATGAATTTGCGGTTGTAACTACCCGTTACCAGGAGAAATATGCGATAATAGCTGTTAAAGATGGTTCAAAGCTGCGGCCGTTCATGGTGAATATCAGTAATATGGTTACCGATAATATCGGCCAGTTCAACTATAATAAACTGCCATTCTTTTTGTTGGGCGATACCTTTAGCATTTTCAAAAAGCCCTATTATATGATATTGGATAACTATTTGATACTCGCCAATAGCTCAACCGAATTAACAAGCTATTATGATACTTATATCAACCAAAAATTTATAAGCAAAACTGATAGCTATAATGAGTTTAATGATCTGTTGTCTGAAAAAAGTAATGTTGCCTTTTTTATTAATTTAAAAAATGCCCAGCCCATATTTAAGAGGGACCTGAATGACGATTTTTATACCGCTTTTGAAGACAATGAACCTGGATGGAAAAGTTTCTACGCAGCATCATATCAGTTTAGCGCAGCAGATAAAAATTTTTATACAAACTTTTGTATGAAACTAAACAATATTGACACCGCTGCCGTTACAAGGTGATATTAGTTTTAAAATGCCCCTTGTATATGATTTTTAATAATAAAACGTTATCATATCCAGTTACCGGGTTATTTTAAGCAACATTACGAATGAACGCTTTATGAAGGTATTTTTATTAGGTTTTTTTTTATTGTTTTTTACCCCCGGCCTTTTTGCCCAAACCTACTCACAGTATAATACGGGCACATTATTTGACTCCTTTGAAAATCCATCCCAAAAATCATTTATACCTGACTCAAGCAGGATGTTTGCCACCAATTTTCTTATTCCAAATTTCGATGGCAACTTTTCTTTAAGCGGCAATGCCCAGCAAACATTGAAGAGCAGAGCTTTTAATGGCTATTATAATAATAAAAACCTGGTAATTGGCCCCGGTAACAATTACAACTATTTAAACGGTAATGCCAATGCTTATGAGCTGATGTTTAAGATATTTACCAGCCTGAAGGGTAATACCGAAGTTGGATTTTTTATCCAGACAAAAGCCAGTGCAACCGGAACTATAACTGATGAGTCGGTAGCTTTATTTGATGGTTCCGCCAGTTTCCCCAACAATTCTTACAGCAACGTTTTTAATTCGAGATACAGTTACCAGCTATACAACCAGGTTGGATTTACTTACCGCGAACAGATAAATACGCAGCTGGCATTTGGTATAAAGCTGGCCTATGTATCGGGATCATATTACGACGGTGTAACAATTGATCAATCAAATATAGATTATGATAAAGCTAACGATACCGCCACCTTATATTTACAGGGCGTAAACCATAAAACCAATTTATCGAACGAGCGCTTGTTCAAAAACCCGGGTATGTCGACAAGTATTGGCGCAACCTATGTGACTGAGGATAAATTTATTATACAGGGAAATATAAAAGACCTGGGTTTTATACATTGGAACAGGTTTACAGAGGAATTTAATTTTAATAATTCAGCCACTATATATGACCTTACATCGGCTGACAGGGAAACCGCGGCCTATGATGCTTATAATTCCATAACTGAAACTAATGGTAAGGTAACCAGCTTTAGTACCCCGCTTGATGGTACGGCAGAGTTAAGTGTTTCAAAATCATTTTGGGTTGATAATGATGATCTGATAAAGTATTCGCCTACGCTGATTGCTTCAAAGCAGTTGTTTTATAACGGTTTTACGGGAGTATGGGTCAATCCATTTAAATATCAGAACTACACCGTAACGCTTACTACGTCTTATGATAACCTAAAGCTTTTTAACCTGGGCGCGCAATTTATGGTACAATCGCCAAATGCTGAGTTTTTTATAGGAAGCGATAAGCTGTCACAAAGCACTAATTTATTGAAATCTGCCTTAAATAGCCATACCGCAATAAGCGAAACAGGTGCTTTTACAGGGGGCGATATATTCTTAGGTTTTTCAATGAAATTTGGGCCGGTAATAGAACATCCAATGAATGCCAGCGTAATACCTTTAGGCGTAGAAAAAGGCTTTTTAGGCCGTATGTGGGATAAGCTATTTAACCCCAATCTTGGTACGCCACCTGTAGTCTACTAAGTTATACTGCCTTTTTACCGGCAATAAAATCTTTCAAATAGTAAGGCTCGAAATAGGCTACATCTTCAAATTCTTTTGCCTTAAATTTTTCGGCAGCCTTTTGAGTAAGATGGGTGGCTGAATTAGTGAAATTTTGCAGAAATTTTGCGTTAGTATTTGCGCCCAATGTCGATTCGCATTTATCGGCACCATCACCAAAAAATAAGATCTGATTGGTTTTTAGCAATTCACTGAAGCTGTTTTCATCAATGATCTCTGCAGCGGTAGGTACAATCTTTTCGCCTTTACTATTGAATATAGCCGTGTAAACTTCCATGCGCCTGGCATCAATCATGGGGCAGAGCAGAAGTGTTGAAGGTTTAAGGTTTAAAGTTGAAAGTAAAGCGGTGTTATCTATTACACCTTGTGCCATGCTTTCCAACGTTTCAATGGCTATAAGTGGTTTATCCAATGCAAAACATAATCCTTTAGCGGTTGATATGCCTATGCGTAAACCAGTGTAAGAACCTGGTCCGCAGCTTACCGCTATCGCGTCCAGATCGTTATAGGTAATGCCCGCTGTTGCAAGCAGTTCATCAATAAACAGAGTGATAACTTCAGCATGTATATTACGTTGGTCCATTTGCTTAAAGGCCAACACTTCACCATCCTTTGCCAAAGCAACAGAACAAACAGTAGTAGCGGTTTCTATTTGTAAGATCATTTTTTTAGTAGCTAGTATTTAGTATCAAGTAGCTAGATTTTAGTTGAAAGTTGAAGGTGTAAAGTGGAAGTGAAAAACTTTTGACTTTAAACTTTTTACTTAATTCATGGTACCGGATCATGGCCATGGCCTCCCCAGGGGTTGCAACTGGCAATTCGTTTTAAAGTTAACCATCCGCCTTTAAAGGCACCATATTTTTTTATAGCTTCTACTCCGTATTGTGAACAGGTAGGGGTATAGCGACATGAAGCTCCTGTAAGCGGCGAAATAAAGTACTGGTATATCTTTATCAACAGAAGAAAGATGCTTCCTATAAGGGTTTTAAATATGTTATAAATGAACATCATTTCGCAAGCTGTTCACTAAGCTGTTTTAAAAGCTTAAGCATTTTTTTTTCAATAAAATCAAAAGATTCAATTTGCTTGCCGATATAGCCTAAGGATAGTACTATCTTTTTATCGGTGCTTATGAGCAGCTCATATAAATGCTGTTGTTTTTGCAGGCGGTAGGCTTCGCGCAGGCGGCGTTTTATTAAATTACGGTCGACAGCACGTTTATAACGCCTTTTGGAAACCGAGATTAAAACCTGTACCGAAGTAGTTTGGGCCGCATCATCAACCAATAACCAAGATGCCTTGAAGGGATAACACAAAAAAGAAGAGCCGTTATGAAAAAGCTCATCAATAAGCCTTTTATTACATAACCGTTCTTCTTTTTTAAAAGTATACATATATTGCTGATGCTGAACCGAAAATTAAAACATAATGCGGCTCAAGCTCCTGCAAAGGAGAAAGCAGCTAAACTATGCTTTGTGCTTGCCTTCGTCAGATACTGACAATCTTTTTCTGCCTTTAGCTCTTCTTGCAGCTAAAATTCTTCTGCCGTTAGCAGTTGACATGCGCTCACGGAAACCGTGCTTATTTCTTCTTTTTCTTTGGGAAGGCTGGAAAGTTCTTTTCATGACTTATTTATTCTATCGTTGTTTTTAAAAACAAGAGCGCAAATGTAGTGATTTAATTTAAAAGTTAAAAGAGGTATTTTAAAATAGTGATTAGAGTTGGAGATTAGAGGTTAGTAAAGCAGTTGCAGCAACTAATCTTTAATCTCCAGCCTATAATCTATTTAATTAAACCATTCCATCACCACTTCTTTAACAGGCATATCAATATTTAGCTTTAGCTTTTTACGCATTCCGCCTAAATCATTGAATACTTTGTTAGGGTTGGCAGCTTTTAGTTCTTCAACAGTATTAAAGCCCATTTTATTGAGTACCGGCACCCACTCAGGTGGTACGCCTATGTTTACAAAATCATCAAGCGTAGCAATTTTTGATTTTTTCTCGGGGCGCATCTGAGGGAAGAACAGTACTTCCTGTATGGTGCTTTGGTTGGTCATCATCATCACCAAACGATCAATGCCTATACCCAGGCCCGATGTTGGCGGCATACCGTATTCCAATGCGCGTAAAAAGTCGTCATCCATCGCCATTGCCTCGTCATCGCCTCTGCCTGCCAGTAGGAGCTGGTCCTCAAAACGCTCACGCTGGTCTATAGGGTCGTTTAACTCCGAATAAGCATTGGCTATCTCCTTGCCGTTTACAAACAGCTCAAAGCGCTCTACAAGGCCATCCTTGCTGCGGTGCTTTTTGGCAAGCGGGGTCATCTCAATAGGGTAATCGGTTATATAGGTAGGCTGTATTAAATTAGCCTCCACTTTAGCGCCGAATATTTCGTCGATCAGTTTGCCTTTACCCATGCTTTCGTTGGTCTCGATGCCTAAGCTTGCGCAAGTATCGCGTAAGCTGGCCTCGTCCATTGTTGATACATCAATACCTGTATATTTCAGGATAGAATCATACATAGATAGTTTTTCGTATGGGCCTGCAAAGTTTATCTCGTTAGCGCCATATTGCACTACGGGGATACCGTGAATGGCCCTTGTTACATGCTCCAGGCATTTTTCCACCATCTCCATCATCCATATATAGTCTTTGTAGGCTACATATATCTCCACCGAGGTGAATTCAGGATTGTGGGTGCGGTCCATTCCCTCGTTGCGGAACATTTTACCAAACTCGTATACGCCATCAAAACCGGCTACGATTAGTCGTTTAAGGTAAAGCTCGTTGGCTATGCGCAAAAATAACGGCATATCCAATGTGTTATGATGTGTGGCGAATGGCCTTGCAGCGGCACCACCATGTACTGGTTGTAAAATTGGTGTTTCCACTTCCATCCAGCCTTCGCCATTAAAGTACTCGCGCATGCTGCTGATCACTTTCGAGCGATTGATGAAGATCTGTTTAAAATCAGGATTTACGGTGAGATCCACATAACGCTGACGGTATCGTTGTTCCGGATCAGTAAAACCATCGTGGATATTTCCTTCCTCATCGCGTTTAACAACAGGCAGTGGTTTTAATGATTTGGATAGCACGAACATTTCCTGTACGTGCACCGAAATTTCGCCGGTTTGGGTTAAGAAAACGTAGCCTTTTACGCCAATGAAATCGCCGATATCCAGCAGTTTTTTAAATACGGTGTTATACATTGTTTTATCCTCACCGGGACATATATCATCGCGTTTAATATAGATCTGGATGCGCCCGGTTGAATCCTGTAACTCAGCAAATGAGGCGCTGCCCATAATGCGGCGCGTCATGATGCGGCCAGCAAGAGTAACTTCTTTATACTTATCAGGATCAGCATTAAAATTATCTGTAATATCCTGCGCCCATGCGGTAACATCAAAAGCTTCGGCAGGGTAAGGATTGATCCCTAAATTGCGAAGCTGTTGTAATGATTCGCGGCGTATAATTTCCTGTTCGGATAGTGCAATGCTCATGGGCGCAAAAATAGTAATTAGAGAGCAGAGATTAGAGATTAGTTTGAAAATTGAGATTTGCGATGTTTTAAAAGCCCTTAAAGTAGTTAGTAATTAAAACTTAACTTTGCTTTATGTATTATGCTGATACCGAAACGGTAATTCCTAAATATGCTTTTGAGCCGGATAGTAATATCGGTAATAAAATGTTCAGGATAAATAAGATTGATTGTGGTATAAGTTATTCTGGCGCTGATTTTTTAGTGCCTCACCGTAAAGATTATTACTTTTTTGTATTTGTAAGGCAGGGTAACAGCAGGCATTGGATAGACATGAACCCTTACACCTTAAAGCCGGATACCTTTTATTTTACCGTACCTCAGCAGGTACATTTAAAAGAGGAAGCGCAGCCGCTTACAGGCACCAGCCTTAGTTTTAGTAAGGAGTTTTTGGCGATGGAAGAAAATGGTTTACTAAAACAATTGCCCATTATACAAAACCCCCATAACGGCCACGAGCTAAGCTTGAATAGCCAGGATATAGCCTTTATAGAAGATATTATTGATAAGATAAATACGGAATATCATGCAAAAAATAACTGGCAGCAAAGTATGCTGATGGCTTATATGCGGATATTGTTAATATATGTAAGCAGGTTGTATACTGAGCAATTTAATAATACTGACACAATACCGGATGGGGTTTTGCTTCAGAAATATTTATCCCGGATCGAGGAATCGTATAAAGAATTACATGAGGTAACTGCTTATGCCGATATGCTGAATATATCTGCCGGGCATTTGAGTGAGTTGGTTAAGGAACAGAGCGGCAAGCCTGCTATTGCACATATTCATGAACGCCTGATACTGGAGGCCAAACGGCTGCTTTTTCATACCGATCATTCAATAAAGGAAATTGCGTTTCAGTTAGGTTTTGAGGATGCGTCGTACTTTAACAGGTTTTTTAAACGGATATCAAGCCAGACTCCCCTTGAATATAGGAATGCCACCCGTGAAATGTACCATTGAAACTCTTAGGAGTACAGTGCCAATAATAACATAGGCAGTACTTTTGTGTTGTAATAAAAACACGAAAGAAAAATCTATGAAAAAAGTACTCATAACAGGAGCCAATAAAAGTATTGGCTTTGAAATCGCAAGGCAATTATTAGCTCAGGGATATTACGTTTATTTAGGAAGTCGTGATATTAAGAACGGCGACGAAGCAGTTACCAAACTTAAAGGCGAAGGATTTGGAAACATTCAGGCTATCCAAATTGATATAAGCAACCCGGAAAGTATTGAGGCCGCAAGCAAGCAAATAACTGAGCTTGATGTGCTGATCAATAACGCAGGCATCAGCGGTGGGTTTCCACAGTCTGCAGTCACTATTGATAGTGCTGTTATCCGCGAAGTATTTGATACTAATTTTTTCGGAACCATTAACGTAACCCAGGCTTTTATTGATACGCTTAAGAAATCAGAAGAACCGAGGATAGTTAATGTAACATCAGGTTTAGCCTCGCTTACTTTGCACAGCGACCCTAAGTGGAAATATTATCAAGTTAAAAGTGCTGCTTATGGCACATCAAAAACAGCATTGAATGCTTACACCGTTGTTTTGGCCTATGAGTTGAAAGATACCGCTTTCAAAGTTAACGTAGTTGACCCCGGTTATACTGCAACTGATTTTAACCACCATAACGGGCCAGGAACTGTCGAGGATGCCGCAAAAATCATAGTTAAATATGCTATTATTGACGCTGATGGGCCTACCGGAAAGTTTTTTAGTAATGATATAGATGAAGAAGGACAGGAAAGCCCCTGGTAGACACGATTGAAGGATTTTGGGAGTTGCAGGATGTGGGCAGCGGCATCCTTTTAGGCTTTAGTTTGAATTGAAACTATGCGTTCCCGCGAGTTACAAACTCGCGGGAACAAGGATTAATCAGTTTTTAGATTAACCTTTGTCCAAAATATTAGATCTAATATTTTGAAATCTGTAAGTTCACTAGATTGTAAGAAATTATTTACATCATTTTCTACAATGTATTGTCTTAACAATTTAACTAAATTACTATTTGCCGTTATCCAATTTTTATAAGCATAACTTATAATTAAAAAGGAAATGTAAAAGCCTTCGGTCTTTAAGCCAAAATATTCTTTTATTGGATTGTCTAATGCACAATAATTTGATGGATTAAATGTATGAACCAGTTTAGTAAAAAAAGAGCCTAAACTTTTTATGATTGGGGGACTGTTTTCTTTTTGTATTTCAGCCTTTTTAAAAAAAGTAAAGTATAAATCAAATAGTCGGTCTTCTTCGATTAACTTAAGTATTTCCGCTTTGTGCTTTTCAAGCTTTTTATCTAAGTAGTAATTAGAAATTCCTTGCAACGCATAATGGCGTTTAAAATCACGAAAAAAAATATTTGAAGAGGTGAAGGCGTTTTTGTTAGATTTAATTTGAAGATAATATTTGTGAAATGCGATTAATTTGGGTTCTTTAGTGTGTATCATGATATCGGAAGCTTCAATATATATTGAAGCTTCCGATAAATCCTCTGAAATTTTCTTGTAAACAGAGTTGATTAATTTGTCTATGTACGCATCTAAATGTTTTACCATCCTGTAAATCCTAAAAAATCATTTAATCGTGTTTTCTAATCCGCATCCACTTCCTGCAGATACATTTCATCAATATCTCCGGCGTATTTCTTTTCTATTACCTTGCGTTTGGCTTTCATGGTTGGGGTTATTTCGCCCTCATCCATGCTGAACGGATTACGCTTGATCTTGAAGTTTTTAATACGCTCAAACTTGGCTAATTCATTCGAGAAACGGCGTACATCCTGGCCGATCCAGTCTACAATTTCTTTGTCTTTAATAAACAGGTCTTTATCAGTAAAGAAATCCTCTTTTAATCCAAACGTTTCCTGTAAGGTTTCCTTGGCGGGGATGATGATAGCGGTAATATATTCGCGTTTATCGCCAATTAAAAATACGCCCTCAATACGCGGGCTTTTTAAGTAAGTATTCTCAACCGGCGTAGGGTAGATGTTTTTGCCATAAGCATTTACCAACATATTTTTTAAACGGTCGGTAATTTGCAGGTTGCCTTTAAAAAAGCGGCCAATGTCACCGGTGTGGAACCATCCTTCAGGGTCAATTGCTGCGGCGGTTTCCTCGGGTTTGTTCCAGTAGCCTTTCATTACACAATGCCCGCGTACGATAATTTCGCCTTCTTCAGATTGGTAATTCTCGCTAAAAGTATCATAAGTTTGCACAGTGTAAATTTGGCGGGTTTCCACATTTTGTATACCTACTTCAATACCCGGAATAATACGGCCCACGGTACCATAAACTTGCCTGTCGTTTTCAGTTACGGCCATAACCGGCGAAGTTTCTGTTAAGCCGAAGCCTTCTAAAACCTTAATCCCAAGGTCACCGAAAAATTCTCCGATGTTTTTAGGCAATGCACCACCGCCCGAGATCATGAACTTTAAGCGACCACCTGTTTTTTCTTTTATTTTACTGAAAACCAATTTGTCGGCCAGTTTATATTCATAGTTCAATATTGGTCCCGGTTTTTTACCGGATTCATTTACTTCGCGGTATTCCCTGCCGATTTTCAAGGCCCATAAAAATATTTTAGCCTTCATTCCACCAGCTTCAGTGCCGCCTTTAATAGCTTTGTCGTGGATGCGTTCCAGTAAGCGGGGTACGCAGTTCATTACTGTTGGCCGTACTTCGCCCATGTTTTTGGCTAACAGGTCAAGGCTTTGTGCAAATGCTATCTGGCAACCTGCAGCCAAACAAATATGGTAAGTAGCCGTCCGCTCAAAAACGTGCGACAGCGGAAGGAACGATAAAAACAAGTCGCTGCTTTCAATAACCGGGATCTGGATAAGGCAAACGCGCACATTTTCGCAAAGGTTGTAATGGGTAAGCATTACACCTTTTGGTGTGCCGGTAGTACCTGAGGTATAAATAAGGCATGAAAGATCGGAAGGTAAAATAGCCTCGCGGGCAATGTTTATTGCTGAGTGGTATTGATCAACAAGGGTTAAACCTTGTTCAATCAATTCCTTAAAACCTAATACACCCGCATTTAACTCTGATTTTCCGAGGTTTTTTTCAAACTCATCAAAAGCAGGGATAATGCGGATGAGATCAGGGCAATTGTTAGCTATTTTGGCCACCTTGCGTAGCAAAAACGGACTCCCAACTAATATAGTTTTAGCGCCTGAATCATTTAAAATGTATTCAATCTCAGTTTCGCTGAGGGTTGGATATATGGAGGTGTTTACCGCACCTATTTGTTGCAGGGCCTGATCATAATACACATAATCAGGGCCATTCTCGATAATGAGCGCAAGGCGATCGCCTTTTTGAACGCCTATGTTCAAAAACCAGGCAGATATGGCATCAATTTTATCTAAGGCTTGCTTGTAGCTTATTTCAACCCAAGTTTCGCCTACCTTGTGTTTCAGGAAGGTATGTGTTTCAGGATGAATGTTGGCAACAACATTGCGTATAAACTTGGGAACTGTATTCAGATCAGATTCTATATTCATCGGGAATAATCGGTAATTAACTAGATAACAAAGCTAATTTATTTTTATAAATGATTACACAGAATTTTTTAGATGATCACACTGATTATTTGTGAGTTAAAGTAACTGTGAGAAGATTAAATAAAAAACACCGATCTCATTTAAATAAGATCGGTGCAATTAATATTGAAAATCGGTGTAATCCTAATGCTATACCGAAAAACTCTCGCCGCAGCCGCAGGTGCGGGTTGCGTTGGGGTTGTGGAAATTGAAACCTTTACCGTTCAATCCGTCTGAAAAATCAAGCTCGGTACCGGCCAGGTATAGGAACGATTTCATATCCAAAGCAAGGCGTACGCCCTGATCTTCGAAAAACTGGTCGCCCTTTTTTATTTCGTTATCAAAATCAAGATTGTATGATAAACCCGAGCATCCACCACCCTGAACAGATACCCGCAGAAAATACGAAGCATCGAGCCCCGAACCCTGCATTAAATGTTCTATCTTACTTTTTGCTTTATCAGTTACAGTTACCATATTAGTTAGTAGTGAATGGTGAGTTGTGAGTAGTTAAACTGTTCGCAATTCACCATTAATAATAAACAAATGAGTTAGGAGTGGCTCATGGAAGTTACAACCTCACCATTCACTACTCACGAATATTAGTGGTGTACTTTTTCGCTTGCTATCGGCTCCATGCCGTTTTTAACGCGGTAATCATTAATTGCCGCTTTAATAGCATCTTCTGCCAGTACTGAGCAGTGAATTTTTACCGGTGGAAGGGCAAGTTCTTCAACAATATCCATGTTGTCAATCTTCATGGCATCGTCAATACTTTTACCTTTAAGCCATTCGGTAGCTAATGATGATGATGCGATCGCTGATCCGCAGCCAAATGTTTTGAATTTAGCATCGGTGATCACGTTGTTATCATCAACCTGAATTTGCAGGCGCATAACGTCGCCGCACTCAGGGGCACCAACTAAACCTGTACCCACTTTGTGGCTGGCCTTATCTAAGGTACCAACGTTGCGGGGGTTAGTGTAGTGATCAATTACTTTATCTGAATAAGCCATATTATTTAGTATTTAGTCTTAAGTTTTGAGTCGAAAGTCAGAAACCTTCAACTCTTTAAATATTTTTATTAAAGCATCTGCACATTCGCACATCTGCATATTTTCACATCTATTAATGTTCCGCCCACTCAATTGAGTCAAGGTCGATACCTTCTTTGAACATTTCCCAAAGTGGTGATAGTTCGCGCAGGTGGGTAACTGATTTTTTAGTTATTTCAACCGCGTAATCTACTTCTTCTTCGGTAGTGAAACGTCCTAAACCAAAACGTATTGAAGAGTGTGCCAGATCGTCTGACAAACCTAAGCTTTTCAATACATATGATGGCTCTAACGAAGCTGATGTACAGGCAGAACCTGATGATACAGCCAGATCTTTCATAGCCATCATTAAGCCTTCACCTTCAACATATTTAAAGCTGATGTTAGCTACATGTGGTAAGCGATGTTCCTGGTTACCATTAACATAGCTTTCTTCAAGTACGGTTAGCTTAGCTTGTAATTTATCGCGTAAAGCTGATAAACGTTTTGCTTCGCTTTCCATTTCCTGCATACAAAGTTCGCAGGCTTTACCTAAGCCTACAATACCCGGTACGTTAAGTGTGCCTGAACGCATACCGCGTTCGTGGCCGCCACCGTCCATTTGGGCAGTAACTTTAACACGCGGCCCTTTACGGCGAACGTATAATGCACCAACCCCTTTAGGGCCGTATATTTTGTGAGCCGATAACGCCAGCAGGTCAATGCCATCAGCATTAACATCAACCGGGATCTTTCCTACGGCTTGCACCGCATCGGTCATCATTAAAGCGCCATGCTTGTGGGCAATAGCTGCAATTTCTTTTATAGGCTGTATAACACCGATCTCGTTGTTACCATACATGATCGAAACTAAAATAGTTTCAGGGGTCATGGCTGCCTCAAGTTCAGCGAGGTCAACCAAGCCATCTTCTTTAACACCAAGATAGGTTACTTTTCCACCTAATTTCTCAACGTGTTTGCAGGCATCAAGCACAGCTTTATGCTCAGTAACAGTAGTGATGATGTGGTTACCTTTTTCTTTATACATCTCAAACACACCTTTAATAGCAAGGTTGTCTGATTCTGTAGCGCCTGAAGTAAAGATGATCTCTTTCTCACTTGCACCTATTAGTTTAGCCACTTGTTCGCGGGCGTAGTCAACAGCTTCTTCGGCTACCCAGCCAAACGGGTGGTTACGACTAGCAGCATTACCAAATTTTTCAACAAAGTAAGGCAGCATGGCTTCCAGCACCCTTGGGTCCATTGGAGTAGTAGCGTTATTATCTAAATATACCGGGATATTCATAAGTTTAATTTAAACATACAAAGATATACAATCTTTTTATTTAAAATCATTCAAAATAAAGTCAAAAAAGCGTAAGCCGTCATTAATTTGCAATATTTGGATATGGAAAAAATAGAGCATATAGGAATAGCCGTAAATAGCATAGCATCAGCAGGAAGTATTTATGAGAAGCTTTTGAATACGCCTGTTTATAAAATTGAAGACGTTTTATCCGAAAATGTAAAGACAGCCTTTTTACAATGCGGCCCCAATAAAATTGAACTGTTGGAAGCTATTTCCGACGATAGTCCAATCGCCAAATTTATAGCTAAAAGGGGTGAAGGAATACATCATATTGCTTTTGAGGTAACGGATATAAGAGCTGAAATGGCACGTTTGAAAGGGGAGGGGTTTATATTATTAAATGAAGAGCCAAAGTTAGGGGCTGATAATAAACTGGTGTGCTTTGTGCATCCGAAAGGGGTGCATGGGGTCTTGGTGGAGTTGTGTGAGGCGGTTGTCTGAACTCGAATTTATGGAATTAAGGAATTTTTAGAATTTGTTAATTCTTAAATTCAGAAAATTCCGATTCAGACATTTCTCCGCAAGCGAGAAAGAGGGTGAGGATAATTATTTTTTTCTCAACTTTAAATTTTTAGAAACAAAAAGAAATAGCTCATTGAACTCAGCTACGGATAGCTCATCGGGTTTTATAATAAATGCATTAATGTAACTATCAATCATTATCACCAGGTTTCCGTTGTATAATTGATATGTGGTAAGTGACGACCATGAAAGTTTATAATACTTTTTTAATGATTCATAAGTGAGGTATTTATCGTCGATGGCTAGGGTAGCATAGGTCTCAATATTACCATATTCTTCTAATGCTGATTTGGACGATGTTTTATAGAGTTTTTTATAATCATATATCCTTTTGAAAATAATAAAAGATATTGAGAAAAAAATTATCTCAAGAGCGAGGTATATAATAGAGCTGGTATCTGTAATGCCAAAATCATTTTGGCAGATGATAACACTAAGAATACCGGCAACAAGTAATATTATGGCTACCTTTAATCCTTTTGATAATAGTTTTATCTTGATTTTAAAGCAGTCAAACTCTTGAACTATATTCCTTTTAATTGTTATTTGAATAGCTGTCTTTGATTAAGTTGTAAAGCATCCCGGGCGGGTATTTCGTATCCTGCCCATCGATAAATACGGACATGGTTAATAGATATAATTTATGATTTCTTTTAAGAAATAATATTTCTACGGGAAGTAAGTTGGTATAAAACAAGTTGCTGCCTTTTGTTTCTGCATATATTGCAGGTGTAGCATCATAATTATTATACTGGATAGAAAATGTTGTAAACATGGAATAATAACAGGCAACACTATCATTTTTTACAATTGTGCGATTGTTCTTTCCGAGTAATTTTAGATGGATCGATGTTATATTTTGTTGCGGTGAGGTCCTGTGTGTGTAATTAATAGCGCTTTCATCATCTGATTCTATATAACCGTAACAATGCTTTGAGCTGATATTATATTGCTTTACGGCGTTATTTAGCGATGAATTAAATGAATCAGAAAGTGTACTGATCTGCAAGTAATATTGTTTTTTATATACAAATCCAGAAATATTGCCTACTAAGATGTTGTTAGCCATATGTTCAAGATATAGTTCATTGGTGTTTGTGTTCCTGCAACAGCCTTTTTTTAAGTGTAATATCTGCAAATAGTCGTTCGGGATTTTGTCGGTATCGTTCGAAGTATAACTGTGAGAAGAGAAAGTGCCAGAACTTTTATGGAAAAAACCTTTTATGTCTGAAATTAAACTGTTGGAATTAAGCTCCATCAGGGTGATTACCCCAATCGCTATTAAAACAAATCTAAGGACTACTTTCATGTAAGGATTTAAGTTGGGTAAAAGTAGGTATTGGGTGCTTATAATCAAATTCTGGTTTAAACAATATTCAATAAATTTCGGTTCAAATAAATTCTAATAGCGAGGGGTTTCAAACCCCTCGCTATTAGAATTTACTACGATACCCTAAAATTGTCATTTATTTTCTCAAATTTAAATTCAATCCCACAAGTCCGTATATTTGTTTTATGAATACAGCCGATCTGTTGCAGCGCGCTTTAGCTTTTGATTTTTTGAGTCAGGAAGAAGGGGTTTATTTATATAATAATGCCTCAACACCCGATCTGATGTATGTGGCCAATGAGCTGCGTAAAAAGCAGGTTCCGCATGGTAAGGTTACCTGGCAAATCGACCGTAATGTAAATACCACAAACGTTTGTATTGCTAATTGTAAGTTCTGCAATTTCTTCCGCAGGCCGGGACATGAGGATAGCTACATCACTGATATTGAAACCTACAAACAAAAAATAGAGGAAACCTTCCGTTACGGCGGCGACCAGCTATTGTTACAAGGCGGCCATCACCCCGATCTGGGGTTGAAATTTTATGCTGATCTGTTTAAACAGCTGAAAGAATTATATCCAACATTAAAATTACACTCATTAGGTCCACCGGAGATTGCACACGTGGCAAAACTGGAAGGCATGAGCCATATTGATGTACTCAGAGCCTTAAAAGAAGCCGGATTGGATTCATTACCTGGTGCAGGTGCCGAAATCTTAAATGACCGTGTGCGCAGGCTCATCTCTAAAGGTAAATGTGGTGGTAAAGAGTGGCTCGATGTAATGCGTGCAGCGCATCAGCTTAATTTACCAAGTTCGGCTACCATGATGTTTGGTCATGTGGAAACTATTGAGGAGCGTTTTGAGCATTTGGTGTGGATCCGTGAGGTACAATCTGAAAAACCGGAAGGTTCGTTTGGCTTTGTGGCGTTTATTCCGTGGCCGTTCCAGGATGATGGTACCTTGCTGCGTAAAGTGCGCGGTATCACCAATAATGTAACCGGGGATGAATATATCCGCATGATAGCTTTAAGCCGTATCATGCTGCCTAATATCAAAAATATACAGGCATCATGGTTAACGGTAGGCAAGCAGGTTGCCCAAATTTGCTTGCATGCCGGTGCAAATGATTTTGGGTCGATAATGATCGAAGAAAACGTAGTATCAGCCGCTGGTGCGCCGCATAGGTTTACCGCAAAAGGTATCCAGGATTCTATTATCGAGGCCGGGTTTGAACCGCAACTTCGTAATCAAAAATACGACTGGCGCGAAGTGCCTGTGCAAATTGAAGAACAGGTGATCAATTACTAATCACAAAAATATCAGCATAAAAAAAGCGCCGCGTATAAATTATACGGGCGCTTTTCTATTATCAATCAAAAACCAAACTTATTTAGTTTGTGCAAAAGCAGGTACTAATATTGCAAGTACTTCTGCCATTGTTAAAGGCATGTCAAATGCAGCTGAAGCTACAGCAACAGATGTGGTGCTACCTTCTAAACTTGGTAGTGTAGTAATATCTACACCGCCTTGTACGGTAGTATTCTCAGGTGTAGAACCGCCATAATTCGCGTTTACTAATGCAATGCCGGTATCATTACTGGCTGCTCCTGAAGTATCAACGCCTGCTGATGCTGAACTGGTGATCCATGGCAATACCGAAGCACCATATTTGCTTGTACGTAAATAACGGATAGCTGATGCATGCCTGGCCTCAACAGCGTGGATAGATAACGCGGCAGTTAAGTAAGTTTGGTTACCCAATAAATTACCCGCCTGTCCTTTATAGGCACGCACACCGGTATCTTCAAATGTTTCAGCTACCGCTAAAAATGTTTGGTAGTTAGTAAATACATTTGAAAATGGACCGTTCATTGAGCCGGCACCAGCTGTAAAATCAACATAAGCAAATGAAGCAGCGGTAACAGGTGTACCACCGGCAGCAGTTATGGCGCTTGTTAAAAATTTAACGTGGTCATTTTCATCGGCTTGTATTTGTGCAATGTAGGCGGTATCAGTTACTAAGCCGGATGCTTGCATGCCAGTATTGTAAAAGGTTGCTTCTAAAAGTTCCAATGTTAAAGCAAAATTTAATACGGAGATCACACTTGATGAAGCTGCTTGTCCGTATGCTTTTTTAAACAGATCGCCTAAGGCTAATGGTATAGCAGCCAAAGCTACTTTTGAACCAAAACTGCTTATATTTTTGATCGCGTCGCGACGCGGGCTGATCCTGTCATTAAATTCAGGGTCAACTTTTTCTATTTCTTCGATTATATTAAATAAATTCATGATCGTAATGGTTAAGGGGTGATTAACTGAAGCTTCTAGCTGAAACCTTTGTTTTTAAATAGGTATTTGCCGCAGCTAATACTACGCTTGGCTTGTTAGATGCATTTAAGCCGGTAGTAGCATCTACCTGGTCTGATGATGCAAAATTGCCAAAGGTTATTAAATTACCAATTAGCGCTGCGTGCCTTGCCTCAACCGAAACAATGCTGCCTGCAATTACTAAATAAGCAGGGTTTTGTATCAAATAACCAACTCCATCATAAGCTGTTACGCCCAGATCTTCAAAAGCTTTGGCAGCAGTTAAAACCGATGCTCTGCTTGAGAAGTTGATCGAGCTGAAATCCGGTGTTAACGCCTGGATAGCTCCTGTTCCTAATGCTGCTTTAAAAAACTCTCGATGAGCAACTTCATGATCACGAATGTCAGTTAAGAAAGAAATTTCTACCGATGCCATTCCTGAATATGGGGTGGCAATAACCTGAGTGTAAAAAGCGGCCTCCAATTGCTCTAATGCATAAGCATAGTTTAATATGCCAGGATCGCCTGAGCCAACATCAATGGTACCACTTGGAGTAACATTATGATCTTTGTGGCATGAACTTGCAGCTGATATTAAGCCAATGCCTGCAACTCCAGCCCCGGCATAACGTAAAAACGACCTGCGGGCCATATTTACGTTGCCATTGTTAAGTTCTGTTTCTGTTTTCATAAGTAAATGATTAATAGATAATAATTGTTTATACTGTAGCTACGTTTAATAATACCAGCCAGTTTTAATTGTAAGTTTATTTTGTTACAACCTCAGAGAATACCTATTTTTATAATTAACAATGAATAACACTGAACTATATATTGAAGCCCTGATATTTTCATCAGAACACAGCCTGCGTTTTGAGGAGATAGCTTATTGTTTGCAGGCAGCACTTGAGCGTGACGTTGATACGGAAGAGATAACCCGTTATATAAATAGTATTCAACAAAAATATCAGGATGAAAACCTGGCTATTGAGTTGGTTAAAGTGAATAATGGCTATCAGTTTTTAACCAAAAAGGCTTATTACCCGGTTATTGCGTTGCTGCAATCGCAGCGTTCAAAGAAAAAGCTTAGCCAGGCTGCGCTTGAAACGCTGGCCGTTATTGCCTACAAGCAGCCTGCAACAAAAACCGATGTTGAACAAATACGCGGTGTAAACTGCGATTACTCGATCCAAAAACTACTCGAAAAGGAGTTAATTGCCGTTATTGGCAAGTCGGAGGCGGTAGGAAAGCCTATACTTTATGGCACCAGCCCGCTTTTTATGGATTATTTTGGAGTTAATAATATGCAAGAATTGCCTCATATAAAAGAACTTACCCATGCTGAAAATTCAATTGGCGAGCTTGAAGAATAATTTTTTTCAATCATATTTTTAATAAAATGGATTTTGATTATTTTTACTAAGAAATAATTAGCTCCATCAAAAAAGAGCGGGCTAATAATTACCTTTAAATTTTATATAGAGTTAAGTTTACAAAACCAAAAATCCATCCAAATGGGAACGCCAAAAAAACCTGCAAAAAAGAAGCTGACTTCCAAAACTGCCGGCGCAAAAAAATCATCAGCAGATGAAGAATTAGATCCGCATGCAAAGAAAAAGATTGTAGATGATGATGAAGACGAGGACTATGATCTTCCGCTAGAAGAACTGGGAGGGGGATATGAAAGCTTTGGTGAATACGAGGACGACGACGATTTTTAATCGGCAAAAATAAATATTATTGTAAAGCATTCAGAATATGCCTCTGGATGCTTTTTTTATATTCAAGCGTTACAAATAAACAATGGTTATAACCCAAGTTAAGGATAAGGCGGAAAAAAAAGCGTTTTTAGATGTGGCCCGTAAAATTTATCAGGATGATAAACTATGGGTTTGCCCGCTTGATAATGATGTTGAGGCAATTTTTGATCCGGCTAAAAATAGTTTTCACCAACATGGCAAATGCACAAGGTGGATACTTACCGATGAGCGCGGGCAATTAATTGGCCGCGTAGCTGCATTTATTAATGAGCAAAAGGCATATAATTATGAGCAGCCTACCGGCGGCATGGGTTTTTTTGAATGTATTGATGATGAAAAGGCAGCTTTTTTATTATTTGATACCGCAAAAAAGTGGCTGCAGGATAATGGTATGCAAGCTATGGACGGCCCCATAAATTTTGGCGAGAATGATACTTTTTGGGGATTGCTGTCTGAGGGTTTTACTACGCCGCCATCATACGGCATGAACTATAATCCGGCATATTACAAGGCCTTTTTTGAGCATTATGGTTTTGAAACCTTATATGAGCAAATAACCAATCATTTAAATGTGATGAAGCCTTTCCCGGAAAGATTCAGGAAGATTGCCAGGTGGGTTATACAAAAGCCCGGTTATGAATTTAAGCACTTAAAAGCCAAAGAGATCGAGAAGTTTGCAGCCGATTTTATAGAAATTTATAACGATGCCTGGAAGGATTTTGAAAATTTTGTGCCGATAACGTATGCTACCATATTAGAAAGTTTCAGAAAAATGAAGCCGCTGATGGATGAAAAGCTTATATGGTTTGCCTACGTAAACGGCGAACCGGCATCATTCAATATTATATTACCGGATGCCAACCCCATGATAAAGCCGTTAAACGGCAAGCTTGATCTGGCCGGAAAACTCAAATTTTTATACCATAAATGGAAGGGCGTTTCGCGGATGCGGGCTATTGTGATGGGTACCAAACGGAAATTTCAGAACCACGGTTTGGAATCGGCGCTTTTTATAACGCTTGGCGAATATGTTTTACCCCTTTCACAGTACGAAGAAATGGAACTATCGTGGGTTGGTGATTTTAACGATAAAATGATAGCGATGCATAGCGCAATGGGATCGGTTTTCGGTAAAAAACACTTAACAATGCGCTGTTTGTTTAGAGATTGTTAATCAGAGATTAGAGGGCTGGAGGTTAAAGATTTGAGATTAGCTAAATCAAAGCGATTTTGCATAATTCTTATCTTTTATATTTTTTCCTAATCTCTAATAATTGATCTCTATTCTCTATTTAAGCAATCTCTCTTTTGTGCCTTAGCTCTTCAAACAGTTCAATAACTTTTTTCTGCAATTCAATAACCTCGGTTTCGCGGTCCATCAGTTTTTTATGAACGTTTTCAAGTTCAGTAATAAATTTCTGGTCCTGCTCAACCTCGTTAAAAGTAAGCAATTGCACTACGCCCATCTCAAACAGTGTAGCAATTTGTTCAAGCCTTGATAAGTTTATATCAGTAATGCCTGTCTCAATTTTTGAGAAGGCGGGGATCGAAATATCCAATCTCTTCGCAACATCTTCCTGGCTCCATCCCTTTTGATGGCGTAATAATCTAATTTTTTTTCCCAGTGTTTTCATGTTTAATTAAATGTGAATAAGGGTTTCGCAATAGTTAATAAAGTTATGATAAAATTTTAATATCATAATAAAATATTAATATTTTTTTGAACTTTTTAAAATATGTGGCTCTGTATCACCAAATTATACTATTTGCGCCCTTTTTGGCCATATTTAATATCTACTTTATAAATTTCGCGGCTACCCAATCCTTATTTTTTTTATGGATGATATACTTTATGCCATATTTGCGCGCCTCATCCATAATAATATCCAAGTCGGGCGATTCATAAAATCCGCTTAAATAAATTTCGCCATCGGGTTTTAATACCTCACTGTAGCGTTTGATCTGGTCGAGCAGGATATTGCGGTTAATATTGGCAAGTATGGTATCATACATTTCATCCGGTATTACTTCTTTTGAACCGCAAAGCGCCTTGATGTTATCAATATGGTTTAGCTGTGCATTCTCGATGGTGCTATCATAGCATACCGGGTCATAATCAATAGCCATTACTTCGGCAGTACCTAATTTGGTGGCCATAATTGCTAAAATGCCGGTTCCGCAACCCATATCCAATACCTTTTTGCCTGCAAAGTCATTTTCGAGCATTAATTCCAGCATCATAGCTGTAGTTTGATGGTGCCCGGTGCCAAATGCCATTTTAGGGTCGATAACAATTTCGTACTCAAACTCGGGCCTTGGCTCATGAAATGTTGCACGTACAAAAATTTTATCTTTTATTGCAATGGGCTCAAAGTTACTTTCCCATACCTCGTTCCAGTTTTTTTGTGGGATAAGGGTTATTTCATAAGAAAATGTAAACATTTCCTTGTATAAGATTAGTGCCTCATCAAGTATCTCCTGGTTAAAATCATCAGCCGGAATATAGGCCTTAAATCCAAATTCCAGTTCTTCAAAAGTATCAAAACCTATATCGCCCAAAGTATTTATAAGAAGATCCTGCTGGTAATCTTCAGTGGCGATAATGGTAAAAAGCAGTTCGTAGTAATTCATTTTCAAATAGATTTATTATTCGGAAGTTTTTTCTTTTCGCAGCTTAACTTTCACTTTATCTTCCAATAAAAGCATCACAAAAAAATTAACGATCCAGTATATCAACTGAATCATTAACATCATTACGGCTAACCAAGCAAAATGCAGATGGCCTGTTGGCTTATCCCAAATGAGGTAAGCTACGCCTACAGCTATTGCTGCGTATATAAAACAAACAATAATAACAGCAGCATCCTTAGTTATTGCCGACCGGCTTTCAACAAATTTCCATACCGGGACAACGATCAGCCCTTGTGTAAGCAGGGCAATTATAAAATATAATGGCCAAAAATAATAGAAACAGGCCATAAATGCATGAAGGTTCCCTTTGCTCATATCGCCCACGGAAATAGGAAAAAACATGGATTGCAGCAGCACAATTATACCGAACACCACAAAAGCAACCAACGGGGGAAAGAAAACCTTCATTTGTTTTACTTTATATAAAAGTATCAAATTATCTCTAAAGCGTCATTGCGAGGCATGAAGCAATCTTTAAACTATAATGACGGGTCATGCTGAGGTACTCGAAGCATAAGCGTAGAGGCCTGCCCACATGCTTCGAGTACCTCAGCATAACCCATTGTTATTCGCAATGGCGCTTGTAGATGGAGCGTATGTATAAATTCTTATTTAGCGTTAAACACCTTCAATATATCAACAAAATCACGTGATTTTAATGATGCTCCGCCTATTAAGCCTCCATCAATATCAGGCTGGGCAAATAATTCAGGGGCATTTTTTGGGTTGCAGCTGCCACCATATAAAATGGTAGTATTGTCGGCTACAGTTTGGTTGTATTTTGCAGCAATTTCCTTGCGTATAAAGGCATGGATCTCCTGTGCTTGTTCTGATGATGCAGTTACACCTGTACCTATTGCCCAAACCGGCTCATAAGCTAAAACTAATTTCGAAAACTGGTCCTCATCTAAATGAAAAACGCCTTCAGCAAGCTGACTTTTGATAATGTCGAAATGTACATTAGCTTCGCGCTCCTGTAAAGTTTCGCCAATACAAAATATTGGTTTCAGGCTATGTTTTAATGCTGTGTCAGTTTTTTTGGCTAACAATTCATTGGTTTCACCAAAATACTGGCGACGCTCCGAGTGACCTAAAATTACATATGCCGCGCCAACAGAGTGGATCATTTTAGCGGAAATTTCGCCGGTATAAGCACCTGATTCAGCCTGGTGAGCATTTTGTGCACCTACTGAAATTTTAGCATAACCTTTAGCCATTTGTACAAGGCTGTGTAAATGGATGAACGGGCTACAAACCACAGCTTCCTGATGGCCGGTTATCTCGTCCTTGATCATGTTGGTTATTTCTGAAAACAGCGATAAGCCTTCATTGTAATCAAGGTTCATTTTCCAGTTGCCGGCTACTATTTTTTTTCTCATTTGATATTTATTGAGTGAATGATTGAATTAGTCATTGAGTGAATTATAAAGTTATGATTGAATTAATGGGCGTTTGTGAGATATTCACTCAGTCGCTCATTCACTCAATCACTAACTGTTAAAAATTTCTATATTCCTGGGTCAGTTCAAATATTGTTTGTAAAATATGCTGCTCATTTTCGTTGAACGAACGGTGGTCGCGACGGGCAAATACCTTTTCGGTAGTTTCGAACATTTTTTTGATCGAATAAGTTTCAAACCCATGTTGAGCGCCGCCCCATGAAAAATCGGGCACAAAGTTAGGTGGAAAACCAGCTCCAAATACATTGGCGCTTACACCTACTACAGTACCAGTATTAAACATAGTATTAATGCCGCACTTAGCATGATCGGCCATAATTAAACCGCAAAATTGCAATCCGGTAGTACGGTAGCGTTGCGATATGTAATCCCACAGCTTTACCTCGGCATAATTATTTTTGAGGTTTGAGTTGTTTGAATCGGCACCTATATTGCACCACTCGCCAATTACTGAATTACCTAAATAACCTTCGTGCCCTTTGTTGGAATAACCCCAAATAACGGCATTGTTTATTTCGCCGCCAACCCTACAATAGGGGCCAACGGTAGTAGCACCATAAATTTTGGTTCCCATTTTTACCTGCGAATCATTGCACAATGCAAAGCCGCCACGTATGTTGGTGCCTTCCCAAACCTCGGTATGTTTGCCTAAATAAATAGGGCCATTAATGGTGCTGAAAGTACAACACTCGGCAAGGGCACCATGCTCAGCAAAAAAATCATTGCCAATAATGGTATTGGTAGCACTCATGGTTGCACTGGTGCGGCCTTTGGTTAATAAAGTAAAATCCTTGCGCAGTTCAATATCATTATTCCTGAATATATCTTCCGGGTAACGTAATACAACCGATGATTTTTCATGGCTAGTAATCCGGTCAAAACTGTCTGCAGGATCAAAGCTTTTAGCATCGCCTTCATTTAGCCGTACGGCTATCAACTGATCGCCACGTTTTAACGCTTCACCGATCTGTAGTTTATCAATAGCTTCTACCAGGTCATTATCCGGACAAAAAGAGCCATTGATAAATAAATTATCAGCAGCTATTATTAAAGGGAATTTGCCCTGTAAATAATCTTCAGTTTTAAATGAAAAATTCTGCTGTAAATGCTTTTCCCACTTTTCGGCAATGGTAAGTATACCAATGCGTAAGTCGGCAACAGGGCGAGTGTAGGTTAGCGGTAGAAGGGTTTGGTGCGCGTTATCTTCAAAAAGAATGATTGCCATAGCGCAAAAATAAAAAAGTCTCCCAATGAATCGGGAGACTTCTAAATATTATTTTATTAAACAAGTAATTATTTCTTGTTGTAACGTGTACGGAATTTATCGATACGGCCTGCAGTATCAACCAGTTTCATTTTACCAGTATAGAAAGGATGCGAGGTGTGTGAGATTTCTAATTTTACTAACGGATATTCGTTACCATCTTCCCACTTTACAGTTTCACGGGTGTCGATGCATGATTTAGTCATAAAAGAATAGTCGTTTGACATGTCTTTAAATACAACTAATCTATAATTTGATGGATGCAGATCTTTTTTCATTGTTATATTCTTCCTTATAAAGAGGGGGCAAATGTAATGAAAAAAGTTAAAAGTGAAAAGTCAAAAATAAAAAAAGTTTTAAGGGTGATAGTTAGTGGGTTATGGCGGGTAAATTACAGTTATTACAATTGCGTTCGTCTGTAACGATTGCTTAACTTTTTGAGGCATTTGCAATGCCCGGGCGATGCAATCGCGAACCCATTTTAAGCACTCGTCACAGACGAGCAAATAAAGAAAAAGGGTGACACACTTTTTTGATCTTAGGTACCCCCCTTTATTCAACAACCGATCCTTTATTCAATTTCAGTACTTTAGTTACGCTATCGGGTATCTCATGCTGATAATGGGTAACATAAATGAGGGTAACATCGCTCAGATCGCAAATAGTATTTACAATTTGTTTGAAGTGATTTTGCTGATGTGCATCCATCCCCTGGCAGGGTTCATCAAATATGAGCAGATCGGGGTTTTTGATCAGCGCCCTTGCCAGCAAGCATAAACGCTGTGCACTTGCCGGTATGTTTTTAAGCAGATGCCTTTCATATTGGTCAATTTCTAAAGCCTGCATCCATTTAAGGGCTGTTTCAGTCAGTTTAGGCTGACTTGGCCTGAATAAACCCAGTGTGTCATAATAACCCGATTCAATTACCTGTAAGCAACTGTTCTCTGTAGGGAAATACTGATGCAGTTCGGGCGATACAAAGCCTATCTTCTTTTTTATATCCCAGATGCTTTCACCTGTACCGCGTTTTTTATCAAACAAAATAATATCATTGGCATAGGCCTGCGGATTATCGCCATTAATTAAACTTAACAGGGTTGATTTACCCGCACCATTTGGGCCAAGCAATGCCCATCTTTCGCTGGGCAAGATCTGCCAGTTCACACCACTTAAAACCTGGTTTTCGGCATATTTAATATGCACCTGGTTCATTTTTACAATGTAGGTATAAGCAGGTTTATCGTTTTGTGTTAACAGTGCTTTTAACTGGGCCTTATCAATATTATCGGCAGTGTTTTGGATGAATAATTCCGGTTTAAATTCATTTTTTGATATCAGCTGTTTTACTTCCCCATTTTGTAAGTAAGCGATATTGGTAATAGCATCGGGTATTTCATAAGGCGATGTAGCCATAATTACGGATATGCCCGAGGCAATGATCTCGTCAATCATCTTGCTGAATACTGCCCGGGTTTGTACATCAAGCCCGGTTAATGGGGTATCCAATAATAATAACACCGGATTCTTGAGCAACGCGGCAGCCAGCATCAGGCGTTTAGTTTCGCCGTTTGATAGTTTGATCAGCTGTTTTGCACGTAAAGCCTGTAGGTTTAACGTTGCTATAACTTTATCCAGATCCCAGTAAACTGATTGGCCAATAATTGGTTTTATAGAAGCGAGGTATTCATCCACGGTCAACGCATCTTCAGAATCTGAAGAATTATAGCGTTGCTGGTAATAAAAATCTGTAGTGTTTGAGCGGTTTTTAAAGTGATGCTTTGATTCAACCAGTGCAATGAGTTTATGATGGGTTAAAGCTTCATGATCTATAGGGTGGTGTGCTAAAAACTCTTCAAAAAAGTGATACTTCACTTCTCCGCCGGTTACATTAAACCTGCCGGCTATGGTTTGCAGCAACGCGCTCTTGCCCGATCCGCTTTCACCAATTATGGCCCAGTTCTGGCCTTTGTTGATCGTAAAGCTAAGTTTTTTAAATAAAGTGTTATTCAAATACCTTACGGTAGCGTTTTCAATAGATAATAAGGAATGGCTCATCATAAATATGTATGCGGTAAAAATACTTATCTATATTAATTGGCCTAAATAAAGTTTCGATTTTTACAAACGGTCCGGTTATTGTATTGTACCGTGTAAATAAATCGTACCTAAAAACATCATCATGAAAAAATTAAACTTATTATTTATCTCAATGGTCATGATCGCTTTGAGTGGTTGTGCTGTTATCGGCGGAATTTTTAAAGCAGGAGCCGTTGTTGGGGTTATAGCAGTAGTGGTAGTTATTGCTATAATTATATGGATAATTTCACTATTCCGCGGGAAATAGGACTGTCCAAAACAAAAAAAAGCGCTATTGCATATGCAGTAGCGCTTTTTTTGTGACCTAAGAAAATTACATTTTCTTAGTAGTGTCTTTTGCCATTTTAGAAGTGTCTTTTGACATTTTAGAAGAATCAGTTTTCATTTTAGCTGAGTCAGCCATTTTAGCTGAATCGGCAGCCTTAGCTGAATCAGCCATTTTAGCTGAATCGGCAGCAGATGCACCTGATTTGCTTTTACAAGCAGCGAAAGAAACGGCGATAGCTAAAGCTAAAAAGCCAACTTTGAATGAATTTTTCATGTTAATTTTTGTTAAAGTGATTAATAGTTTTGCTGATTAATACCAAAAATAACAAAAGGTAACCCATGATTTTAAAAAAAATCGCGAATTACCTTTTGAATTATACAAAAACGATAATCAGTTTAAAAAAACTAATTATTTTTTAGTTGTATCCTTTTTAGTTGTGTCAACTTTTGCAGTTGTGTCTTTTTTAGTTGTGTCAGTAACAACTTTAGTTGAATCAGTTTTTACTGAATCAGTAGAAGTAGCAGTTGATTTGCTTTTGCAAGCTGAGAAAGAAACGGCCATAGCTAAAGCTAAAAAACCAACTTTGATTGAAGTTTTCATGTTTTGTGGATATATAGTTAATTATTTATTAATTCTTCTTTGTTTCAGTTTTCTTAACTACTGTTTTAACGGTAGTGTCAGTCTTAACAGTATCTTTTTTTGAAGAGTCTGTTTTAATGGTAGTGTCTTTTTTAGTTGTATCTGTCACCACTTTAGTTGAATCAGTTTTAGTGCTGTCAGATGCTGAACCTGTTTTGCTGCCACCACAAGCTGCAACTGAAACAGAAACTACTAATGCTAAAGCTGCAATTTTGAATGAGTTTTTCATATTAGATTGTTTTTTGAATTCGTACTTAATACATCAAACTTAAAAAGGTAACCCACAAAAAATAAAAAAATAAGTATTAATTAAATTTTATTAGGATTGCGGTTCTCTTATAAAATGTAATAGAGGTAGTTACATTTTTGTAGTATCTTTTTTAGTTGTATCTGTTTTAATGCTGTCAATACCTGAAGTGGTTTTAACAGTAGAGTCAACCTTTACCGTAGTAGTTGAATCACTATAGCCAGAGGCCTTTTTACCTGAGCAGCCGGCAAAGGATAATAAGGTAATTGCTGCCAGGCCTAATTTAATAGTACTTTTCATAAGTGTTTTTTTATTTAAGAGTTAATTTTGGGCCGATATAGCCATTTAAAAAACGTAACCTTATTTTATTAATTTAGTTTTTTTTTAATAAAGATGGGTTACAATTTCATATAAATAGTATTAAGTAGTGTATAAAGAGGTAAAAGGTTCAATACCAACAGATAGTGAGGTTATTCTTGGAATACTAAATAATTCGGAAAGTGTATTAAAACGGTTATACGTTGCGTACTTTCCGATGGTGTTGCAACTGATCATTAATAATAACGGCACTCCTGATGATGCTAAAGACATATACCAGGAAGCCATAATTATACTTTATAATAAAATTAAAGCGGGAGATTTTGAGTTAAGCAGCAAGCTCAAAACCTTTCTTTACTCGGTTTGCAGGCGGCTTTGGCTTAAACGGCTTGGCCAAATGGCACGGTTTGGTGGTGATATAAGGGATTTTAATGAATATGCCCCGGTTGATGATGAGGTGGAAAAGCAGGGCGAAATGGATATTCAGTTTAGTAAAATGGGGGTTGCCCTCCAGCTATTAGGCGAACCCTGTAAAACCATTATGGAAGATTTTTATATCAATAACCGCTCAATGCAAGAGATATGCGAGCGGTTTGGTTATACTAATGCCGATAATGCAAAAACGCAGAAATATAAATGCCTGCAACGATTGAAAAAATTATTTTTTCAGCAGAAATAAGGAGATACGAAGATGAATGATGGTAAATTATTAGAAGAGATTGAAAGGTACCTGACCGGTGAAATGACACCTCAGGAACATAAACAATTTGAATTGCTTCGAAAAGGCGATACCGCTATTAACGCCAAAATTACCGAACACCAGGAGTTTGCCAAACTACTAAAGCAATACAGCGACAGGTTAGCGCTGGAAAATCGCCTGAATGCTATTCATGATGAAATTGATGTGCATACCTTAACCGAAGAGTTGATCGTTCATCCTTCGTTAATAGTTAGGTTATGGCGCAATCATCATTCAAAAATATCATTAGCGGCATCAATTCTTATTTTTGCCATTTTAGGCACCTTGTTTGTTACCGGTAATTTAAGCAACCAGGATTCTAAATACATTCAGTTAAGGCGCGAAGTAGGTAACCTTAAACAAAAAACTGAAAGCCTAAACAGAAAGGTTACCCAAAGTGCTAACAGAAATGGGGTGACTGTGATGGACAGGTTTAGAGGTACGGGTTTTGCGATCACATCAAACGGACTTATCGCTACAAATTATCATGTAATTAATGGGGCCGATTCTGTATATGTGCAGAATGCCGCCGGTAAATCATTTAAAGCCAAAGTATTATATACTGAACCTGAAAATGATATCGCTATCCTGAAAATTGTTGATACATCGTTCAGAAACCTGGGTGCCATCCCTTATACCTTTAAAAAGACTGAGAGTGACTTGGCTGAAAGTGTTTACACTTATGGCTATCCTCAGGATTCGCCTGTGTTTAACGAAGGTAAGGTAACATCGGCTGTTGGTTTAAATGGCGATAGTTTAGATTATCAGATCTCTATCCCAATTAACGCCGGTAACAGCGGTAGCCCATTGATGGATAGCAAAGGCAACGTGATAGGGCTTGTACAGGCTAAACAAACACAGATGGAAGGTGTACATTTTGCAGTTAAGGTAAGCTATTTGCTAAACGCGATACAAAACATTCCTTCGGATTCATTAAACAAAAAGATATCGCTTAATACTAAAAATACTTTATCAAATTTAAACACTGTACAACAGGTTAAGAAATTGAAGAACTATGTTTTTATGGTTAAGGTTTATGATAAATAAGCACTGAAAATTCACAATATATATTAAAGGCTTCCGGCAGGAGGCCTTTTTTGTTGTATAATATTTATTGAAAATATAAATTTCCTCTCTTGGTAGGGGTGCGGCTGGACTAGCGGTGGAAAGGAGGGGTTTCTACACCGAAAGATCTACTCGAAAACACCTACCTTCCCTTCCCCGAAGGAATCGCACATTCCTGGTTTTTAATGCATATTGAATAAACTACCTGTCTACCTCGCCCAATACAAAATCAATTGAACCCACAATAGCTATCAAGTCAGCGATCATAACGCCTTTGGCAAGCTCTGGTAGTACGGAAAGATTATTAAAACTTGGTCCGCGGGATTTTACGCGGGTGGGTATCTCTGATTTCCCATCGGTCATAAAATAAAACCCAAGCTCGCCTTTTGCACCTTCGCAACGCACATAATAATCCTGTGCTTTGGGAATAGTTTTACGTGGCAACTTTGCCCGGGGATCAAAATCAGGAGTACGTTTTAGTTCATTTTGCAAGCGGTCAAGGCACTGCTCAATCATTTTTAGAGATTGTTCTATCTCATCAACACGTACTTTATATCTATCCCAGCAATCACCTACTTTACCCATAAGGCCAGTGCCTACTGGGATCTCAAAATCAAGTTCAGGATAAACAGAGTAGCCATCTATGCGTCGAAGGTCCCATTTCAGTCCAGACCCGCGCAGCATTGGCCCGGAGCAACCATAGTTAATGGCCACATCAAGTGGCAGTACGCCTACATTTGCTGTTCGGCTTATAAATACCTGGTTATCGGTTAATAGTTGATTCAGCTCAACCATTTTGGGTTTAAAGTAGTCGACAAACTCACGGCAGCGTTCCTCAAAACCAACAGGCAGATCATAAAATAAGCCGCCTACCCAAATGTAGTTATATAACATGCGCGAGCCTGATGCCCATTCAAGCATACCCATAATATGCTCGCGATCTCTAAAGCACCATAAAAACGGGGTGAAGGCACCAATATCAATGCCATAGGTACCGATAGCTATCAAATGCGATGCAATGCGGTTTAGTTCGCAAACCAGTACGCGGATGTATTCAATACGTTTGGGGATATCCTTGTCAATCCCCATCATGCGCTCAACACCCATCACAAAGGCATGGCTGTTATTCATTGAGGCCAGGTAATCCATCCTGTCGGTAAACGGAATGGTTTGCTGATAGGTTAACGATTCTGCGTGTTTTTCAAAACACCGGTGCAGGTAGCCAATGTGTGGGATCACTTCTTTAACTATCTCGCCATCGGTGATCAGCTCCAACCGCAAAACCCCGTGCGTCGACGGATGCTGTGGCCCCATGTTCAGCACCATGTCTTCAACAGCAGCGTTGGCGATCTTTTTAGAGTAAGCCTCTAATGCCTCGTTATATTTCGAATTTCGAATGTTCAATTTCGAATTTTTTATTTTTTGTTTATGCGTTGATTCTCTTTTGCAGTCTTTCCAATAGCTGTAAAAATAGCTGTTAGTTCTGTAGCTTCTTTTTTTAATGCGAAGATTTTATCGGGCTTTACCAAGCCAGCTTCCTCCATTAATTCAAGCCAATAAACACATTCATCAGCCTCTTCTTCAGTTATAACAATTTTATTTATAAAATCATTTGTTGACTTTCCTTTGCAAGCCGATCTGTAATTTGCACCGACTGAAGAAGAGCTTCTTAATAATTGATTTATTAAAATATTAACAGCTCTATTGGTTGGTAATACCCCTGCTAACTTTATAATATTAATAGCAAATTTTTTTGTCCTTTGCTATAGTTCTAATTTATTCAATGTTAGATATTAGTTCTATAAATAAATTCGAAATTGAACATTCGAAATTCGAAATCCAAAAATCAATCTATTTTTATGCCTTTGTAATACTTATCCGCTGTTTTATAATCTTTGCGTAGCGGGAATCCATCCCAATCATCGGGCAATAGTATCCTCCTTAAATCAGGATGGCCTTCAAAAAATATCCCGATCATATCATAGGCCTCGCGCTCATGCCAATCGGCAGTACGGTAAACTGATGTTATACTCGGGA